>Ga0194121_10003169_pt1 | contig 25269 bp, 26 predicted proteins | sample TA2MahCa50mmetaG_FD_148609 | JGI IMG/M metagenome (GOLD analysis project Ga0194121, IMG submission 148609) | Freshwater microbial communities from Lake Tanganyika, Tanzania - TA2015020 Mahale Deep Cast 50m | ecosystem: Environmental > Aquatic > Freshwater > Lake | place: Tanzania: Lake...
GCCGCGAGCTCGACGGCACCGAGGTCGCCGTCATCATGCACGGCAGCCGGTACGACCCTGCGGAACCAGAGCGGTGGTGGCGCAGGCGCGCCGACATCAGGGAGATCATTCCTGAGGTGCCCAAGCTCATCGCGTACATGGCCGGGCTGGGAGCGTAGCGGACCCACTACGCCCTCACGTGCGCCGTCGCGTCGACGTACAGGAATGAATCGTTACGCGGCGGTCGAGGTACCTTCCGATCGAATGTTGCCGGCGCGCGGCCCCTTGCTGGACGGCTCTTCGTCGAAGCTCACCCGCTGGCCTTCATTGAGCTGGTCGAAGCTGCCGGCCTTGACCGCACTCCGGTGAAAAAACCACTCCTGGCCGCCGTCGTCCCGAATGAACCCGAATCCCCGATCGCGGACGAGCCGCTTTATCGTTCCGTTCGCCACTTCGCCTGACCTCCGCGGGTCGCGACCACACGACCCTGGAGGCGAGAATCCAAGTTCCGTGCCACGCCGCGCTTCAGCTTCGCCGGAACCAGCTCCGCCACCCCGATGACGCCTCGAGCGTGCCGGTGGCGGCCTGTAGCGTGAGCACGCGCTCGGCAACCGAGCGGGCGAAGGTCGCATCCGCGGTCACGACGAGCAGCGTGACGCCCCGCGCGGACACGATTCGCGACAACTCGGCGGCAAGTGTCGGCAGGTCGGCCGGCGGGACGAGCGCATTCGGGTGCTCGGCGAGGAGCACGTGGGGATCGAGCGCGAGAGCCTTCCCCAGGCGGATCCGGGCACGGACAAGCGGCGGGAGCGTCGCGGCCGGTGCCGTGAGCTCGGCACGCGAGATCGCCACCTCGTCCGCGAGCGCGCGGACGTTCGCACGGACGGCAGCCGGCAAATCGTCCAGTTCGAGCGAGTACGGCAGCGCCAGGTTCTGTTCCGCGGTGAGCTGGTCGAGGAGGATGGCGCGCTCGCTGAGGATGCCGAACTCGTCGAGCTCCTCGAGCCACGCATCGGGCGCCGCAATGGAGCGCGTGGGCTTGCCGAACACGTCGACGTCGCCCGCGTCGGGGAGGCTCGCGGCGGTGATGAGGTCTACGAGCACCCCGGCGGCGGCGCGGTCGAACCCGAGCAGCGCCACCGTCTCGCCCTGGCGCAGCTCGAGGCGCTCGACGCGTAGCGGCCTCAGCCCGCGGTAGTCCTTCGCGACCCCGCGCAGCGAGACGATGACGTCACCGGGCGGCATGCGCCTGGCGCAGGCGGTCCCACTCGGCCGCCGGGAGGGTGACCGAGCCGGGCGTCAGGCCGTGGCCGGGGTCGCCGTGAAAGTCGGAGCCGCCGGTCAGCAGCAGGTCCAGCTCGCGCGCGAGCGCGATGTAGCGCTCGGTCATGCCGGCATCGTGATCGGGGTGAAATGCCTCGATCGCATCGAGCCCGGCGTCCTTGAGCGGCAGGATGCGGTCGTCGATGTGGAGCTTGCCCGGATGCGCGAGCGATGCAAGGCCACCGGCGTGGTGGATGACGTCGATCACGGCTTCGGCGGACGCGCCGGTGCGCGCGACGAACGCAGGGCCGCCGCGGGCGAGCCACTTGTCGAACGCCTCACGGATGTCCTGGACATGGCCGGCCGCCACCATCGCGCGCGCCACCTGCGGCCGGCCAATCGACCGGCCTGGCTCGCGCTGCGCCTGCTCCACGAGGGGCGTGACGTCGATGGGCATCCCGAGCGACGCCAGCCGCGCGGCGATCGCCTCGGCCCGCGCGACACGGTGCGCGCGCTGCGCGGCGAGAAACGCCGCCAGCGGCTCGTTGAGTGGATCCAGGAAGTAGCCGAGGACGTGCACGTCCCGCTCGTGCTCGACCGCGGTGATCTCGATGCCGCTGATCGTCTCGATGCCGCGCTCGCGCGCCGCCGCGCGCACCTCGTCCACGGCGGCGGTCGTGTCGTGATCGGTGACCGCCACGACGGAGACGCGGCCGCGACGGGCGTGCTCGACGAGCTCACGCGGCGTACAGCGGCCGTCGGACGCAGTGGTGTGGAGGTGGAGGTCGACCAGCCCCGAGCCTGGTCGAGCGGTCAACGTGCGGCGCGCGCCGGCGGCGGACCGTGGCGCAGCGACCGCCGCGTGCGCCCCTGCCGCTTGACGAGCGCGCGGTACTCGCGCACCAGCAGGTCGAGGTGGGAGCGCTCCTCGTCGGCGAACTCGAGGAAGATCTGCTTGCCCTCGGAGTCCTCGAAGCGCTCGCCGTACTTCTTGAAGAAGCGGTGCGAGCCGCGCTCGCAGCGGATGCCGATCATCAGCGCCTGCTGATCGTCCACGCCGCGCGCCAGGCGCTCGGCGCCCTCGGCGAACAGCCCGTGCGCCGCGCCCTTGAAGAAGAGGAACGTCGGCCGCGACTCGAGCTGCGGGTCGCGCGCGAGCAGCTCCTTGTAGCGCTGCTCCAGCTTCTCCAGATGCGTTCCCTCCTCGTGCGCGAGGTCCTGGAAGATCTTGCGCCCGCGGGCGTCCCGCGTCGTCTTCGCCGCGCGCGTGTAGAACTCCAGCCCGCTGCGCTCGGTGGCAATCGCAATGCGCAGCGCGTCGCGCGCGAAGAGCAGATCCGTGTGGCCGTGCTCCTGCGTCGTCGTGCGGCCCGTACGGCACTCCTCGCACGTGCCGTAAATCTGCACCACGCTCTGCGAGGCCGTGAAGTTGCGCGCGCCGGCGACCTCGTCGACCAGCGCCTCGATGTCGGAGCTGAGGAACTCGAACGAACGGTGGCAGGTCTTGCAGATCAGGTGATAGTGCCGCGGCTGCCGGTACGAGTGCTCGAACCGGAAGCGCCCTTCGCCGAAGTCCACCTTGCGCGCGATGCCCGCGTCCACCATCCACTGCAGGGTGCGGTAGACGGTGGCGCGGCTGATCCGGTGGTCTTCCTTGCGGATGAGATCGACGAGATCGTCGGCGCTGAGGTGGCCCTCCTGCCGCAGGAACACGTTGACGATCTGTTCCCGCTTGCTGGAACGCTTGCCACCGGACGGCTTGAGCCTGCTGAGGTCCTGAAGAGTGGTCGTCGTCACCCCGGACCTACATGACTAGGCGTTGAACGAGGAGCCGCATCCGCACGTGGATGTGGCATTGGGGTTCTTGATCGTGAAGCCGCCGCCGGTCACCGTCTCGACGAAGTCGACCTCGGCGCCCTTCAGGTAGCTGATGCTCACGGGATCCACGAACAGCCGCACGCCGTTGGACTCGAACACCTGGTCGCCCGCGCCGCCGCTTTCCTCGATCATCAGGCCGTACTGGAAGCCCGAGCAGCCGCCGCCCTGCACGAACACGCGCAGGCCGCTGCCGGTCTTGCCCTCTTCGGCAAGGAGCTCGTTGATCTTGGCCGCCGCGTTCGGCGACACGTTGATGACGGACGTGGTGGTCTCGGTGATCATCTCTGGTTGAGCTCCCTTGGTTGGCGACGTTCGATTATAACACGCGCCAGAGGCCGCCTATCCCACGTGTTTTCAATAGTTTACGACCCGATCGCGGAAAGTTCCGCGGCCGAGGCCTGCTCCACGTCCTTGTGGAGGCTGTTGCCGTGGGCATCCATGGTCACGATGGCCGGGAAGTCGGTCACGCTCAGGTGCCACATCGCCTCCGGCGTCCCGAACTCCATCAGCGAGACGCCCTCCACGCGGTCGATGGCCCGCGCGTAGAACTGCGCGGCGCCGCCGACCGCGTTCAGATACACGGCGCCGGCGTCCTTCAGCGCGCCGAGCGTCTTCGCCCCCATCCCGCCCTTGCCGATGACTGCTCGTACGCCGTAGCGCGTGATGATGTCGGCCTGATACGGCTCCTCGCGGATGCTCGTGGTCGGCCCGGCCGCCGTGACGCGCCAGCCGTCGCCCTCTTTCGCCACCACCGGGCCGCAGTGATACAGCACCGCGCCGGTGAGATCGACGGGCGGCTGATGCGTCATGAGATGCGCGTGCACGGCATCACGCCCGGTGTACATCCGGCCCGACACCAGGACGACGTCGCCGACCTTGAGCGCGCGCACCTGCTCCTCGCTGAGCGGGGTGCGCAGGGCAACTTCGCGGCCCGTACGCGGGAACCCCGCCTGGTCGGCCATCGCCGCGACAGGTGAGGCAGGGTCGCGATAGAGCCAGCTCCTGATCGCGCCGCTCCGCGCGTCGAGCACGACGCCGAGCCGGCGGAACGCCCAGCAGTCATACGCCACCGAGACGAAGAAGCTCGCGGGCAGCCGGTTCAGCGCGCCGATCTTGCAGCCGATGAGCGACGTGCGTCCGCCGAAGCCCATCGTGCCGATGCCGAGCGTGTTGACGTCGCCCATGATCGACGCTTCGAGCTGCGCCAGCCGCGGATCCGGGTTCACGTCGTCCAGCGTGCGGAACAACTGCTCCTTCGCGTGCACGTAGCCGGACGTGCGATCGCCGCCGATGCACACGCCCACGGCGCCGGGAGCGCATCCCTTGCCTTGCGCGTTCCACACCGCGTGCAGGACGCACTTGCGGACACCCTCGAGCGTGCGATCGGCGCGGCCGAGGTTCGCCAGCTCCGACGGCAGCGAGTACTGCGCGTTCATGTTCTCGCAGCCGCCGCCCTTGAGGATCAGCTTCACCTCGATGTCGTCGCGCTCCCACTGCTCGAAGTGGACGATGGGCGTGCCCGGTCCGAGGTTGGTGCCCGAGTTCTCGCCGGTGATCGAATCCACCGAGTTGGGGCGCAGCTTCCCGCGTGTGGTCGCCTCCGCCACCGCCTCCCGGATCTGCGTCTTCATCTCGATCTGGTTGGCGCCGACCGGCGTCTTCACCTCGAAGGTCGGCATGCCGGTGTCCTGGCAGATCGCGCCTTCGCAGTCGGCGGCCTGATCGATGTTCTGCGCGATGATCGACAGCGCCTGCGCGGACTGCGTGCCGGCGGCTTCCTGCGCCATGGCCACTTTCATGGCGGCGCGCACGTCTGGCGGCAGGTCCGTGGACGTCTTCACGATGAGCGACAAGACGCTGTCGAAGAACTGCTGGGGCATCCCGCCAGTATAATTGACGAGTGAGGACGGAACGCGATCCTCTCGGCGAGTTCCCGGTGCCGGAGGACGCGTACTACGGCATTCAGACCGCCCGCGCCCTCGCGAACTTCCCCATCAGCGGGCTCCACGCGCACGCCGATCTCGTCGTCGCCACCGTTCTCGTCAAGAAAGCCGCCGCCCTGGCGAACGCGTCGCTCGGCCGTCTCGACTCGAGCGTCGCGGACGCGATCGTGCGCGCGGCCGACGAGATCCTCGCCGGCGCGCTCCGCGATCAGTTCGTCGTCGACGTCTACCAAGCGGGGGCCGGCACCTCCCACAACATGAACACGAACGAGGTGCTCGCCAACCGCGCGGCGGAGCTGCTCGGCGGCCCGCGCGGCGAGTACCGGCTGGTCCACCCGAACGACCACGTCAACATGGGCCAGTCGACGAACGACGTCTTCCCCACCGCGACGCGACTCGCCCTGCTGCTCACCCATCAGCGCCTCGTCGAGTCGGCGCGCGCGCTGGCCGCGTCCCTCGCGCGCAAGGCCGGCGAGTTCGACGCCGTCCTGAAAGTCGGACGCACGCACCTGCAGGACGCGGTGCCGATGACGCTCGGCCAGGAGTTCGGCGGCTACGCCGCGTGCATGGAGCGCGGGGCCGACGATGTGGAGCGCGCGAAGGCGCAGCTCGAGGAGTTGAACCTCGGGGCGACCGCCGTGGGTACGGGACTCAACGCGGGCGGGGACTATGCGGCGGCGGCGGTCCGACACCTGAGCCGGTTGACCGGGCTGCCGCTCACGCCGGCGGCCAACCGGTTCCGCGTCACGCAGAGCATGGGCGACGTCGTCGCGTACTCCGGCGCCATGCGGCGTCTCGCCGTGGAGCTGGCCAAGGTCGCGAGCGATCTGCGTCTGCTCGGCAGCGGACCGCGCGCGGGAATCGCGGAGATCGCGCTGCCTGCGGTGCAGCCCGGCTCGTCGATCATGCCCGGCAAGGTGAACCCGTCGGTGCCCGAGATGGTGAGCCAGGTGTGCTTCCAGGCGTTCGGCTGCGACACGACCGTCTGCATGGCCGCCGAGGCCGGGCAGCTCGAGCTGAACGTGATGATGCCGGTCATCGCGTGGAACGCGATTCACACGTCCACCATCCTTCGCGGGTCGATGACCGCGCTGCGGACGCGGTGCGTGGACGGCATCGTGGCCGACGAGGAACGCTGCCGCGAGCTGCTCGAACGCAGCACGGCGGTGGCTACGGCGCTCAGCCCGTACATCGGCTACGCGGCGACCGCTGAGATCGCGAAGGAGTCGGTGAAGACCGGGACGCCGATCCGCGAGATTGTGCTGGCGCGCGGCCTGATGGATGCCAGGCGGCTCGATCAGATACTCTCGGCAGAGGCCATGACGACGCCGGGTATCGCGGGTGAGGCGAAAAAGTGACGCTCCTGGCGCTGGTCGTCGTCGCGCTCGTCGACTCCCAACTCCCAAATCCCAGCTCCCAAAGCGCAAACGCCCAGGATCTGGCGCCGCAGTCGCACGGGCGGCTGTTCCCGCCCAAGGACCTCGGCCTGCTCGAGGGCCCCGACCGCGACGCCTGGCAGAAGCCCGACCAGATCATGGACGCGCTGGCCATTGCCGACGGCGCGCGCGTGGCCGACATCGGCGCGGGCGCGGGCTGGTTCACGATCCGGCTCGCGCGGCGCGTGGGACCGAACGGGCGGGTCTACGCCCAGGACATCCAGCGGGAGCCGCTCGAAGCCATCCGGCGCCGCGTCGGGCGTGAGGGGTTGAGCAACGTCGAAACGCGCCTGGCCACCGACACGTCGACGAACCTGCCGATCGGCACGCTCGACGCCGTCCTCATCGTGGACACCTATCCCGAGGTGGCGGACCGCGTCACGTTGCTCCGCAATCTCGCCGCGGCGCTCAAGCCAGGCGGCCGCATCGGCATCGTCAACTACCAGCCCGGCCGCGGCGGGCCCGGTCCCGCGCCGAATGAAGGGGTCCGCGTCGAGGCCGACTCAGTCGAGGCCGACGCGCGCAGAGCCGGGCTGCGCGTGCTCGCGCGCGAGTCGCTCCCCTACCACTATCTGCTCGTGCTCGGCAGATAACGGGCGCCGCATGCGGCGCCCCTACGTAGGGGCGAGGCATGCCTCGCCCGCCCTGCGGTACAATTCGCGCCGATGACACTCGTTGACGCGCTTGCCGCGCGCGGAGCCACCGCCCAGCCCTCGCCGCTGCTGGGGCACGCCATCCGCGGCGCGTCGGTGCTCTTCATCACGGCGCTCACCGCCGCCGCGGCACAGATCAGCGTCCCGCTGCCGTTCACCGAGGTGCCGTTCACGTTCCAGCCGATGGTCGTGCTGCTCGGCGGCCTCGCGCTCGGCAGCCGCCTCGGCTGCGCCAGCCAGGTGCTGTACCTCGCGGCCGGCATTGCGGGGCTGCCGGTCTTCGCCACCTCCGCGACGCTGCCGCCCGGCGCGCTGCGCCTGCTGGGGCCGACGGGCGGTTACCTGATGGCCTATCCGTTCGCGGCGCTGCTCGTCGGCTACCTCGCGGCACGCGGATTCGACCGCCGCTACCTGACGTCCGTGGTCGCCATGCTGGCCGGCCTCATGCTCATTTACGCAGGCGGCGCCACGTGGCTCGGACTCTTCGCGCGTGCCGCCGCACCGCCGCCCGGCATCATGGCCGCGCTCGCCGCCGGCGTGGTCCCGTTCGTCGCCGCCGACCTCCTGAAGCTCCTGGCCGCCGCGGCCGTCATGCCCGGCCTCTGGCGCCTGCTTGGAGGTAACGGAGATGACGGAGCGAACGGGTAAGCACGGAGGCACGGAGAAACGGAGAACGAGAATTCTCATGACTCCGTTCCTTTGTGCCTCCGTGTGAACCCGTTTCCTCCGTAACCTCCGTTCACTCCATGCGCACAGCACTGACGATCGCCGGAAGCGATTCCGGCGGCGGTGCGGGCATTCAGGCCGACCTGAAGACGTTCGCCGCGCACGGCATCTACGGCACCAGCGCGATCACCGCGGTCACCGCGCAGAACACGCTCGGCGTCACCGGGTTCGCGGCGTTGCCCGCCGACCTCGTCACCGCGCAGATTGAAGCCGTCATGTCCGACATCGGCGCGCATGCGGCCAAAACCGGCATGCTGCCCAACGCGGCGATCGTCGAGGCCGTGGCCGCCGCCGTCGAGGCCCTGGAGATTCCCCGGCTCGTCGTCGATCCGGTGATGATTGCCAAGAGCGGCGACCGCCTGGTGGACGACGAGGCGCTGGCGGCGATGAAGGCGGAGCTGCTGCGGCGGGCGTTCGTCGTGACGCCGAACGTGCCCGAAGCCGAGGCGCTCTCGGGCGTGGCCATCCGCTCGGACGACGACCGCCGCGAGGCGGCGCGCCGCATCGCCGGGCTCGGCGCGTCGGCGGTGATCATCAAGGGGGGGCACTTTCCCTCCGATGACATCGTGGACGTCCTGTACGAGGGCGAGCGCTTCATGGAGTTCAGGTCCGAGCGCGTGCCCGGCACGAGCACGCACGGCACCGGGTGCACGTTTGCCGCGGCCATCGCGGCGCAGCTGGCGCTCGGGCGCGGCCTCGAGGAGGCGATTCCGCTGGCGCAGCAGTACGTGGCCGGCGCAATCCGGCATGCGCCGCGCCTCGGCCGCGGGCACGGCCCCATGCAGCATTTCTGGAGAAGTCCCGACTCCCAATAACCAACTCCCAAACGTTGGGCGTTGGAAGTTGGGCGTTGGGAATTGACCATATACTGAGTTTTATGCCCCTGGTGGCTGTCACGGCGGCGCCACTGGATCTGCAGGCGCTCACGGCGGAAGTCGCGCGCGACGCGTCGGGGGACGGCGCGATTGCCGCCTTTACCGGCCTGGTGCGCGACCACAACCAGGGCCGGGCGGTGAAGTTTCTCGAGTACGAGGCGTACGAGCCGCTTGCCGTGAAGGCGCTCGAGCGCATCGTCAACGAGGCGCGCGCGGCGTGGCCGGCGACGCGCCTGGCGGTGCATCACCGCATCGGGCGGCTCGAGATCGGCGAAGCCAGCGTCATCATCGTGGCGGCGTCGCCGCACCGAGGCGACGCGTTTGCCGCGTGCCGCTACACGATCGAGCGCGTCAAACAGATCGTGCCGATCTGGAAGCACGAGCACTTCGATGGCGGCGAGGTCTGGCTGGAAGGGGCGACCGCCGACCCGGACGACGAGGAGGCGAGGCGGGCGGCGCACAGGATCGCATGCGCGTGACGGTGCGGCTGTTTGCCCGGCTGCGGGACCTGGCCGGCTCGGGCGAGCTGGTCCGGGACGTCGAGGGCCCGGCGACCGTCAAAACAGTGTGGGACTCGCTGGTGGCCGACGTCCCCGCGCTCGTCGAGTACGAGCGCACCATGTCGGTGGCGGTCAACGCCGAGTACGCGCGGATGGCGGCCGCGGTGAAGGATGGAGACGAGGTGGCTTTTCTGCCTCCGGTCTCGGGCGGATAACGCATGTTCGACAAGCTGAGCACGGTCGAAGGGCAGTACGAGGAGCTGATGGCGCGCCTCGGGACGGCGGAGATCCAGTCGGACCCGGCCGAGTACCGCAAGGCGGCCAAGACGCTCTCCGAGCTCGAGCCGCTCGTGCAGAAGTACCGCGAGTACAAGGCCGTGCAGAAGGACTTCGAGGGCGCCGAGGAGCTCGTCAAGGGCGGCGACGCCGACATGCGCGAGCTCGCCGAAGAAGAGCTGAAGGGGCTGGAGCAGAAGCGCGAGGCGATCCTCGCCGACCTGAAGGTCCTGCTCGTGCCCAAGGACCCCAACGACGAGAAGAACGTCATCCTCGAGATCCGCGCCGGCACGGGCGGCGACGAGGCGGCGCTCTTCGCCGCGGATCTGTTCCGGATGTACAGCCGCTTCGCGGAGCGGCAGCGCTGGAAGCTCGAGGTGATGTCCAGCAGCGAGAGCGGCACCGGCGGCCTGAAGGAAGTCATCGCGTCCATCGAAGGACGCGGCGTGTACAGCAGGCTGAAGTACGAGAGCGGCGTGCACCGCGTGCAGCGCGTGCCGGCAACCGAGGCGAGCGGCCGCATCCACACGTCCACCGCGACGGTGGCCGTCCTGCCGGAGGCGGAAGAGGTCGACATCCAGATCCAGGAGAAGGACCTGCGCATCGACACGTTCTGCTCGAGCGGCCCGGGCGGCCAGAGCGTCAACACGACGTATTCGGCCGTCCGCATCACGCACATCCCCACCGGCGTCGTCGTCTCGCAGCAGGACGAGAAGTCGCAGATCAAGAACCGCGCGAAGGCGATGAAGGTGCTGCGCGCGCGGCTCTACGAGATGGAGCTGCGCAAGCAGCAGGAAGCCATCGCCAGGGAGCGGCGCGGCCAGGTGGGCACCGGCGAGCGGTCGGAGAAGATCAGGACCTACAACTTCCCGCAGAGCCGCATCACCGATCACCGCATCAACTTCACCACGCACCGCCTGCACGACGTGCTCGAGGGCGACCCCGGCGAGCTGCTCGAGCAGGTGGCCGCCTTCTACAACGCCGAGAAGCTGAAGGAAGCGACCGCGGTGTAAATGGGGTCGGGAGTCATTTTTCGAGGACACTTTTCACCCGCGCTCATGTGATTTTGAGAGTGTCCTCGAAAAATGACTCCCGACCCCATTTCGCTTTTCGAAAAGCTACGAGAGGCACGGAGCCGGCTGACGGCGGCCGGTATTCCCGAGGCGGACGCCTCGACCGACGTGGACCTCTACGCGCGCGTCATCCTCGGCTGGGACCGCGCGCGTTTGCTGACCGAGCACAGGGACGCGCCACCGGCCGCGCTCGAGCCGCGGTTCTCGGAGTGGATCGCCCGGCGCGAACGGCGCGAGCCGACCGCCTACATCGTCGGCATGCGCGAGTTCTGGGGCCTCGAGTTCCTCGTCACGCCCGCCGTGCTCATCCCGCGGCCCGAAACCGAGGTCATCGTCGAAGAAGCGTTGAAGGTGGCCGGCCAACGGCCCCGCATCGCCGACATCGGAACCGGCAGCGGCTGCATCGCGGTCAGCGTCGCACACGAGATCACGGACGCGCGGGTCGTCGCCTCCGACGTATCGGCCGAGGCGCTCGAGATTGCGCGCCTCAACGCGCGGCGCCACGGCGTCGCCGACCGCGTGGACTTCGTGTGCACGTCGTTCCTCGACGGCATCGACGGTCCCTTCGACGTCATCACCGCGAACCCGCCCTACGTGAAGGACGGCGACAAGCCGGCGCTGTCGCGTGACGTGCGCCACGAGCCGGAAGTGGCGCTCTTTGGCGGAACCGACGGACTGCAGGCCATCGAAGCGACGCTCCTCGCCGCGCGCGACCGATTGCGGCCCGCCGGCTGGCTGATCATGGAATTCGGCTACGGGCAGGACGACGCAGTCGCCGATCGCGTGGGCGCCACAGCCGGGCTGCGGCTCGAGCGGATCCGGGAGGACCTGCAGGGAATTCCGCGAACCGCTATCATCCGGAAGATCGCAAATCACAAATCACAAATCGCAAATGAGTGATTGCCTCTTCTGCAAGATCATTGCGGGCCAGATTCCTGGCGCCATCGTCCATCAGGACGACACGCTCGTCGCGTTCACGGACATCAACCCGCAGGCGCCGCTCCACGTCCTCATCGTCCCGCGCAGGCACATTGCGTCGCTGAACGATCTCGCGTCCGAAGACGATGGCCTGGTCGGATCGATGTTGAGGCGGGCGGCGGCGCTGGCGAAGGAGCACGGATACGACCAGCGCGGCTACCGGACGGTGTTCAACACGAACCGGGAGGCCGGCCAGACGGTGTTCCACATTCACCTGCACCTGCTCGCGGGTCGCCCGCTCGCCTGGCCGCCGGGGTAGGGCGGGCCTTTACGGCCCGCCGAGGTGAGACGCCAGCTCCGAGAGATTCCTGATGACCGGCACGTCGGGCGCCGCCGGCAGCGGGAGGCCGCCGGCGCGCTGCACGAGGATGCCGCGCATGCCGACGCGGCGCGCGCCCTCGATGTCGTGCGTGAAGCTGTCCCCCACCATCACCGACTCCTCCGCCGCGGTCCCCATCAGCTTCATCGCCGCCTCGAAGATGCTCGGGTGTGGCTTCATGTAGCCGTGCTCGTGCGACGACACGGCGGCGGCGATCAGCCCTTCCAGCTCGAAGTGCTGCTGGAACGAGGCGAGGCACCGGTGCGAGTTGGAGATGAGCCCCAGCTTCAGGCCGCGGGCCGCGAGCTGCCGCAGCGCAGGCGCGACGTCGTCGTAGAGAAAGAAGTGCTGGCACGCGGCCCACTCCTCGTAGACCTCCGCGGCGCACGGGACGATGCGGTCGCCCGTGCCGCCCATGCCCTCGATGATCTTCGCCGTGTAGCGCACGAAGATGTCCGCGTCGTAGATGTGGTCCTGCTCCTCGTTGAGGATCGACGAGGCCGCGCGGACGGCATCCGGGAACCGCGCGGGATCGACGGTGATGCCGTGCCGCCGGCAGAACTCCGCGTAGCCCTGCCCCTGGAACGTGGGGCCCGGATAGATCAGCGTGAAGTCGACGTCGAAAAAGACGGCGTTAACGCGGAGCATAGGGGCCGGCGATGACCACGGTGGCGGCGCGCGGGTCGAGCGTGCGGCGCGCCGCTTCGTGCACCTCCTCGCGTGTGACCGCCTCGAGCAACCCCGCCACGCGCAGGTCGTAGTCGAGCCCGAGGCCGAAGAACTCTTCCGTCTGCAGGTAGTTCGCGATACCGACGTTGGTTTCGAGCGTGCGCGGCAGCGAGTAGATCAGGTACTGCCTGGACTCCTTGATCTCCGACTCGAGCGGCCCCTCGCTCGCCATTCGCCGCACCTCGTCGTCTATGGAGGCCAGCGCGCGGTCCACGTTCGCGGCGCTCACGCCGGCGCGTATCGTCAGCGGACCGGCGATGACGTTGGCGTCCATCGAGCTGAACGCGTAGTACGCCATCCCCTGCCGCTCGCGGATGCTGTCACCGAGACGGCCGCCAATCGAGTACTGGCCCAGGATGTTGTTCATGAGCCAGTACGCGTAGTACGCCGGGTCGGCGCGCGTGATGGTCGTGAAGCCGTAGGCGATGTCGGCCTGCGCCTTGTTCATCATCGGCACCACGCGGACGCTGCGCGTGCCCGGTGCGGCCGGCTCCGGCAGCAGGGCCACGTCCGCGGGCGCCGCGCGCCACGGCTCGAAGACCGCACGGGCCGCGTCGATCGCGCGGCTGGTCTCCACGTCCCCGACCATCACGAGCGACAAGGATCCGGGCCGGAACCGCGCCGCATGGAAGCGCCGGAGGGCCGCGCGATCGATCGCCTCCACGCTCGCGACCGATCCGCGCGGGCGGCGGCCGTAGGGATGCGCCTGGCCGTACAGATCGGCCAGCATCCCCTCGTTGGCGACGGTTGCCGGGTTGTCCTCGTCCTGCCGGATCAGCGTGACGATTTCCGAGCGCCGGGTCTCTACTTCTTCGGCAGGAAAGACGGGCCGCATCGCGATGTCGGCGACCAGCGCGAGGATGGGGTCGAGATCCTCGACCAGGCACGTGCAGATGAGCGAGAGCACGTGCCGGTTGACGGTGACGCTCAGCGAGACGCCGCGGCCGTCGAGCGACTCGGCGATCTCCTCGGCCGTCCGCGTCTCAGTGCCACGGTCGATGGTGCGCGACACGAAATGGGCGAGCCCCGCGTGCTCCGGCGGGTCGTAGACGGTGCCGGCGTGGAACGCGGCATGGATCGTCACGGCCGGCGTGGTGGACGATTCCTTCGCGATCAGCACCGCGCCGTTGCCGGCGACGGCCCTCACCGGGGCCAGCCCGCGAGGGGCGGTCCTCGTCATGACGAGACGGGAATCGGGTCGAACCAGCCGACGGTGCGGTTGGCGGGCGCGAGGCGCGCGGCGGCTGCGGCCGAGACCTGCTCGACCGTCACGGCGTCGATGCGCTCGCGCAGGGAGTGGAACACCCGCCAGTCGGCAATCGTCTGGAAATAGCCGAGCTGGTGCGCGATGTTGGTGATGCTGTCGTTCTCGAACACCAGCCGCGCGCGCAGCTGGTTCCGCGCCTTGGTGAGCTCCGCGGGCGTCACGCCCCCGGTGCGCACGCGATCGAGCTCGGCGAGCGCAGCCGCCTCCACGCGGTCGAGCGGCGTGCCCTCGGTCGCCGTGATCGAGATCGTGTAGAGGAACGGGTCCTGCGTCGGGATCACGCCACCCATCACCGATGACGCCAGGCCGGTGTTCACGAGCGCGCGATACAGGCGCGCGCTGCGCTGCGGCGGGGGCGTCCTGAAGCTCGCCCACAGGTTGACGCCCTTCGCGCCGGTCAGCACGGCGTCGAGCACGAGCACGGGGAAGAAGTCCGGGTCACTCAGGCTCGGCGCGTGAAACCCGAGCTTGAGGTACGCCGTCGTCCCCTCGCGCGACAGGGTGACCCGGCGCTCGCCGAGCTGCTCCGGCTCCCGCGTCGGCCGGCGCCTCTTCACCTCGCCGGACGCGATCCCGCCGAAATGCTGGACGACACGCGTCATCGCGTCCTTCGTGTCGATGTCGCCGACGATCACCAGCGTCGCGTTGTTCGGCACGTAATGACGACGGTAGTAGCCGTAGAGGTCCTCGCGCGTCATCGACTCCAGATCGGCGAGCCAGCCGATCGTGGGATGGCGGTACGGGTGCGCGCGGAAGGCCGTGGCCGTCAGCTCCTGGTCGAGCAGCGTGTCGGGATCGTTCTCGCCGCCCTGCAGCTCCGAGATGATCACGGTCCGCTCGGACTCGCAGTCGGCCGGGTCGTAGAGGCAGTTCGCCATGCGCTCCGATTCGATGAAGAGCATGCGGTCGAGCGCGTCGCGCGTGGCGGTCTCGGTGTACGTGGTCTGGTCGATCCACGTGTAGCCGTTCCAGTAGCCGCCGAACTGCTCGATGATCCCCTTGACCTTGTCGCGCGGGATGTTGGTCGTGCCCTTGAAGTTCATGTGCTCGACCCAGTGCGACACGCCCGTCAGCCCGGGACCTTCGTCCTTCGAGCCGACGCGGTACCAGCACCAGACCGAGGCGAGCGGCGCCGTACGGACCTCCTGCGCGAGGACGCGCAGTCCGTTGTCCAGCACTTCCTCGTGGACCTGCGGCGACATCCCCGCATTATAGAATTCTGTAGGGGCGCGGCATGCCGCGCCCGTGATGCACATGCCCGAGTGGAAGGACACCGTCAATTTGCCGCGCACCGGCTTCCCGATGAAGGCGAACCTTCAGACGGCGGAGCCGGAGGCCATCGCCCGCTGGGAGGCGATGGATCTCTACGGCCAGATCCGCGCCAACCGCCGCGGCGCGCCGAAGTTCGTCTTTCACGACGGCCCGCCCTACGCCAACGGCCAGATCCACCTCGGCACCGCGCTCAACAAGATCCTCAAGGACATCGTCATCAAGTCGCGCACGATGGCCGGCTTCGACGTCCCGTACACGCCGGGCTACGACTGCCACGGGCTGCCGATCGAGCTGAGGGTCGACCGCGAGCTCGGCCCGAAGAAGCGCGACATGTCCATTGCCGACATCCGCCGCGCGTGCCGCGAGTACGCCGGGCGCTTCATCGACGTGATGACCGGCGAGTTCAAGCGGCTGATGGTCTTCGGCGACTGGGACCACTACTACCTGACGATGAACCCGCAGTACCAGGCGGACATCGCGCGGTCGCTCGGCAAGTTCGTGGAGCGGGGCCTCGTCTACAAGGGCAAGAAGCCGGTGCACTGGTGCATCCACTGCCGCACCGCGCTGGCGGAAGCCGAAGTCGAGTACGCGGACCACTCGTCCCCGTCGATCTACGTCGAGTTCCCGCTGGCGAAGGACGCCGCCGCGGATCTGGCCGCGCGCATCCCGGGCCTCACGGGCCGCGACGTCTCGGTCCTGATCTGGACGACGACGCCGTGGACGATTCCGTCGAACCTGGCGGTCGCGTTCCACCCGGAGTTCGACTACGCGGCGTACGACGTCGACGGCCGCTCAGTGATCATCGCGGAAGGGCTGGCGGAGACCGTCGGCAAGGTCGTCGGCCGCGCGTTCGACCAGCCGGTCGCGCGCATGAAGGGCGCCCTGCTCGAGGGCGTCCGCTTCCGGCATCCGCTGTACGACCGCGACTCGGTCGGCGTGCTGGGCGACTACGTCACGCTCGAAGCCGGCACGGGCGCGGTCCACACGGCGCCCGGCCATGGCGCCGACGACTTCTTCACGGGCAGGAAGTACGGCCTCGACATCTACGCGCCGGTCGGTCCGGGCGGTCACTTCCTCGACACCGTCGAGCTCTTCGGCGGCCAGCGTGTGTTCGACGCGAACCCGAACGTCGAGCAGGCGCTGAAGGACCGCGCGCGGCTCTGGCACCGGGAGACGTTCGCGCACCAGTACCCGCACTGCTGGCGCTGCCACAACCCGGTGATCTTCCTGGCCACGTCGCAGTGGTTCGTCCGCCTGGACGGCGATCGGGCGATCGCGGGCGCCGACGGCCAGGTGCGCACGCTGCGCGAAGCGGCGCAGTACGGCATCGACCGCGAAGTGAAATGGATCCCCGGCTGGGGACGCGACCGCATCTTCAACATGGTCACCAACCGGCCGGACTGGTGCATCTCGCGCCAGCGCGCGTGGGGTGTGCCCATCCCCGCCGTGGACTGCACGTCGTGCGGCGAGGCGATCCTGACGACCGAGCTGATCGAGCGCGCGGCGCGGGTGTTCGAGCAGCACAACGCCGACGCGTGGTACGAACGCCCGATCGACGAGTTCCTGCCCGAGGGGCTGACGTGCCCGTCGTGCGGCGGCACCAGCTTCGAGCGCGAGCGCGACATCCTCGACGTCTGGTTCGACTCGGGCTCCAGTCATGAGGCCGTGCTCGGCCGCTCGAAGGAGCTCGGCTGGCCCGCGGACATGTACCTCGAAGGCAGCGACCAGCATCGCGGCTGGTTCCAGAGCTCCCTCCTCGTGGCGCTGGCGACGCGCGGGCGTCCGCCATACCGCGAGGTGCTGACACATGGCTTCCTCATCGACCTCGAAGGCCGGAAGATGTCGAAGTCGGTCGGCAACGTGATCTCGCCGCAGGAGATCATCAAGGAGAGCGGCGCCGAGATCATCCGGCTGTGGGTCGCCTCGACCGAGTTCACCGAGGAGCTGCGCGTCAGCAAGGAAATCCTGACGCGCGTGGTGGATGTGTACCGGAAGCTGCGCAACACCTGCCGGATTCTGGTGGCCAACCTCTACGACTTCGACCCGGCCGTGGACCTGGTGCCGCTCGAGAAGCTGGACGCCGTGGACCGCTTCGCGCTGGCGCGCTACGCCACCGCGGCACGCCGCACGCGCGAGGGGTACGACGCCTACGACTTCTCCTCCGTGTCCCAGGCGCTGACGATGCTGGCCACGGTGGATCTGAGCGCGTTCTACGTGGACGTGACGAAGGACCGGATGTACACGCTGGGTGCCCGCTCGGCGGAACGCCGTTCGACGCAGACGGCGATGTACGTGATCGCCGAGGGGCTCGCGCGCCTGCTGGCGCCGATTCTCCCCGTCACGGCCGACCAGCTCTGGCAGCACCTGCCGGCGACCCGGACGCCGCGGGCGGCGTCGGTCCACCTGGAGTCGCTGCCCGACGCGTCGCGTTACGAGAATGCGGCGCTCCTGGAGACGTGGGACCGCCTGCTCGCGGTGCGCGAGGCGGTCAACGCGGTGCTCGAGCAGAAGCGCAAGGACAAGGTCATCGGCACCTCGCTCGGCGCGCGCGTGACGATCGCCGCCGCCGGCCCGGTCGCCGCGCTGCTCGACCAGCACCGCCGCGACCTGCCGATGCTGTTCATCGTCTCGGAGGTCGAGCTGGCGCTGGACCCCTCCGGCACCGCGGATCAGCTGACGGTGGCGGTCGAAAAGGCGCCCGGCGTGAAATGCGAGCGCTGCTGGCGTTACGTCGCGGAGGTGCGCCGCGAGCCCGAGTGGGCGGGCATCTGCGGCCGCTGCGTGGACGCGCTCGCCGAGCCGGTCAGGTCCGAGTGAGCCGCCTTCGCTTCGAGCTGCTGATCGCGGCCGTCATCGTCGTCGCCGATCAGGCCACGAAGGCGGCGGTGCGGTCGGCGTTCGAGCTGCACGAGGGCACGACCGTCATCCCGGGCTTCTTCGACCTGACGCGCGTGCATAATTTCGGCGCCGCGTTCGGGTTCATGAACGCCGCGGACTTTCCGTTCAAGGACGTGGTGCTGGCGGCGGTCGCGGGGCTCGCCCTGGTGGGCCTGGCCACGTACGGGGCGACGCTTCCCGCGGACCAGCGGCTGGCGCGCGCCGGGCTGTCGCTCGTCATCGGCGGCGCGGCCGGCAACCTCATCGACCGCGTGACCGCCGGCTACGTGCTCGATTTCGCCGACTTCTACTGGGGCGGCTGGCACTTCTGGGCATTCAATGTGGCGGACGCCGCGATTACCATTGGCGTGGCGCTGATGATTCTCGACCTGCTCGGGATAGGACGGCACCGTGTATCCAGAACTGTTTAGCATCGGCCCGATCACCGTCTACTCGTACGGCGTGCTGCTGGCCGCTTCGTACCTGCTCGGCCTCTGGCTGGCGATGCGGCGCGCCAGGCAGTGGGGCCTCGACCCGAGCCGCGTCCTCGACCTCGGCATCTACATCATCATCGCCGCGCTCATCGGGGCGAAGCTGCTCCTGCTCGTCGTGGACTTCGACCAGTTCAGCAGGTCCACGGCCGACCTGCTGTCGCTCGCGCGGTCCGGCGGCGTCTTCTACGGCGGGCTGATCCTCGCCGTCGGCGTGGCCTTCTGGTACGTCCACAAGCACCGGCTGCCGTTGTGGACGACCTGTGATGTGTTTGCACCGGGGATCGCGCTGGGGCACGTCACGGGACGGCTCGGCTGTCTCGCCGCCGGCTGCTGCTACGGCAGGCCCACCGACCTGCCGTGGGGCATCACGTTCACGAACCCGCTCGCGGCGGCCAACGTCGGCACGCCGCTCGGCATCCCGCTCCACCCGACGCAGGTCTACGAGGCCGGCGCCGAGCTGCTGATCCTGCTCTTCCTGCTCGCCACCGAGAAGCGCGGGCGCTACTTCTCCGGCCGGACGTTCTGGAGCTACATGTTCCTCTACGCGGTCTCGCGCTTCGTCGTCGAGATCTACCGCGGCGATCCGCGCGGCGAGGTGCTCGGACTCTCCACCTCACAGTTCATCTCCGTCGTCCTCGCGCCGCTGAGCCTGGCGATGCTCGTGTGGCTGCGGCGCACCTCGCCGGAGACGCCGCAGGAGATGACGCGGCGCCGAAAAGTAGCGGCGTGACGGCGTGACCCGTGGCGCCGACCGAGCTCACCGTCCCCGCTGACGCCGACGGCCAGCGGCTCGATCGCTTCCTCGTGTCGCTGCTCGAGGGGCGGTCGCGCTCGCAGATCCAGAAGCTGATCGAGGGCGGCCACGTCACCGTCTCGCGCGGAGCGCCGAAGGCGAACCTCGTCATGCGCGAGGGCGACCGCGTCACCATCGACACTCCCGAGGCCGTGCCGTCCACGGTTGCCGGCGAGGCGCTGCCGCTCGAAATCCTGTACCAGGACGCCGACGTCGCCGTGCTGAACAAGCCGGCGGGCATGGTCGTCCACCCCGCGGCCGGCCACGCGTCCGGCACGCTCGTCAACGCGCTCCTCCACCACATTCCCGACCTGAGCGGCATCGGCGGCGAGACGCGCCCGGGCATCGTCCACCGGCTCGACCGCGGAACGTCGGGGGTGATGGTGATTGCCAAGAACGACGCGGCCCACCAGGAGCTCTCGCGGCAGTTTCACGACCGCGAGGTCGAGAAGGAATACGTCGCGCTCGTGTGGGGCGTCGTGCAGGCGGGCAAGCGCATCGACGCCGCCATCGGCCGCGACCCCTCCCACCGGCAGAAGATGTCGGCGCGGGCGCGCCACGCGCGCGAAGCCGTGACGCGCATCACGCGCGCGCATCACATGCCTGGCGTCACGCTCTGCCAGGTGGCGATCCACACGGGCCGCACGCACCAGATCCGCGTGCACCTCAGTGCCATCGGCCATCCGATCGTGGGAGACGCCCTCTACGGCGGGGTGCACCGGCGCGTCGCGGGCGACATCCGCGCCGTGCAGCGGCTGGAGCGCCCCTTCCTGCACGCCGAGCGCCTGGTCTTCAAGCACCCGCGCGACGGCCGCCGCATGGAGTTCACCGCGCCGCTGCCCGACGATCTGCAGCAGGTCCTCGACGCCCTGCCGGGCTGGAAAGAAAATGGGGTCGGGGGTCATTTTTAGAGGACACTCACACATGCTCGACGAGAGTGTCCTCGAAAAATGACCCCCGACCCCATCATCCCGCATCAGATCAGGAAGGTGTACGAGGGACGGATCTTCAGCCTGATGGTCGAGTCGATCACGCTGCCCACAGGCGGCGCGCTCGACGTGGAGATCATCCGGCATCCCGGCTCCGTGGTGCTGATCCCGGTGACCGACGCGGGCGAGATCATCCTCGTGCAGCAGTACCGGCATGCGATCGGCCGCTGGGTGTGGGAGCTGCCGGCCGGCAGCCTGAAGCGGAACGAGGATCCCGACGAGGCCGCGGTGCGCGAGTGCCACGAGGAGATCGGGCTGGTACCGGGAAGGGTCGAGCGGCTCGGCGCCCTGTATCCGACGCCGGGCTACTGCGACGAGGAGATGATCTTCTATCGCGCGTCCGGGCTGCGCGCGCCGGTGGACGGCGAGAGCGCGCAGCCGGATGAAGACGAGGATCTCGAGCCGCAGCCGTTTTCGATCGAGCAGATCCGGTCGATGATCTCGGCGGGCGAGATCATCGACATGAAAACCGTTGCTGCCCTTTACTGGATGCGCGGCTGAACGCGGCGCTCGGCCTTCTTGTCCGCCGTCTTCCGCGGTCCGGGCGTGAGCGCCAGCAGCAGCACCTCGTCCACGCTCTGGACGAAGTGAATCGTCAGCTCCCGGCGCAGCTCCTCGGTCAGGTCCTCGTTGACGTTCTTCTCGTTCTGGCGCGGCAGGATGACTTCACGGATCCCGACGCGCCGCGCGGCCAGCACCTTCTCCTTGACGCCGCCCACGGGCAGCACCCGGCCCGAGAGCGTAATTTCGCCGGTCATCGCGATGTCGCCGCGTACCGGACGCCGGGTCAGCTCCGAGGCGAGCGCGGCGGCGATCGTCACGCCGGCTGACGGGCCGTCCTTCGGGATCGCGCCGGACGGCACGTGCAGGTGGATCTCGGCGTTCTTGAAGAAGTCGGGGTCGGCGCCGTAGGACGCCGCGTGGGCGCGGAACCATGAGAGCGCCGCGCGCGCGGATTCCTTCATCACCTCGCCCAGCTGGCCGGTGAGCGTGAGCGAGCCGGTGCCCGCCATGCGTGAGGCCTCGATGAACAGCACGTCGCCGCCCGCCGGCGTCCACGCCAGGCCGATGGCGACGCCGGGCTCCTTGGTCCGCTCTTCCATCTCCTCGTCGTGGAAGACCGGTGCCCCGAGGAGCTCGGCGACGACGGCCGGGGTGATCGTCAGCGGCGACTCGTCCCCCTCGGCGCGGCGCCGCGCGGCCTTGCGGCACAGCGCGCCCATCTCGCGCTCCAGGTTCCGCACGCCCGCCTCGCGCGTATAGCCGCGGATCACGGCGCTGATCGCCTCGTCGGTGATCGCGAGCTGCTCGGGCGTCAGGCCGTGGTTCCTGATCTGCTTCTGAACCAGGTGCTCCTTCGCGATCTTCAGCTTCTCCTCTTCCGTGTAGCCGGGAATCTCCAGCACCTCCATGCGGTCGCGGAGCGCCGGCGGAACCGGATCGAGGACGTTTGCGGTCGTGATGAAGAGCACGTCCGACAGATCGAACGGCACGTCGAGATAGTGGTCGCGGAAGGTGGAGTTCTGCTCCGGGTCGAGCACCTCGAGCAGCGCCGACGCGGGGTCGCCGCGGAAATCAGACCCGAGCTTGTCGATCTCGTCGAGGATGAAGACCGGGTTCTTCGACTCCGCCCGGCGCAGCCCCTGGATGATCTGCCCCGGCAGCGCGCCGATGTACGTGCGCCGGTGGCCGCGGATTTCCGCCTCGTCGCGCATGCCGCCCAGCGACACGCGGACGAACTTGCGCTCGAGCGACTGCGCGATGGAGCGCGCCAGCGACGTCTTGCCCACGCCGGGCGGGCCGACGAAGCACAGGATCGGCCCCTTCACGTCGGGATTGAGCTTGCGCACCGCGAGGTACTCGAGGATGCGGTCCTTGGCTTTCTCGAGCCCGCTGTGGTCGGCGTCCAGCACGTCCTTCGTGCGCGTGAGGTCGATGACCTCCTCGGTCGCCTTCTGCCACGGCAGCGTGACGAGCCAGTCGAGATACGTCCGCGAGACGGTGTACTCGGCGGCCGCGACCGGCATCTTGGCCAGCCGATCGAGCTCGCGCTGCGCCTCTTTCTTCACCGCCTCCGGCATGCCGGCGGCCTCGATCTTCTCCTGCAGCTCCTCGATTTCCCTGGCCTGGTCGTCGCCTTCGCCGAGCTCCTTCTGGATCGCCTTCATCTGCTCGCGCAGGAAGTACTCGCGCTGGTTCTTGCCGACCTCGGACTGCACCTGCGACTGGATCTTCGATCCGAGCTCGAGCACCTCGAGCTCCTTGATGAGGATCCGGTTCAGGTTGTCCATCCGCGCACGGACGTCGAGCGTCTCCAGCACCTCCTGCTTCACCGGCGTCGCCAGCGTGGTCAGGCTCGAGGCGATGAAGTCGGCGAGACGGCCCGGCTCGGTGATGTTCGCGGCCAGCGTCTGCAGGTCGTCGGAGAGCAGGGGCGACAGCGACACGACCTGCTGGAAGTTGGTCTTGATGTTCCGCAGCAGCGCGTCAATCTCCAGCCGGTCGTCCTCGCGCACCGCCTCGCCGGCGACGCTCACGCGCCCGCGGAGGTACGGCCGCGAGCTCGTCACCTCGTTCAGCGTGAGCCGCGCCAGTCCCTGCACGATGAGCCGGAGGCTGCCGTCGGGCAGCTTGAACATCTTGTGGATCTGGCTTGCGGTGCCGACGGCGTACAGGTCCTCCTGCTGCGGCTCCTCGACCGACGCGTCGCGCTGCGTGAAGACGCCGATCAGCTGGCCGCCGGAGATCGCCTCGTCGATGAGCCGCACGGAACTCTCGCGCGCCACCGCGAGCGGCATGAACGAGTTCGGGAAGAGCACGGTGTCGCGCAGGGGCAGCAGCGGCAGCTCGTCCGGCACCGAGAGCGGGCGATCGGGAGGGGCGAGTTCCTCGAGGTCGAGTGCCTCGTCGTGTTCGGCCATGGGAGAAGGCCTCAAAAGGAAAAGGCGGGTCCGCCTTCGGCGGGACCCGCCCTACGTGCCGTAGGCCGGGTGCCGCGGCGCATCATTGTATGCGCGCCGCGGACCCGGCGATTAGTTCGACATGTCGAAGAACAGCGCGGACGAGCCCTTGCGGGCGAGCTGGCGCTCGCGGAGCTCGGCGTTCTCGCGCGCCTCTTCGCAGTCCTTGCAACGCGCCGCGAACGGCAGCGCGCGCAGGCGCGCCTCCGCGATCTCGTCGCCGCACTCGTAGCAGTTGCCGTAGGTGCCCTCATCCAGCCGCCCGAGCGCCGCGTTGATCTTGTTCAGCGTCTCCGACTTCATCTGGATGAGCGCGAACTCGATGTCCTCCTGGATGTCGACCTCGGAGCTCTCGCCCTGGTCGAGGACGTCGCGGTCCTTGTTGCCGTCGGCCCGCACGTCGCGCATCCTGCCCTGGACCTCGTTCATCAGCTCGCGGCGGCGGTCTTCGAGCATCTGCTTCAGCTCGTTGTAACGGCTCTTCGCCGTGCTGCCCTTCGCGCTCTTCCTCGTCGTCGCCATGATGCCTGCCGCTCCTTCCGCTCTCATCTCAGACGCTGGATGACCGATGATGCCGCCCACATGCAAGTGGGATGCCTTTATGACGGCCCTGCCAGCCTCATTAACGTGGGCGCTTCGCGAACCGAACCGGCCAGGCTCGCGGAACGCCCATTTCCTGTATGACTTACGCGCCATGGCCTGGCCGGGATTGAATCTCCGCCCAGGCGGTATACTCCATTAGACGCCGCAGTGGTCGTGTGGGTTTTTCAACACTTTGTCCCCGAACGTGGACATAAACGACCAGTGAGTGTTGCGCGGAAGCCTCACCGGCGTCGTTGTAGGGGCCGGAATCACGACACGCCCGGTGGAACGGCCGACACACCGGCCGAGATGTCCTCTGGAGAGGTGTCTGAAAATCTACAACGTGCAGACGATTCCGCGCCCAGCTATTGCAGGAATCGGCTGCTGACCGACGCGTTGGGAACGATTCCGCGCGAAGCGAGGAGATCCCCGCTGCGGCGGCTGCCGGTGCGCAGCCACTTTTCGTACAGGCGCAACACGTCTGAATTGGACGTCAGCGACGCGCGTTCGCTGACCTCGCCCAGGACGTCGGCAAACGCGGCGAACTTGGCAGCGAGCTCGTCGAACACCTCGGCCCACGCGCCGTCATCCTGGCGCGCGAGCGATCCGTAGGCGTACTCGCCCAGCTGCACGTAGTAGTCGACGTCGACGAGACTGCGGTTCAGACTATCGGACAGGAACCCGGAGACGAAGAGCGAGCGGTCCGCGACCTGCCGCAGCTCGCGGCGCCGACGGCGGCCGCCTTCCTGCAACGCGCGCGCGAAGCGGACGCCGAGCGGTTCGTCGCGCTCCTCGGCGCCGACGGGCACGAACGCGGTGAGCAGGTTGACCAGATAGAACGAGGTGAGATCGTGGGCGGCGAGGCGCTGGTGCTGCATGGCCGTCTCCACCATCTCGCGGAAGTATTCGGCCGGCGATTCGCGTCGGAGCAGCGCGTCACCCATGGTCCCCCGGCGTGCAAGCTCTATTCCTGTGAAATTTCGAAGGATTTGCGCCGGATTATACTGGAATTCATGTCCTGTCCCGCGTGTGGCCATCGGAAGGGACGCCGGCAGTGTCCGGCGCTCCGACAGACGATCTGCGCCGTCTGCTGCGGGACGAAGCGGATGGTCGAGATCCGCTGTCCGAGCGACTGCGGCTATCTGTCCGCCGCGCGCGAGCATCCGGCGGCCGTCGTGAAGCGCCAGCAGGAGCGCGCCGTGGCGACGCTGGGCCCGACGATCCGGCATCTCACCGAGCGGCAGCAGCAGCTGTACTTTCTCTTCCAGAGCGTGATCGCGCGGCACGCGCCGCAGGGTTTCGGTCGTCTCGTGGATGACGATGTCGCGGAGGCGGCGGGCACGCTGGCGAAGACGCTGGAGACCGCGTCGCGCGGCGTCATCTACGACCACGCCGCGCAGTCGCCGA
>Ga0194121_10003170_pt1 | contig 25260 bp, 20 predicted proteins | sample TA2MahCa50mmetaG_FD_148609 | JGI IMG/M metagenome (GOLD analysis project Ga0194121, IMG submission 148609) | Freshwater microbial communities from Lake Tanganyika, Tanzania - TA2015020 Mahale Deep Cast 50m | ecosystem: Environmental > Aquatic > Freshwater > Lake | place: Tanzania: Lake...
AAAAGAAAAGAGAAAGCAAGAAAAGTTAAGCAAACCAAAATAATATAATCCTAATCTACTAATTTATACGAATACTACAAATTAGTATTCGTGGAATTCGTATTATTTATGTTAAAGCAACAAATTCAATCAGATGCCATCAGTGCTATGAAGGAAGGCAAGAAAGATGTTTCTGAAATTCTGCGCATGGTTTTGTCTAATATAAATGCAAAAGAAAAAGAAAAGAGATACAAAATATCAAAAGACCTGCCTGCACATGCAGGAGAGCCAAGCTTATTAGAAGAAGATTTAAGTAAGAAATCAGAATTATCAGAAGATGAATTAATTTCTGCTGTATCCTCTGAAATAAAAAAGAGAAAGGATGCAATTGTTTTGTATGAAAAAGGAGAGAGGCCTGAATTGGCAGAAAAAGAAAAAAAGGAAATTGAAATTATACAAAAATATCTGCCAGAACAATTATCTGGAGATGACTTAATAAAATTAGTTGAAGAGTCAGTGGCTAATGTGGGAGCAAAAGAAATAAAGGATATGGGAAAAGTGATGGCGGATTTAAATCCAAAGATAAAGGGCAAGGCAGATGGAGGAGAGGTCTCAAAAATTGTAAAAGAATTTTTAGTAAAATAAAAAAACCGCCTTCTGGCGGTTTTTGATTTACCGATAATATTGTAGAATAAAACTAAACTCTTTTGGAGGTTGTTATTATAAACGATGAAGAAATTCGTTTATTAATTGAGGATCCCAAGTTTGTTGAACATTTTATTAAAGAATGGATGCGGGATTGGGAAAATGCTAAAAAATGTTTCTGCGGAGATAGGTGCGACTCACTATTTGGCAATGTAGAAAAGTGCCTAATCTGCCTTTCAAAGCCAACCGCAGAGTGTATGAGATTAGTTGTGTATAGCAAGGTGTGCGCCCTGCTTTTTTTATGGTTAAATTATTGTATAATAGCACAATGATTGAAATAAATAATTTAACAAAATTTGCTGTGGATAAACGGTTTTTTTTGGGTGTTGCAAAATTAGTTTTAAAAGGCGAAAATAGAGAATTGGAGGATTTATCTATTGCTTTTGTGGGTCCTGAAGAAATTAAAAAATCAAACAAAGAGTATAGAGGCAAAGATAAGCCAACAGATGTTTTGAGTTTTGGGTCAAAAATGGGTTTTGAGAAAGATTTTATGGAAGTTGTAATTTGTCCTGAAGTTGTGGCTAAAAAAACTAACTCGTCTGGAGATGAATTAAAAAGGGAGTTAGCAAAATCGTTAATCCACGGCATTCTTCATAATTTAGGATACGACCACGAGAGATCAGAAAAAGACGAGGAAGTTATGGAGCAAAAACAGAATCAATATTTATTAAAAATTTAAGTTTTTATTCTAGATTCTAGTTTATAGATTCTAGGTTATATAATTAATGGCAAGAGCAAAAATAATTACGGGTTTAGATATTGGGACTAATTCTATTAAAGTTTTGGTTGCTGAAAAAAGAGGAAACGAATGGAATGTTTTGTCTTACTCCTCAATACCTTCTTTTGGTTTAAGAAAGGGTTCGGTCACCAATTTAGAAGAGACTTCAAGAAATATACAAACTTTAATAGCTGGAGCTGAAAGGGATATAGGAAGAAGAATAAATTCTGTCTATGTTAATATGGGCGGTAGTCACCTTTATGTGACTCCTTCAGACGGCTTGATTTCTGTTTCAAGAGCAGATCATATAATTTCTCAAGAGGATATTGATAGGGTTTTACAAGCAACAAGGGCAATTAATATTTCCAGAAATGAGGAAATATTAGATGTTTTTCCAAAAGAGTTTATTATTGATGATCAAAAAGGTGTAAAACATCCCTTGGGTTTAAGTGGAGTAAGGCTTCAAGCAAAAGTCCTTTTGCTTTGCTACTTTCAACAAAACTTTGTAAATCTTACCCAAGCCGTTCTTTCTGCCAAACTTCAAATTGATGATATTATTCCATCTCCGTTGGCTGCAGCAGAGTCTGTTTTAACAAGAGAACAAAAAGAAGCCGGAGTTGCTCTGATTGATATTGGTGCTTCAACAACTAGTCTAGCTGTTTTTGAGGAGGGAGATTTAGTTCATTTGGCCGTTTTTCCATTGGGTTCAGGAAATGTGACTCATGATTTAGCAATTGGTTTAAAAACAGAGATCGCAACCGCTGAAGATATTAAAAAACAATATGGAAGTTGCATATTGTCAGAAAAAGGAGAAAAAGAAAAGAAGGGATCATCTTTGAAAGGTAAATTGGCTCAAAACCAAAAACCAGATCCTATTACATCTCTGCCAGTTTCATTTACTAAAAAGAATCTGGTTGATATTATTGAGCCAAGAGTTTCTGAAATATTTGATTTAATGCAAAAAGAGCTAAAGAAAATTGGACGCCAAGAATTGCTTCCCGCTGGAGTTGTTTTAACGGGCGGAGGAGCAAAACTTTCTCGCATTAAAGATTTAGCAAAAGAAAGATTAAAACTTCCATGCAGGATTGGTTATCCAAAAGACATTATTGGGCTTCAAGAGGATCCTTCTCTGGCTACTGTTGCCGGCCTTGTAATGAGTAGTCCTGATTTTTACGAAGAGGGCTCAAACTCAATGTCTTTTGAATTTATGAAGAGATGGTCTTCAAAATTCAGAAGAATGTTTAGGGTTTTTATACCGTAATTAATAAAATGAAAAACGTAGTTAAACAATTTGAAAACAACTTTTCAATACCTGATTTTAAATTACAAACAAAAGGCATGCCCCAGATTAAAGTTTTTGGAGTTGGAGGGTCAGGCTCCAATACAGTTTCAAGAATAAATAACGCAGGTGTTTTGGGGGTTGAACTGGTTGCTTTAAATACAGATGTTCAAGCGCTTCATTTTTGCAAGGCTCAAAAAAAGATTTTAATCGGAAAAAATATCACAAAGGGTTTGGGGGCAGGTATGGATGAGGGCCTGGGAAAGGCAGCTGCACTAGAAAATAAAGAAGAGATTATTCAAGCCCTTAAAAAAACAGATATGGTTTTTGTTACCTGTGGATTGGGAGGGGGGACAGGAAGTGGGGCTTCGCCTATAATATGCGAGCTGGCAAAAAGTATGGGAATTTTAACCGTAGCTATTGTGACAACACCATTTTCTTTTGAGGGTGAGCAAAGAAGGCAAATTGCCAAGAAAGCAATGGAAAGCCTGAGGGGTAAGGTAGATTCTCTTCTAGTTGTCCAAAACGATAAACTTTTAAAAATAATTGATGAAAAAACTACTGTTTCCAATGCTTTTGAGGTTTGTGATGATATTTTAAAACAGGCGGTTTTGGGAATAACTGATTTAATTTTAGCTCCTGCCATAATCAATATTGACTTTGCCTCTGTAGTATCAGTTATGAAAAATTCAGGAAAAGCATTATTTGGTATGGGAAAAGCCAGTGGTCAGAATAGGGCTATTGAATCAGCTAATCAGGCAATTAATTCACCACTACTTGATTTTTCAATTAAGGGGTCAAGGGGAATATTGTTTAATGTTTCAGGAAACGATACAACTTTAAATGAGATAAAAGAAATTGGAAAATTTATTACAGAAAACGCCGATAAAAAAGCTAAAATAATTTTTGGGGCAATAAAAGACAGTACTTTAAAAAAGGGAGAATTAAAGGTGACTTTAATTGCTACTAAATTTTAAAATGGAAAAAATTAGAGAAACAAATGATAATAATTATGAGTTAGATCCTTCTGATGAGGTTTTAAATCCAGAAGAAAGTTTTGAAGATCTCTGGGATAAAAGCGAGGATAGTAAAGAAATTGAAACTTTTGCTAAAACAGATACATTTGAAATTATCAGTAAAGATTACTTGAGAGAGATAAATGAGTTGGAGCGTGATAAAAAAGAGTTAATAGAAAGGTTGCATAAAGAAGGACTTATTGATAAAAAATCTTGGGAAGGCGTGGTTTTAATTTTTAAAGATAAGCAAGAATTACTTGAGGCAAACGAGATAGAAGAAATAAGAAAAATGATGTTTAGAGAGTTTAAAGTAAATAATAAAAGAGATAGAAGGATGGAAGGAATTGGTTTAGAACCTGTAGAAAAAACTAATGTAATTGTAAAAAAGAAAGCTGCTTAGCAAATGAGCTCGTCAAAAAAACTTTTTTATTTTTGCTTATCTGTAATACTAGGAATTTTTGCGAGTTTAATAATTAAAATTCCCCACATATTTTTGTGGGGAATTTTAATTTTAGGCGTATCTTTTGTATTTACATATTTTTTGCCAAAAAGATTTGAGAAAATAAATTTTGCGATAATTGGATTTTGTTTCTTATTTTTTGCTTTGGGTATATCAAGGGGGCAGGTTTCTTTATTAGAGATAGAGGGTGACTTAGTGAGAAAGTTAAATAATAGGGAGGATGTGGTTGTCTTAACGGGGGTAGTTGTAGAAGAGCCAGATATTAGGCAAAACCATCAGAATTTAAGAGTAAAGATAGATAAAACAAAAAGCATTGTTTTGGTTTCTGCAAATTCAAGGCCTATTGTTAGTTATTTAGACAAGGTAAGAATAACTGGCAAATTAAAAACACCGGAAGTTTTTGATGGGTTTAATTACAAAAATTACTTAATAAAAGAAAAAATATATTCTGTTATGGGTTTTCCTAAAGTAGAAGTTATTTCAAAAGAGCATGAGTATAATATTTTTTCTTATTTATACGAAAAAATATTATTTATAAAGGACAAGTTTAGCAAATCAATTAATTCTAGATTTGAAGGTGAGAGTGGGGCTTTAGTAAAAGGAATAATATTGGGAGACAACAAGTCAATGAGTCAGGAAACAAAAGATAAGTTTAGCTCTGCTGGACTGAGCCATCTTACAGCAATTTCTGGACTTAATATTGTAATACTAAGCTCAATTTTAATGTCTCTGATGCTTTTTTTGGGCTTTTGGAGACAGCAATCTCTTTACTTGTCATTTGTTATTCTTTGGTTTTATACTGCTTTGGTTGGGTTCCCTGCCTCTGGAGTTAGGGCGGCAATTATGGCAAGTATATTGTTGTTGGCTGAGTTTTTTGGACGACAAAACACATCTTCAAGAACAGTTGTTTTGTCGGCTACTGTAATGCTCTTGCTGAATCCTTTTTTGTTAATTTATGACGTTGGTTTCCAGCTTTCTTTTTTAGCGGTATTAGGAATAATACACTTTAATCCTTTGTTAGATATTCTTTTTAAATTTACTACAAAATCAGAATCAAGAATAATTGATATTTTTTACAAGAAATTAAACAATTTAAGAGAAATTATTTTTGTGACAATTTCTGCTCAAATTTTAACTATTCCAATAATTATTTATAATTTTGGCTCACTTTCTTTAATTTCTCCTATTACAAACCTCTTGATTTTACCGTTTATACCACCACTTATGCTATTTGGGTTTTTGTCTGCATTTTTTGGAATTTTCTCAAGTTTTATTGGATGGGTTTTTTCTTTGCCGTGTCAGATAATTGTTTTTTATATTTTAAAAGTTGCAGATATTTTTTACAAGAGCTGGGCAAGGCTTCCATTTGAAAATATGCCATTTGCTTGGGTTTTAATATACTACTTGTTAGCAGGAGGATTAATTTTTTGGTTAAACAGAAAGCTAAAGAAAATTATTTAAAAATAATAGAAAAAAAGGTATAATCTACTCAAATGGAAGATTTTATTAAAAAAGAAAAAAAGGCTTGGATTATAACCGTAGATATGGGTTATGGACATCAAAGGACTGCATATCCTCTGAAGTTTTTGTCTCCAAATTACAAAGTCATAAATGCTAACCATTATGAAGGAATACCTCAAAGAGATAAAAAGCTCTGGTATTATGGGAGGCTTTCATATGAATTTATTTCTCGTTTCAGAAGCGTGCCCTTTGTAGGTGAAAAAGTTTGGGCCGTTTTTGATCATTTTCAAAGAATTGTGGGATATTACCCAAAAAGAGATTTATCTAAAATAACTCTAAATCAAAGAATACCATTTTTTTTGATGAAAACTGGGTGGGGAAGGGATTTGGTAAATAGATTAAAAAGAAATAGGCTACCCATTATCTCTACATTTTTTTCTCCTGCTTTTATGGCAGAAGAGTTTGATTACTCAGGAGACATATACTGTGTAATATGTGATGCAGATATATCAAGGGCGTGGGTTTCTTTACATCCCAAAAGAAGTGATATTAAATATTTTGTCCCTAATTCCTGGACTAGAGAAAGACTGCAACAATATGGAGTCAAAAAAGAAAATATATTTACTACCGGATATCCTTTACCAAAAGAAAACATAGGAGGAGAAAATATGGATATTTTAAAAAAGGATTTAGGGTATCGTATTTTAAATCTTGATCCAAAAGGAAATTATAGAAAAATTTACAAACCCCTAATAAAAAGTTATTTAGGCGAGCTTCCGTCACTACCCAATCATCCTCTAACTATTATGTTTTCAATAGGAGGGGCTGGGGCACAAAAAGAAATTGGGGCTCAGATTATCAATAGCTTAAAAGATAAAATTTTAGATAAAAAAATACGAGTTATTATTTCGGTTGGAGTAAGGGAGGAGTTAAGAGAGTATTTTCAAAACCATGTTAAAGGATTGCAACTTGATGGTTGGGCACATATTTTATCTGGAAAGAATATGAATGACTATTTTGAAAAATTCAACAAAGCTTTAAGGACAACAGACATTTTATGGACAAAACCTTCAGAACTTTCTTTTTACTCTGGCCTTGGAATTCCCATAGTGATTGCTCCACCGTTGGGCTCTCAAGAGGACTTTAATAAAAAATGGCTTTTGCATATTGGCTCAGCCATAGAGGCCGACAACCCAAAATACGCAGACCAATGGATTTTTGATTTGCTAGACTCTGGAGATTTTGCAGAGATGGCAATGCAAGGATTTATTGAGATTAAGTCTTTGGGAACATATAATATAGAGCGCATAATATCTGAATAAAATGATTTCTTGGTTTTTTATAATAATTGTAGCTTATTTTTTATTTAGTATAGCTTCTTTCGGTGATAAGCTTGTTTTAAAGCAAGCTCAAAGTCCTAAACTATATATTTTTTATGTTGGAATTTTAAGCGTTTTAACTGTTTTTTTGATTCCCTTTTTTGGAATTTCAATTCCAAGTACTAAAAGTTTTTTTTGGATTATTTTAACTTCACTAACAGTAATGTTGGGATTGTACTTTTTGTACTATGCAATAGAAAAGTATGAAGTCTCAAGAGTCATACCAATTACCGGATCAACACAACCATTATTTATACTATTTTTTAGTTGGCTGATTAGTGGCTCAGAGATACTGAAATTAAATAATATTTTAGCATTTTTAATATTGATTATTGCCAGTATGATAATTTCTTTAAACAAAAAGCTTAATCTTACAAAGGGATTATTATTAACTGCTATTATTGCATCGTTTGTTACTAGTTTGAGCTTTATATTTACTAAATTAGTTTTTAACTACGAGACATTTTTTAATGGTATAATCTGGATAGGCATTTTTAATTTTCTATTTGTTTTGCTATTATTTCTTGATAAAAGCATAAGGGATGAGGTTTTATATAAAAGAAATTCAAGTAAAAAAATACCAATACCATTTATTATTTTAGCGCAGTTATCTGGTGGATTGGGTGGGATATTGCAAAATTATGCAATATATCTAGCCCCAATATCTAGTCTTGCAATCATTAATGTACTTAGGGTAATTCAATATGTTTTCTTATTTATAATTACATGGTTGTTTTCAGCAGTATTTCCAAAGTTAATAAAAGAAGATATTACAAAAAAATCAATTACAGGGAAAGTAATTTCCATTATATTAATAATAATAGGATTGGGACTTTTGTTTCTTTTGTAAAAAATGGATAAATTAAGAAAAAAAATAATACTATTTACAGATGCTTGGCAACCTCAAGTAAATGGAGTTGTCAGGTGTGTTGAAGTTGTAAGGGATTTTCTCGAAAAAGATAATTTTAATGTAATTTTAGTCCATCCAGGTGATTTTAAATCGTATTCATTATCTATTTATCCTGAAATAAAATTTGCTACTTTCACAAAATCAAAAATTAACAAAATTATCAGGGATGAAAAACCAGACTTTGTTCATATTTTCACAGAAGGACCAATAGGGTTTACTGCCAGATCTGTTTGCTTGAAGCAGGGCGTTAAATTTACAACTTCACATCACACCAATTTTCAGTATTACATAGAGCATTATATTAAAATAAGTTTGCCCATAATTTTTAAATCTGTGTATGCTTATTTAAAGTGGTTCCACAATGCAAGTGACAATACAATGGTGATTACAGAGAGTATAAAAAGAAACTTAGAAAAAAGAGGTTTCCTGCACTTATCTTTATGGACGCTAGGCGTGGACTTGGAATTATTTAAAAGGAATGAAAGTTCTAATATAAAAAATCAATATAAATTACAATCTCCAGTGTTTGTTTATTTTGGAAGAATTTCTAGAGAAAAAAATTTAGAAGAATATTTAAAACTTGATTTGCCTGGAACAAAGCTTGTTATTGGTGGAGGGCCCATGAAAGATAAATTAGAAAAGAAATATGGGAAGACAAATATTTTTTTAGGTTATAGAAAGGGTCAGGAGTTGGTAGATTTTTTATCTGTGTGTGATGTTTTTGTATTTCCATCTAAAACTGATATTTTTCCCCTTTCAATAGTTGAAGCATTTGCCTGTGGTCTTCCTGTTGCTGCTCACAATGTTATGGATTTAAATGAATTGGTAAAAGAGGGGGTAGGTTTTTTAGATGAAGATTTAAAAATTGCTTCAATAAAGTGTTTAAATATTCCAAGGGAAAATTGTCGAAATTACGCATTGGGATATTCTTGGGAAAATTCAGTTAAATATTTTAAAGAAAATTTAGTTTCTAATTAATGACTAAAGCCAAGAAAGCAATATTTATAGTTATTTCGATAATAATTTTTCTTGTTGTTTTTTATATTACCCTAATGTATGGAGTAGGGTTTGATAGAAAAAATGTGAATTGGGGGATTGATTTTTCTCAAATGCAGGCAGAAGCCTTGGGTCTTGATTGGCAAGAAACATACTTGGCAATTATAAATGATTTGGGTGCAAAAAACATTAAACTTCACACACAGTGGGATTTTGTTGAAGGTAAAAAAGATGATTACTATTTTAATGACATTGACTGGCAGATTCAGCAGGCAGAAAAATATAATGTAAATATTATTTATGTTTTGGGATTGAAAACTGGCAGATGGCCTGAATGTCATGATCCAGATTGGGTGCAGGGTCTCACAAAGCAAAAACAGCAAGATGAAGTTATTGAGTATATGACAGAGGTTGTTAATAGGTACAAAGATAGTAAGTCAATTATTTATTGGCAAGTAGAAAACGAACCCTTATTGCAGTTTGGAGAATGTCCTTCATGGTATTATGATGATGTTGATTTTTTGAAAAAAGAGATTGATTTAGTAAGATCATTGGATTCAACAAGGAAAATTATCATATCTGACTCCGGTGAATTGTCTTGGTGGCTTGAAGCTTCAAAAATTGGCGACATAGTTGGAACTACAATGTATAGAAAGGCATGGGTTGATATAAAAAGTTTTGGTTTTGGTATAAATTTACCAAATTTTTATGGAACTTATCCAATTCCTCCAGCAGTATATTACTATAAGTCAAAACTTGTTAATCTCTTTTTTGGTAAAGAAGTAATCTGTGTTGAGTTACAGGCTGAGCCATGGGCGAGCAAGCCAATATACGAAGCTTCGCTGAATGAACAACAAAAAACAATGAATGAAAATCAATTTGACTCAAATGTAAGGTATGCTAAAAAAACAGGCCTAGGTACATTTTATTTTTGGGGAGCTGAATGGTGGTATTGGCTAAAGACTAAAGAAGGTCAACCAGAAATATGGGACAAAGCAAAAACATTGTTTTTAAAATAACTTTTTAAATTTAAAAAATAAGTAATATCTTGAAATATTTTTGGTATATTTATATATTAAATTAAATAATTAATTTTAAAAATAAATATGTACGATCTCCCAAAAGTAAATTTTAAAAAACAAAAAGAAAAAATACTTGCTATCATAAATAGTAATTTTTTCAAGGTAACATTTTTTGCTGTTATTATAATAGTTGCTTTTGCTTTTGTGACAGGTAAAGTTTCTTGGTATTTACTGCAAAATCAGGCAAATGAATTTTTAAATAGAGCAAAAAACGAATTAAAACTGGGTGAATTTGTTGTAGATGAAAAACCTGCAGAAAAATATGTATCAAGAGTTGATTACGAGCAAGCGATTATAGACACGGTAAAATCTGCTTCACCCTCTGTGGTTAGCATTGTAATTTCCAAAAACTTACCTGTGTATGAGCAACAACTTATTAATCCTTTTGGAGATGTTCCTGGGTTTGATTTTCAAATACCCCAGTATGTTCAAAGGGGGACAGAATTAAAGCAGGTGGGGGCTGGGTCTGGGTTTATTGTTTCAGAAGATGGGTTAGTTTTAACTAATAAGCATGTTGTCCTTGATAAGTCAGCTGAATATACTGTTTTAACAAATGATGGCAAAAAATATTCAGCTAAAGTTTTGGCCTTAGACCCTGTGCAAGATTTGGCAATTCTGAAAATAAATTCAATAGAAAAGTTTCCAGCTATAAAACTTGGTGATTCAAACAGTATTGAGATTGGGCAGGGCGCAATTGCAATTGGAAACTCATTGGGTGAATTTAGAAATACTGTTTCAGTGGGAATAATTTCTGGTTTAGGCAGGACGGTTTTTGCATCAGGGAGCGCTGGTTTTTCTGAAACATTAGAAGATATTATACAAACTGATGCGGCTATTAATCCCGGAAACTCCGGTGGACCATTGCTTAATCTAAAGGGAGAAGTTATTGGCGTAAATGTGGCAATGGCTCAAGGAGCTCAATCGATTGGCTTTGCAATTCCAATTAATATTGCCAAAAGAGATATTAATCAGGTTGTTTTAACAAATAAAATAACATATCCTTTTTTAGGCGTAAGATATCTTTTGGTTGATGATAAGGTAAAAAAAGATTATGAGTTGTCTGTTGACTATGGGGCTCTAATAATCAAGGGGGACAATGGCGAGATTGCTATTACTAAAGACTCTTCAGCTGAAAAGGCGGGAATTAAAGAGGGAGATATTATTTTGGAATTTGGAAAAGAAAAAGTGACAAAAGAAAACTCATTGTCAAAAATAATATCAAGATATAGTCCAGAAGACAGCGTTGAAGTAAAAGTAATGAGAAATGGTTCAGAAATTAGTTTGACTGTGATTTTGGGAGAAAGAAATTAAATACAAGTGAAAAGGCGTTCTTTGTAGAACGCCTTTGGGTGAGCATTGCTCACTTCTTCTTTTTCTTTTTGCTCCCACTGCCAAATAAAATCTGGGAGGGGAGCCTGACCAGCCATACCAGCAGGTCCGTTAGGCGGAAAACCACCCAACGGGCAAATCCGTTTGCCCATTTGCCAGAGTTGCCAGAAGGGATTCCAGCAACTAGCAGGAAGGCATACATTACCACAATGAGGCTAAATAGCCTCATAATTGCCTCCGCACCGGGGTCCATGACGGCTCCTTTTCTGAAGGGGCGAAATTCAAATAACTGCCCTAATTATATAACAAATATAAAATATTGTCAACTTGATTTTTCCTTTTGATTTTTCTATACTGGAGTTATCAGACTAGTATTTACACTGATAATTAAATAAAAATATTATGAATGGAGGAGGAGCAAATTTCACAAATAAGGCCCAAGATGCTATTTTATCAGCTCAATCCTTGGCTCAAGAAAAAGGGCAGCAGCAAATAGATGCTTTGCACCTGCTTTTTGTTTTACTTTCACAGGAGAACTCAATTGTTATTACTCTTTTGCAAAAAATAGGTATTGATATTGATGTTTTAAAAAAGAAAACAGATTCTCAAATTGCAAAAATTCAACCGATGTTGGCCCCTACAACTTTTGGCCAGTTTTATCTAACTCAAGACATGGCAAAGGTTTTAGAGCGTGCCAGACAAGAGTCTATAAAAATGCAGGATGAATTTATTTCAGTAGAACATTTGTTTTTGGCTCTGCTTGATACAAAATCAATCGCAAAAGATATTTTAGAAAAACAAACATTTTTATTGCACGGCGCTGGATTAGGAGCTCAAAAATTAGATTATAATAGTGTTTTTAAAACTTTAAGCCAAATAAGGGGAGACCAAAAAATTACAGACCCAGAACCCGAATCCAAATATCAAGTAATAGAAAAGTATACAAGAAACCTAACCAATCTTGCCTCTCAAGGAAAGATTGACCCGATTATTGGCAGAGATAATGAAATAAGAAGGTTAATGCAAATAATTTCTCGCAGGACTAAAAATAATCCCGTTTTAATTGGGGAAGCCGGAGTAGGAAAAACAGCTATTGTTGAAGGATTTGCTCAGAGGATTGCAAGGGGAAATGTACCAGAATTCTTAAAAAATAAAGAAGTAATATCTTTGGATTTGGGGGCTATTATTGCGGGTACCAAATACAGAGGAGAATTTGAAACAAGAATAAAGGCTTTGCTAAAAGAAATTAGCAGAGCTTCAACAAGATATGTTTTGTTTATTGATGAGCTTCATACATTGGTTGGGGCTGGAGCTGCTGAGGGCGCAATTGACGCCTCAAACTTGTTAAAACCGGCATTGGCCAGAGGGGAATTGCGGGCAATTGGAGCTACAACTTTAAAAGAATATCAAAAATATATTGAAAAAGACGGCGCTCTTGAAAGAAGATTCCAGCCTATTTATGTGCAAGAGCCAAGCATTGAAGACGCCACAGCAATATTAAGAGGAATTAAGGAAAAATACGAAGTTCATCACGGAGTAAGAATAAAAGATTCAGCTATTAAAGGTGCAGTTGAGTTAAGCTCAAGATATATTTCTGACAGGTTTTTGCCAGACAAGGCAGTTGACTTAATGGACGAGGCCGCCTCTGCACTAAGACTTGAAATTGAGTCTGAACCCCAAGAGCTGGAAAAATATGAAGAAGAAATTACCAAACTTGAAATTGAAAAACAGGCTTTAAAAAAAGAAAAAGATTCTGAAAGAAGATTAAAGGTAATTGCTAAAGAGTTGTCTGAAATAAAAGAAAAGACAAGGGAAATGTCTGCGAAGTGGAAGGCAGAGAAGGAGCTTATTGATAAGATTAAAAAAATAAGAGAGCAAGTTGATGCCTTGTATTACCAAACAGAAATTGCTCAAAGAGAGGCTGATTTGGAAAAAGTGGCTGAAATAAAATACGGAAAAATACCGCAGTTAATGAAGGATCAAAAACAAATTGAACAAAAGCTTGTAAGACTGCAAAAAACACATCATTTCTTAAAAGAAGAGGTGACCGAAGAAGAGGTTGCTAAAGTAGTTTCACGCTGGACTGGAATTCCCGTCACAAGATTAATTACAGAAGAAGCAAAGAAGTTAGAATCAATGGAGGCTACTTTAAATAGAAGAGTTATAGGCCAAGACGAAGCAATTTCTGCTATTTCTCGGGCAATTCGCAGGGCAAGAGCTGGTATTTCAGAAGAGAATAAGCCATTAGGTTCATTCTTGTTTTTGGGGCCCACAGGGGTTGGTAAAACAGAGACGGCCAGAGCTCTTGCTGAATTTTTGTTTGATGACGAAAAGGCAATGATAAGACTTGATATGTCTGAATATATGGAAAAGCACACAGTTTCAAAAATTATTGGCTCTCCTCCAGGATATGTTGGTTATGAGGAAGCAGGACAACTTACAGAAAAAGTAAAAAGAAGACCTTATTCTGTAATTTTACTTGATGAAATTGAAAAAGCTCATCCAGATGTTTTTAATATTTTGTTGCAAATTTTTGAAGACGGCAGACTCACAGACTCAAAAGGAAGGATGGTTTCATTTAAAAACACCATTATTATTATGACCTCAAATGTGGGCACTGACTTTATAAACCAAATGTCTTCTATTGGTTTTGCCACAAAAGAAGAAATGCAGGAAAGAGAGTCAATTAAAGACAAGATGATGGAGTCTTTAAAGCATCAGTTTCGCCCAGAATTCTTAAATAGAATTGATGAAATTGTAATATTTAATTACTTAAAATCACTGCAAATTAAAAGCATTGTGGATTTGGAGATGTCAAAAGTTGAAAAAAGATTAGCTATAAAAGAAATTACAATTAAAATTTCAGACAAGGCAAAGGAGTTTTTACTAAAGGAGGGATTTGACACAAATATGGGAGCCAGACCCCTAAAGAGAGTAATTCAAAGGCTAATATTGGACCCATTATCAAGTAAAATTGTTTCAGGTGAGATTTCAGCAGGAAGTAGGGTACTAATTGACGAGGATAATGCAAAAATTACCTTTGAAACTCCAAAACTATTGCCAAGGTTTAATAAACAAGAGAAGATTTCTTCAAGGAAGTAGTAAAGATTATCAAGGTTGCTACCAATAAGGGAGATTTATTATGGAGTTACTAATATGATATTTGGGAAAAAACTAACTAAAGCGAGAGTTATTTTAATGGTAGTTTTTGCTATTTTACTGTTTTTAGGCGTTATTGTTTATTTTTTATTTACAAAAGATAGAATGCCTAGTGTTTCGCAAATGCTTGAAAAGCCAATGGAAGTAAAACAGATAGATTTTGCAGAAGTTAACCCACAGTTTAATTTTTCTGCAAAAATTCCTATTGGCTTTGAGACTGAATACCTGTCTTCGCTTCGAGCTATAAATGTTTATAACCCAAATTTAGAAGGAAGCTCAAATATTGAAAAATCCCAACTTTACATTACATTTTTTAAAGCAAATAATTTTTTAACTTTAAATACAGTTGATATTATCGGCGTAAAAAAGGAAAAGATTTTAGAAAAGGATACGGTTTTGTATACAATTTCAAAGAAAATTAAAGTACCAGATTTTTTGGGTCAGCCAACTTGGCGTAATTTTACTCATAAAGCACTTGACATTAGACTTTCAGAAGAAAGCCCAAGCATTTTTTACTCATTTGCTTATAGCCCGCAATTTTCACAAAAGGAATTCAACAACTTTATAGACTCTCTTAATTTTAGGTAAATTTATCAACTCTTATACCAACTAGTCGCAGAGGTTTTAACTGCGGGTTTGATCTTTTGTCTAAATAGGGTAGAAGAAGGCGTAAAACTTCTAAGTCAAATTTTTTATTGTTTTCCTTTGTAAATCCTTGTTTAAAACTTTTAGAAGTTGTTTTTGTTTGAAAATCAGCAAATCTTACGGTAAGGGTAATGGTTTTAAATTTTGAAAACTCACTTTTTTTGAAATTTTCCAAGACGCTATCTGAAAGTTTTTTTAAGGTATTGTGAATAAATAAAGGCTCTAATGAATTTTTATTAAAGGTGGTTTGCTCTCCAATTGATTTTACTTGATGAAACTGGGACACTGGACTATTATCTATACCCCGGGCTTTGTTAAAAATGCTCTCGCCATTTTTGCCAAGCATTTCTCTTAATTGTTCTTTTGAGTATTTGAGCAAGTCTTTAATTTTATAAATCTCTTTTTTGTTTAAGAACACTTCTGTTTTTGGGCCAATGCCGGGAAGCTCACGAATTGGCAAGGGGTCCAAAAAAAACTTAACATCTTCTGGCTGTACTATAAAAAGTCCGTCTGGCTTTTTAATCCCAGCAGAAATTTTAGATATTAGCCTATTAGGCCCTATTCCGATAGAACAGGTGACACGCTCTTTTTCTTTGATTTCCTGTTTTATATTTTCGCAAATTTGTTGGGCTTTTTTAAAATCATTAGTGAAACTCAAATCAAAATAAAATTCATCAATGCTGGCTTGCTCAACAATAGATGAGTATTTGAGAATAATTTGTGAAACATTTAAAGAAACTTTATTGTATAAAGTAAAATCAACTGGGAGAAATATTGCACCTTCTTTACCTTGTTTTTTAGCTTCTTCTGATAATTTCCATGCAATAGATATTGGTAAAGCGGACTTTATGCCATATTCTCTTGCCCTGTAGTTGGCTGTCGAAACCACGCCCCTACCTCTCCCGTTGTCTGGGTCAGAACCCACCACAATTGGTTTACCTAAAAACGAAGGAGTGTTGGCCTCCTCAACTGAAGCAAAAAATGAATCCATATCCAAATGCGCAATTATTCTTTTACTCATCAATAGATTTTAACATAAAATGAAACTTTTTTGACTTCAGTCTTTATTTTTGTTAAAATTGTAAGATTATGGATGATAATTTTATCAAGATAATAAACTCAACCTATAGGCTACTCGATTTTTTTCCAGATAACGACCCCTTAAAGGGTAAATCAAAAGAAAAAGCATTAAAAATACTCGAAAATTTAGCGTTGGTTTCAGAGTCTATCGGGTGGTCTTCTTTAAAAAACGAAAGAGTTAAAATTGAGCTTTCAGATGATATAGAAATTCTAAAAGGGTATCTTCAATTAGGTAAGTATCAAGGATGGATTGGAGGAATTAACTACTTAATTCTTAATAAGGAGCTTGATGAACTTTTAATTAAAATGAGGCCCATAAAAACTGCAACAGTCGGAGTAATCGGTCATCAATTAAACACAAAAATTAATTTAAATGACTCTGTTGAGGCAAAAAAAGAAGATACAAAAAAACAGACAAAAATCAGAGAAGATTTAAAAAAGGAGATATCTATATTAAAGAATATTGACCAGCCTGGTAAGATCTCAGAGAGGCAGGAAAAGATATTAAAGATTATATCAAATAAGGGCGATGTGCAGGTTGCAGACATTATAAAACAAATTCCAAATATAACAAAAAGGACTATAAGAAGGGATATGGATGACCTTCTAAATAAGGCAAAAATCATTAGACGAGGTGAATGGAACAAGGTTTCTTATCAGATTAACCCAAACCAAGTCAATGATATTAAGGTGAACTCAAAAACTTCGCATTTTTCAGCGTAGTATGGGTGGGACATTGAAATTGTCCTAATACCCTTGATTTTGTCCTATTTTTGTCCTAATATGTATATCTAGCAAAATGAATGATTTTCAAGAACAATTTAGCTTAGTTTATGATGAGTATATTGAGAAAATATATAGGTTTGTTTACTTGAAAGTAAATTCACAAGAGATTGCCGAAGATATTACCTCAAGGGTGTTTTTAAGTGGTTGGGAGGCCTATCAAAAGGGACCAGAGAGAATACAAAACGTCAAAGCATTTTTGTACCAGATAGCAAGGAACATGGTCATAGACCATTATAGAGGCAAGTCTAGGATAAACACCGTTTCAACTGAGCTAACTAAGGAAGTTGCCGATCATAGGACTAATTTACATGAAAGGGCGGTAATTAACTCTGATATGGAAGCGGTAAAATTAGCCATCCATGGACTAAAAAAAGACTATCAGGATGTGCTAATTCTTCATTATCTTGAGGATATGGGAGTAGAAGATATATCAAGTATATTAAGTAAGCCAGCAGGAACTGTTAGGGTAATGATACATAGGGGATTAAATTCTCTAAGAGATAAATTAGTTGATCAAGCGTAATTGTAATAAAAATCAATTTTTATCGTCTTCACTGTAATGACCGAAAAAGAACTCATTTTAAAAATCCAGCTATTGAAAGAAATAAAACCAAGAGAAAACTGGGCGGTTTTTGCAAAGAGTAAAATTTTCAGTAGTGGTAATGCATCTACTGTGCCAGCTAGGACAAATTACATTAGTGCTTTACTAAATGTAATGAGAATAGGTTTTAATATGAGGATAGCTTATTCTATGGCAGTTTTATTGATAGTTATGTCAGTTGGGACATTATTTTTTATGAATGGAAGTTTTTCTGGCAATGATGTAAATGTTGCAAAAAACTCTTCAGCTTCTCTGATTGCAATAAAAGATAGCGTCGAACAATTTAAAGAAAAATCAAAGAATCTTTCAGAGGCGGTTAGGATGTCTCCAGAAAACACATCTGTGGCTATAAAAGAAATTAAAGATGTGGCAAATGATTTAACTATTGCGATACAAAAAGATCCTAAGCTAGCAAAGGAGGTTGCGTTAGATATAAATAATAACAAAACTTATTTAGATATTAGTGATGCAGGAGATTTAAAAGAAGCTTCAAATGATCTTTATAAAACAATAGTTGAACAGATGATAAAAGATTTGGAGAAGACATCTTTAACTAATAGCCAAGAGGAATCATTATTGGTAATAAAAGAGTCTTATAATGAGCAAAATTATACTAGTGCGTTAGAAAGCATTCTTTTGCTCAATAGCGCAATAAATCAAGATAATTAATTTTAGGCGAGTTATCTCGCCCTTTGCGCTGTCTGTGACAGCTTAAAGGGCGGGATAGCATAGTTGCTATTCTGTTTAATATTAAAATTTAAGGAAACTGTCTAGAGAATCTCTTTCGATGGAATGTTCAATATTTTCGAGCGAAAATTTAGAAGAGCAAGAAAGTTTATACATTGTATAAGTTGACGAGCTATTATAAATTTAGAGCCGAAAATATTGAAAATAACGCGAATACGGATTTTCTAGACAGTTTCCAAGTCGTTATCTAATTAAATTGTTCGCGGAGTGAGATTTGACGAATCAACTTCGTTGTTATTACGTAAAACCGCGAAATTATTAAGGCAAAGCTCGCGCTGCGAGTTCCCACGAATATCTGGGATTTAATTAGATTCAATTGGTCGGCCGATGTTAATTAAAGGTCACCTGAAATTAAATTCAAATCTTCTAGATTTTAATTTAAATAGGGTAAAAAATAATTAATATCTATCCTTTTATTTTTTTAAAAGGAAGATAAACCATAAAAAATAAAGAATAAAATGAATATAAGAAAAACAATTGTAACAGCCGCAGTTGCTTTAACTACGGTTGCAATGATTGCTCCTGCAGCCGCCGGCGCAGTGACAACTGAGGAATTACAAGCTCAAATCAGTGCTTTATTGGCACAGATTTCAGCTCTACAATCTCAATTGAGCTCTGCACCAAGTAGCCCATCAACAGTTCCTGCAGCTTGTGTAGGCGTAACATTTTCAAGAAACCTAGCAGTAGGTTCTACAGGTTCAGATGTTAAGTGCATGCAAGCTATAATGAATGCGTTGGGATACAAGGTTGCTCTATCAGGAGCAGGTTCAATGGGAAATGAAACAACTACATTTGGTCCTTTGACTTTAGTAGCTGTTCAAAAATTCCAAGTAGCTAAATTCGGATATTCTGCAAGTCAGGTAGGTCCTTTGACTAGAGCAGAATTAAATGCTTGGTTAGGAGGTTCTTCAACACCAACAACACCAACAACACCAACAACACCAGTTCCAACAGGAGCAGGGTTAACAGTGCAATTAGCATCTGATAATCCAGCAACTGGAACAGTTGTTGATGCTTCAGCATTGCACCCAATGTTGAAATTAGTTTTCCTAAATGGAGACAATGCATCAGTTAATGTAACAGGATTAAAATTGAAGAGAACTGGAGTTTCAGCTGACGCTTCTGTAACAAACACATATTTATTCAACGGAGTAAATAGGTTAACAGATGGAGCAGCAGTTTCAGAAACAATAATTAGCTTCAATAATTCAACTGGATTGTTTACAGTCCCAGCTGGAGGTTCTGTAGTTATTAGCGTATTGTCTGATATTGATGGAACAGCTTCAGAAACAGTTGGAATGCAAGTAGTTTCAGCATCAAGTGTCACAACAAATGCAAGCTCTGTAAAAGGATCATATCCTTTGTCAGGAAACTTGCAAACAATTGCGACTGGAACATTGGCAGGAGTTAACTTTAATACAACAACAACTCCAGCAGCAGCTTCAATTGATCCACAAGATGGATACACTGTTTGGCAAAATAGCACTACTATTACAACAAGAGCGGTGGATCTAAAGAGAATGACTTTTAGAATAACAGGAAGTGCAAAAGACACAGACTTGAAGAACTTCAAACTATATATTGACGGAGTTCAAGTTGGAACAGCTCAAAATCTATCTGTTAATAGCTTAGCAGAAAGAACAGTAACTTTTGACTTGTCTTCTTCTCCAAAGAGATTGGAAACAGGAACAAGAATTATAAAAGTTTTAGCTGACGTTATCGGAGGTTCAAGCTTAAACTTCACAACAAACTTGTGGAGCGTGTCTGATGCAACATTTGTTGATACACAATACGCAGCAAATGTATTAGCACAGGCAAACAGCACAACATTCAGCAAAAGAGCATCTGGACAACAGTCAATTAACTCTGGAACTTTGACAGTCACAAAGAAGTCAGATTCTCCATCGGGAGATATTGTTGACGGAGCAAACGGAGTAACATTGGCAAAGTTTGAATTAAAAGCAGCCGGTGAAAAAGTAAAGGTTGAAACTCTTTATGTTTCAGCAGTAGTTAGCACTTCAACTGTAGCTTCATTGAGAAATGGAGCATTGTTCGCCAATGGCGTGCAGATTGGAAGCACTTCAACTTTGCATGACAACGGTTCAGCGACAGCTCAAACAACATTTAACCTAGGTTCATCATTGATTGTAGAACCTGGAAGCCCAGTAACATTAGAAGTAAGAGCTGACATTTTTGACAATGACGGCACAAACAACGTTACTTCTGGTACTACAATCCAAGTAAGATTGGAGGGTGGATCAAGCAATAACAATGCAACAGGATTAGTTTCTGCAGCAACAATCGATGTTCCTTCAGGAGATGTTGATGCAAATGCATTAACTGTAGCTCAAGGTTCTTTGACATTATCAAAGTACACAGCTTACACTAATCACGCAGTTGTTGCTCCATTAACTGACTACAAAGTTGCTCACTACACATTGACAGCAGCTACATCAGAAGCAGTTAACTTGACTGCAATTAACGTTGCGGTTGACGAAGTTTCTGATTATGCAACAAACTTGTATGTAAAGTATGGAACACAAACAACTACTACTAAAGCAACAGTTGCAGCTTCAAATTCATGGTCTATCAATTACACATTACCAGCTGGAACAACAATTGATGTAATGGTTTACATGGATGTTTCAAGCTCAATGTCTTCAGGAACAGGTACAGTTACAGTTGATATCGATGGAACAACTGGAAGCTCTGCTGTCACAGCAGACTCTTCAGCCGTTTCAGGTCAAGATTTAACTTACACATCTGGAACATTTGCAACAGCCTTTGATAGTACTCCTCAAAATCAAGTAGTTTCTGGAAACCAGACTGTATTAGCAGGAAGATTTAAGTTAACTTCTTCTTACCAAAACTATACAGCTACTGAATTGAGGTTTACAACTGGAAGCTCATTGCCTATTTCTTCAGCAACTTTGAAAGATAGCGCAACAGGAGCCACAATAAAGACAGTTGCTTACGACAACACAAACAGCTACTTTAACTTCACTGGATTGAATATTGCAATTCCAGCTTCAACTTCAAAGAGAGTTGATCTATACTGGAACTTGGCAGTACCATCATCTGATGCATCTTCAACAAACGTGAATGCGGTAGCTGCCTTAACTTATGTTAAGTACAGTAACCCACAAGGAACTGTAACAACAGACACAAACACAAGAACAGGAAACGAAACATATGTATTCAGAGCCGTTCCTACTTTAGAACAAGTAGTTTTGCCAACCACTGCCATTATCAATGGTGGAACAAAGGACTTGTATAAGTTTAAGGTAACAGCTCCTTCACAAGGTCCAGTTAATGTTAAGCAATTCAAGCTTGCAGTAAACTGGTCTGATGGAGGTGGAAACAACGATACATTAGAAGTTGAATCATTAAAACTTCTAAAGGACGGAGTTGATATTACTAGCTCTGTAACTATCGTAGAGGAAGATACAGGTGCTACAGCTACAAGTACTAATGGAATCTCAGAAAGCACAAGCCAAGTTATTGTTACTTGGGCAGGCTCTACTGAAGATTCAATCCCAGCAGGAACATCAACAACATATTTGTTGACTGGAGTTCCTCAAGGATTTAATACTACAGCAACAGTATCTACAGCTTCAGCTACTGACAGTGTATCCTTTGGATTCACAAGAGATTCAGCCCACCAGACAGCAGGATATAACTACATTAACGTAGGAACTACCTTGACTGGAATATTAAAGTTGTATTCTTCAGCTTCAGCTAACGCTTCAGCTCAAAATGCAAACTTGATTTGGTCTGATGAATCAGCGGTGGCTCACTCTGCTTCAACAACAGCAGGAACAGGAGACTGGTCAAACAGTTACTTGTTTAATGTCATCGGAACACAAAATCATACAAACTAGTATTGTATGAGTCCCTTACACTAATTAATTTAGTTTAATGGAATCAAAAAGCCCCGAAAGGGGCTTTTTGATTATTAAAACTTCTTACTTACTCATCTCAATAACATATATTGACCAGAGGTGTCCTCCCATAGATTTTACAACTTCTTCTGCCTTAGGCCTTTGATCTGGAAATAGTTTTGAAATTTTAATTAATTCATAGGTTGCTTTTTCATTTTCCTCTAACTGTTTGTAGGAATAGGCTAAATTAAAACGCTGAGTAGAATCATTTGGGTAGCGAAAAATAAGACTATTATATCCATTCTCTATAAATAAAAGCTCCTTTTGGTATTTTGTATTGTCTCCAGTTTTTTTATAAACATAAGCAAGATTTTTATGTAATTCTATGCTATTTGGTTCTAGGTTAAGTAAAGTTGCTAAAAATTGTATAGTCTCTTGATTGTCGGGCTGTATTTTAAAAACCTCTAAAGCTTCTTTACTTGCTTCGACATAGTTTCCTGCTTTACTATATAGATAGGCTAATGTGGCATGATAACTTGCTGCTTCACTAGGGAATAATTCTGATGATGGTGGAGTGACTATCTTATAAGCCAAGAGAGCCTCTTGCCAATTATTTTGACTCATATAAGCTACAGCCAACTGTTTGTATGCGATGTTTGGTCCCAAATAACCTTTCTCTTGAGAAAGGGCAATACTTTTTCTACCATTTATTTGATCTCCTAAAAATATTTGTGCTATTCCAAGATACCAGTAGCAGGCACCATTAGCGTCGTCAATTAATATGCAGTCATTTGCTACCTTCTTCATCATTTCATAATCTGTGGCTATAAGGTGGTTTTTTTCCATCTCAATTAAAAATTCCTGTCTTTTAGGACTTAATTCCATGCCCTTTTCTAAATAACTTCTTGCCTCAATTATCAGATTATTTTTAATTTCTGGACTTTTCTCTCTTGCTGCAATCACATTGGTAAAACTTCCCATAAATAGCAAAGTTCTTGAAAAATAAGGCTGAATTTTTAATGCCTCCTTTAAATAATTAAGAGATTTAGTTGAATATTCTAACTCTTTTTGAGGCTTAACAGAAATACACTGTTTTACAAAGTCTGAGTATTTTAGGGCACCAAAAGATTTTATAATGCCAAACTTTTCTGGATTTATGTCGTCTATGTAGTCCATTTTTTTTACACAATTAATGCTTTCAATGTGCGATAACTTTTCATTAAAGTATAAAGGCCCTATGTTCCAAAACCAAATAAATAGAATCATTAACAAAAAAAATAGAGCAATAAGTATTTTTTTAAATGTGGTAATTTTTATTGGTGGATAAAAAATAATTGTCTCAGTTTTTTGGTATGAGGAAATAAGAAAAAAGGAATAACCAATGAAAAAGAAAGAAATAAGATATGTTGTGAACCCATCAAATTGAAAAAATAATACTACTAAATAAGCAATCACCATTGCCTGCAATCCATGACTAGCAAAAACTGCTTTTTTATCTGGATTTTGCTTTTTTAGTTTCTGAAGTCTCCAAAACAACGTAGCCCAGAATCCAATATAAAGTACAAGGGCTATGATTCCGGATTCAGACCATATTTGTAAAAATATATTGTGGGGTCTATCCCACCATAGTTTTTGGAGTCCGGGCGGTAGAGTTGGGTCGTAATATTTTTCAAATCCAATGTATGAGTTTTCTGGGCCCCAACCCAAAAGTGGTTTTTCTTTTATTGATTGCCAAGTTATTTTCCAAGCTGAAAAACGAGCTCCGGTTATGTCTCTTAAAACAATTGGGATAGAAAGTCTATTTTTTACAAAATGTGAAATTTTGGGATTACCTTCAATGAATTTAGGCAAGACAGGATTTAAATTAACATATATTACGCCAATTAATCCCAAGACAATAACAAGTACAGTCACTATTTTTAGCAACTTGAACTTTTCTAAGTCTAGCCACTTAAATTGCTCTTTGTGAAAAGAAATATATTTTGTTGGCAAGAAAAAAAAGTAAAAGGCAAAGGCAATCAATATGCCAATGTAAGTAGCTCTAGATCCTGAAATTATTATTGTAAGAAGAAAAAGTATAGACAAGCAAAGGTATAATATTCTTTGCCTATTGGTTTCTACATTAAGAAAGTAGTAAAACGAAGAGAAAGTTAAAAAAATCATGTAAATTGCTAAAAATGTGGAATTTCCAACAATTGAGGGAGGCCCTCCTGCCTCCCATACAATAAAAATACTTTTTAAAAAGCCAAAGTATTGTACAAAACCTATAAGGCTTACAACAACACCAGATATAAAGTTAATTTTAATAAATCTATGCCAGTAGTTTTCATTTTTTATAAAAGTAGCCAAAAATAAAGAAAACAAAAACAAGAACAATATATTTAATAAACCACCCGATCTTACAGGAGAGCCAAAAAAACTAAAGTGTCGATCAACTGAGAATATGGTTGATGTAGTGACTACTGCTAAAAATCCCAAAAGAGCTGTGATTGGAAAGTAAACAGGATTTCTAAAACTTGGAATTTCAATAGAGAATTCCTTCTTGTAGAAAAATTTAAATAAAATGAGAGAAAATAAAAATATTAAGGCAATTTTAAGGAGAATTGATCTTGTCCAGTCAGATGGCTGAAAAGAAGGAGGGAGTAATATTACCGGTAGAAGTAATATAAAACATGTACTCCAAAAAATGTATTTTTGGGTATTTTCACTAAAATTTAGAACATTGTTTTTCATATGTTTTTATGACAATTAGATTAAGCTCATGCATCATAGCTCTTGGTCTTATAAAATACAATGTGTCACATTTACTGCTTCCTTCGTTTATGATATGTGAACCAAAATCACATATCATTGCACTCGGTCGCATTAAATATATTCAATCAAAAAAGATAATTGTTATTCTCTTTTCTTTCTTTCATATATTTACTGCTTCCTTCGTTTATGATATGTGAACCAAAATCACATATCATTGCACTCGGTCGCATTAAATATATTCAATCAAAAAAGATAATTGTTATTCTCTTTTCTTTCTTTCATATATTTACTGC
>Ga0194121_10003172_pt1 | contig 25248 bp, 33 predicted proteins | sample TA2MahCa50mmetaG_FD_148609 | JGI IMG/M metagenome (GOLD analysis project Ga0194121, IMG submission 148609) | Freshwater microbial communities from Lake Tanganyika, Tanzania - TA2015020 Mahale Deep Cast 50m | ecosystem: Environmental > Aquatic > Freshwater > Lake | place: Tanzania: Lake...
AGATCGCCCTCGCCCTCGGCGATGTCGCGCATGCGGGCCACCGCCTCCGCGAGCCGGCGCGCGATCGCGCCGGCGAGCAGCACCCCGAGGGCCGCCGCGAGCGCGAACGCCGCGGCCGCGCCGGCGGCCACGAGCCACCGCAGCCGCGCGATCGCCTGCGCCTCCGCCGCCGCGAGCGCCACCGCGCGCTCCTCGCGCATCCAGCCGAGCGCCGCGAGCTCGCTGCGCGCGGCCTCGAACCGCGTGCTCCCCGCCCCGAGGGCCAGCGCGATCGCCTCCTTGCGCGAGGCCGCGGTGCGCACGTCGAGCAGGCGGAGCACGTCGTTGGTGCTCCCCTCCCACGCGAGCCGGGCGCGCTCGTACGCGTCCCAGCGCATGCGCTCGGCCTCACCCGCCGGCAGCGCGGTGTACGCGGCCCAGTGCGCGGCCGAGTTCGCCAGGCTCAGCGCGTGGACCACGCGCTGCTCCATCGCGGCCGACGACCCCGGCTCGAGGAACACGAGCGTGCGCTCGGCCACCGCCACGCGCTGCATGTCCCGGTCCGCGGCGACGAGCGCGGTCACCGCCGGCAACGACTCGCCCGCGAGCGCCTCGTACGCGCGATGCGCGTGCGAGAGCGACCACACCGCGGCGACGCCGACGGCGGCCACGACGAGCGCGATGAGCCCGCAGCCCGTGAGCAGCAGCCCCCGGATCGACACGCGGCGCCCGGCGCTCACCACGCGCCGTCCTCCGCCACGCCGAGCATCGCGTCGAGGTCGAGGAGGATGACGAGCGCGCCGGCGGCGCGCGCCACGCCCTGCACGAACCGCGCCTCGACGTCCGTCGCGAGCGAGGGCGGGGGCTGGACGTCGACCCGCGGCACCGTGAGCACCTCGGAGACCGCGTCCACGACGAGACCGACCACGCGGGGCCCGACGCCCACCACGATGATCACGGTGAACGGCGTGCACTCCGCCGGCGGCAGCCGCAGCGCCAGGCGCAGGTCGACCACCGGGATCACGGTCCCGCGCAGGTTCATCACGCCCTTCACGTGCGTCCGCGCGTGCGGGATCGGCGTGATCGGGCTGTAGCCGCGAATCTCGTGCACCCGCAGGATATCGACCCCGTACTCCTGGCCCGCGAGGGCGAAGGTGACGTACTGGGTCTCGTCGAGGGCGGCGAGCTCGGTCGTCATGCTCAAAACTCCTCGAACCCGTCGTCGTGGTGGTGGTGGGCGCCGTTGACCCCGTTCGCGGCGCGCCCGTTCGTCAGCGGCACGCTGACCGGCGAGCGGCGGACGATGGCGGGCGGCACCGGCACCGGCGCCGGCGCCGGGCGTGGCGCGGAGGCCGGGAAGGAGCGCGGCGCCGGCGCGGGCACGGGCGGCCGGTCGGCGAGCTTGAAGCGCGCCACGAGCGCCTGGAGCTGCTGCGCCTGCGCGCTCAGGTTGCGCGCGGTGGCCGAGAGGTCGGCCGTCTGCGTGGTGTTCGCCTGCACGGTCTCGTCCATCTGCGTGACCGCGCGGTTGACCTGGTCGATGCCCGTCGACTGCTCGGCCGACGCGGCCGCGATGTCGGCGATGATGTCCGTCACGCGCTTGACGGAGGTCACGATCTCCTCGAGGGCCTGCCCGGACTGGTTCACGAGCGCCGAGCCCGCCTCGACCTTGCCCACGGAGTCGTGGATGAGCGTCTTGATCTCGCGCGCGGCGGCGGCGCTGCGCTGCGCGAGGCTGCGCACCTCCGCGGCCACCACCGCGAAGCCGCGGCCCTGCTCCCCCGCGCGGGCGGCCTCGACCGCGGCGTTGAGCGCGAGCAGGTTCGTCTGGAAGGCGATCTCGTCGATCGTCGTGATGATGTCGGCGATGCGGGTGGACGCGCGGTTGATCTCCGCCATCGCGCCGACCGTGGTGGCGACGACCTGCCCGCCGTGGGTGGCCACGTCGCGGGCGCCGGAGGCGAGGCGGTCCGCCTGGCGCGCGTTCTCCGCGCTCTGCTTGAGCGTGCTCGTGATCTCCTCGAGCGACGCGGCGGTCTGCTCCAGCGCGGCGGCGTGCTCCTGGGCGCCGCTCGACAGCCGCTCGCCCGCGCCCGAGACCTGCCGGGCGACGACCGCCGTGTGGTCCGCCGCCGCGCGCACCTCTTCGAGGGCGCCCCGCATCCCGTCGACCGCGCGATTGAGCGCGTGCGCCATGCGCCCGATCTCGTCCTTCCGGTCGTCGTCGAGGCGGCGCGTGAAGTCGCCCGCGGCGAGCGCTTCGAGCACCGCGGCCGCCTGCCCGAGCGGCCGCGCGATCGCCCGCGCGAGCGCGAGGCTCAGCAGCACGACGAGCGCGCTGCCCACCGTCACGGCGGCCGCGCTCGACCACCACGTGTCGAACCAGTTGAACGCCACCACGTTGACGGCCTTCGTCATGCCCGCGGCGGCCGCGAACCCGAGCAGCAGCTTCGTCGTCATCTGCACGTTGCGGAACCACCTCATGCCGGACGTCCCTTCATTGGTGTGAGGACCTGGATCAGGCGGCCACGGGCGCCGGCGCGGACGCGAGCGCGAGCAGGCCGGGCACGTCGAGGATGAGCGTCACCACGCCGTCGCCGAGGATCGTGGCCCCGGCCGCGCCGGGCACCGTGCCGTAGTGGCGCTCGAGGCTCTTGATCACGACCTGCTGCTGGCCGTGCAGCTCGTCCACCGCGAGCGCGACCTGGCGGCCGTCGTGCTCGACGATGACCACCAATCCGTCCGTGACCGCGTGCGCGCGCGGCGCCACGCCGAAGAGCGCGCCGAGGCGCAGCAGCGGGAGCACGCGGCGCCGGACGGCGAGCGCGTCCCCGATGCCCGGCACGGTCACGAGCTGGCCGGCGACCGGCCGCAGCGACTCCACGATCGCCGGGAGGGGCACCACGAAGCGGCGCCCGCCCACGCTCACGAACTGGCCGTCGACGATGGCGAGGGTGAGCGGGAGCTTGATGCGGAAGGTGGTCCCGCGGCCGGTCTCGCTGTGGATCGCGATCGCGCCGCCGAGGCGCTCCACGTTGCGCCGCACGACGTCGAGCCCGACGCCGCGGCCGGACACCTGGGTGACGCGGTCCGCGGTCGAGAAGCCGGGGCGGAAGATCAGCGAGAAGGCGTCCTCGTCGCGGATGGCTTCGTCGCCGACGATGCCGAGCTCGCGCGCCCGCCGCCGCAGCCGGGCCCGGTCGAGGCCACGGCCGTCGTCCGCCACCTCTATATAGACGTTGCCGCTCTGCTGCGAGGCGCGCAGCGTGAGGCGCCCCGTGTCCGGCTTGCCCGCGGCCCGGCGCGCGGCCGGCAGCTCGATGCCGTGGTCCACCGCGTTGCGGACCAGGTGCGAGAGCGGGTCGCTGATGTTCTCGATCACCGTGCGATCGAGCTCGGTGTCCTCCCCGGCCGTCTCCAGCACCACCACCTTGCCGACGGCGGCGGTGACGTCGCGCACGAGGCGGGGGAACCGGGCGAACAGCGTGCGGATCGGCACCATGCGGATCCCCATGACGCCTTCGTGGAGCTCGCGGGTGTGGCGCTCGACCTGCGCGAGCGCGCCGCGCAGGCGCGCGAGCCGCTCCGGCGTCGCGGCCGCGACCGCCTCGGAGACCATGGACTGCGCGATCACGAGCTCGCCCACGAGGTTGACCAGGCGGTCCACCTTCTCGACGGCGACGCGGAGGGTGGTCGTCTCGGGCGCCGCGGGGCGGCGATCCTCCGCGCCGGGCGCCACGGGCTCCACGGCCTCCGCCGGCCCGGCGTCCTCGCCGCTGGTGACGATCCCGAGTGTCGCCACGACCTCGTCGACCGCGGCGCGCTCCTCGGAGGTGCTCGGGGTCTCGGTGCGCGCGCGGCCGACCAGCGCCCGCAGCACGTCCTTGGCGTAGAGCACCCCGTCGGTCGCGCGCGCCGTGATGGGCCGGCGCGTGGCGCGCAGGCGCTCGAAGAGGTCTTCCAGCGCGTGGCTGACGCCGACGATCTCCTGGAAGCCCAGCATCGCGGCGTTGCCCTTCAGGGTGTGGACCGAGCGGAAGACCGCGTTCAGCAGCTCGCGGTCGTCCGGACGCTCCTCGAGCTCGAGCAGCCCGGCTTCGAGCTGCGCGAGGAGGTCCTCGGCTTCCTCGAAGAAGGCGGCGAGCAGCGGATCGTCGTTCATGGTCTCTTCGTCGGCCGGCGGCGGCGACAGCTTGAGCAAGCGGTGCGCCACGCCCGCGGACGGTAACCCCGCGTGGCGTCAGCCCGGGGGCGCGCGGCGGGGCGGAACGCCGCGCCGCCGACGCGGCACGATCTACCGGGCGCCACCCGCTCAAGCGCCCGCGGGCCGGGGCCGATGGCTCCGGGTGATGAGCACCGCCACTCTCGACGCCGCGCAGTTCATCTATGTGGCCGCGTCCCAGCTCACGCGCTCGCGGGAAGCCCTGCGGCGGGGCGAGCAGAGCGCGCTTCGCGCGGCCGTGCTCGCGTTGAGCCACGCGAGCGACGAGGCGGGGGCCGCCCGCATGGCGCGCCTCTGCGCGGACCTCCGCCGGCAGCTCATCACCGAGGACGGCCGCGTCGAAGCCACGCTGGACGCGCTCGCCGACGCCTTCGACGACGCCGCGGGCGAGCTCGCGGACGTTGCCCCTCAAGCCGCGCCGTCGCGCGGCCGATGACGCCCACAGGAAGCGAAGCCGGTCACCAGCGGTCAGGGGACTGCGAAGCCCGGCGCACACTCACACAGGAGGAGCGGAACCATGGGACTCGTGGTCAACACCAACCTTTCGTCGCTGAACGCGCAGCGCACCCTCGACAGCACGGGCGTCCAGATGAGCAAGGCCCTGCAGCGCCTGTCGTCCGGCCTGCGGATCAACACCGCGTCTGACGACGCGGCCGGTCTCGCCATCGCCAACCGGCTCGGCTCGCAGGTCCGCGGCCTCAACCAGGCCATGCGGAACGCCAACGACGGCATCGCCATGCTCCAGACGGCGGAAGGCGCCATGTCGGAGCTCACGAGCATCGTCACCCGCATCAAGGAGCTCGCGGTGCAGTCGGCCAACGGCAGCAACTCCACCACTGACCGCTCGTCGCTCAACGACGAGGTCACGTCGCTGATCGCCGAGGTCACCCGGATCGCCACGCAGACGAAGTTCGGCGGCACGGCGCTCCTCGACGGCTCCTTCAACGGCGTCTTCCAGCTCGGCACGGACGTCGGGCAGACGGTGTCGCAGTCGGTGGCGAGCATGCGCGCCACCTCGCTCACCGGCAACGTCGCCACGCAGAACCTCACGTTCGTGGCCGGCCTCGCCTCGACGGGCGCGGCGGACGCGAACAGCTACGAGGGCGTGGACGGCACCACGACCCTGCAGCTCACCGGCCCCCGCGGCACCGGTTACGTGCGCGTGACCACGGCGGCCGACGACACGGTCTCGTCGATCGAGAACGCGCGCAGCGCCATCGCGACGGCGAAGGCGATCAACGAGCTGAACTCCACCACGGGCGTCTCCGCGACGGTCACGGCCGCGACGTTCACGGTCGGCGACAACGCCGAGCGCTTCGACGCGATCAACCTCGACGGCTCGACCGAGCTGGTCGAGATCAACGGGACCAGCGTCATCGTCAACCTCAACGGCGGCAGCCAGGCCGCACGGCGCCAGCAGTTCATCGACGCCGTGAACAGCCAGGTGTCGGGCGTGGTGGCCAGCGCGGGCGCCGGCAACGGCGGCCTCGTGCTGACGGCGGCCGACGGCCGCAACATCGCGGTCCGCACCGGCGCGGGCGTGGCCGACGGCGACGCGGCCGAGGAAATCTTCGGCTTCGGCACGGCGCCCACCACGGCGGGCGTCGTCGCCCGGGGCGGCATCACGCTCCAGGCGGGCGGTCAGATCGTGACCACGCACGACACGACCGCGCAGGTCGGCGGCGACGGCACCAGCAACGCGGTGGCGACGGCGCTCAGCACGCTCAGCGTGTCGTCGGTGGCCAACTCGAACACGGCGATGATCGTGGCCGACGCGATCCTCGACACGATCTCCACGGAGCGCGGCAAGCTGGGCGCGGTGCAGAACCGCCTCGCCTCGACCGTCTCCAACCTCGGCCTGGTGGCGGAGAAGGTGACCGACGCCCGCAGCCGCATCATGGATGCGGACTTCGCGGCGGAGACGGCCGCCCTCACCAAGTCGCAGATCCTCCAGCAGGCGGGCATCTCGGTGCTGGCGCAGGCGAACGCGCGGCCCCAGGCGGCCCTCCAGCTCCTGCAGTAAGCACCGCTCATCACGCGCCGGGGGGCCGTCCGAGGCCCCCCGGCGTTGTGGCACCGATCGTGTAGCCGGGAGCGCGCATGGCCATTCCAGTCGGAGGTCTCGCCACGGGTCTGGACAGCGAAAGCCTGATCCAGCAGCTCATGGCCGTCGAGCGCAGGCCCGTGACACGCCTGGAGACGCGGAAAGTGCGCTTCGAGGCGCTCGCCGCGGCCTTCAAGGACCTCAACACCCGCCTCGGGAGCCTCAAGACCAAGGCGGACGCGCTGACGAACCCGGCAACATTTTTCGCGCGCTCGGTCAGCTCTTCCGACCCTGACGTCGCCACCGCGACGGCGACCGCCGGGACCGTGCGCGGGACGTTCTCGCTGACGACCACCGCGCTCGCGAAAGGCTCCATCGCCGCCGCGGGCACGACCAAGACCGCGCTCACCGACGCCGTGGCGGCCGCCGACGGCCTGTTCCGGTTCAAGCTCGGGGCGAGCGGCGCCGAGAAGACCGTCGCGGTGAGCACCACGACGACGCTGTCGGACCTCGTCACCGCCGTCAACGACCTCAACGCGGGCGTGAAGGCCTCCACGGTGAACACCGGGACGGCCGCCGTTCCGGCGTGGAAGCTGGTGCTCACCAGCTCGGCGACCGGCGCCGCCAACGACATCGTGATCGTCCAGGACGACACGACGCTCGCGGTCGCCAATACCCAGGCGGCCGTCGACGCCGCCTTCTCGATCAGCGGCCTCGGCGCCTTCACCCGCCCGACGAACAGCTTCGCGGACGTCATCGACGGGGTGACGATCACCCTCACCGCCGCGGGCGGCACCACCGACCTGGGCGTGGACTACGACATCGGGGGTACGCGCGCGAAGATCCAGGCGCTGGTCGACGGCTACAACGACGTGATCCGGGCGATCGACGGGCAGATGCTGCCGGTCAAGGCCGCCAACGGCAGCGTCAGCACCGGCGCCTTCGCGGGTGACGCGATCCCCCGCGCGATCCGCCTCGGCCTCGCCGGCGCGGCCGGCTCGATCGTCGCCGGCTCCCTCGGGCGCCTCGCGGACGTCGGCATCACGACCCAGCGCGACGGCACGCTGGCGCTGGACGGCGCGAAGCTCGACGCCGCGCTCGCCGACGACCCCGGGGCGGTGTCCGCCCTGCTCGCCGGCACGAGCACGACCAGCGGCATCGCCGACCTGCTCGCGACCCGGGCGGAGGCGGCGACCAAGAGCGTGACCGGCACGATCGCCGTGCGCCAGGACGGCATCACCGCCTCGATCGGCGCGATCCAGAAGCAGATCGACCAGGGCCTCGCGCGGCTCGCGGTGAGCGAGCGCACGCTGCGCGCCCGCTTCGTGGCGCTCGAGGCGCTCGTGGACCGCACCCAGCGCACCGGGAACGCGCTGCTCGCGCAGCTCGACAACCTGCCCGGCGCGCAATCCCGCTGACGCCAAGGAGCCTCGATCCGATGACCGCAGCCCTGCAGAGCTACCAGAACGTGTCGGTCGCCACCGCGGACCCCGCGGCCCTCGTGATCCAGCTGTTCGACGGCGCGCTGCGCTTTCTCACGCGCGCGCGGCGCGCCGCCGCCGACGGTGACGGCGCGCGCTTCGCGCACGCGGTCTCCCGCGCGCACGCGATCGTCGCCGAGCTGTCGAACGTGCTCGACCGCGACACCGGCGGCGAGGTCGCGGCCAACCTCGACCGGCTCTACGACTTCATGATGCGGCATCTCACGGACGCGCTCGTGCACCGGAGCGGGCTGCACGTCGACCGGGTCGCCACGATCCTCCAGACGCTCCGGGACGCCTTCGATGCCGCGCGGCGCGCCTGACCTGCGCGCCGAGCTCGACGCGCTGGCGGCGGCGAGCGCGGACGCGCTCGCCCGCCTGCACGGGGGGGACGAGCACGGGCTGGTCGCGCTGCTGGACCGGCGCGAGCGGCTGCTGGCGGTGCTGGAAGGACTGCCCGCGGAGACGGGCGCGGACGTGCTGGACGCCGCGCGCCGCGCGGTCGCCGGCGACACCGAGCTGATCGTGGCGCTGCGGCGGCGGCAGGTCGCGGTGGCGCGGGAGATCGACGAGGTCACGCGGACGCGGCGCTCGCTCGCCTCGTACGGCGCCGGCCGGCTGGACGGCGCCGTATACGTCGAACGGCTGGGCTGAGCGCCGGGCCTCAGGCCCGCGCGCGCAGCGCCGGGCTGCCCGAGTCCGCGAAGGCGCGCATCAGGGTGTCGCGCAGGTCCTGGAAGATGAACGCGACGCCTTCCATCTGCCGCTCGCCCGCCTGCTGCAGGCAGTACTCGTAGACGCGGCGAAAGCCGTCCGCGATGTCGCCGTACTCGTCGTCGAGCGAGGCGAGCAGCTCCCGCACGACCATCGTGACCTGCGTGGCGTCGTCGTGCGTGCAGCCCTCCAGCCCGAGCTCGTAGAGGCCGAGCAGGCGGTCCGAGGTGCCGAGCTGCCGGAGCTCGGCGATCACGCGCTCGAGCGTGATGGGCGCGCCGGCGGTCGCATCGTTGCGCTGTGAGCCTTTCGTGGTCATGGCGCTCTCCTTTCGTCTCTGCGCCCGCCGAAGGTGCAAGCGCGAGGCCACACCGAAAGCCCCACATCGTGGGTGTGTTCGGCCGGCACGCCCGAGCACGCGCGCGCGCGCACGCGGAGGGCGGAACCGTTTGCCGGGCGCATCGGAAGCGCGCGGCCGGTCAGCGGAGAAAATCGAGCAGTGACTGCCGGAGCAGACGCGCGCCGGCGGCGAGGCCGGCCTCGTGGTAGAGCTGCAGCTCGTTCAGCACGGTGATCGCCTGCGCGAGGTCCGCGTCCTCCAGCGTGCCGAGGGAGGCGCTCAGCGTCACCGACTCGTCGGCGAGCCGGTTCTCGAGCTCGTCCAGCCATCCCAGGCGCGTCCCGGCCACCAGCGAGGCCGCCATGGCGCGGTCCTGCACGATGGTGAGGTTGTCGAGCTCGGCGCGCACGGCGGCGCCGTCGTTGATCGTGAGCGCGTCGCGGACGCGGATCAGCGTGTCGAACGCATTGGTCGCGTCCGCGGTGGCCCCGAAGACGGACGTCCCGCCCACCCCCTGCCCGACCGTCAGTCCTTCGGACACCTCGACGGGCCGGGCGCCGTCCACGCCGCGCGCGCTCGCCGTGACCGCGGTGACGCGTCCGTTCACGTCGCGTGTCACCGCGTAGGGCGCCACCGTCACTTCCTGCCCGCCGAAGAGCATGGTGCCGTCCGCCGCGCGCCCGTTGGCGAAGGCGACCACCGCCTCGAGGATCTGGTCGACCTGCGTGCCGATGGCCTGGCGCGCGGCGGCGTCGTTGGAGTCGTTGCCGCCCTGCACCGTCAGGTCCTTGGCCTGCTGGAGCGCGTCCCCGAGCGAGCGCAGCGTGGCGTCCGCGGCACCCAGCGTGCGGCGCGCGGTCTCCACGTTGCGCTGGAACTGCGCGTTGGCGCTCTGGCGCGACCGGACGGTGAGCGCCTGCGCGGTGGCGCCCGGATCGTCCGCGGGCTCGTTCACGCGGCGCCCGGTCGAGATCATGCGATGCTGGCGCGCCATCGCCTCCAGCGACGCGCGGAGGTCGCGTGTGACCTGCGCGGTGATGAGACCCGGCGTGACGCGGATCCCGCTCACCGCAGGGCCTCGAAGAGCGTGTCGATCATCGCGTTCACCGTCGTCGCGTAGCGCGCGGCCGCGGCGTACGCGGTCTGCGTCTGGGACAGGTTGATCATCTCCTCGTCGGTCGACACGCCGGAGACCTGCTGCTGCAGGCTCTGCACGACGTGCATCGACGCCTCCTGGCGCCGGACGCCCTCGGAGGCCGTCTGCATCTGGGAGCCGACGCGGGCCACGGCGGCGCCGTAGAAGTCGGTGAACGTCTGGGTGCCGCCGGCGAGCAGCCGGGCCGTCCGCAGGCGCGCGAGCGCCAGCGCGTTCGCTCCGTCGCCGGGGTGCACCAGGTTGCCCGCGTCGGCCACCGCGGCCGCGATCCTCGTCACGTCGTTCGCGACCACCGTGTTGACCGCGAGCGTCGAGGCGGTGGCGCCGGTGAAGAACGTGTTGAGCCCGAGGGCGGCGAGCGCGTCGGACGAGTCCGCCTTGAAGCTGAACGACCGATTCGCGGCCGCCGCGATCGAGAGCGTGCCGCCCGTGATCGTGGCCGTGAGGCCCGCGATGCCGTTCAGCGCGGTGCGCACGTCGTCGAGCGTCGTGGTGCCCGCCGTGATCGTGACGCTGCCGCTCGCGGTGACGGCGCCGCTCGTGTCGTGGACGATCACGCTGAAGCTGCCGCTCACGGGCGTCACCGCGAGCCCCGCCGCCGTGAGCGCGGCGCCCGCCGCGGAGACCGCGTTCGCCGCGGTCAGCGACGTGTGCCCGGTGAGCCCGGCGCCGCTCGCGTGCGCCCGGTTGACCTCGAGCGCGATCGACGCGGCCAGCGTGTCCAGCGAGCCCGCGGCCTGCTTGATCGCGCCGGTCGCGAGGTTGCGCGACTCGAGCAGGGCGGAGAGCTGGCCGCTCTTCGGCATCACCGCCACCGAGCCGTTCGCGGTGAGGTCCACCGCGTCGGTCGCCATGTTGAGGGTGGCGGTCAGCGCGTACGCCGAGAAGCCGTCCACGAGCAGCATGCCGGTGCCGGTCAGCGCGAGCTGCACGCTGCCGTCGATGCGGTCGGTGGCCGTGACGCCCGCGATCTCGCCGAGCGCGCCGACCAGCACGTCGCGCTGGTCGAGCAGGTCGTTGGGCGACGAGCCCTGGGCGCGGACGCCCACGATCTGGCGGTTGAGCTCGGCGATGCGGCTCGCGAGGCTGTTCGCCTCGCTCACGCGCTGGTCGATCTCCACGCCGACGTCGCGCTTGAGCTGGTCGAGCCGGCCGCGCATGAGCTGGAACGTCTGCGCGAGGCGGTCGCCCGCGTCCTTCACCTCGAAGCGCACCGCCTGGTCCGTCGGGCTCGCCGACAGGTCCTGGAAGCCCTGGAAGAGCTCGTCGAGCACCGCGCTCAGGCCTTCGCCGGGCGGATCCGCGAACACCGCCTGCACGCGCGCGGCGACCCCCGCCTGCGCGTGCTGCTTGCCCAGCGCCTGCTGCTCGCCGAGCAGCGCGAAATCGAGGAACCGGTCGCGCAGCCGCTCGATCGACGTGACGTCCACGCCGCTGCGCTCCGGCGCCGGCGTGAGCACGGCGCGCGTGCGGCTGTAGCCCGGGGTGCTCGCGTTGGCGAGGTTGTGGCCGACCACCTGGAGCGCGGTCTGGTGCGCGGCGAGCGCGCGCCGCGCGAGGTGGAAGCCGTTGAAGAGGCTGGTCGCGGGGATCATCGGCTCAGGCCCGCACGTCCACGCGACCGGCGCCCATCACCGCGCGCACGAGGCCCTCGATGCACGCCGCCGCGCGGTCGAGCAGGAGCGCGTTGCGGCGGCTGCGCACGTCGACCGCCTCGAGCAGCGTCCGCACCTCGCGCTGGAGCGCGCGGAGCGGCGCCTCGTCGGTCAGGCGATCGGCCAGCGCGCTCAGGGTGGGGCGTCCGGGCACGCCGAGCTCGGCGGCGAGCGAGCGCGCCGCGGCCTGGCGCCGCTGGTCGAGACGGACCAGGCGACGGAGGATGGGCGCCTGGCCGGACATGAGCGCCGCCACGCGCCCGCTGTCGGCGCCCGTCACCGCGGCCTGCTGCGCCTCGAGGAGCGGCAGGAGCCGGCGCAGCTCGTCCGCCTGCGCCGCGAGGACACCGGTCAGATCGTCGAGCGCCGCGCTCACCGCATCCCGAGGGCGGCGGCCGTCGCCGGATCGTCCAGCATGGCCGCGGCGATCGTCTCGGCGCGCGGATGGTAGTCGCCCGCAGCCACCTGCAGGCGCAGGCGCTCGACGCGCTCGGCGCGCACGGCGTCCAGGGTCTCGAGCCGCGCACGAAGGCTCACGAAGCGGCTCGCGCCTGCCGACACATGGAGTGAGGCATCCGGCGCGGCGCCGGCGGCCGGGGTGGAGCCGGACGGGCGCGCGGCCTTCGAGGCACGCGCGGCGTGGCCGGCGTTGTGGACGGCCTGCGGGTCGTTGCCGGACGGGATGATGGTCACGGGAGTCCTCCTGGCTCCGCTATCGGCACGGCCGCCGGCGGACTTGAGGGTTTTGTTTCGACCCCCTGGCGGCGCAGGACGTCGCGCACCAGCATGTCGGCCAGCCCGATGCCGCCCCCCTTGGCCATGGACCGGGCGAGCTGCTCGTCCATCATGTCCTGATAGACGCGCTGGCCCGTGCCGGAGAGAGGGCCCTGCAGGCCGGGGGTCGCCTGCCGCATGGTCTTGAGGATCTGCTGCAGGAACATCGACTCGATGTCGTGGGCCGTGGCGCGCAGCCGGCGCACGTCCGCCGGCGCGATCGCGCCCGGTCCGCTCGCGGGAGCGGCGGCGCGCGCCTCCATCAGATGATCTCCAGCTCGGCCATGAGCGCGCCGGCGGCGCGGATGGCCTGGAGGATGGAGATCAGGTCGCGCGGGGTCACGCCGAGCGCGTTGAGGCCCTGCACGATGTCGCCGATGCTCACGCCCTCGTTCACCACGATGAGCTGGCTCTTCTCCTCCTTGACGTTCACCTTGCTGCGCGGCACCACGACCGTGGCGGCGCCGGCGGGCGCGAACGCGCCCGGCTGGGACACCTGCGGCTCTTCCTTGACCTGGATCGTGAGGTTGCCGTGCGCGATCGCGACGGTCGAGATCCGGAGCTGGCTGCCCATGATGATGGTGCCCGTGCGCTCGTTGATGACCACGCGCGCCGGCGCGTCCACGGTGAGCCGCACCGACTCGATGCGCGCGATGAACTCCATGAGCCGCGGCTGAAAGCTCGCGGGCACCGCCACGGTCACGGTCGACGGGTCGACCGCGCGCGCGACCGCACCCTCGCCCGCGCCGTTGACGGCCTGGGCCAGGCGCACCGCCGTGGTCGCGTCGGGCCGCTGGAGCATGAGCGTCACGGAGGTCGGATCGAGCGCGTTCGGCACCTCGCGCTCCACCACCGCGCCGTTCGGGATGCGCCCCACCGTCGGATGGTTCTTCTGCACGGTGTCGCCGGAGCTCCCCGAGGCGGCGGCGCCCCCGACCGAGACCGGCCCCTGCGCCAGCGCGTAGACGCGGCCGTCCGGCCCGTTGAGCGGCGTGAGCAGGAGCGTGCCGCCCTGCAGCGTCGTCGAGTCGCCGAGCGAGGAGACGGTCACGTCGACGGTGACGCCCGCGCGCGCGAACGGCGGCAGCTTGGCGGTCACGATCACGGCCGCGACGTTCTTGCCGTCCAGCCGCTCGACCGGCACCGCGATCCCGAGGCGCAGCAGCATGCTCGCGATCGCCTGCGGCGTGAACGGGCTCGCGGCCGACTTGTCGCCGGTGCCGTTGAGGCCGATGACCAGCCCGTAGCCGTAGAGGCTGTTGTCGCGGATGCCGAGCACCCGCGCGACGTCCTTCACGCGTGCGTCCGCGCCCACGACCGACGGGGCCAGCGCGATCACGACGAGGGCGAGCAGCGCGGCGGCCCGGCGCATCAGAAGAGCCGGAGCCAGTCGAGGATGCGGTAGAGGAAGCCCGGGCGCTGCGCCTCGGACAGCACGCCACGGCCGACGATCTGGACCTCGGCGTCCGCGAGCTGGCTCGAGAGCACCGTGTTGCCGCCGGTGATGTCCTGCGGGCGCACGATGCCGCTGATGGTGGCGACCTGGGTCTCGTCGTTCACCAGCACCGCCCGGCGCCCTTCGATCACGAGGTTGCCGTTGTCGAGGACCTTCACCACCCGCGCCGGGATCTGCGCGGTGAGGCGGTCGCTGCGCTCGATGGCGCCCTTGCCCTCGTGCTCCGCGTCACCGGCCAGGTCGAACTTGAGCATCGCGGCCGCCTTCGCGTTCCGCGTGGGCAGCGCGAGCCCCGGAAAGTCGTTGAGGGCCGCCGTGCGGCTGGTGCTCTTCGAGGTCGTCGTGCTCGCCGAGCGCGACTGGCTCGACTGCTCGACCACCACGATGGTCACGATGTCGTTCACCATGCGCGCGCGGTGATCCGCGAAGAGGCTGCCGGGCACCCCCTCGCGCCACAGCGACTGCGCCTCCGCGGCGGTGGCGCTCAGCACGAGGAGCAGGGTGCCGGCGAGGCGGCGCGCGCTCATCGCGCCGCTCCCAGCGGGCGGGTCGGCACGCGCACGACGCCGCCGCCCTCCACGCGTCCGACCACTTCGCGCCGCGAGCTGACGTTGACGACACGGACCACGTCGCCCCGGCGCGCGTCCTCGCTCGCCTGGCCCTGCGTGGTGATGCGGAACCCGTCGCCGTCGAGCAGCAGCGTGACGAGCTCGCCGCGCTTGACGAGCAGGCGCGGCCGCACCACCCGCGGCGTGATCACCTCACCCGCGGGCACCGGACGCAGCACCTCCTGATCGCCGGGCTCCGCGAGGTCGCCCAGCGCGTCCGGCGGCACCTCGGCCGCGGGGCGCTGCTCGACGCGCAGGTCGTCGCGGCCGATCGTGCGGCGCGGCTCGAGCGCGCGGGCGGCGACGAGCACGGTCACGAGGCGCGCCACCTGGAAGGTGAGCACGGCCTGGTGCCGCTCGCGGCCGCCGACCTGCACGCTGACGGTCGCGGCGAGGGCGGCCGCCAACGGGACCGCGTCGTGCAGGCGCGCGTCGACGTGGACGTCGCCGGTCGGGACGCGCACGTCGTCCGCGCGGCCGATCGGGAGCAGCGTCCAGCCCTCGCCGCGGCCTTCCGCCGTCAGCCGGGCGCGCGCCTCGCGGCGCACGGCGTCCACGAGGTCCTGCGCGCGGACGAGCTGGAAGCCGCGCGTCACCTGGACGCCCCTGGCGCCGGTGAGCTGCACGCGCGGCGCCGCGGCCTGCGCGGCGTGCAGGCGGACCCGGATGGTTTCCGCGGTGAGCGCGTGCGTGGCGCCCGCGGGCGGCGCGGGCACGATCCGCAGCGCGCGCAGGCGATCGGCGAGCGCGCCCTCGCCCTGGATGTCCGCGACGTCCGACAGCACGACCTCGTCGCCGTGCACGGTGACCGCGGGCGCCAGGCGCACCACGACCGGCGCCGCGGCCGCGACGGCGGGCAGCGACCAGAGCACGAGCGCCAGGGCGAGCGTGCGGCGCACTACCCTCTCCGCAGGCTGTTCGAGATGCTGAGCATCTCGTCGGCGGTCTGGATCGCCTTGGAGTTCGCCTCGTAGGCGCGCTGGCTCGTGATCATCGCGACCATCTCGTCGACCACCTTCACGTTCGCGAGCTCGAGGAAGCCCTGGGACAGCGTGCCGAAGCCCGCCTGCCCCGGCGTGCCGGTGACGGCGGCGCCGGAGGCGGCCGTGGGCACGAAGAGGTTCTTGCCGATGCTGAGCAGGCCGCCGGAGTTCACGAACTGCGCGAGCTGGATGGTGCCGAGCGACGACGCCGTGGTCGAGTTCGCCAGCGTGACCGACACCGTGCCGTCCGAGCCGATCGTGATGTTCTTCGCGTCCTGCGGGATCACGATGTTCGGGGTCAGCACGCCGCCGTCGGAGGTGACCATGCGCCCGGTGCCGTCCTTCTTGAAGGCGCCGGCGCGCGTGTAGGCGGTGCTGCCGTCGGCGCGCTGCACCTGGAAGAAGCCGTCGCCCTCGATCACGAGGTCGAGCGGGCCTTCCGTCTGCTGGAAGTCGCCCTGGCTGAAGATCCGCTGCGTCGCCACGGGGCGCGCGCCGAGGCCGACCTGGATGCCGGTCGGGATGATCGTGCCCTGCGTGCCCTGGAGCCCGGGCGCGCGGAACGTCTGATAGAGCAGGTCCTGGAAGTCCACGCGCGTCTTCTTGAAGCCCGTCGTGTTCACGTTCGCCAGGTTGTTGGCGATGGTGTCCAGGTTCATCTGCTGCGCCTGCATGCCGGAGGACGCCGAATAGAGTGCTGGGATCATGAGACCTTTCCTATGTCGGTGGTGGCGTGCTGGTTCGCCTGCTCGATCGCCTGCATCGCGCGCTGCGCCGCCTCGTAGGTGCGCAGCACCTCGATCATGGTCACCATCATGTGCATCGTGACGACGTTCGAGGCCTCGAGCGCCCCGCCCGCCACCTCGACGCCCTGCGCGGGCGTGGGCTCCACGGTGGGATCGGCGGCGGCGTAGAGGCCGGCGCCCTCTTTCATCAGCCGGTAGGGCTTCGGGAACTCGACGATGCGCAAAGTGTCGACGATCCGCCCGTTGTCGATCACCTCGCCCCCGGCCGCGATCGAGACGTTGGCGGAGGTGAGGGTGATCGTGCCGCGCTGGCCGAGGACGGCGCCGCCGCCGGGCCCCGAGAGCACGCCGTTGGCGCCGACGTTGAAGCTGCCCGCGCGCGTGTAGCGCGGCCCCGCCGGCGTCTGCACGACGAAGAAGCCCGGCCCGTTGAGCGCGGCATCGAGGTTGCGGCCGGTGACCTGGACGAAGCCCTGCGAGTAGTCGGTCCATTGGAGGAGGCTGCCGCCCGCGGGCAGCGCGAGCACGTTGGCGGTCGCGGGGTCCGGCGTCGCGCTGTCCGGCACGAGCGCGAGATCGTCGCGCTTGAAGCCGGGCGTCGAGACGTTCGCGAGGTTGTTCGCGAGCACCTCGTGGCGCCGCCACTGGAACTGCATGTGCTGGACGAGCCCCTCGATGGATGACGACATCGCGGGGCGAGGGGAGCAACCGCGATGCCAGACGCCGGGGGCGCGCGAAACGCGGCGTTCGCGCGACGCGCGGACGCGGCGGGCGGAACGACTTTCCGGGTGCGCGGACGCGCGCGCCGCTCAGCGGCGCGGAATCACCTGGTAGCCGGCGCTCTCCGCGGGCACGACGACCGTGAGCTGGATCGCGCGGCCGTCCGCGAGCACGACGTCGACACGATGCGGACCCGGCGCGAGCAGGAGCAGCGCGCCGGCGCCACCCGCGGCGGGCACGCGCCGGCCGTCGACGAGGAGGTGCGCGCCCTCGGGCAGCGCATCGACGCGGATCGCGGTGGGCTCGCCCGCCGGCGCGGCCGTCGGCTCCGGCGCGACGGGCGCGAGCGGCACCGCGACCACGTGCGGGCCGTGGGGCGCGTACACCACGTGCGCGTGTGCCGCGGTCCACGCGGCGAGCGCGAGGACGACGAGACTGCCGAGCACCCATCTCCCCATGGATCGGTCCACGCCGTCGATCGGCACGCGAGCGGTCCGACTTGAGCCGGCGGTCGGTTTCTGACCGGGGCGCCGATCGCATCCTGGCCGCCGGTGGTCGCCGCGCTCCTGCGTATCTCCGCGGTTTCCTTCACATCAGCCGCGTGGCATTCGACTTGCGCTAGGGACCCGGCCAAGAGCGGTACAGCAGTCAGCACGTCGCGCACAGGAGGCAGAGCCATGAGAGGTCAGTCGACCGGCGCTCCCGTCACGCTCCTCGCGGTTACGGGTCAGAGCGCGAAGATGAAGGGCAAGTTCGAGATCGCGGATTCGGTGCACGTCGAGTGCGAGGTCGGCGGCGAGCTCATCGTCGGCGGCCAGCTCGTGATCGGCGAGCGCGGGAACGTCGCCGCGACCGTGCGCACCGTCGACGCGATCGTCCACGGCACCTACGAGGGCGACATGGTGGCGACGGGCACGGTGGAGATCAGCGTCACCGGCCGCGTCACCGGCAACATCGAGACCGACTCGCTGGTGATCGCCAAGGGCGGCTTCTTCAACGGCAGCGTGATCAAGAAGACGCGCGCCGCGGCCGGCGCCACCACCACCACCAAGACGACCGAGGACTACGACGATGACAAGCTGGCGATCGCGCTCTAACCGCGACTTTCCCGCCGGGCGGGAGGAGGAGGAGACACACATGAGCCTGGACACGTTCGAGACGAGGACCGCGGGGGCGCCGGCGTCCGCGACGACGCCGCTGCTCAACGTCCTCGGTTCCAGCGCGAAGCTGGAAGGCAAGTTCGAGATCTCGGACTCGATTCAGATCGAGTGCGAGGTGGGCGGCGAGATGCGCGTGGGGGGCAAGATCGTGATCGGCCAGAGCGGGACGGTCCACGCCGACATCCACACGGTCGACGCCGTCATCATGGGCCGCTACGAGGGCAACCTGGTGGCCACGGGCGACGTCGAGATCACCGCGACGGGCCGCGCCACGGGCAACATCGAGACCGACTCGCTGGTGATCGCCAAGGGCGGCTTCTTCAACGGCAACGTCACCAAGATCCGGGAGGCCGGCGCCTCGCAGTCGACGCCGCGCTCGCTCTACCTGCTGGAGGAGCGCCGCACGGCCGCGCGCTAGCCCGTCGGGGACGAAGGGGGCCGCGCGGTCCCCTTCGCCGCCTCCGGACTCATGCTCGCGCCCGCGGGGCCGATGAACACCCCAGAAGCGGCGCGAAAGGAGACTCCGGATGCTCCCCAAGGTCGTCGTCCACAAGCAGAACGGTCACAGCAAGCACCACCACGCCGGCTCGCAGGGTTCCGCGATCGGCGAGATCATGCGACAGGTGCACGGCGCCGCCGAGCGCGGCCCCGCCCCCTCCTACGACATCCTCAAGTTCGGCACGGTCGTGCGCACCGAATCGCGCGCCGGGCTGCTCGAGCAGGCGCTGCATCGCGTGGACGGCCTGCACTCCGGCCTCGGCGCGCTGATCGCCCGCACCGAGATCGCGTTCTCGCGCGGCGAGAGCCCCGACGTCCGCGAGACCCTCTACGCGCTGCGCGCGCAGGCCGGCGAGACCACGGAGCTCCTCGCCCGCCTCCTCGCCTCGGCGGAGACGCGCACGGTCGCGCACGGGGTCGTCGCGATGGGCCCGCTGCTGGCGACGGCCGCCGAGCGCGTGCGCGCGGCGGTGCGCGTGCCGGTGGAGGTCACGGCGGACGCGAGCGGGCCGTCGGTGGTCGGCAACGCGCGGCGGCTCGAGCGCGCGCTGGTGACGCTCGCCTCCGCGCTGGGCAGCGGCAGCGCGCTCGCGCTGTCGGTGGACCAGGTGGAAGGCCCGATCCGGGGCGACGTCTTCGCGCGCGTGACCATCGCGGGCGGCGAGCCGCTGCCCGAGATCGCGGCGGCGCTCGGCGCCTCCCCGGCCCCGCCGGAGCCCGCGCGGGAGGTGTTCGAGATCGTGCTCGCCCGCCAGATCGTGGCCGAGCACGGCGGGGCGGTCTCGCTCGCGCCCGGCGCGGACGGCGGCGCGGTGCTTCGCGTCGAGCTGCCGGCGGTCTGAGATGCCGATGCAGGTGCTCACCGTGGACGACTCCGCCACCATGCGGCGGATCCTGCGCAACCAGCTCCGGCAGGCCGGAGTCGACCAGGTCGACGAGGCCGCCAACGGCCGCGAGGCCCTGGCGCTCCTCACCCGGCGGCACTACGACCTGCTGATCACGGACTGGAACATGCCCGAGATGTGCGGGCTGGACCTCGTCGTGGAAGTGCGCCGGACGGAGGGGATCAAGCAGATCCCCATCCTCATGATCACGACCGTCTCGGCGAAGGAAGACATCATGAACGCGCTCAAGGCGGGCGTGAGCAACTACGTGGTCAAGCCGTTCGACGCGCCGACGCTGCACGCGAAGATCGCGCAGCTCGTGCCCCTCGACGTGCCGCTCGTCGGTGCCCCGTGAGCGGTGCGCCCAAGGATGCGCTGATCGCCGCGCCCGTGACCGCGATCCTCGAGGAGCTCCGGGACGTGGTCCGCATGACGGAGACCGCGACGTTCCGCGTGCTCGACGAGACGGAAGCGCTCGTCAACGACGCGCGGGCCGCCGCGCGGCTCCTCGCGGACCTGCAGAGCCACGGCGGCGTGGGCGAGCCCACGGGCGGCCCGGCGCGGGCGCTCGCCGAGCTCGTCGAGCGCTCGAACGCGCGGGCGATGGAGATCATGTCGGCGCTCGAGTTCCAGGACCTCACCAGCCAGAAGGTCATGCGGACCTTCGCCGTGCTCGAAGACGTCGCCGAGCGGCTGGCGGGCATCCAGCGCCGGCTCGAGGAGGCCTGAGCCGTGCTCGTCCTGATCGGGATCGCGGTCGTCACGCTGAGCGTGTTCGTGGGGTTCTTCCTCGCGGGCGGTCCGCTGCTGCTCATGATCCAGCCCGTCGAGCTGCTGATCATCGGCGGGGCGGCCGCCGGCACGCTGCTGATCGGCAGCACGCCCTCCGTCCTGCGCCAGCTCGTGCGCCAGACGCTCGGCTCGATCAAGCCGACGCCGTACACGCGGACGCTCTACATCGACTGCCTGCAGCTCCTCTACGAGCTGCTCGTGAAGGCGAAGAAGAACGGCCTCATCGCGCTCGAGCGGGACCTCGCCGAGCCGCACGCGAGCCCCATCTTCAGCGCGCACCCGGCGCTGCTCGAGCAGCATCACGTGATCACGTTCACCTCCGAGGCCCTCGGCATGCTGGTCGACGGGACCATGCGTCCGGAGGACTTCGAGACCGTGCTGGACGCGCACCTGGAGACGCACCACGAGGAAGAGCGGAAGGCGGCGGGCATCCTGGCGAAGATCGGCGACGCCCTGCCCGGCCTCGGCATCGTGGCGGCCGTGCTCGGCATCGTCATCACCATGCAGCACGTCGACGGCGAGCCCGCGGAGATCGGCCATCACGTCGCGGTCGCCCTGATCGGGACGTTCATGGGCATCCTGCTCTCGTACGGCTACGTCCAGCCGCTCTCCGCGAACCTCGAGGGCCAGGCGGCCGCGGCCGGGCGGTTCCTGATGTGCATCAAGAACGCGCTCGTCGCGTTCTCCCGCGGCGCCCCGCCGCTGGTCGCGGTGGAAGTCGCGCGCCACGTCATCTTCAGCGACGAGCGGCCCACCGCCAACGAGCTGGCGGAGGCCTGCCGGAGCGCGGGCAAGACGGCGGCGGCGGCATGAAGGGCGAGGAAGTCCGCGTCCGGATCATCCGCAAGAAGGGCCACGGCGACGGCCATCACGGCGGCGCCTGGAAGGTCGCGTACGCGGACTTCGTCACGACCCTGATGGCGCTGTTCATCGTGCTCTGGATCGTCGGCCAGAACGACGCCGTCAAGCAGGCCGTGGCCCAGCACTTCCGGGAGCCCTCGATCGCCGTCTTCAAGGACCCGAAGACCTCGGCGATGACCGCGGGCGGCGACGGCATCCTCCCCGCGGAGCGCCCCGGCGGCGGCCTCGAGACGGATGTGGAAGGCCGCGCGACCGAGGAGCGCGCGCTCCAGGAGGCGGCGGAGAAGATCCGCCAGCTCACCGAGAAGGGCGGCGGCTTCGAGGACCTCAAGGAGCAGATCCGCATCGAGCTCACGATCGAGGGCCTGCGGATCGAGCTCATGGAGCGCGACGGCAAGCCGTTCTTCGAGGTCGGCAGCGCCGTGCTGATCCATCCCCTGAGGCCGCTGCTCGAGAAGCTGCACGGCATCCTCGCCGGCCTCCCGAACGCGATCGCGATCGAAGGCCACACGGACAGCCGCCGCTACTCGCAGCAGCGCACGTACACGAACTGGGAGCTCTCGGTGGACCGCGCGAACAGCGCGCGGCGCGTGCTGGAAGGCGCCGGGCTGCCCGCGGAACGCATGGACCGCGTGGTGGGTCATGCCGACCGCCTGCTCCTCTTCGCCGACCGTCCGCTCGATCCCGGTAATCGCCGGATCACCCTGCTCGTGCTGCGGCAGAAGCGCGGATGAGTGATGTGGCACGCGGCATGCTTGACTCGTGACCGATGCGGCGAATGTCGCGCCGTTGCGTGGAAGAACCGGGCGTCGCGCGGAACGGCCGCGCCGACACACGGTAACGAGTTCCGCGCGCGCGTTCAGTTCGTTCGTTTCGACGGGGGTGAGGATGGCGCCGCTGCTGGTGACCGCGTTGATCGGGCTCGGGGTGAAGATCGCCGGCGACATGCTGTTCGCCGGCGCGAAGCAGGCGATGGGCGACGCGGCGCCGCGCACGTCGTTCGCGTCGATGCTGGACCGCGCACGTGGACGCGGCGTCGAGGGTGCGACGCTCGCGGGGCCGGCGCCGAACGCCGCGCTGGCCGAGCGCTCGCAGCTTCTCGCCCTCCAGGGCGCGGCCGCCGTGCCGTACACGACGCCCCCGCACGCGACGGAGAGCTATCGCCGCCTCCACCCCGAAGCCATCTAGGGCGTTTCTCTCGCTTGCCGACGGGGGCCGCGTCCGGTATGACGGACGCGGTGCCCCGTGCTCGCTGACATGCCCCGCATCATCGTGGCCACCGACCGCCCGGAGCTGGTCGACGTCCTCCGACGCGGCATGGCCGACGTGCCGACGGCGGAGGTCTTCATCGACCGCCGCCGCCCCGGACACGTGCATGGGATGCCCACCGCCGATTCCGCCGCGCGCGAGCGCCGCGAGCGCAGCATCGCGCGCGCGCTGCGCGATCGCGGCTGGGCCTTTGTGCCCGACATCCGCCCGGGCCGCGAAGATCACGAGCCGCGCGCCCGCGTGCTCGTGCTGGACGACGAGCTGCGCATGCGCGAGGTGCTGCGCGAAGCGCTCACCGCGGCGGGCTACGCGGTGCTGACGGCGGGCGACGGCGCGGCGGGCATCGCCATCGCGGCGCAGGCGCGTCCCGACCTCGTGCTCACCGACATCTTCATGCCGGGCACGGACGGTCTCGACGCGATCCGCGCCCTGCGACGGCAGCCGGCGCCGCCGAAGATCATCGCGATCTCCGGCGGCTGGGCCGCCGTGGGCCGCCGCCTGCGGGGCAGTCCGGACGACTACTCGGTGCTCGACGACGCGCGCCGGCTGGGCGCGGATGCCGTGCTGGCGAAGCCGATCCACCTGCACGTGCTGCTCGACACGATCGAAGAGGTTGTGGGGAGGGACGGGTGATGGCGCACTCGGCGTGCCCGCAATGCGGCATCGTGATCCTGGCGAGCGAAGGCCGGTATCGTCGCCGCGGTCAGGACCTTCACATCGCGTGCTACGACGCGTGGGCGGCGGCGGAGCGCGCGCGCGCACAGGCGCGCGGGGAGGCCGGGGCGACGTCCTCGCGCGCGGACGTCGCGCCGAGCTCCGATGGGGCTGACGCGGTCCCGTGGCAGCCGACGTGGAACCAGACGCTCGCGCCGGGCAACGCGGCGCATCCCGCGCCGTCGACACGGAGCGCGCTCGCCGAGATCGTGAAGATCGTCGCGGCCGCGAGCATCGTCGTCGCGTCCGCGTTCTGGCTCGGCGCGATGTGAGCGGGAGAGCGCTCAGCCCGGCGGCGGGTCGGTGGCCCCGCACTTGCGACACCGCCCGCGAATGAGCTACCGCAGCGCGGCGTATACGCTGTACAACGCGGCGCGCCGACGGGTGGCGCCGCGCCTCGTGTATTCCCAGCAGCTCTACGAGGAAGCGCTGGCACGCTATGTCAGCGAGGAGACGTGCTGGCTGGATCTCGGCTGCGGCCACCAGGTGCTGCCCGCGTGGCGCGAGACGCGTGAGCGCGGGCTCGTCGACGGCGCGCGGCTGGTGGTCGGGATCGACGCCGACGCGCCGTCGCTGCGTCAGCACCGGACGATTCGCCACCTGGCGCAGGGCGACATCGGCGCGCTCCCGTTCCCGCCGGGGACGTTCGACCTGGTCACGCTGAACATGGTGGTGGAGCATCTCGATCGCCCCGACGCGCAGTTCACGGAAGTGGAGCGCGTGCTCCGCCCGGGCGGCACGCTGCTCCTGCACACGCCGAACGCGCTGGGCTATCTCACGCTCATCAATCGCCTGGTGCCGCACGGGGCGAGCCGGCGGCTCGCGCGGGTCTTCGACGGCCGCGGCGCGGGCGACGTCTTCCCCGCGTACTACCGGGCGAACTCGCCGCGCCGGCTGCGCGGTCTCGCGGCCCGCACGGGGCTCGCGGTCGACACGGCGCGCCTGGTGACGTCCTCCGCCGCGTTCGTCGTGATCCCGCCGCTGATGCTCCTGGAGCTGCTGTGGATCCGGCTCACGATGACGAAGCCGCTCCGCGCGCTCCGCACGAACCTGATCGCGGTGCTGCGCAAGCCGGGTCCCCCCCTGAGGACGTCCAGAGCGGCGTGAGACAGCGGATCGTTCACGGCGTCACAGGCGCGCTGGCGGGCCTCGTGCTGATCGTGATCCTGCTCGGCGTGCTGCCGATCGAGGGCCGGGTCTACCGCGCGCTGCTCGTGGAGCACGCGCCGCGCGCCGCGGATGCGATCGTGATCCTCGCGGGCGGCATCACGAACGCGGATGCGGCGACCGAGGAGACGACGATGCGGCTCGTGCACGGGCTGCGTCTCTATCGCCGCGGCCATGCGCCGGTGATCGTGCTGTCGGGCGGCGGCGCCAGTCGCCATGGCTCCGAGGCGGCCGTGATGCGTCGGATGGCGCTCGACCTCGGCGCGGATCCGTCGACGCTCGTGCTCGAGACGGTCTCCCGGCGCACGGCCTCGCAGGGTACGGCGGTCGCCGAGCTCGCGCGCGCGCGGGGCATCCGCACGATCCTGCTCGTGACGTCCGCGGAGCATTCGTACCGCGCGTCGCGCGTCTTCGCGAAGACCGGGCTGGAGGTGATCTCGACGCCTGTGCACGGCTCGCACGGCACGCGGCTCGCGATCACCGTGCGGCCCTATCAGATCGCGCGGCGCGTGTGCGGATTGGTCGCGCTGGCGTACGAGGGCGCGGCGATCGCGCTCTACTGGTCGCGCGGCTGGCTGTAGCGCGCCTCTCTAGCGCGGGCGGGAGGCGGGCGGTCGCCCGCCTGTATCGGAGCCCTTGCCGCTGCCGCGAAAGCCCGCGCCCGTCAGCGTTCCATGAATGTGCTGGCCGCTCTGATCGAGACTGACGATCATCCGACCGTGGCTCGCCCCGCCGGCGTCGAGAAGCCCGCCGGTGACGGGCACGAAGTCGCCGGTCCACTCCCCCGCCAGGTCGCGGTGGGGGCCGGGGGCGTGGGTCGCGCAACCCAGGACGATCATGGCAAGAGTGATCGGTGCGAGCGAGCGACGGTTCACCGCGCGAAGACTAGCGAGAGGCGAGCAGCAACGTCAAGGTGCGCGCCAGGCCGGAAACACGAACGGCGCGGAAGGTCTCCGCGCCGTTATGTGCCTGGAAATGAATGGCGGGCTCGACGGGACTTGAACCCGCGACCTCTGGATTGACAG
>Ga0194121_10003173_pt1 | contig 25245 bp, 18 predicted proteins | sample TA2MahCa50mmetaG_FD_148609 | JGI IMG/M metagenome (GOLD analysis project Ga0194121, IMG submission 148609) | Freshwater microbial communities from Lake Tanganyika, Tanzania - TA2015020 Mahale Deep Cast 50m | ecosystem: Environmental > Aquatic > Freshwater > Lake | place: Tanzania: Lake...
CAGTTCAAGAACAATCCGGTCTAAATCGTTCGTTATGATTCTGATTTTACTCTGAATTTGGTTCTTATTGGGGGTTCTGGTACTTAATACCCCATTTTGGAGGAATTTGGGGTTAACCCATACCCCTGTGACGATAGATGATTCTTCGGTCCCACCTTTCAGTTGGGTCTTCCTTAACCTGAGGTATAGGGGACATTCTCCATCTTCATTCGGAGTCGGTTTTACCTTAAAGGAAGTACTTCATACCACCTCAAATATAGTACAACTTACAAAAAGTTTGGGGACCTATATGGGGACCTGACATATTTAGAAAAGCATATGTAACTGATTTTCAATTACATAGCCCTTCTAAATGTCGGGGTGAGAGGATTTGAACCTCCGACCACACGCCCCCCAGACGTGTACGCTAACCGGACTGCGCTACACCCCGATAACCTTACAAGCGGCCTCCCGGACGATGCTAAGTCGCAAATATACACCGATGCAGGAGCGTCACAAGACCAAAGGGCCTGTCAGTCGTTTTAAACGCTTGAAAGCGGATTTTGGTCTCCTTGTGGCTATTTTGCGAATGCAATTGGGTAGAATAACCTATGAAAATACTGGTTACAGGGGCTAACGGCTTGTTGGGGCAAAAGTTGCTTCATCGGTTGACTTCAGAGCAAGGGCTTCAAATCACGGCCTCGGGTCGTGGGGAACATCGTCTTGCAAAAGAAAGTGGAGGATACAATTACAGGTCCCTGGATGTCACGAATCGAGAGGCCGTTAGGGATTTCATCGCAGGTTGTAGACCCGATTGCGTTATCCATACAGCGGCCATGACACAGGTGGACGATTGCGAGAAAGATCCGCAGGCCTGTCATTTGAATAACGTAGAGGCCGTTCGCATATTGGCCGAAGCCTGTGAGCCGTGGGGGACGCATTTGGTGCATTTGTCTACTGATTTCATTTTTGACGGAAAGAGTGGGCCCTATATCGAAGAAGATGAACCCAACCCGCTTAGTGTTTACGGTCAGTCCAAGGCCGAGGCCGAAAAAATTGTGATGCAATATTCCGGCCCATGGACCATTGTACGCACTGTTTTGGTTTATGGTTTGGCTGCAGACATGAGTCGGTCCAATATTGTGTTGTGGGTCAAAAAGTCCTTGGAAGAAGGCCGTGAAATTCGTATTGTATCAGATCAATTTCGTACTCCCACCTTGGCTGAAGATTTGGCGGAGGGTTGCTGCAGGGTGGCCTTGCGGAAAGCAACAGGAATTTATAATATCAGTGGCGGGGAATATATGTCTGTGCTGGAAATGGCAAGGCGTATAGCGAGGTATTTCCAATTGAACGATAAATTAATCGAATCAATATCAACCATAGCCTTGGGTCAACCTGCGGCAAGGCCTTTATTGAGCGGTTTCATCATTGACAAAGCAAAGCGTGATTTGGGTTTTGCCCCCCGTACCTTGGAGGAGGGTATCGCATTGATTTTGGAACAATTTAGAATTCAATCAAAACAAGCTGTAAATTGAGAACACTTAAAGTTTGAACTATGAGTAGCAGCCAAGAATCCTGGGGATCCCGATTGGGCCTTATTCTCGCTATGGCCGGTAATGCGGTTGGTCTGGGGAATTTTCTGAGATTTCCCGTTCAGGCCATTCAGCATGGTGGCGGAGCGTTTATTATTCCTTATTTGGTTTGTTTTTTACTAATGGGTATTCCTTTGTTATGGGTCGAGTGGGCGACAGGTCGATTCGGCGGTAAAAAAGGCAATCATTCGACGCCGTTTATTTTGCACGAATTGGATCCGAAACGGGCCCTGTGGAAATATGTGGGTGTCTTTGGGATATTCACCAACATTGCAGTGGCTGCGTACTATTGTTACCTTGAAAGTTGGACACTGAATTATATATGGATTTTTATCCAAGGCGGTTTTAATGAGATAGGCCAGGAGGGGGTTGCGAATTATTTTGCTTCGTATACCACAATGGACCAAAACTATTCTGCGATTTTCTTTTGGTTGATTTGTCTTTTTCTTAACACTTACATTCTGTCCAAAGGGTTGTCTGGCGGTGTGGAGAAAGCGGCCAAAGTGGGCATGCCTCTGCTCCTTCTGTTCGGTTTGTTTTTGGCCTACAAAGGCATCACCCTCAAAGCCGGTGAGTTTGGGGCCTTGTTGGACGGCACCGTAGGACTTAATTTTTTGTGGACTCCCAATTTTGATTCGATTTGGAATACTGAGGTTTGGCTGGCTGCTGCAGGGCAGATCTTTTTTACGCTGAGCGTGGGTATGGGGTCGATACAATGTTATGCCGCTTATGTACGCAGCAAACAAGATATTGCATTGAATGCTATGTCTGCGGGTTGGATGAATGAGTTTGTGGAGGTGGTGTTGGGTAGTTCCATCCTAATTCCCATTGCAATTGGTTATTTGGGGGTGGATCAAGTAGTTGAATTAACCAAAAGTGGCGGTTTGGGATTGGGATTCAAAACTTTACCTTATTTGTTTACACAGTGGGGGTCTTTGCTGGGAGCTGTGGCAGGGATATGTTGGTTTGGACTTTTATTTTTTGCGGGGATTACTTCTTCGTTGGCTATGGGAACTCCAGTCATGGCTTTTTTGAGGGATGAATTTGGATGGGGTCGTAGGTCCTCGGCATGGACCTTCGGACTGATTGTTTTGTTATTAGGTGCTCCTACGGTATTCTTTTTCAACGAGGGTGTTTTTGATGAATACGATTATTGGGCGGGTACAGTGAGCCTGGTGCTCTTTGCCTTGCTTGAAGTGATTTTGTTTGCATGGATTTTTGGGATGGACCAAGGGTGGAAAGAAATTAACGAAGGGGCAGATATGAAAATTCCTTCGATTTACCGATTCATTATTAAATATGTTACACCTTTTATTTTGCTGGCTGTTTTCCTTGGATCCCTACCGGATATTTTATTTAAAATTCAGAATCCAGGTAATATCTATGTACAAGGTGCAAGGCTCTTGTTGCTTGCTCTCTATGCTGGAATAGCCTTTGTCGTATACTTGGCCTATCGTCGTCGGAAAGCACGGGCTTAGTATTCATCAATTATTCTTCCAATTTAACCCAGACCCCATGACGACTACCGCTTTGATGACTTTGCTGCTATCACAGGGAATTGTGACAATTTTTACAGGGTATTTTTTATGGAAAGTGTTGAAAAGTCCACCCAAATCGCCGGATAATCATTGTGATGAACAGGAGACTGATGTTTCTTGATGCCTATGCCGAGAAATTGGTTTCAATCCATGACCCGTATTGGAACTCAGGAGGCGTTGGGTCTAGGGCTTTTGTCGATTATGGTGTGGGGTGTGCCTGCCCTTCGGGAGTGGGTCCTGCGAAATGAAAGAGCAGTTGAAGTCAAGGACCCATATCTTCTGGGTTTGATTCAAGAGGTATGTGATGAAGAAAGGCTGAACCGAAAACTTACGCAAGAAGGAAAACAATTCCTGGCCAAACTTAAGCCGGGAGAACATATTGATTTGAATAGGGCGGATACGAACGATTTAATGCGTTTGCGAGGGGTAGGGCCGTCTTTGGCTCGGAGAATATGGGTGTACCGAAACAGGCTTGGGGGCTTTGTAAATGCTCATCAATTGTTGGAAATTTACGGAATGGATAGCATTACTTTCGAGGTTGTGCTACGGTATGTAACATTGGAAACATCTTTTATTCGGCGAATCAGTATCAATCAGGCGGATGTGGAGGTTTTGTCCGATCATCCCTATGTGGGTTGGTCGCTGGCCAAGCGTGTTGTGGCTTACCGCCGACAGCATGGGTTGTATCGTTCAACGAGTGACCTTTTCCAAATTCTTGGGACTGATTCGCTGCAATGGGTGAAGGCGTTGCCTTATCTCAAGCTTTAGAGTTCAGGAATCTCCTTGGATGTAGCGTGGGATTCTGTTTGGGCTTAGTTTTGCCTCATGGATTTTAGTATATCAGAAAGCACCACCATGATTGGCTCTTCCGTTCGGGAATTTGCCGCTCGTAGAATCAAACCACATTCGATGGTATGGGATGAAAGCCAAGAATTTCCACGCGAATTGTTCAAGGAAATGGGACAGCTTGGTCTTATGGGTGTATTGATACCTGAAGCCTACGGGGGGACTGGTTTGGGTTACGAAGAATATGTGGAAGCTATTGTGGAATTAGCCAAAGCAGATCCATCCGTGGGACTCTCCATGGCGGCTCACAATTCATTGTGCGCCGGTCACATTATGGCCTTTGGTAATGAAGCTCAAAAGCATAAATGGTTACCTCGCCTGGCTTCAGGCGAATGGATAGGGGCATGGGGCTTGACGGAGCCGAATACGGGATCGGATGCCCTTCGTATGTTGACAACAGCGATTGACAAAGGTGATCATTGGCTGTTAAATGGGGCCAAATGCTGGATTACCCATGGCAATTCAGCAGAGATTGCGGTGGTGATGGTGAGGACTGGTGAACTTTTGGATTCTCACGGGATTTCGGCCCTCGTCGTGGAGCGTGGTACCGAAGGTTGGCTTCAAGGCCGCAAAGAGAATAAGCTCGGAATGAGATGTTCCGAAACCACGGAAATGATCTTCAAAGACTGTAAGGTGCCCAAAGAAAATTTATTAGGGAAGGTAGGAGACGGTTTTGTGCAGGCCATGAAAATTCTGGATGGAGGGAGAATCAGTATTGCCGCATTGTCGTTGGGGATCGCCAAGGGGGCATTGGATGCTGCCGTGCGCTATGCTGGGGAGCGTCAGCAATTTGGCAAACCTATCGCAGAATTTCAAGGCATTGCATTCAAGTTAGCGGATATGGCTACCGAAATTGAGGCAGCGCATCTATTGACGATGCAGGCCGTTGCCCTCAAAAATGCCGGACAAGCGGTTACCAAGATTTCTGCTATGGCCAAGTATTATGCTTCAGAGGTTGCGGTCCGCGCTTCCACGGAAGCGGTGCAAATCTTTGGCGGGTACGGGTACACCAAAGATTTCCCGGTAGAAAAGTATTATCGTGATTCCAAGCTGTGCACGATAGGAGAAGGAACCAGCGAAATCCAAAAATTGGTCATTGCAAGGCAATTATTCAAAGAATCCTGATTACCTTTGCCCTCCTTATTTCAAAAGCATGCTTAAAATCGACCTTAAAGACAATGAAGCCGTAGATAAGGCCCTCAAGCGTTTCAAGAAGAAATTCGAGAAAACAGGGGTGCTTAAGGAACTGCGTGCTCGTCAGGCTTTCGAAAAGCCATCGGTCAGGTCGCGTCAACAGCGATTGCGTGCGGTATACCGCCAGCAGCTCCTGCAGACGGACGTCGTTTAAGGACCTAAATTTGCGGTAACTATGGATTACCGCAATTTCTTGCGCTATTTGCGCTTCGAGAAGAGGGTTTCGCCCCACACCATTGCGGCTTACGTCTTAGATTTGGACCAGGTCAACGATTATTTAAAGTCAGATTGGGAGATTGGGAATGGGGAATTTCCCACAACCCTGCATCTACGCTCCTGGCTGATCTCCCTCATGGAAAAGGGGCTGCAACCCAGGTCTATCAACCGCAAGATTTCCACCCTCAAAACCTATTTTAAGTTTATGATCCGCGAGGGTCTGCACCCCGGACCAGACCCCTGCAGAGCCCTCCAAAGGCCCAAAACCCCTCGAAATCTGCCTCGCTCGGTGAGCAGGGGGGCCATGGAATTGCTTTTGGAAGAAGGTTTGCCGGAAAAATTGGAGGAATTGAGGAACCGCTGCGTGGTAGAGTTGTTGTACGGTTGTGGTTTGCGTAGGGCTGAACTCATTCAGCTCAAATGGCAAGATTGGGACCGTTCCAACGCCCAGCTCAAGGTCATCGGCAAGCGGTCCAAGGTTAGAATCTTGCCTTTGACCAGGGAATTAATCGATCTCCTGACGCATTATAGAGATGTTTTTGGGCAAAATGGGTCTTTTGCTACGGATCAAAGCCTCTTTTGCACCTCCAAAGGCGAGCCTTTATATCCCAAATTGGTGGGTGATATCGTGCGAAGGGCCTTGAGTCGGGTCAGCACTCAGGAGCAGCGCAGCCCCCATGTGCTCCGGCACAGCTTTGCCACCCATATGTTGGATAATGGAGCTGACCTTAATGCTGTCAAAACCCTGTTGGGTCACGCGAATTTGGCAGCTACCCAAGTATACACCCATCAGTCCATTGAAAAGCTCAAAGAAATTCACCGAAAAACTCATCCCAAGGGGTGATGGGTGAGACTGTTCACAGAAGAAGGAATGTGCTTATTTTTTTTAAATCTAGCGCTTTTTGATAAGTTTTTGAGTATCTTTGCATTCCTTTTGTCAAACCCTGTCACCCGATGGGGTTTTGTCGGCTCAAATCGAGGCATAGGGTCGTTCTTTAATGCTTGCTGTGCCTCCTTAGCTCAGCTGGTAGAGCAACTGATTTGTAATCAGTAGGTCGCTGGTTCGAATCCGGCAGGGGGCTCGGATTCGGGGAGATACCAGAGTGGCCAAATGGGACCGACTGTAACTCGGTTGGGAAACCTTCGGAGGTTCGAATCCTCCTCTCCCCACTCGGGCAAGCAGACTTCATGCTTCACCGTGCGGGAGTAGCTCAGTTGGTAGAGCGACAGCCTTCCAAGCTGTAGGTCGCGGGTTCGAACCTCGTCTCCCGCTCCAGAATCAGGATTCTTTTACCAAGGAATTTCCTGCTCAGGGGTGTTCTGTACGGATTCACGCTTCCCTCGGAATCCGCTCCATCCACGCTAGCAGCGAGATTTTCACCCGCCGTTGTAGCTCAGGGGTAGAGCACTTCCTTGGTAAGGAAGAGGTCGTGAGTTCAATTCTCATCAACGGCTCCATTCCTCTTCTGCTTTGTATTTGCTCTTTCGATCGTGTCCGCTCCGTTCAATTTCTTCTAAATCAAAATCATTCATCACTTTTTAAACAAGCCCTAACTAATTCAAAATTCACAATCATGGCAAAGGAAAAATTTGACCGCTCCAAACCCCACGTCAACATCGGCACTATCGGCCACGTTGACCACGGTAAAACCACATTGACTGCCGCCATCACCAAGGTTTTGGCCGAAGCCGGTTTGTCAGAAGCCCGTTCCTTCGATTCTATCGACTCTGCTCCTGAAGAGAAAGAGCGCGGTATTACTATTAACACCGCTCACGTAGAATATTCTACAAACAACCGCCACTATGCTCACGTTGACTGTCCAGGTCACGCGGACTATGTGAAGAACATGGTTACGGGTGCTGCCCAAATGGACGGCGCCATCATCGTGGTTGCTGCGACGGACGGACCTATGCCCCAAACCCGTGAGCATATCCTGCTTGCCCGTCAGGTTGGTGTTCCTGCCCTCGTTGTCTTCATGAACAAAGTGGATATGGTTGATGACCCAGAGCTGCTTGAGTTGGTTGAAATGGAAATCCGTGAGCTCCTTAGCTTCTACGAATTCCCTGGTAGTGATATTCCTGTGATTCAAGGTTCTGCTTTGGGTGCCCTCAATGGTGAGGCTAAATGGGTTCAAACCGTCATTGATTTGATGGACAAGGTGGATAACTACATTAAGACTCCTCCTCGTATGACCGAACTTCCATTTCTCATGCCAGTGGAAGATGTGTTCTCGATCACCGGGCGTGGAACCGTAGCCACGGGCCGTATTGAGCGCGGTGTTATCAATTCTGGCGACCCTGTAGATATCATTGGTATGGGCGCTGATAACCTTAAGTCTACCGTAACCGGTGTAGAGATGTTCCGCAAAATTCTAGACCGTGGTGAAGCTGGTGATAATACCGGTCTCCTCCTCCGTGGTATTGAGAAAACCGATATCCGTCGGGGTATGGTCATTTGTAAGCCTGGTTCGGTGACTCCTCATAACGAATTCAAGGCTGAGGTTTACGTCCTATCGAAAGAAGAAGGTGGTCGTCATACCCCATTCTTCAATAAGTATCGTCCTCAGTTCTATTTCCGTACCACGGACGTTACCGGTGAGATTGCTCTTTCAGCTGGAACCGAAATGGTGATGCCAGGTGACAACATTTCAGTGGTTGTGAAACTGATTTCTCCCATTGCGATGGAAAAAGGTCTTCGTTTTGCGATCCGTGAAGGTGGCCGTACCGTTGGTGCCGGTCAGGTTACTGAAATTATCGCCTAAACCAAGGGCCGTAAGCGGCGGTATCTCCCTATACCCTCAGGGAGATTTCGCTGTCTATACGGGTGTAGCTCAATTGGCAGAGCGATGGTCTCCAAAACCATAGGCTGGGAGTTCGAGTCTCTCCACCCGTGCTGATCTCAATCGCCTGCGTTCAACCTCAAGACCTTTTTAAGCATGAACAAAATCATCGCCTACATCAAAGAATCCAGAGAGGAGTTGCTCCATAAGACCAGCTGGCCTACTTGGGAACAATTGCAGGATTCCCTGATGGTTGTAATCGTCGCTTCTTTGCTGTTCTCTTTGCTAATTTATCTGATGGATGTTGGGTTCTCCTCGATATTGAGTGGTTTTTATCACCTATTTCAATAAGGTACCGACATTTTTTTGCAAACAAATTTATCATAATCTCAAAAAATGGAATCGAAGTGGTATGTAGTTCGCGCTATTAGCGGTAAAGAACGCAAGGCCAAGGAATGCATGGAATCCGAGATTGCCTATATGGGCATGACCGACCTTGTACCCCAGATTCTCATTCCATTGGAGAAGGTCCTTCAACTCAAAGACGGCAAGAAGGTGATCAAGGAGCGGAATATTTTGCCGGGATATATCTTGATTGAAGCCAAGCTTAACGCAGACCTTGCGGCAGCCATTACCCAAATACCCAACATTATCGGTTTTCTGGGTGGGGATAACCCAACTCCCATGAGGGAATCGGAAATCAACAGGATGCTGGGCAAGGCTGACCAAGTGGCTGACCAAGCGGAGAGCATGGTGAATCCTTACCGCATGGGTGAAACCGTGAAAGTTATGGATGGACCGTTCAACGAGTTTGTGGGTGTCATCGAGGAAATCAATGAGGAGAAAAAGAAACTGAAAGTCATGGTCAAAATTTTTGGCCGCAGGACTCCCATCGAACTCAATTTTATACAAGTCGAGAAAATTTCATAAGCAGCATTAATATCCCCACATAGAAGACAATTGTTATGGCCAAGGAAATTTCAGCATTTATCAAATTGCAGATTAAAGGCGGTGCCGCTAATCCTGCTCCTCCCGTAGGACCCGCTTTGGGCTCCAAAGGTGTGAATATTATGGAGTTCTGCAAGCAATTCAATGCCAGAACCCAAGACAAAGCAGGGAAAGTACTTCCCGTTGTAATTAGTGTCTATGCAGACAAGTCCTTTGATTTCATCGTCAAAGCTCCTCCTGTCGCTGTTCAGCTCATCGAGGCTTCCAAGGTCGCCAAAGGTTCCGCGGAACCCAACCGTAAAAAGGTTGGTCAAGTGACATGGGACCAAGTTAAAACCATTGCTGAAGATAAAATCCAGGACATGAACGCTTTCAAAATTGAGTCTGCCATGAAAATGGTGGCTGGAACTGCGCGCAGTCTGGGTTTGACCATTACCGGCAAAGCCCCTTGGGAGACTACAGTTACTACCGCCTAAATTTTGATTTAAACCTTAAAACGTACTCCGTGTCTGCTCTAACCAAAAACCAGAAAAAAGCCCAGGCCCAAGTTGATGCCAACAAGGCTTATAGGCTGAGTGAAGCCAGTGAATTGGTCAAGCAAATTACATTCACCAAGTTTGATGCTTCGGTGGATGTCAATGTCCGCCTGGGTGTTGATCCTCGCAAAGCCAATCAAATGGTGCGCGGCATTGTGACCTTGCCCCATGGAACCGGTAAGGTCGCTAGGGTTTTGGTACTCTGCAATCCCGACAAAGAAGCTGAGGCTAAGACCGCTGGCGCTGACTATGTTGGTTTGGATGAATTCATTCAGAAAATCGAAGGCGGTTGGACGGATGTCGATGTGATCATCACCCAACCCGGCATCATGGCCAAGGTTGGACGCCTGGGACGCGTTCTTGGTCCAAGAGGCCTGATGCCTAACCCCAAAACTGGCACGGTGACCGATGAAGTAGGGAAAGCTGTCAACGAGGTTAAGGCAGGTAAAATTGACTTTAAGGTGGACAAGTTTGGAATCGTGCATGCCGGTATCGGCCGTATTTCTTTTTCTTCTAAGCAATTGGAAGAAAATGCCACCGAACTTATTCAAACCATCGTGCGTCTCAAGCCATCAGCAGCCAAGGGTACCTACATCAAAAGTATTTACTTGTCTTCGACCATGAGCCCCGGGATTTGCATTGAACTTAAATCCATTGTTGGAACCTAATAAGGGATCTGGCTAACGATATCATCTATTATTCAAGTTACACCATAAGTCATGACCAGAGAAGAAAAACGCGAAGCAATTGACGGCCTAGCTTCCAAAATTGCCTCCAGTCCATTCTTTTACCTTACCGACTCTTCGTCTCTCAACGTTGAAACCATCAACAAGTTTCGCAGTTTGTGTTTTCAACGCGGGGTTGAGTTTCGTGTAGTGAAAAATACCTTGCTCCGCAAAGCCATGGAGCAGGTGGGTACCGGATACGAGGAATTGTTTCCTACTCTCAAAGGTTCAACATCCATTTTGATTGCGGAACAGGGCAATACAGCTGCCCGCATGCTCATAGAATTTCGCAAGGAATCTTCAAAGCCTTTGTTGAAAGCCGCCTACATTGATTCTGCAATTTATATTGGGGATAACCAATTGGATGCTCTCACGAGCATCAAGTCCAAAAACGAATTGATTGGGGAATTGTTAGGGCTGTTGCAGTCCCCTGCCCGCAATGTTATTTCAGCCTTGCAGTCCGGTGGTTCAACCATCGCCGGCCTCGTTAAGACCTTAGAATCCCGTGCCGCATAACCTCCATTATAGTTTCATATTCCCCCTGAGCTTCCATTTCATTCTATACAACAATACATATCAATCAAAACCTTAAAAAACCCATATCATGGCAGATCTTAAAACTTTCGCTGAACAACTGGTCAACCTCACGGTCAAAGAGGTAAATGAATTGGCCAAAATTCTTAAAGACGAGTACGGTATTGAACCCGCTGCTGCAGCTGTTGCTGTTGCTGGTCCTACTGGTAGTGGTGGTGGAGATACTCCTGCTGCCGCTGCTGTTCAAACCGAATTTGATGTTATCCTTAAAGATGCCGGCGGCAACAAACTTGCTGTTGTGAAATTGGTGAAGGATTTGACCGGTCTTGGTCTCAAAGAAGCCAAAGAATTGGTGGATGGAGCACCCAAGACGGTTAAAGAAAAATGCCCTAAGGACGAAGCTGACGCTCTCAAAGCCAAATTGGAAGAGGCCGGTGCTAAGGTGGAAGTTAAGTAAACTTCCCTTTTGCATAGTGGGTTGTGAGAACGAAAACATGGTTTTCGCCCTCACAGCCGCTTGTGTTTTGTTCAGGTATTTTTCTTAAACCCCTCTCCCTTGACCACTAAAACCACTCCCGAAGGACGCATTACCTTCTCATCCGTTCTCAATCCCCTTGATTATCCAGACTTCCTTGATATTCAGCTGAAATCCTTTAAGGATTTTTTTCAATTGGAAACCCTTCCTGAAAATCGTAAATACGATGGTCTTTACAGGGTTTTTGCTGAAAATTTCCCTATTTCGGACACCCGTAACAACTTTGTCCTAGAGTTTTTGGATTATTTTGTCGATCCTCCACGGTACAGCATTGAAGAGTGTATTGAGAGGGGGTTGACCTACAATGTACCGTTGAAAGCCAAGGTTCGGTTGTCGTGCAATGACAAAGATCACGAGGATTTTAAGACCATTGAACAAGAGGTGTATTTGGGGCTTATTCCTTACATGACTCCAAAAGGGACCTTTGTCATCAATGGTTCAGAAAGAGTGATTGTTTCCCAACTTCATCGTTCACCAGGGGTTTTCTTTGGACAGACTTTGCATAGCAACGGCTCCAAATTGTATTCGGCGCGTATCATCCCTTTCAAGGGATCATGGATCGAGTTTGCGACAGACGTAAACAACGTTATGTATGCATACATCGACCGCAAAAAGAAGTTCCCGGTCACAACCTTGTTAAGGGCCATCGGTTTTAATGCCGACAAGGATATTTTGAATATTTTTAATTTGGCAGATGAGGTCAAAGTCAGCAAAGCTGCCTTGAAAAAGGTTGTAGGACGTCGATTTGCCGCCAGGGTTTTGAAAAGCTGGGTGGAGGATTTCGTGGATGAGTCCACGGGTGAGCTGTCCAACATTTCAAGAAATGAAATCTTGATCGAAAGGGATTTGGTGATGGAAGATGCGATGATTGATTTGATTGTGGACTCAGGGGTTAAGTCGGTGATCTTTCATAAGGAAGATGTCATCGCGGGAGATTATTCAATCATTTTCAACACCCTGCACAAAGACACTTCCAATTCAGAGAAGGAGGCGTTGGATCACATTTACCGGCAGTTGCGTAACGCCGATCCACCGGATGATGAGTCTGCAAGGCAGATTATCGAGAAGTTATTCTTCTCCGATAAACGTTATGATTTGGGTGAAGTGGGTCGGTATCGCATCAATCGTAAATTGGGAATGCTAACCTCCACTAACGTGAGGGTACTCACAAGGGATGATATTGTAGCTATTGTGAAGTATCTGATTCAACTCTCCAATTCCAAAGCGGATGTGGACGATATTGACCATCTTAGTAATCGTCGTGTACGTACCGTTGGAGAGCAGTTGTTTACCCAATTTGGAGTAGGATTAGCTAGAATGGCTCGCACCATTCGTGAAAGGATGAATATCCGTGACAACGAAGTTTTTACGCCTACGGATCTTATCAATGCGCGGACATTGAGTTCGGTGATTAACTCCTTTTTCGGAACAAATCAGCTGAGCCAGTTCATGGACCAAACTAATCCCCTTGCAGAGATTACTCACAAACGCCGGTTATCGGCCTTGGGGCCTGGAGGCTTATCCCGTGAGCGCGCAGGTTTTGAGGTTAGGGACGTGCATTACACCCACTACGGCCGCCTCTGCACGATTGAAACACCAGAAGGCCCGAACATTGGACTGATTTCGTCGCTTTGTACCCATGCTAAGGTCAACAACATGGGATTTATTGAGACTCCATATTGGAAAGTGACGGGGGGCAAAGTTGCCTTGGAAAAAGGTAATTTAAATTTACCGGATTTTGGCTGGTCGGCGACTTTCTTAAGCGCGGAGGATGAAGACAATCGTACGATTGCACAGGCAAGTTCGAATGTGGATGTTAAAGGTAACTTCAAGACCAACCAGGTTAAGGCCCGTCTGATGGGAGATTTCCCTACGGTGAATCCTAAAGCAATTGAATACATGGACGTTGCCCCTAACCAAATTGTGGGGATTGCCGCCTCACTTATTCCTTTCCTTGAACATGATGATGCAAACCGTGCCTTGATGGGTTCTAACATGCAACGTCAAGCGGTTCCACTGCTAAGACCACAAGCGCCCATCGTGGGTACGGGTTTGGAAGGCAGGGTTGCCAGGGATTCTCGTGCTATGATCAATGCCGAAGGGGAAGGTGTGGTGGAGTATGTCGATGCGAATTCTATTGTGGTGCGGTACGAGCGATCTTCCGAAGAACGTCTTGTGTCCTTCCAATCGGATGTTCGCACCTACAATTTGATCAAGTTCCGCAAGACCAATCAATATACTTGCGTGAATCATATTCCATTGGTGCGTGTTGGTGATAAAGTTTCCAAAGGTGACGTGTTGGTGGAAGGTTATGCCACCCAACAAGGCGAACTTGCTTTAGGTCGAAACCTCAAAGTAGCCTTTATGCCTTGGCAGGGTTACAACTTTGAAGATGCGATTGTGATATCAGAGCGGGTTGTTCGGGAAGACTGGTTTACCTCGGTGCATATCGAAGAATTTGAATTGCAGGTACGGGATACCAAACGCGGAGAGGAAGAACTCACCGCCGATATTCCCAATGTTTCCGAAGAGGCTACTAAGGACCTCGATGAAAATGGATTGATTCGTATTGGTGCGGAAGTCAGAGAGGGGGATATCCTTATTGGTAAAATCACGCCCAAAGGGGAAAGTGATCCTTCGCCTGAAGAGAAGTTATTGCGTGCCATTTTCGGAGACAAGGCAGGTGATGTCAAAGATGCATCCTTGAGGGTGCCACCTTCCATGACCGGGGTTGTTATCGATAAAAAACTCTTCACCAGGGTTCGTCGGGACAAATCAGGGAAGGATCAGGAGAAAATGCTTATTGAAAGAATTGATAAAGAATTCGAAAGAGAGTCCACAGCTCTTCGAACCTTGTTGGTTGACAAGTTAATGGAAGTTGCCGAAGGTAAAGTGTCCCAAGGTGTCTCCAATAAGATCGGCGAAGAGATAATTCCGAAGGGTGTGAAATTCACGCGTAAAGGTTTCAACGAAATTGATTACGATAAAGTCAATGCCAAAGGTTGGTTGTTGGACAAAGAGAAGAGCGAGCTTATCGAACGTCTTCACAAGAACTACATGCTCAGGCTTTCCGAATTAACTGGAGAATCCAAAAGGCGGAAGTTCAGTATCCAGGTTGGCGATGAATTACCATCCGGGATTAACCAGCTCGCCAAGGTGTATGTTGCTCAAAAGCGTAAGCTCAAGGTCGGTGATAAAATGGCAGGAAGGCACGGTAACAAAGGTATTGTAGCCAGAATTGTTCGCGATGAAGATATGCCCTTTACCGCTGACGGAAAACCTGTAGATATTGTGTTGAACCCCTTGGGCGTTCCATCCAGGATGAACCTTGGACAGATTTATGAATCTGTGTTAGCATGGGCCGGTCAGGAATTGGGTGTCAAATTCGCGACCCCCATTTTTGATGGCGCTAGTTATGATGAGGTTAAGGATTACACCCTCAAAGCAGGTATTCCTGAATTGGGGGGTACCCAGCTTTATGATGGCCAGACCGGTATGGCTTTTGACCAGAAAACCACGGTAGGCGTGATCTACATGCTTAAGCTAGGCCATATGGTGGACGACAAAATGCATTCTCGTTCCATTGGTCCTTATTCGCTGATTACTCAGCAACCCCTTGGTGGTAAGGCTCAGTTTGGTGGTCAGCGTTTTGGTGAAATGGAAGTATGGGCATTAGAAGCTTTTGGTGCATCCAATATCCTCCAAGAAATTTTGACTTACAAATCAGACGATATTGTAGGCAGAGCCAAAGCTTATGAGGCTGTCGTTAAAGGCGATCCGCTGCCCCCGGCGAATATTCCGGAATCGTTCAATGTGTTACTGCATGAGCTTCGTGGCTTGTGTTTGGATGTCCAACTCGATTAAACCAATACCATGTCGTTTAGAAAAGATTTGAAGGTTAAAAGTAATTTTACCAAGATTCGCATCGGGTTATCATCGCCGGAGGCTATCCTTGAGCGTAGCCAAGGCGAGGTCATCAAGCCAGAAACTATCAATTACCGGACATACAAGCCTGAGATGGGCGGTTTGTTTTGCGAGAGAATCTTTGGTCCCGTCAAGGATTACGAATGCCATTGCGGCAAGTACAAGCGCATCCGTTACAAAGGCATCGTTTGTGATCGTTGTGGCGTTGAAGTCACCGAGAAGAAAGTGCGTCGCGATCGTATTGGCCACATCAAATTGGTCGTTCCTGTTGCGCATATTTGGTATTTCCGTTCCTTACCCAACAAGATTGGTTACTTGTTGGGTTTACCCAGCAAGAAATTGGATATGATCATTTACTATGAAAGGTATGTGGTTATTCAGCCTGGCGTCAAAGAAGGTCAGCTCCAGAAAATGGATTTTCTTTCCGAGGAAGAATACCTGGATCATTTGGATTCCTTGCCACGGGATAATCATCACCTTGATGACAAGGACCCTCAGAAATTTATCGCCAAAATGGGCGCTGAGGCCATTAGCGACTTGCTCGAACGCATTGATTTGCATGAATTGTCTGCTCAGCTTCGTTATCAAGCAGCAACCGAAACATCGCAGCAAAGAAAAACTGATGCCTTGAAGCGCCTTAAAATTGTGGAGGCATTTCGTTCATCCAATCAGGGTGGCCAAATTAATCGCCCTGAGTGGATGGTAGTTCGGATGGTTCCCGTTATTCCACCTGAATTACGGCCTTTGGTGCCCTTGGAAGGTGGCCGCTTTGCAACATCCGATTTAAACGATTTGTATCGTCGTGTGATCATTCGTAACAATCGTCTCAAGCGTTTAATGGATATTAAAGCGCCCGATGTGATCTTGCGTAACGAGAAGAGAATGTTGCAAGAATCGGTTGATTCTTTGTTTGACAACAGCCGTAAGGTCAATGCTGTCAAGGCAGATGGCAACAGGGCTCTTAAATCCCTGAGTGATATGCTCAAAGGGAAGCAAGGTCGCTTCCGTCAAAATCTCCTCGGTAAGCGTGTTGATTATTCGGGTCGTTCGGTGATTGTGGTGGGGCCCGAGCTCAAACTGCACGAATGCGGCTTGCCTAAGGATATGGCGGCTGAATTATTCAAGCCATTTGTGATTCGTAAATTGATTGAGCGGGGTATTGTTAAAACAGTAAAGTCTGCCAAGAAATTGGTGGATCGTAAGGAAGCAGTGGTTTGGGATATTTTAGAAAATGTGTTGAAAGGACATCCCGTCTTGCTCAACCGTGCTCCGACTCTTCACCGCTTGGGTATACAATCGTTTCAGCCTAAACTTATTGAGGGCAAGGCCATTCAATTACACCCCTTGGTATGTACCGCCTTTAACGCCGACTTTGACGGCGACCAAATGGCTGTTCATGTTCCGTTGGGAAATGCAGCCATTTTGGAAGCTCAACTATTGATGTTGGCGTCCCATAACATTTTGAATCCTGCCAATGGATCTCCCATTACGGTACCCTCTCAGGACATGGTTCTTGGCTTGTATTACATTACCAAAGGCCGTAAATCCACTGATACTGAGAAGATCAAGGGCGAAGGCCTTACTTTTTACTCCGAGGAAGAGGCTATCATTGCTTATAACGAAGGCAGGATTGCTTTGCATGCTTGGGTCAAGGTTAGAGTGATTGTCCGCAACGAATCCAGTGAATTGGTCCGAAAAATTGTGGATACCACCATGGGGCGGATCCTCTTCAATGTGGCCATCCCTTCGGAAGTCGGTTATGTAAACGAATTAATGACCAAGAAGTCCCTTCGGGATTTAATCGGTATGATTGTTCGTGAGACCGATATTCCCACGACGGCAGCCTTTTTGGATCAAATCAAAGAAATCGGTTTCAAAATGGCCTTTAAAGGAGGACTCTCCTTCAACTTGAACGATGTCATGGTTCCCGATAATAAAGTAACCTTGATTGAAGCCGCGCAAAAAGAAGTGGAGGAAGTTACTGGAAACTACAACATGGGCTTCATCACCAATAACGAACGCTATAATCAGGTGATTGATATCTGGACGCGAACCAATTCCAGAATTACCGATACGTTGATGAAAGAAATTTCCGCCGACAAGCAAGGATTCAATTCGGTCTACATGATGTTGGACAGCGGAGCTCGTGGTTCCAAAGAGCAAATTCGTCAGCTGGGCGGTATGAGGGGCTTGATGGCTAAACCTCAGAAGAGTGGTGGCGCAGGCGAAATCATTGAGAATCCTATTTTATCCAACTTCAAAGAGGGCCTTAACGTGTTGGAGTACTTTATCTCTACTCATGGCGCTCGTAAAGGCCTTGCCGATACGGCCCTAAAAACAGCAGATGCTGGATACCTCACGCGTCGTCTTCATGATGTAGCGCAAGACGTGATTATCAGTGAAGAAGATTGCGGAACTCTTCGTGGAATTGAGGTAACAGCCCTTAAGGACAATGAGGATGTCGTTGAATCGCTGAGGGAGCGTATCGTGGGTCGCGTTACGGCTTCCGATATAGTCAATCCTATCGAAAACAAAATTATACTTGCCGCTGGTGAAGAAATCACCGAGGCGATGGCAATGGTGATCGAAGCCTCCCCTGTAGAGGCTGTTGAGATTCGCTCTGTATTGACTTGCGCCTCGGTTACGGGTGTTTGTGTTAAGTGTTACGGTAGGAACCTTGCGACGAACCGTACGGTTCAAATCGGTGAATCGGTAGGAGTTATCGCTGCACAGTCCATTGGGGAACCTGGAACACAGCTTACTCTTCGGACCTTCCACGTGGGGGGTGTTGCCGGTAATATCGCCACCGAATCCCAGCTGGTTGCGAAATTTGATGGATTAGTTGAATTTGATGAGGTACGAACCGTCACCTCCGCATCCAATGACAATGCGGACAATGCCGTAGAAATTGTTGTGTCCCGATCTGGAGAGATCAAAATCATGGACCCCAAAACAAGACTACCCTTGATGACCAATGTATTGCCTTACGGGGCAACTCTTTCAATTAAAGTTGGTACCAAAATCAAGAAAGGTGATCTTATTTGCACATGGGACCCTTACAATGCTTTGATTATTTCAGAGTTCAAGGGAAAAGCCGATTTCGAGCATATCGCCGAAGGCGTTACCTACCGCGAAGAATCGGATGAACAAACTGGTCACAAGGAGAAAGTGATTATCGACACCAAGGACAAAACTAAAAATCCTGCCGTTCGAATCATGGATTCCAAAAAAAATAATTTGAGAACCTACAACATACCTGTAGGGGCTCATCTTCAAGTGAACGAGGGGGACGTCATTCTACCGGGCACCATTCTTGCAAAGATTCCCCGCTCTACCACCAAAACACGTGACATCACCGGTGGTCTTCCTCGGGTAACGGAACTCTTTGAAGCGAGGAATCCCTCCAATCCGGCCGTTGTTTCGGAAATCGATGGTGTCGTCACCTTTGGCGGTGTGAAAAGGGGTAACCGGGAAATTCAGGTTGAGTCCAGAGATGGACAAATCAAAAAATATTTGGTGCCTCTCAGTAAGCATATTTTGGTTCAGGACAAGGACTTTGTGAAAGCGGGCGATCCATTGTCGGATGGCGCCATCACTCCTGCCGCAATTCTGTCTATCAAAGGACCAGGTGCAGTACAAGAATATTTGGTGAACAATATTCAAGAGGTTTATCGCCTGCAAGGGGTAAAGATTAATGACAAGCATTTTGAGGTTATTGTTCGTCAGATGATGCAGAAAGTGGTCATTATTGATCCAGGCAATACAACTTTCCTAGAACAGGAAGTGGTGAATAAACAGGATTTCATGAAAGAGAACGATGAGATTTTTGACAAACAAATTGTCCTGGACTCTGGTGATTCGAATGTGTTACGGAAAGGTCAAATTGTGCCTATGCGTAAAGTGCGTGACGAAAATTCAGCACTCAAGCGTAGGGATATGAAGCCTGTTGAATTTGCACGTGCCATGCCTGCTACTTCACAACCTCTACTGCAAGGTATTACAAGGGCTTCTTTAGGGACAAAAAGCTTTATTTCGGCGGCTTCTTTCCAAGAAACCACCAAGGTCCTCAACGAAGCGGCCATTGCAGGCAAGGTGGATGAATTATTGGGTCTCAAGGAGAATGTTATCGTGGGTCACTTGATTCCGGCCGGAACAGGTGTGCGTACCTATGAGAAAATCGTCGTAGGCTCCATGGAGGAGTACCAGCGTTTGATGGCTTCTAAAGAAGAATTTGAAACTGAGGAATCTGTCATTCAAGATTAAATCACATTTTTAATTTTGGCTCATTAAGTTCTAATCCTTCTTCCTTAATTAAATTAGCAGTTTTTAACAAAACGCCTATGAGTCAGCAAGATTCCAATCAAGAGAATCAAATTAACATCGAATTGGACGAGCAAGTCGCCGAGGGCGTGTACAGTAATTTGGCCATTATCACGCACTCCAATGCGGAATTTGTGGTTGATTTTGTCCGTCTTATGCCCGGCCTACCTAAAGCCAAGGTTAAATCCCGGATTGTATTAACGCCTCAGCATGCCAAGCGCTTGCTTCATGCTTTGGCCGATAATATCGATAAGTTTGAGCAAGTACACGGAGAGATTGATCTTGGTGAGGTTGTGGGAGGGGGTTCCCTGCCCATGACTTTCGGGGGTCCCACTGCTCAGGCCTAGATCCTGAGCTAATGGGTGTTCTGGGCTTCGAGTTCTTCTCTGGTCCGGCCTTGTTACGGTTGCATAAGGTATCGCTGAACAGAGCGACCGCCCTTTTTATCTTTGAATTGGAGCAAATACCAACCCTGGAACAGAGTTGTCTCTGTCTCGTTTTTTGATCTTAAATCCCATTGCAGTTTGACTTGCTCGCAGGCCTCAGTATCCCAAGTCATCGTATGCAGAATCCGTCCCGTTAGGTCGATGATTTGGGCCTCCAAACCAAAGGGCAGATCCAATTCACGAATATCCAATGTGATCAAACCGTTTCCAGGATTAGGGTAAACGAGAGGGGCCCGCATGGCAATTTCTTGAACACCGAGAGGGGCCACTACCACCACTTGCCGGTGTTGTATTAAGGAATCGGCGCATTGATGAGAACCGTAAACCCATAGGCTTATGGGATACACGCCAATTTGATTATAGCGTTTTTGTGGGGCATACCCCGCGGTGAGTGAGGAGCCGTCGCCAAAATCCCAAATGTAATAGGACCCGAATTGACTTTGATTCAAAAGCCCTAGCAAGGAGCCACGAGTTATCGTATCTCTTGTGAGGGAAAAGGCTGCAACAGGGGTATAGGGGATGGTTATGTTACGTGTGATGGTGTCGGTGCCAAAGCCGTTGTAAGCAATGAGGGTAATGGCAATAGTGCCAGGCCCAGGGTTCAGGTTTACTTGTTGGGCAGTTGAGCTAATACCTCCTGGCAAAAGCCAACGTATGCTGTCCGCAAAGGTTGCATCGGATCGGAGTTGCAACTGAACAGGTCTGCAGCCTGAGGTTTCCCAATCGAAGGAGGCCAGGGGAGTCATGGAATCAATCAGGATTTGGAGATCGTCAAGGTAGAGGTTATTGCCTTTGCGGTTGAAGAATTCAATGCGGAGAATAACGGAGGTAGCAGGTCGAAGATTAGCAAGATTCAAGGTGTCTCGATGCCATTGATGGGCATAGAAAGGAATAAAGGCTGATGAATCAGGCAATGTTGTTCCTAGGTCCGTACCTCCTTTAGACCATAACCTTTGGTAGGTTGTTCCACAGTCTGTTGATGCCGAAATCAGGAGCGAGTCCCATGCAGTCTGAGGCTGTGTTTGGGTTCGATTGTTGTGTGCGTAGGCTCGCTGAAATCGTAACAAAAATCTACCGTTAGAAGGTATCGGCAATTGGCCAGTTTCGATAATATCTCTCTGATCTAAACCGTTGTAATTAAAGGCGTTGATGTACAAGGAGCGAAATCCAATCGCCAATCCTGAGCTGGTGGAATAAGACCATGTGATGTTGTTGTCAGGATTGAATATTCGGTAACCTCTGGAATTAAGGGTTCCTGACTCAAAGTTTTCAATCAATGGAATGGACCATCTGGCCCAGATGTTCAGATTGTGTTGCAATGTGTTATCGGTGCTGTCCTCCTCGGGAACAGAGTCTGGCCAAACTTTGATATAAACTGTGGGTGCAATGGGTTGACTCGTTCCCTGTGAGGATAAGATAATATAGCCCGTTGTGATGGTATCACTTTGATTGGAGCCAAGATTAATGTTTCGATGCAAAGCGGCTTGGTTGGTGGGAGTGAGTCCGTACCACAAACGAAAAGATGGTACGATGGAATCTCCTTGATTCGTTACGACATAGGTCAATTGAATGCTGTCTGTGCATATTGGCGATGGTTGTACCAACGGGCCGCGAACGGTAAGGTTGTATCGTCCGCGGTAGGGAGGGGTAGGGGTATAGGTTAATGACAAGCGGCGAAAGGCAGAATCTACCTGAAGTAATCCATTCCCGTAATGATTGTCCTCGCCTGGATTTCCGAGGTCCAAACCTGATTGATATAACCCGCGCAGGATTGTGCTTCCTGGCAAGTTTGGGAAGGCTTCCTTGAGCAGCAGAACTGCTCCGGAAACATGCGGGGAAGCCATGGAGGTCCCTGTAAGATTGGCGTAACCTGTGGGTCCGTTTGCGGAACGAATATTGGTGCCGGGGGCGACGAGTTCAGGTTTGATGAGCAAGGATGAATCGGAACTCAGGCAGATGGAGGGCCCCCTACTGGACGAGGGTGCGATGTTGATCACATTGGTGGGGCTTACGCTCACATTCCCCGTACAGAACACATTGACATCATTGATGTTGATGTTTTTGGGGGAGGTGATGGTGGATGTGCCTGATCCGTTGTTCCCGGCAGAAAAGACTACGGCAATTCCAGCAGCGGATAAGGCATTGAACAGGGGTAAATAGGTTGGGCTGTTGCATTGGGAGCTGTCCTGGGTGGATCCTCCCCAGCTATTGTTAATGACATCGGGTATGTCGTTGACGGTTGATGCATTACCATCCGGGTTCAAGGCCCATTGAAAGGCGGCGGTCGTTGATCCTCCTGTGCAAAGCGCTCCGGCGGCAATCCATTGTGATTGCAAAGCCAAGCCAATGGTGTCTTGAGTCAGAGGGTCCAATCCAACCATAGTGCCCATCACATGGGTGCCGTGCGAGCTGGTGCCGCCGCAATCGGTTGGTGTGTTACCGGACCCTAACCATGCCTGACTGCTCGGAACAAAGTTCCCTCTCCATCGGTTTGTCAAGGCCGGATGGATACCCCAAACGCCCGTATCAATGTTCATGCCCAGGCGACCGCGACCTTTGTAGCCTCGCTGCCACATCAAGGGGGCTTGAACGGTTCTCAACCCGATTTCTGTACCGCCGACACTTTCGGGGCCTGCAGGGGCAATATGCGTCCGATGTACAGGGTCCGGAATATGGGTCACGTCCTGATCCAATTCAATCCACTCCATGGCCTCGGAATAGCGTTCCAACAAGGCCAGGAGATATACCGGGCTGGCCTCTAAAACAAACAGAGAACTGATCCAATACGGTTGAACCATGCTCAAGTGACCTTGACCCAGGATACCACCGAGTGCCATGAATCGCTCCATCCATAAAGGTTGAATGAGGTCGGCTTTGGCTTGCAGGGATTGAACCGTAAGGCGTGCACGTACGGGTGATGGGATATTCAAGATGTTCCATGCCTTTTCAAGGGAGTCCACCGATACTCTGTCCTTGAGAAGGATTCGAACCCTTAGATTTCCGTTCCCTGAGCTAGTGGTTAAAGAGTTTTGGAGTGATGGAAGGGTTGCTACACGAGGGGTCACCATAGGAGGGGTTGCTAAGACAGATTCACGGCATTTTTGCAGCAATTGAGGATTCATCGGAAGGCCGGAGAGATTGGTTGAATTTCCGTCAAAAGCCGTAAGGCCTATCCATGCCCCTAAAAACAAAACTTTGGATAGGAATTGCATGACCAACACGGAATAGAATGGTTCTATCTTGAGGGCGAAATGACCATTGGGTTTCTTCATGCCTTTGTGATGGCGCTCATTAGTCTCGAATCGGTACAGCATCTTTATTTCTTTCAAAATTAAGTCATGGCCACGGTTTCGATACGTGATGTTCAAATGGTGAATGAGGGTGAAGTAAGGATGGTAAATGTTCTGGTCCAAGATGGGCGAATTTGGTCCATTGTCCCCACCGCTCGAAAACTCATTGCGGAACATCAGGTGGAGGGGCGTGGGGCATTTCTGTTGCCGGGTCTGGTGGATGATCAGGTGCATTTTCGAGAGCCGGGCTTGACGCACAAAGGATGCATTCGAACCGAAAGCCGAGCCGCCTTGCGCGGGGGAGTAACCTCGTACATGGAAATGCCCAACACCAGCCCGCCGACCTGTAACCGTGAGGCTTGGGAATGGAAGATGAAAGTCGGTACCAGGGATTCTGCCGTGAATTACAGTTTCTACATGGGTGCCAACGGGAACAACTTGGAGGATTTGCTTCAGGCAGACTACCGCCAAATTCCCGGGGTCAAAATTTTTATGGGATCATCGACAGGGGAATTGCTGGTCGATAACCCTGAGGTATTGCGTGAATTGTATGGGAAAATGCATCAGCATCATCCCGGTGTTCCGATTTCGGTGCACTGTGAAAACGATACGGTCATTGCAAATAGCGCTCAAGATTACGCCTCGATAAAGCCTCGAGAGGTATGGACAGCGGAGGATCATCCTCGAATTCGTAACCATGAGAGCTGCTTTGTTTCAAGTCGCCTTGCAAGAAAACTTGCCGAAACATGCCAGGCGGATATTCATATTCTGCACCTGACAACCGCTCAAGAAGTTGCTGATATTAAAGAATATAAGTCACGTACAGCAGTAGAGTCCGGTAAATTTCGCCCCATCACCACCGAGGCCTGTGTTCATCATTTGTGGTTTGACGAAAGCGATTACGAACGCCTTGGAAACCGTATTAAATGGAATCCAGCAATCAAAAGTGCCTTGGATAGGAAGGCGCTCCTGGAGGCGGTTCGAGAAGGATGGATCGACATTGTAGCTACCGACCATGCTCCCCATACCCTTGAAGAAAAATACAAACCTTATACAGAGGCGCCTAGCGGCGGCCCATTGTTGCAACATAGTTTACTTATGATGTGGGATTTGGTGATGCTCGGTCATTTCACGATGGAAAGAGTGGTGGAATCCATGTGCCACGCTCCTGTGCTGCGGTTTGGGGTAAAGAATAGGGGATTTTTGCGCGAAGGATACGCCGCGGATTTGGTGCTCCTGGAGGAGAAGCCTCTTCGGGTACATACCACTGATTTGGAATATGCTTGTGGTTGGTCTCCTGTTGAGGGTGTGGAATTTACCCATTCCATTCGTGGGGTTTGGGTGAACGGTCAGACCGGGTTTTGGGATGGGGAATGGGGTTTTAGGGATGCCGGGAGAGCACTGGAATTCAGTCGCTCAACCTTTTCATAAGACGCTAAGGCACCTCGGTGGTGCATGGCTCAGCGCTATGCGATCCAAGTGTTAATCGTTACCAACGCTTTTAATCGGGCTTTAAAGTTACCAAGCGCTTATAAGAAAGACTTAGCATTATTTTTAAGCAAAATTTCTTTTATGTTAACCAAATACTCCAAAACTTGGCTTTTTGTGGGCTATTCATTCATCTTCTTGATGCTTTCCAATGCGGCCTGGAATAAGGCCCAGGCCCAATTGGTGGTTGACGTGGGAACAGGCACCCTTCAGAACACCCCAATCTCGTATCCAGCTCCTTACGGGAATTGGTATTGGGGGGCCAAGCACCAAATGATGGTTCGTGCCACTGAGCTGAATGCCTTGGGTATTGCAGGGGGAACCATGAATTCGCTGGCCTTCTTTGTGGTCATT
>Ga0194121_10003182_pt1 | contig 25209 bp, 18 predicted proteins | sample TA2MahCa50mmetaG_FD_148609 | JGI IMG/M metagenome (GOLD analysis project Ga0194121, IMG submission 148609) | Freshwater microbial communities from Lake Tanganyika, Tanzania - TA2015020 Mahale Deep Cast 50m | ecosystem: Environmental > Aquatic > Freshwater > Lake | place: Tanzania: Lake...
CTGTCCGAGGCCCGCCTGCGGCGCGCCGCCGGCGAGCTGTCCCATGAGATCGTCGAGCAGCCCCATCGGTCCCTCCTGTCGCCGGCACGCGCTCCGGGCGGCGGCGCTCTTACCTTGCCTTCGGGAAGGGCTCTGGCAAGAGGGGCTGCTCTCCCCCTGGTGAGAAATCCGGGTCAGGGCCGAGGGCTCGACCGCGGATCTCGGCGCTCGGGCGGAGGGCTCGACCGCGGATCTCGGCGCTCGGGCCGAGGGCTCGACCGCGGATCTCGGCGCTCGGGCGGAGGGCTCGACCGCGGATCTCCACCGGCGGTCGCGACCAGCGCGCGATACGGCGCGAGGTGGTGGATCGCGAATCCCGCGAACGACGGATCGGGGCGGAAGGCGCGCTCCGTCAGCGCAAGCTGCTCTTCGAGCTCGGCAGCGCTCTTGCCGAAGAAGGTCACCTTCGGCGGCGTGGTGTCGAGCGTCTCGACCCCGAGCACGACCTTGCGGCCGGCCGCGTTGGCGTGCTCGATCTCGTCGCGTGCGTGCGCGATGATGCGGTCCCGCCCCTCGGCGAAGTTGCGGTCGTCCATGATCGCCACGTAGTCGTAGAGATCCTGCGTGTGTGCGCTGAGCGGCCGCGTGGCGCCGTTCCACTCGACGTCGATGCCGTCGAACCAGAAGGGCATCGCCGGCCCGACCGCGAGCGTCGCACCCGCCGCCTTCTTCATGTGCATGAACTCGGCGCCGAGGTCGAGGTACTGCCGGGCGCGCAGCGGCCTCTGCTCGCCCCAGTCGTCGAGCAGGTAGGGCTCGATGTCGAGGTTCGCCCCGTCGAAGCGCGACGCGGCCTCGCTCGCGGCGTTGAACGCGAGGACCTCGCCGAACATCCGCACCGCCGCCGCGCGCTTCTCCGGCAGGACGTACTCCTGCGTGCGCAGCGGCGCCGAGCCGAGCAGCGCGTAGACGCGAATGCCGCGGTCGCGCAGCGCCGCGATCAGCCGCCGGTAGCGCTCGGGCTCGTGCGCGAGGATGTTCCGGCCCTGGAACGCGTCGGCGTAGAGGTAGAGCGTCGCGATCCGCTGCCGCCCGGGGAACGCCACGGTGTCGTCGCGGAAGCGCTCGTCGTCGAGCAGGCGAAAGGAGTCTTCCTCCCAGACCCAGACGGCACGCGGCGCCTGGCTCGCAGCGTACGCGCACGCTGCGAGCGCACACCACCCGCGCAGCGCCACCGCGACGGCGCGAAGGATCACCGACGCCACCGTGCGCGGGATCCCCGCACGGGCGCGGACGCCCGGTGCCGCGCCGAGCACGATGCCAGATGGCTGCGAATCTCCGAGATCGTGCCGGCGCGAAACGTGTACCGACGCGGTGTCGCGTAGCAGCTCGGGTTCGCCGCTGCCGGCCGCCGGGGGCCAGCGCATCGACCAGTCGATCACCGCCTCGTCGCCTTGCACCATCGCGAGGTCGAGCGTCCAGCGCACCGCTGACGGCGGCGCACTAGCCGCGCTTGCGCGCCAGCCACACCTCCTCGCACGGCCACTGCCGTGCCCAGGCCGGGCTGACGAAGGGATAGCGCGTGGTCGCGTCGGCCGGCGGGCGCAGCTCGATGAGACCCTCGACCTGCAGGCCGTTCCGGCCGAGCAGCCGGATCCAGTCGCCGTGCGAGAGATGAAACTCGACGCCGTGGTCACCTGGCCACTCGATCCGGTACATGCCGAACGCGGGCCGCAGCAGGCTCTCGGCGGCCGCGACGCCGTCCTCCTCGGGCATGCAGAGCATGAGCAGGAACGAGTTGACGAGGAAGTGCAGGCGCCCACCCGGCCGCAGGACCCGAGCCGCTTCGGGTACCCAGCGGTAGGGGTCAGCCCACAGGCACGCGCCGTACTCCGAGACCGCGAAGTCGACGCTCGCATCGCCGAGCGGTACGGCCTCGGCCATGCTCTGCACGAGGGCGAAGCCGACTCTGTGCTCGCGCTGCAGCCGTCGCGCGGTGGCGAGCTGGCGCGCGGAGTTGTCGATCGCCACCACGCGCGCCCCGCGCCGAGCGAGCCACGCGGAGACGTATCCCGTGCCGCAGCCGAGCTCGATCGCGTCGCAGCCGGCGAGGTTTCCGGGGAGCATTCCCACGGTGGCTTCGGGCACGCCCCAGATGCCCCACGTCGGCAGCTCTTGCGCCCAGGCACGCTCGCCCTCGGGGGTAAAGTCGGCGGCCCACCGGTCCCAGAGCGCGCGGTTGCGAGCAGCGTGGCCTGCATCGTCATCTGTCATTCGCACGACCTTCGTGGAGAGCGCGCGGCGGGCGACCGGGCCGTTTCCGCACACGCTCTTTGGTGATAGCCCCGTAGCCCACTGCCGGCGCGACATAAAGCGACGACGTGGGCGATGCGCCAGGGCGACGGGGGACGTGATGACCGTTGCGGAGATGATCGGCTCGGCCGGTGTGGCCCTCCTGCTGCTCGCCTTCGTCCTGAACCTGCTCGGGGTGCTGGCGCGCGATTCACCGACCTACCACGGCCTGAACGCCGTGGGCGCAGGTGTGGCAGGATACGCGTCGTACCTGATCGGCTTCGTGCCGTTCGTCGTGCTCGAGGGGACGTGGTGCCTCGCAGCCGTGGTCGCCCTGCTGGGGGCCGTCGCCCGGCGACCGTGAGACGTCGCACGGGCGTGGCTGGTCGGGTGTGGCTGGTCGCTTGACCGACGCGATCCTTCGCGGCTCTATGGCACCGGTCCGGGCCCGGCCGCCCGAGCGAGGGAATGATCCATGGAAGCAGGGTACGCATTGCAGCCGCTGTGGGACTGGATTCTCCGGCACGTGGGCGCGGCGGGGGTCGCGTCGCCGGCTTTCCTCCTCACGGCGGTGGTCGCTGGCATCTACCTGCCCGGCATCGTGTTCTCGTTCGTCGACGTGGTCGTCACCCGGCGGTTGACACTCGCGGAGTGCTGGGCGGTCTACTGGCGGGCCATGAAGTGGTACGGCACGTCGTACGTGGTCGGGATGCTCGCCTTCTGGGCGGTCCCGATGACGCTGCTGTCCATCGTGCCGACGACCGCACCGACGTCGTTCGAGGTGGCCCGGGACCTCCTGCTGTACTTCCTGCTCGGTGACTTCGTCTCGTACTTCTGGCACCGCTACGAGCACGCCAACGCCTGGTACATGAAGCGCGTGCACTCCCGGCACCACGTCGACACGCCGCCGCTGTCGATCTGGACGGCGATGGTCGTGCATCCGGTCGAGGGCATCTCGGTCTTCCTGTGCTTCCACCTCTACGGGATTCTCTTCCCGATCCATCCGCTCACGTTCGCGATCGGCGCGTTCTCCGTGACGGCGGTGAACATGATCACGCACTGCGGCTACCGCCTGCCGGTCTACGACTGGTTCTTCGCGACCGCGCGCGAGCACGACATCCACCACGCGAGCCGCGAGCCGCGCAACATCTCCGTGATGCTGTCGATCTGCGACCGGATGTTCGGGACCTTCCAGAAGGCTGCCCGCTGAGCGCCGGCGGGCGCGGTGCCCACGCCGGCGCCTCGCGCTCGCGTCCTCACGCGCCGAAGAGCGCGGTGAGCAGCAGCCCCACGATCCCCGCCGCGATGATCACCAGCGGCTCGGGGATCGACTTCGCGTAGATCAGCACGAGACACGTCGCGACTCCGATCGCGGCGGTCGGCAGGTCGATGATGGCCCGCTTGCCGAGAACGAACGCGGCGCCGGCGATCGCCCCCGTCGCCGCCGCGGTCACGCCGTCCACGAACGCCCGGACGTGCGGATGGTTGACCGAGCGCCGGAAGTACGTCGCGGGGATGACGACGAAGAGATAGCAGGGCAGGAACACGCCGATCGCGGCGACGGTGGCCCCGAGCGGGCCGGCGACCAGGTAGCCGATGAACGCGACGGTGATCACCACGGGTCCCGGCGTGATCATCGCGACCGCGACGGCGTCGAGGAACTGCCGCTCGCTCAGCCACTGGAAGTCGTTGACGACGCCGCCGTGCAGGAACGGCACGATCGCGAGCCCGCTGCCGAAGACGAACGCGCCGGCTTCGGCGAAGTAGACGCCGATTTTCCACAGCACCGAGTCCGGGGCCGGGCCGTCGAGACCGCTCGTCAGCCACGCCCAAGGCAGGAGCGCGCCCGCCGCTGCCGGCGCCGGACCGAGCCCGCGCCACGCGATCGCCAGCACACCGGCGAGCAGGAAGAGCCACACGATCTCCGACTCCGTCCATGCCGTGATGAGCGCGCTCGTGCCGAAGATGGACCACGCGAGCACGTCCTTGCCGAGCGTCGTGCGGCTCAGCTTCCACGCGCTGCGGCCGATGATCGCGATGACCGCCGCCCCGATGCCGTAGAACGCGCCCTGCATCCACGTGAGGCCGCCGTAGCGCAGGTAGACGGCCGACAGGATCAGGACCATGACGAACGACGGCAGGACGAACGCGACCGCGACCAGCGTCGCGCCGAGCGTGCCCGACTTGAGCCAGCCGAGGTAGATCGCGAGCTGCGCCGCGAGCGGCCCCGGCGCGAGCTGTGCCAGCGCGAGCCCCTCGAGAAAGTCCGGCTTCGCGAACCAGCGCCGCCGCTCCACCAGGTCGCGCTGCATGTAGCCGACCAGCGCGATGGGGCCGCCGAAGCCGAGCGTGCCGAGGCGGAGGAAGTATCGCACCAGCTCGGCGAGCGAGAACGGCTCGACCGCGACCGACGCTTCGGCTGCGGCGGGGGCGGCTTCGTCGGGTGAAGTCGTCATGCTCTCCTCTTTGCGAAGCTGGCTAGAACGGTTGCATGCTGCGCGCAACACTTGTTTCGCCACTTGCCACCGGCGTCGCGCGCCGCGCAGTGGCGGTAGCACGCGCACCCGCACGACCCGCCGGTCGCGGGACCTGCCCTGCAACGCGGCCGGCGAGGCCGGGGCGGATGTCGGTAGTCTTCCATCGGTCGGAGACCGACCCCGACGGAGGAAGCCTCGACCTTGCTCACGACAGCGCCGGGTTGGGTGTAGACGGCGTGGGTGCGTCGCCCTGCGAGCACCCCGGACCGTGTCCAGGGGTCGCAAGATCCGAGGGCACGTTCAGTAGCGGTACGACACCCCGAGATTGAACGTCACGCCGCTGCGGAAGCGGCTCTGGACGATGTCCGACTGCGTCCACAGGTAGTCGTCGTTCAGGATGTTCTCGACGCTGAACTTGGTCGCGAGCGGCAGCCCGCTCACGTCGAAGGTCCTGGTGACGACGAAGTCGAGCTGGTCGCGCCGCTCCTCGAAGATGTTCGGCAGCCCGTTCGCGCCGCGCGCGTCGAGTCGCGAGCCGACCGTGTTGTAGATCAGGCGGAAGATCCCGATGTCCTGCGGCGCGTACTCGAGCGCCGCGTTGATCGTGAAGGGGGCCTGGCCGACCAGCGGCCCGCTCGTCGAGGTCGTGACGTCGCCGGTGCGCTCGGGCGTGGCGCGCGTGCTCTCGGAGTCGATCCAGCTCGCGTTCAGGTAGAGCGACAGGTTGTTCAGCGCCGCATCGATGAAGCCCATGTGCTTGCGCGCCTCCCACTCGAAGCCCCAGAGGGTGGCCTCGTCGAAATTGGCGAACGAGGTGGCCGCGGTCCCCGAGAGCGTCAGCACGACGGTCTCGATCGGGTCCTGGATCCGCTTGTAGAAGAAGCTCATCGACGCGACCTCGAGCGGGGAGAAGAACCACTCCCAGCGCAGATCGAGGTTGTCGATGGTGCTCTGGATCAGGTCGGGATTGCCGACCACCGGGCGCAGGCCGAACGGCTCGGGGAACTGGATCGGCGACAGCTCGCGGAACTCCGGGCGCGACACGGTCTGGCTGTAGCCGGCGCGCACGTTCAGGTCGCTGCGCGGGCTGTAGATCAGGTTCGCGCTCGGCATCGGGTCGAGATTCACGAGCGAGCGGCGGCTCGGTGAGCCCTGCTGGTCCTGCTGGAAGAAGGTGATGTCGATCACCGAGTTCTCGCCGCGGACGCCGCCGACGAAGCGAAAGCGATCCTGGACGATCGGCAGCTCGAGCATGCCGTAGCCGCCGATGATCGACTCGCGCGCATCGAAGCTGTCCTGGTTGGTGGTCTCCTCGAGAAAGTCGACGATGCCGTCGGCGACGTTGCCGCCGTTCAGGATGTCCTCGGGGGGTTGCTCGAGGAACGCGGTGTCGCCGGTCCGGGTAGGACGGAAGAGGAACTTCCGGAGCTGCGAGTCCCGCTCGCGGTAGGTGAACGCGCCGCCCATCTGGAAGCTCGCCCGGAGCCCGTCCCACACGTCGGTGAACGGCAGGCCGGTGAGGAACGGGATGGTGAAGTCCGCCTGCGTGTCGCTCATGTACTCGACGACGTCGAGGAAGAGCCGCGTGCCGCTCCCGGCGGTGCGCGAGTAGCGCGGGACGGGGTTCGCCTCCGAGCTCTCGTAGACGTTGGTGCGCGTGTCGGGGCGATCGAGGGTCGAGCGGCCGAAGGCGCTGCGCCAGGCCACGCCGATGTCCTCGACCTCGTGCTCGCCGCCGAGCTGGCCGAACGCCAGGTCCTCCGCTTGATAGGTGAGGCGCGTCACGTCGAGGTCGATCTCGGGATTCTGCCGGCGAAAGCCGCGGCCGAGCTGCACCTGGTCCGCGGTCATGCGCTGGTAGAGCGCGCGCAGGTTCAGGCGTCCCGCCTCCTCGAGATCGTACTCCGAGGTGAGGACGCCGCCGGTCTCGGTGAAGAAGGTCGAGAAGTCGTAGCGGAAGTCCTCGGCGACCACCGCGTCCGGGTTCTGCGGGGTGCCTGCGTTGATGAACTGGCGCTCGATCTGGTCGAGCACGGTGCGGTACTTGTTCTCCCAGAGGAGGGCGACGGAGACGCCGAGCGGCCCCCAGCGGTTGCCGATCTGGAAATCGAGCCCGCCGTCGGGCGGCGCCGTGATGCCCTCGGCCGACCAGACGTCCTTCAGCGACGACGCGAACTGCGTCATCTGCTCGCGGCTCCGGATGACGATGCGTTCGTCGCCGAAGAGTCCGGGCAGCTCACGCACGCTGCTCGCGCCGAAGAAGTTCGGGAACTCGCGCGCGGTGTCGTAGGTCTGGAAGTCCTGGAAGGTCGTGTTGGTGTTGAGGCCCATCGAGGTGCCGAGCTTCCAGGTGAAGGTGTCGGGGAACTCGAGCAGCTTGATGTCGATGAGGCCGCCCGAGAAGTCGCCCGGCAGATTCGGCGTGTAGGACTTGACGATCGACAGCGAGTCGATGAAGTCGGCCGGGAAGAAGTCGAGCGGAATCACGCGCTTGTCGGGATTCGGACTCGGCAGGCGGTTGCCGTCGAGCAGCGCGCTCGAGTAACGCTCGCCGAGCCCGCGCACGTACACGAAATCGTCCTTGACGGTCACCCCGGAGACGCGCTGGACGACCTCGGCGGCGTTCGAGTCGGGCGCCTTCGCGAAGGTCTCTGCGCCGATCGTGTCGACGACGACGTCGGCCTTCTGCCGCACCAGGATCTGCGCCGCCGCGGTGGACTGCTTCGCCTTTGCGACCACCTCGACGACGTCGATCGCGGCCTCGGCGGAAGGCTTCAGCGCGACGTCCACCTTGGCCGGCGCGCCCGCCGCCACCTGGACGTCGGTCAGGCGCGCACCGGTGTAGCCGGGAGCGAACACCCGCACCTCGTACTTGCCCGGCGGAACCGCGAAGCGGAACTGGCCGTCGATGTCGGTGCGCGTGCGCCGATCGGTGCCGACGATCTCCACGCCGGCGTCAATCACTGGCTCGCCGGTCTCGTCGTCCAGGACGGTGCCGTCGATCCCGCTCGGTCGCGGGGCGGGCTGCTGGGCCGCGGCCGGTCGCGACGGCAGTGCGGTCGCGATGAGGACGAGGCAGATGACCGCCGCGAGGCGGCGCTGGCGGCTGCCGAGCATGAGCATCGATGGTCTCCGGGCGTTTCGGCGCGGCACGGCGCGCGCGCCTGGAGCGCACGGGACCGGTCCACGGCAGATCGCGCGGGGAACCTAGCGGGCATGTGTGAGCGTCTCGTGACGCAGACGTGACGGGCTCGCGAAGTCGACCGGACTCGTCACGCCGGCTTCATGGCCGAGTCACTCGTGCGTAGCACTGCCGTGCAAATCTCTGTGACCGTAACCGAACCGAAACATCGGCTGATCGCTCCAGCCTGGAGCCAGTTCCGTCGCGTGTTCGTCGCGATGATCGCAACAGAGGAGGTCCAGACATGAACGTCGTAGTCCCCGCGCGGCTCCGGGTCGCGCCGAGCCGGGTGAGATCGAGGTCGCTCGCGCACTGCATCTGCGCGCTCCTCGCGCCCGTCCTCCTGACGGCACCCGCGGCCGCACAGACCACGGTGCCCGCCCCCGACGTGAGCGGCGATCAGCTGCTGTTTCTCTACGACGCGCGCACCGACCGCGTTCCCTTTCTGCTGGTCTCGAACCCGGCGGACGAGGCCGTCGTGGTCGAGGTCGCGTTCTACCCTGCGGACCTGTCGAGCCGCCTCGGCTCGGCCGTCATCGAGCTGGGCTCGGCTGCGAACGAGATCATCGACCCGACGACGTTCGCGGGCGGCGTCGCCAACGGCAACGCCGGCCTCGCCGTGGTGACGCCGGTGGCATCGGCCGGCAACCTGCAGCCGATCGTCCCGCCGCGGCCCCTCATCGGCGGCTTCACCCTGGCGAACCTCGCCCTGGGCGCGGGCTTCGGCCAGAATCCGTTCGCGCGCTTCGCCGTCACCGGCGGCGGCCAGCCCGCCGCTCCGGGCAGCAACGTCGACGGCAGCTCGGTTCGCTACGAGCGCTTCACGCCCGGCGTGCTGGCGATTCCCGCCTACTTCAACCCCGACACGCTGAGCTCGCCCCAGAACGACGGCAACCGCGTATTGCTGGCGGCGTTCACCGACCAGTACGGCGTGCCGTTCGACGTGGACCCGCTCACGACCGGATACACGGCGACCTTCTTCAACGCCGGCGGGCTCAAGATCACGGAGCAGGCCGGTCAGCTCACCGGCGTCCTGCCGAGCGACCTGCAGGCGCTCGCGGGCTCCGCGAACATCGGCGGCTCCAGCGGCAAGGTGTTCTTCTCGGTCGACGCGGGCAACGGTAACGTCTTCGGACTGTTCGCGCAGTCCGTGGGCACGTTCGCGGCCGGCCAGAGCATGCCAGCGGTGGCAGCGGTACCCGCGGGCTTCAACGGCGGTCCGGTGATCGACTGTCCGGGCGGCAACGCCACCATCTCGAGCAACGTGACGTTCAGCCAGGTGTGGCCGCGGAGCTGCAACGTCTTCCTCGACGGCACGATCTTCGTCGAGGACGGGGTCACGCTCACGATCGAGGCGGGCACGACGGTTCGCGGCCTCAAGTTCCCGAACAACCCGCCGCCGACCGCACTGATCTTCCGTCGAGGCTCGCAGATCAACGCGAACGGCACGGCATCGCAGCCGATCGTCTTCACCAGCGACCAGCCCGCCGGGCAGCGGGCCGCAGGCGACTGGGCCGGCCTCGCGCTCAATGGCAACGCGCCGGTCAACTGTCCCGGCGGACAGTGCGAGGCCGAGGGGCTCGTCAACACCTTCTTCGGCGGCGGCGATCCGAACGACTCGAGCGGCGTCGTCCGCTACGTGCGCGTCGAGTTCGCGGGTCGCGAGCTGAGCCCCGACAATGAGCTCAACGTGTTCACCATGAACGGCGTCGGCGCGGGCACGACCGTGGACCACGTGCAGGCACACCTCGGGCTCGACGACGGCATCGAGTGGTTCGGCGGCACCGTCAACGCGCGATACCTGGTGTCGAGCGGTGCAGCCGACGACCTGTTCGACTGGCAGATCGGCTACACCGGTGCCGTCCAGTTCGCCTACGGCGCGCAGTTCGGTGGCAACATCGACACCAGCGGCAGCGAGGGCTTCGAGGGCGATAACAGCGAGGACGGCTTCGACTTCCAGCCGCGCTCGAACCCGAAGCTGTGTAACGTCACGCTGATCGGCGCCAAGGGCCAGCCCGGCGGCGACGTCACCAACCGTGGCATGATCCTGCGCCGCGGTACGGCGGCGAAGATCGCCCAGACGATCGTCACGCAGTTCAACTCGACGGGAATCGAGGTCCGCGACCTCACGACCGTCAACAACGCCTGCAACGCGCAGGGGCAGCCGAACGGCAACCTGCTGGTGCAGAACTCGATCTTCTTCAACCTCGGGGCCGACGGCACGAACTTCGCCGCGAACCACCCCTCGACCGAAGGCGGCAACTGCCAGACGACCGACCTGTTCTCGTTCTGGCAGGCCAACACGGGCGTCGCGACCTCGAACCCGGGCCTCCCGGCGTCCTGCGAGGACTTCGGCTGCACCCCGATTCCGATGGGCGACGTGAGCGCCGACGGAAGCTGCTCGTCGCTGTCGCCCTTCCTCGCCAACACCGGCTACGTCGGCGCCTTCGCACCGGGTCAGGCCGCGTGGACGAGCACTCCATGGATCAGCTTCGCGACCAACTGAGCGGCCGCGCGTGCGCGCGAGCGACGTGCCGGACTTCGGTCCGGCGCGCCGCTCGCGCGACGGCGCGCCCGCGCGCAGCTGCGACGCTCGTCGTGACGCTCGCGCTGGGCTGGGCGATCGCACCGGGCGTCGCACCTGCATTCGCTGCAAGCACGGCGGCCGGGGCACCGGCCGTCGTGGCGGGTGCGCCGGGCGGCGACGCCACGCCGGTCGCGGTCCGACCGGTCGAGCGTGTCACCGGCGGTGCGGGGTCGCTCGAGGAGCTGATCGCGCGCTTCCTCGACGCGCTGCGCGTGCAGGACACGGACGCGCTCGAGTCGCTGCGCCTCACGCGCGACGAGTACGTCCATCTCGTCATACCGGGCCACGTCCCGCCGGGCGAGCCGCCGCAGCGGATCGGCCCTGAGGCCGCCGAGTACTTCTTCGCGGTGATGGATGCGAAGAGTCGGCACTTCCGCAACGCACTCGTCGAGCGCTTCGGGGGACGATCGCTCGAGCTGCACGAGATCGGCTTCGAGAAGGGGGTCGCCCGGTACGCCGGCCATCGCGCGCACCGGCGTGCGGCGCTCTGGCTGCGCGAGGCGGACGGCAGCTTGACCGAGCTGCGCACCGGATCGGTCGTCGAGCGCGACGGCCGGTTCAAGTTCGCGTCCTACACCCGGGACTGAGGGATGGCTCGGCGACGGACACCCGGGACTGAGGGATGGCTCGGCGACGGACGCGCCCGGGCCAGAGGCTCTCAGGGCGAAGGAAGAACATACAGTGAAACCTTGCGGCGGTGGACATGAGCTCATCTGTCGAGGCTAGAGCCGGCCGGTTCGGCTGGTACGACGGCGACGATTCGCGCGGCACGAGCTGGCTCAGCGCGTCGCTCTCGTCGCTCGCGATCTACGGCGGGATCATCGCCGCGGTGGTGCTCGTCGGGAGCGCGACCAGGCAGGTGATCGCACCCGAGAAGAAGGTGGACGTGACCTTCGTGGAGAAGGTCGCCAAGCCCCCGCCTCCACCGCCTCCCGCACCGGTTGCGGCTGCGAAGCCGGTCGAGGTGAAGCCGCCGGCCGCGTCGGCGCCGGTCGTGCGCCCGGACCAGAAGATCCGCAAGCTCGACAAGCCGCCGCCGGTGAAGGCGCTGGCGGCGCCGAAGGAGATGCCGCAGGAGGCGCCGCGCGAGGCCGACCCGAGCGAGGACAAGGGGATCGCCGTCTACGGCGAGCCGGGAGCGGGCGACCCCGCGGGGCTCGAGGGCGGGGTGAGCCAGGGCGGCGTGGCCGGCGGCAGCGTCGGCGGTGCGATCGCGCTTCCCGAGGACGCGACCGCACCCGTGGCGCTCGCCTCGAACGAGGTGCCCGCGTACCCGCAGGAGGCCCGCGCCAGCGGCACGACCGGCACGGTCACGTTGAAGCTCGTGATCCTCGCCGACGGCAGCGTCGCCGACGTCGAGGTGATGCGCGGCGAGGAGCCCTTCGTCAGCGCCGCGGTCGCGACCGTCAAGAAATGGAAATACGAGCCTGCCCGCCATCAGGGCCAGCCGATCACCGTCTACCGGGTCGTCAAGATTCCCTTCAAGCTCACGGTCTGAGCGAGCCCCCAGAGAGGAAACGAGAGGAGAACACGCATGTCCTTCAGCTACAGTGAGATTCTGGCCCACATGGGGATCCCGGCGATCGTCATCGCCTCGGTCCTCCTGCTGATGGGCCTCGCCTCGCTCACGGTCCTGCTCGAGCGGACCTTCACGCTGCGCCGCTCGCGGCGCGAGTCGCGCGCCTTCGCCAGGGCCATCGTCGAGCACGTGCAGGCGCGCGATGTGGACGCGATGCTGCGCGAGACCGAGAGCTACCAGCGCAGCCACCTCGCCCGCCTGGTCCGCTCGGGCCTCACCGAGTACCTGCACGCGCGCGCGACCGCCGACGTATCGGGTCTGACCCCGGCCGAGCGCTCGCGCAGGCATCTCGAGCGCGTTCTCGAGCAGCTCGGCGAGGACCTGCGCAAGGGATTGCCGGTGCTCGCGTCGGTCGGCTCGGTCGCGCCCTTCGTGGGGCTTCTCGGGACGGTCGTCGGCATCATCTCGGCCTTCCAGGGCATCGCCTCCAGCGGCTCGGGTGGCCTCTCGTCGGTGTCCGCGGGCATCAGCGAGGCGCTGATCGAGACCGCGCTCGGCCTCGCCGTCGCGATCCCCGCAGTGCTCGCGTTCAACTACCTCTCGACCGGCATCGCCGCCGACGAAGGCGCGCTCGGGCGCTCCGCCGGCGAGCTCGCCGACCAGATCGAAGACTGGGAGGAGGCCCGTGTCGAGCAGGAGCGCGAGCGCCCGCGCGACCTCGATCGGCGGCGCGAGCGGGTGGCCTGAGGGCCGGGCCGCGCCGGTCGCTACGAGGCGAACGCGAGATGAAGAAACCCGCATCCGTCGTCCCCGACATGAACGTGACGCCGCTGGTCGACGTCGTGCTCGTGCTCCTCATCATCTTCATGGTGGTGGCCCCGCGCATGGACCAGGACGTGCCGGTCGAGCTGCCCGGAATCTTCAACCCCGACCCCGACGTCGACGGCCAGATCGAGCCGCTCAAGATGTCGCTCGCGAGCGACGGCAAGGTGTACGTCGAGCAGGACGAGCACACGCTCGACAGCGCCGTCGAGGTGCTCGGCTGGAAGTACGCGGAGAACCCGCAGCGGCGCCTGGTGATCCGCGCCGACCGCCGTGTCAAGTACGGACAGGTGCGCGACGTGCTGGCGCGCACGCGCAAGGTCGGCTTCCCGGGCACCTCCTTGGTGGTCGGCGAGAAGGCGCGCCCGGACACCACGCCGGGCCAGGCCGCCGCCGGCGAGCCGGCGCCGCGAGGGTGATGCGATGGCGATGAACATGGAGACCGGGGGCGGCAAGAGCGTCGCTCCCGCGATGAACGTGACGCCGCTGGTCGACGTCGTGCTCGTGCTGCTGATCATCTTCATGGTGATCACCCCGCTCCTCACCAAGCGCTTCTGGGTGCACACGCCGAAGCAGGAAAAGGAGGAGGTCACGCAGCAGGAGATCCAGAGTGATCCCGACCCGCCACTGGTCCTGCATGTTGCGGCGGGCGGCACGATCAGTGTCAACGGCACCACGGTGGGCTTCGACGAGCTCACCGAGCGCCTGAAGCGCTTCTTCGCGGCGCGCGAGGACCACATCCTGTTCTTCGACGCCGACGCGGACGCCGAGTACGGCTACGCCGTCGAGGTGATGGATCGGGCGCGCGCGGGCGGTGCGGTGACCATCGCGACGCTGACCGAGGGGCTCTCGTCGGCGCCCGGCGCCGGCGCGCCGACCGACACCGCGGCACCGCTCGCGGCGCCCTGAGGAAGGCCGCCGTCCTGCCGGCCCGAAGGGAACTCACCCCCGCCCGTCCGACATCGCTGCCGGCGATGTCGGATCGGGGCGGTTGCGCGCGGAGCACCACCGCCGTCGCGGTGCCCCCGTAACAACCAGGCCGGCAGCGCGTACTTCTCCCTCGCAGGCCGGGCGCTCGGACCCCGGCGTGTGCCGGCGCGTCGATGGCGCCTGCCAGGAGGGGAAGAGATGAAGCGAATGCCAGCCCGTGCGGCGATTCTCACGGCGACTGCCTGGCTCGCGGCGAGCGACGTCGTCGCCGCGGTCCTGCCGGTCGCTCCCGGCGCGTCGATCCAGGCCGCGATCGACGCGGCGTCCGACGGTGACGTCGTCAGCGTCGCCGCCGGGAGGTGGGTCGAGGACATCGACTTCCGGGGCAGGGCGATCACGCTGCTCGGCACCGGCGCGGACTCGGTGCTGCAGGGGACGGGCGGCGGCCCGGTGGTGACGTTCGCGAGCGGGGAAACGCGGGCCAGCGTGATCGACTCGTTCACCATCACCGGTGGCGTCGCCGAGCGCGGCGGCGGTGTCCTCGTCGACGGCGCGAGCCCGACCGTGCCGCGCAACCGTATCGTCGCGAACCGCGCACGCCGGCAGGGCAGCGGGGTCCACCTGGCCGCGTCGGGCGCCGAGCTGCGCAACGACCTGATCGCCGACAACGCGACGGTGTCGCTCTTCACCGGCGATGCGCACGGCGTCGAGGTCGAGGGCGGTGCACCGCTGCTGGTGAACAACACCATCGTCGACGGCGACTCGAACGGGATCATCCTGCGTGCGTCGGCGGCCGCCGTGATCCGCAACAACGTGATCGCCTTCAACGGCTCGCAGACCGCCGGCGCGGCTCGTGGGCGCGGCATCTGCGACTTCCGTGGCGGGGCCGCGACGATCCAGCACAACCTCTTCGCGAGCAACCGGCGCGGTGCGCTGCTCACCGCCGACGGGTTCGACTTCAGCCGGATCTCGGTCGCCGAGCGCAGCATCGGTGACCCGCGGATCGCCGGCAACCGCGACGGCAGCCCGCGCTTCGAGAACCGGCGCGACGGCGACTACCGGCTGAAGGTCCGCAGCCGCGCCATCGACCTCGGTGACCCGGACCCGGCGTTCGCCGACCACGACGGGTCGCGCAACGACGCCGGATACACCGGCGGGCCGCTCGCCCCCGACTGGTGAGGACCATCGGGCCGCGCGACGCGGCCGCGGCCGCGCGGCCCCCGGGCGGTCCCGCCCGGAGCGTTGCACCGGGGATCGTCGAGACCTCGTGCAGCGGGCTGCCGGACCTTCGTTGACAGGTGCCGCGCCCGCCGCGTACCGTCCGCGCGTTCGCCCGCGCTGGCAGCCGCCGCGTCCGATCCGCTCGTGATCCGTCGGCCGGACACGCTCGATCACGGCCAACCCGATCGTGGCTTCCGAACAGACGAGACAACCGCCCACCCGCGCCGCAACGCTCGAGTACCACCCCGCATGAGTGCGCCGGCCGGAGCGGTTCTGGCGGCGGCGTGCCGCGTGCGCGACGGCACGAGACGGGCGTTTGCCTCCGGGGGGCTGCGCGGCGTGTGGCTCGGCGTGCTCAGCACCGGGGTCTACCGGCGGCTCCTCGTGCTGGAGCGGCGTCTCGAGCAGCCGCCGCCGGACTTCGGCGACGAGCCCCCGCTGCGGGTGATCCTGCTCGAGGACGAGGCGGCCTATCGGGCCTTGCGTCCCGACCAGAAGCCCCGACCAGTTCGCGCGCCGCCTCGCTGCCGGCGCGGTGTGCTTCGCCGCCGTGGCGGGCGATCGCGTGGTCGGCGCCACGTGGGCGGCTCCCGGCGGCGCCTGGTGCGACTACCTCGAACACCTCGTGCAGCTGCCGGACGACGAGGTCTACCTGTTCGACACGATGGTGGCTCCGGGATGGCGCGGCCAACGGGTCGCGGCGCGCATCGCGAGCGCGCAGATTCGCTGCTATGGCGAGCGCGACATCGCGACCGCGATCCCGTTCAACGTGCGCAACGTCCGCGACGTCGTGCGGAGCCGCGCCGTGGCGGCGCGCCGCCGTCAGCTCGATCGGGCGCTCACCGTTGCTCTCGGTGCGCTTTTCGCGGACGCAACGCCGCCCGTGATGTTCCCCGCGGGACACTGGTGGTATCCGGCGGGAAGCCATCTCGGCTGGCACACGAACGAGCGCTTCCCCGGATGGCGGTTGTACCTGAGCCACGCGGAGCAGCCGGGAGCGTCGTTCTTCCGCTACCGGGATCCGCACAGCGCGGCGATCGTGACGTCGCCCGACGACGCGTGGAACGTGCGCCTCTTCGAGGTGTCGCCCGAGAGACCGCTCTGGCACGCGGTTGCCTCGGACACGAACCGCCACAGCATCGGCTGGATCGTCCGGCCGTGGTCGCTACGCGACGCCGCCGCGCTCGCGGTCAAGCGCACGCTCGCCACTCTGTGCGGCTGACCGGCGGGCCCGGACGGCCGCCGTGATGTGCGTCGCGTCGTTCAGGCCTTCTCGGTCTTGGGCACGAAGCGCGGGATCCGGGGCGGCGTGAGGCCGTCGCGCGCGGCGAGCCGGGCGGCGATCGCGATGCCGCTCTGCAGGCCCCCCTCCATGTACTGAGCTTTACCCACAAGTCCGCGCTGGACATAGCGAAGGCGTTGCAAGCTTAACCTCACGGCCCTTCGGCGAACTTCGTGAAGATCTTGACGGTATCGATGATGTCGTCGGCGCGCTGAAGTCCCCCCACATCGTCGGCGTGCCCGGCGGGCGATCGGACTTACGACCGAGATGCCCGCCGAGCTTCGCAATCCAGCCGATCACTTCGCGAATCACGGGCACCGTCTGCTGCGGTGTCGGCTTTCGACTGATGTCGATCGTGTACGGCACATCCGGACACGTGCGGCCAAGCCAGGTGAGATGCATGATGCGCGCCGCCACCATCATGGCGATGGCCAGGCAGTTCTCCAGGCGATGCACGTTGCCGAGCTGGCGGTGCTCGATCCGGCAACCGCTCTTGATCGTGCGGTGGAAGACCTCGATCATCCAGCGCTGCACGTACCAGTCGAGCTTCTCACAGGCTTGGTCGAAGTCGCTCACCGCGATGGTGGTCAAGAGCATCCATTTCACGGGCGCGACGCCCGTCGGTGCCCGCCGCTCGCGGGCGTGAACCGCCCACAGGCGAATCGCGCCCAGTGCGCTCTTTCCCTGCGGCGGGCGAAGCGTCACCTCGCACGAGCGTACCGACAGCTGTGCCGTCCGCGCTTTGCGCCCCGGTCGCGGCGGCACCGCGATCTCGCGATACCCGGCCACGGGCTGTGCCTCGACCGCCTCCCACAGCTTCTTGCTCGTTTCGGCCAGGCGACGGTCGTCGGTCGCCCGCACCAGAAGATGCGGCCCGCCTGCCTCGATGTGCTCGCGGGCGAGCGCGAAGAGCTCGTAGATGTCCGCCTCGCGATCGCCCACGCTGACCACTTGCGTGTGCTTGAGCTGGGCCTGCACCCGGGCCGCCGCCTCATAGCTGCGCAGCCACTTCGCGCTCTCCTCCTGCTCGATCGAGCACCCGGCCTCCTTCTCCTCCCAGTCGCGCACCCACACCTGCGCATCGACGACGCCCAGCGCGAGCCCGGCGGGCGTCACGGCCACCGTGTCGTGCACGATCACACCCAGACCGCCGCCGTCTTTCCTGCCGATCGGCCCCAGGCCGTTCATGATCCACGCGTGCGCGGTGTAGTTGAGCGACGTGCTGTCCTGCACCGCCAGGACCACATCGTGCTCGGCCATCCGCTCCAGCGTCTGTCTCTGGTGCGGCTCGAGCAGCTTGGCCAGCGTCACCCCTGGGTTGTCCAAGAACCGATACACCGCCTTCGTCTTCGCCCGATCCCCGTTACACGCCTGCGCAATGTTCGCCTGCGGGCGACTGAAGAAATCCCGCGCGATCGACACAAAGCGCCGCGCCAGCCGCGGGTCCCCGAGCCGCACCCCGCCCAGCTCCCGCTCGGCCCAGTCTCGCGAGTCCTCTTGCGCCACGACGCCCAGCTTCTCGCGCCACCGCCCGTACAGCGGATACGCGAACACCTTCTTTGCCGTGCCCCGGCACGCGTGCTTGCGGTCCTGGCGGCCTCGCCCGCTCGTCCGGCCCAGCTCGATCCAGTTCGCGGCCCGATAGCTGATGCCCGCGAACCGCCCCTCCTCGACGAAGCTCTCCAGCAGCACCGGCTCGTAGCCGTAACTCGCCTTCCAGTCCCTGGGCAGTCGACGCGCCGCAAGGCCCAGCACCCGCGACGCCAAGTTGCGCACGCGCACCCACGGCAAGATCAGGAAACGCGAGTTGCACACCACGAGGTGTAGCCGCTCGCTGCGGACTTCATCGCTCCACGTAATCCACTGATCGCGCGCTGCGATCCGCCACGCCGCGGCGCTGAAGCCCAGCGCTCCCAGAACCCCGTGGCGCTCGCTCACGATCAAGTAGCGCTTCTGTGCCCCGACCAAGGGCGTGTAGCCCAGGTAGTGGTGGCTCGCGATCAGCTCGTTCCACTCGCGTGAAAGATCTCGGTCCTCTGCCGCACACATCTGCACCAGATCGAGCTCGCCTAGATCCGTCAGCTCACAGGCCACCTTCCCGCCGCCGCTGCTCTCGCTGCGTCGTGCAGGCATGCGGCTGCGCACGCACGAACGCCGCGCAGGAAGCGCCAGCTCCCCACGCTGCTCGAGCTCGAGCAACGCCAGACGACACGTCATCTCCCGCAGCTCGCCGTTCGGTGCGCGCCAGTCCATCCACTCGCACGCCTCACGCGACAGCTGCGTGCGCGTCAGCTCACCGTCTTCCTCGATCCGGGCCCGGGTGTTTCGCAGCAGTGCGGGCGAAAACGCTGGCCCGCACGCCTCCACCACCCCCGCCACGCATCGCGTCTACCAGAGGCCGCGCGCTGTGTTTAGCGCCGATTTGTGGGACGCCATCAGCTCCATGTAGCCGACGAAGGCGTGGCAGCAGTGCTCGCCCGCGAAGTGCAGGCGCCCACCGTGGCCGGCACGCAGGATGGGGCCCGTCCGCATGAGCTCGCCCGGGGCGGGGAACGAGTAGCCAGCCCCCGCCAGCGGGTCGCGCGGCCAGTCCATGAAGCGCGACCGTGCGAAGTTCTTGCGCATGCCGGGGTAGATGCGCTCGATCTCGGCGAGGTAGCGCTCGTCGAGCTGCTCCTTGTTCCAGGAGAGCGTCACGTCGGCGGAGGGACCGCCCGAGAAGGCGACGAGGAGCGCGTCCTCGTCGCCGGGCTGGGCGTCGGTGCCCTCCCAGGTCTGGGAGACGGGGCCGTCGGTCAGCGAGTACTGGCTCGGCCCATCGCCGTGCCAGAAGCGCCGCTTCACGTGCGCGAGGTACTTGACCACGTTGCCCATCTGGGGCGTGAGCGCGCCGGGCAGGCCCGGCTCGAAGGTGATCGCGCGCCATGCTGCCGGCGGCACCGCCAGCACGACGTCGTCGGCCTCCAGCACGGTACCGTCGGCGAGCGTCACCCGTGCGCCCTCTTCGTCCTGCTTGATGGCGGCGACCGGCGTCCGCAGGCGCACGCGGCCGTCGCCCAGCGAGCCGGCGAGCTTCGTGGCGAGCTGGTCGTTGCCGCCCGTGCAGCGCCAGACCTCGGTCTCCTCCCAGTAGGCCTCGACGCCACCGCCCTTCACGGCGGCGAGCATGCCCAGGTAGGAGCTCTTGCGCGTGTCCTGGCCGTTGTCGCTCGAGAAGAGCGCGTCGAGCGCGCGCCGCGTGGTCTCGCTGGCCTTCGTCGCGTCGATCCACGCGCGCAGCGGCCGCGCGTCCAGGGCCTTGGCCCCAGGCGACAGCCACGGCTGCTCGGCGTCCACCTTGCGGGCGTCGGCGTTGATGGACTCGAGCATGCCGCCCTCGAGCGCCTCCCAGATCCGGGCCTCCGCCTTCTCGCCGAGGCGCTTGCCACCGATCAGGATCGGGGCGGCGTAGTCCTCCTCCTCGCTCATGTCGGCGAACTCGAGCCCGAACTTCTCCGCGTAGGCGACCCAGGCCAGCTGGTTGCTGCCCACGAGCTCGCCGCCGCCCTCGACGTACTTGCCGGGTACGAGATCGCGGAACGTCAGCACGCGCCCGCCCACGCGGGCGCCCGCGTCGACCACCGTCACGTCGTAGCCAAACGCGAGGAGCTCGTGCGCCGCGGCGAGTCCGGCGAAGCCGGCCCCGACCACGACCACGCGCTTGCCTCGGGGCTTCTCGTCGGCGAACGAGACGCGCCCGCGGCTGAAGAGCAACGCGGCGCCTGCGGCCGCGCCGGCCACCAGGACCTCGCGACGTGTGGTGCCGCTGCGCGGCTCGTGCTCGACCGGGCCTCCGTTCTTCCCGAACTTGCGCTGCAGCATCCGGATCCAGGCCCTACGCATCTCGTCGTCCTCCGCTCTGCGACCCGCGACGCCTCCAGGCCGGCGCCGTCCGCACGATCTGGTCCGGAGGTACGCAGCGGACGGTGCGCCTGTCGATGAAGACCCCGCCCGGACGCTGCCGCGGGCGCGCGCAATCTCGGCACGATCCTGTTTCGTGGGGCGCCGGATGCGCGACCGAGGAGCGGTCACGCCGACGATCGTTCGCGATTCCCGGACGTCGGGTGACGCACGGCTGCCCCGATCCGCGACGCGAGTCGCGGTCGTGCTGGTCACGCGGGTCGCGCGATCAGCACGTGCGGCGGCGTCGATGAGCTTCTCCGGCGGCGAGCGAGCGGCGCTTCTTCGCGACGGTCCTCTTGATGTAAGAGCGAACCGCCGGGCGTCGTCGCCCGGCGACACGAGCTGCAGGAGGACGCATGAGACCACGCTTCGGCGGAGCCATCGGCCGCACCTACGACGACTCGACGCCGTGGTGGCCGGAGCTGCCGTCCGCGCCGGCCGGCGCACCCAACGTGATCGTCGTGCTGCTCGACGACGTCGGCTACGCGCAGTTCGGCTGCTACGGCTCGGACATCGCGACGCCGTGCTTCGACCGGCTCGCCGCCGCGGGCCGACGCTACGCGAACTTCCACACCACGGCGCTGTGCTCGCCGACGCGCGCGTGCCTCCTCACCGGCCGCAACCACCACTCGAACGGCATGGCGCGCATCGTCGAGCTGGCGGCGGGCTTCCCGGGCTACAACGCGACCATCCCGAAGGAGAACGGGTTTCTCTCGGAGATCCTGGTCCGCAACGGCTACGCCACCTTCGCGGTCGGCAAGTGGCACCTGACACCGGCGACCGAGATGACCGTCGGCAGCCCGCGCGACAAGTGGCCGCTCGGGCGCGGCTTCGAGCGCTTCTACGGCTTCATGGCCGGCGAGACCGACCAGTACGTGCCCGACCTGGTGTTCGACAACCACCCGGTCGAGCCGCCGCGCACGCCGGAGGAGGGCTACCACCTCACCGAGGACCTGGCGGACAAGGCGATGCGCTTCGTCAAGGACCTGCGCGCGGTCGCGCCGAAGAAGCCGTTCTTCCTGTGGTTCACCCCCGGCGCGTGCCACGCGCCGCACCAGGCGCCGGCGGAGTTCATCACCCCGTACCGCGGCCGGTTCGACCACGGCTGGGACGCGTGGCGCGAGGAGGTGTTCGCGCGTCAGGTCGCGTCGGGGCTGCTGCCGCCGGGCACGGAGCTGTCGGCGCGTCCGTCGTGGGTGCCGCCGTGGGACTCGCTGTCGTCCGACGAGCGGCGGCTCTACGCGCGCATGATGGAGGTCTACGCGGGCTTCCTCACGCACACCGACGCGCAGGTCGCGCGCCTGCTCGACTTCGTGGCGCAGCAGGGCGAGCTCGACGACACGCTGGTCCTGATCATGAGCGACAACGGCGCCAGCGCCGAGGGCGGGCCGAAGGGCTCGTTCAACGAGCAGTACTTCTTCAACTTCGTGCCCGAGAGCCTGGAAGAGAACCTGCGCCGCATCGACGACCTCGGCACGCCGCGCGCGAACAACCACTACCCGTGGGGCTGGGCCTGGGCCGGCAACACGCCGCTCAAGCGCTTCAAGCGCGACACGCACGAGGGCGGCGTCGCCGACCCGCTGATCGTGCACTGGCCGAAGCGCCTCGGCACGACCGGCGGGACGCGAAACCAGTACGTGCACGCGATCGACGTCATGCCGACCATCCTCGAGCTGATCGGGATCGACCCGCCCGCGACCATCAACGGGTACGAGCAGACGCCGATCGAGGGCACGAGCTTCGCTGCGACGCTCGACTCTGCCGACGCGCCGAGCGCGCACGTCACGCAGTACTACGAGATGTTCGGCTCGCGCGCGCTCTACCACGACGGCTGGAAGGCGGTGGTGTTCCATCCGGCGCCGTTCATCGCCTACGACGGCACCGACGTCAGCAAGCCCTTCGACGACGACGCGTGGGAGCTCTACCACGTGGCAAGGGACTTCTCGGAGGTGCACGACCTCGCCGCGTCGGAGCCGGAGCGGCTGCAGCGGATGAAGGAGCTGTGGTGGCAGGAGGCCGTCAAGTACCAGGTGCTGCCGCTCAACAATCAGCCTGGACGATTCGTCGACACCCGCCACCGTCGCCGGCACTACGAGCTGCACGCCGGTGTCGGCCCGCTGCCGGAGGCGATCGCGCCGAACCTGCGCGGCCGGCAGTTCCACATCGCCGCCGAGCTCGACGTGCCGCCGTCGGGGGACGTCGCCGGCGCGATCGTCGCGCACGGCGGCCACTCCGGCGGCTACGTGCTCTACCTGCAGGGCCGCCGCCTGCACTACGTCTACAACTTCGTCGGCACCGAGATCACCGTCGCGTCGGCCAGCGTCGAGCTGCCGGCGGGCCGCGTGGTCGTGCGCGCCGCGTTCACGCCGACGGCGACGCGTCCCGGCAGCGGCGGCGACGTCGCCCTGTTCTACGGCGACGTCCCGGTCGGCGAGGCGACGATCCCGCGCACCACGCCGCTCACCTACGGTTCGCACGGCTTCACGGTCGGCTTCCAGCCGGGCGGGCCGATCGCGCCCGCGCTCGGCGGGCGTGCCGAGATCACGCCAGGCGTGCTCGCGCGCGTCGTGATCGAGGTGGAGGGGCGCGGCGGGCCCGGCCGAGCGGCCCGCGAGCGCGTCGATCTGGCGACGCAGTAGTAGGCTGGGCGCGGGTGCGTCGCCGCCTGGCGGTGCGCGACGCGTTCCGACGCGCCGCGCTCGTTCCGTCTCAGCGGCCCAGCGCGACCAGTACCGCGGTGGTGAGCAGCCCGATCGCGCCTCCGGCGTGCAGGGTCAGGGAGACGCCGCGCGGCACCGTTTGCGGATCGGTGCCGGGGCGCGGGTCCGCGACGACCACGGCGAAGTCCACGATCGCGATGAGCGCACAAGCGGCCACGCTCGCGGCGAGCAGCGCCGTGGAGCCGAGCGCCATCAGCAGCGCGAGCACGATCCCGAGCGCCAGATCGCGGGCACCCATCGCTCTCAGGTACGCCAGCGCACGCGCGTCGGCGACGACGATGCCGTACTGCCCGGCCGAGAACGCCGGCGCGACGATCGCTCCGATGCCGATCCCGAGCAGGCCGAGTGCAGCCAGGCCGCACAGGATCATGCCGATCATACGGGCGCTCTACCGGACGTCACGCAACGACGCGAGCCGGGCCCGACCGGCGGACGGATTCGCACGGTGCGCTTGAAAACGGGCTGCTGGCCGGCCACACCGAAGCGTGATGTGGGCGCTCGCCGACACCTTGCGCGCGTTGTGGCGCCACCCGCGCGCGACCCGCGACGAGATCGAAGCATTCCGGCTACGGCGGCTCGGCGCGCTGCTCGCGCACGCCGGCACCCGCGTCCCGCAGTATCGCGACCGCTTCGCCGCGGCGGGGATCTCCGATACGCGCGTCCGCGAGATCGCAGACCTCGCGCGCTTTCCGATCACGAGCAAGGCCGACCTGCGCGCCGCGCCGCTGGCGACGACGCTCGCCGCCGGCACCCGTCCCGAGCGGCTGGTTCGCCGCATCACCAGCGGCTCGACGGGCGAGCCGTTCGTCATCCACCGCGCGCCGTTCGAAGACCACCTCCTGCAGCTCTTTCGCGTCCGCGCGATGCGGCAGCTCGGGATGCGCGCCGGCGACCGTCGCGTGAGCGTCGCCGAGCCCCCGCTCGACGGACGACGCGGGGGGTGGCCCGGCCCGCTACGCGCCTGGGCCGGCTTGTACGGCAACCAGCACCTGGACGGGCTGCGCGCGTCGCCGGAGCTGCTGGACCGGCTCGAGCGCCTCGACCCGGAGGTGATCTCGGGATACCCCTCGACGCTCGAGCAGGCGGCGCAGGCGCTCGACGCTGCGCAGCGCCGGCGAATCCGACCCCGTCTGCTGCTGGCGGGTGGCGAGGTTCTGCGGCCGGCCGCTCGGCGCACGATCGAGCAGGCGTTCCGTGCCCCGCTCTTCGACCTCTACGGCGCGCACGAGTTCAACCTGCTCGCCTCGCAGTGTCCGGCGGGCGCGGGCACCCTTCACGTGTCCGACGACGCGCTCGTTCTCGAGGTGCTCGGCGAGGACGGCAGGCCGGTCGCGGAGGGTGAGTCGGGAGAGGTCGTGGCGACCAACCTGCATGCCTTCGCGATGCCGTTCATCCGCTACCGGACCGGGGACCGCGCCGTGCGTGGGCCGGCAACGTGCCCGTGCGGGCAGCCGTTCACCACGCTGCTCGCGATCGACGGTCGGACCATGGACCACGTCGTCCTGCCCGACGGCCGCCGTGTCCACCCCTTCCTGCTGACCGGGCCGCTTCTCGAGGGCGAGGCCGGGTGGATCGCGCAGCACCAGCTCGAGCAGCGCGCGAGCGATACGCTGGTGCTGCGCCTGAAGCCGCGCGGCGCCGCCAGCGTCGAGGGGGTCGCGCGCCTGCAGGCGCTCGGCGCCCGGCTCGTCGGTCCGGACATGCGCTTGACGATCGAGATCGTCGACGGCTTCCCGGTGCCGCGCGGACGAAAGTTCCGCCCCTACGTCGCGCTGTCGTCGTCGGAGGCTGCCGCGGCGTGCCGCGCCATCGAGCCCGGCCGCGATGTCCGGACCAGCGGGCCGGCCGAGCACGCGACCGCGCCCGGGCTGCTGCTGGTCCACGACCCGAGCCGCGTCGGAGCGCTGCGCGCCCTCGACGGAATCACCGACGCGAGCCTCGAGGAGGCGATCCTGTTCCGCTCGCGCCCGGACGCGGCGTTGTACGCGGCACAGCACGCGGCATTCGTCGCGACGCTGCGCGCCCACGCCGGGCGCGTGGCATACTTGACCGATCTCCTGGACGGCGACGAGTTCCTGGCGACGGCGCGCAGCAGTCCGAATCTCGTGTTCACGCGCGACTCGTTGATCACGCTGCCGTGGCTGCCGGACGTCTACGTCGGGGGACGCATGGCGCGGCCCGTGCGGCAGGGCGAGCCGGCGGTGCTGCGCGCGGCGGTGGAGACCCTGGGCCTGCGCGAGCTGCTCGCCCTGCCGGA
>Ga0194121_10003190_pt1 | contig 25165 bp, 18 predicted proteins | sample TA2MahCa50mmetaG_FD_148609 | JGI IMG/M metagenome (GOLD analysis project Ga0194121, IMG submission 148609) | Freshwater microbial communities from Lake Tanganyika, Tanzania - TA2015020 Mahale Deep Cast 50m | ecosystem: Environmental > Aquatic > Freshwater > Lake | place: Tanzania: Lake...
AAGAAGGCACGGGGGTGCTTCTCTACTTGAACCAGGAAGGGCGCGGCATTGGTCTCGCTAATAAAATTCGGGCCTATGCTTTGCAAGACGCTGGACGCGATACCGTGCAGGCCAACGAAGAACTGGGCTTTCAGCCAGACTTGCGAGATTACGGTATTGGTGCCCAGATTCTAGTCCATCTTGGGGTCAGACGGCTACGGCTGCTGACCAATAATCCGCGGAAGGTGGTGGCTCTCGAAGGCTACGGTTTAGACATTGTCGAACGTGTGCCCTTGCGTATCCGCCCCAGCAAGTACAACGCCCGCTACTTGCAGACGAAACACGAAAAGCTCGGGCATCTTTTCGATATGGACGAATGGCACGCTGACGAGAAACACGAGTGGTGGTAATCTCTGAGGCCACTGGTGACCTGAAGACACGCAGGCGTTGCAGGAAGGAATGAACATGCCACGTTTTATTGAAGGGGCTCTCTCCGCTGAGGGCCTGGATTTTTCCATTATTGTCAGCCGTTTTAACGATTTTATTACCGCTCGCCTGCTGGATGGAGCCCTGGATGCCCTGGTACGCCACGGAGCCCGTGATGATCGGATCACCGTGTATCGGGTGCCTGGGTCCTTTGAAATCCCCATGATGGCCAAAAAGGTGCTCGATCTCGGGCAGGCCGGAGATGCCATGATTTGCCTTGGCGCACTGATCCGTGGCGCGACCCCGCATTTCGACTACATTGCCGGCGAGGCCAGTAAAGGCATTGCCAGCGCGGCTCTGGCCAGTGGTATCCCGGTGACCTTCGGGGTCCTGACCACAGATACACTCGAACAGGCCATTGAGCGTGCGGGGAGCAAAGCCGGCAATAAGGGCTGGGAGGCTGCCATGTCTGCGGTTGAAATGGCGAACGTGTATCGCCAATTGCGTCATTAAGGGGTAACACCGTATGGGCAGACGGCGACAGAGCCGGGAGGCAGCATTACAGCTTCTGTATGCACTGGATATCACGCGCGCCAGTGTCAGGGATGTCCTGCGTGAAACCTGGGCCGAGGCGTTCCTGTTCCCGGACATTCGTGATTTCACCACGACCCTGGTTACCGGAGTGATGGAACACCGTGATGAAATCGATGTCTTTATTCAGGATTGTAGTACCAATTGGGCTCTAGAGCGCATTGGCCTGGTGGAGCGTAATATCCTCCGTTTTGCGATCTATGAACTCTGCTTTCTGCCGGATATTCCTCCCAATGTCACCATCAATGAGGCGGTCGAAGTGGCCAAGAAATACGGCACGGAAGATGCCCCCGCCTTTATCAATGGCATTCTCGATCGTATCAAACACGCTGTGGGGTCGCGTGCCCTGGCGCTGCCCGTCGCGTTGTCCTCGTATGCCTTGTAACCCCCTATTGCTCTGCCAGATCTGAGTCAAGGGAGAGGCTATGCGTTTTCCATGGTCATCAACGCCGCGTCGCAAACGACACAAGCCGCTGTTGCAAGTGCCGTTTGTTGGCCAGCAGGCCCTCCTCACGGAGCTTGCCAGTCATGTACACGCTGCGCAGCAAGGCACACCGCAAGGTGTGCTGCTGCATGGGCCGCCAGGGATAGGCAAATCGGCGATTCTGGAGGAATTTGTCTTTCTCCATTGCACCGCTCCGCACGTGTTGCTCCTGCAACTCAATGCCTCCGCATGCCTCCTTGAGCACGAAGTCTACTGGCAGCTCTGTGCTGCCCTGCAGACGCGCTGTGAGCAAATTGTCCAAAAGGTCTATACGGCGACACAGCGGGTACGCAAGACCCTCGGGCTCCATTGGGACGCAGCAGAGTTCCGGCAAGTCCTGGCTTCAGCGGATTGGGTGCAGATGCAGAGCGCAGTGCCGAGCCCACGGCCTGCGAGTAGCTCCGCCACGACCCCGTTTGCCCCGCTCTTCGCCAGCATCCAGGAACATCCATGGGCCATGGGGGCAGCGGCGCTGCTCGGCGTGGTTGGCCGAAGCGTGCCGGGTCATACAGCACAGCGCCTCTGGCTCCAGCGCTGGCTGATGTTTTTGCGAGCCCTGCGGGGGCGCTATCAGCCTGAGGCTGCCACCCTGGTCGTGCTGATTGATCAGCTCCCAACTGCGGCTGGTACGCCAGAGGCGGGAGTCCAGGCCACAGCCTGGCAGCAGAGTCTCCAGGCCATGATCACCGAACAGCTCCCGCTCTTGATCCTCTGGGCGACCACCTCGGAGCAGAGCCCGTCTGTCCAAGCTGCGGTAAGCGATGTGTTGCCGTTGACAGCCTATCGTGTCGAACCCCTGGATGAAGCCGCGCAGCAAAGCATCGTGCGTCATGCTGTACGCAGCCTGCCCCGGGCGCAGCAGGCGCCCTGGAATCAGGCCCTGGCTACGGCAGGCACTGCAGCCAGGGTACCAGACTGGCTGCTCCTGGCCACTGCCTGTGCTGCCGCTGGGGCGGAACAAGGCGGCGGTCCAGCGCTCTCGCCCCCCGCCCAGGCCAACCTGCACGCTCTGGTCAATCAGCTGGTAGAGATGCTGCGCCAACGCTATACGGCCCAGGCGCCGCTGCTCCGACAGCTCGTCGATGCCTGTGGCTTTTTACCGCCTGGGCAGCACTGCGTGGTGGATGACCTGATGCCCCTGTGTGACATCGCCGGTTTGGGGTTGGAGCCAGTGACCGGGCGTACCTATCTAGAAACCCTCCTGGCCCAATGGGTGCGCTATGGTCTTTTACGCTATGATCCCTATACGTCACGCTATACGCTAGGTTCGAGTGCCATACAGGAGGCGTTGCAAAGTGTGGCCTACCCAGATGCCCAGGTGCGGCAGCAGGTGGCCTATCAACGGCGCCTCAGCGCGGCAATTTTGACGCATGTGCAGCAGGGCGAACGTGAGGGTCTAACAGCCCTGGCGCAGCATGCCGAGGCCGTCTACGGTGGCGCCGCGCGTGAGCTCCTGACCCCCCTGGTGCTGCTGCCCTTTCGCCGTTTGCTCCCCACGTATACGAAAGTGGAACGCCAACGTATTGCCCAAACGCTGGGTAGTTTCACCTCAGCACTCGCCGTCGACATGGTGCGCCTCCTCGTACACGATGAAGATGGCCAGGTACGCAGCAGCGCGGTACAATCCCTGGCAGAGCTCACGCGGGACGAAGCCTTACCGGTGTTGCTTGAGGCGCTGCAGGATAGCAATAGTGACGTGCGTTGGATTGCTACGCGGGCGCTAGGCGAAGCTGCCAGCAGTACGACAGCCGTTGACGCCTTGATTCCGATGCTCACTGACGACGATAAAGAAGTCGGGCGGATTGCCGCAGCAGGGCTCGGGCGCCATGGCGACCGACGTGCTGTGCCGCACCTCATTGCAGCGATCCGCGAAAATTATCCCCTGCTGCGCGAGAGTGCTATCCTGGCCTTGGGGCAGCTGGCGGATCCGCGTGCTGTGCCGGCTCTCCAGGAAGTGTTACAGGACCCGCATCAACAGGTTCGTCGTAGCGCCGAAATCGCGTTGGCCCGTTTTGCTGCCTCCACAGGAGGCTGAAGGGAACTGGCGTGCCCGAGCCGTGGGATCCACAAAGTAAGCAAGCGGAATTTGAAGCGGTGGCGCTCGAGCATTTTAACACGTTGTACAGTACAGCCTTGCGTCTGACACGGAATGCCAGTGAAGCGCAGGATCTGGTACAGGAGACCATGCTCAAAGCCTATCGTTTCTTTGATCGCTTCGAACCTGGAACAAATGTCAAAGCGTGGCTGTTCACTATTTTACGGAACACGTATATCAATACCTATCGTAAAGCCGTTCGCCAGCAAGAGCAGGTAGACTTTGAACGTATCGAGCCCTTCTATGCCGACCCTGCCAATGACCTGGAGTGGTTGGACCAGGAGACGCTCGAACATGTGCTCCCGCATGTCTTGCAAGACGATGTCAAACACGCGCTCGACGCGTTACCAGAAGCATACCGTCTCGTGGTGTTGCTGGCCGATATGGCTGACCTGTCCTATAAAGACATTGCGACTATTGTGGGCTGCCCGGAGGGTACTGTCATGAGTCGGCTCTTTCGGGGTCGAAGGCTCCTACGGAAAAGTCTGCACGAATTTGCCCTCAAGGGCGGATACGTGAAAGGATAAGCCATGTTATCCTGTCAGGACTGTGAACGCTATTTATCCGTTTTTCTTGATCATGCCCTGGAGGTGAAAGAAAGCCTGGACGTCGAGGCCCACCTGCAGGGCTGTCTTCCCTGTGCACACCGCGCGGAAAGCGAGCAACGCTTCCGTAGTGTGGTACGCCAGTCTCTCACAGTGCCTCCTCCTCCTGAAGAGCTCAAGCGCATGATCATTCGTCGTGCCATGCAGGAAGCACGACCACCAGGCTGGCGCAGTTATTTCCCCTTCCCAGCGCGTTTGCGCGATTTTGCTCTCGGGATGGCCACCGCGGCTATCCTTGCCTTTGTGGTCTATGGCACGCTCCCAGATTTCTCCGCCGACCAGGATATCCAGAAAGTAACACGAGAAGCCTCGCTGGCTTATGGCACCTACACCCGCCAGCATATGCCGCTCGATATGGTGAGTGCCGATGATGCCGCGGTCGTCCAGTGGCTCAGCACGCGCATGGGGTATCGTATCAAGATGCCCTGCGTCACGGATGGCTCCACTCAGCTCCTGGGCGGCCGGGTGTGCCGTCTGCTGGACCGTAAAAGTGCTGCGCTGATGTATCAGCGTCACGGTGTGCCGATCCTGGTTTTTGCCTTTCACGGTGAGCACCTGTCGATCCCTCCCCAGACAAACACGCTCCTGAATGGACAGACGAGCGTCCATGTGCGCCACGTCTCAGGGCGCCCGGTGGCGACCTGGCAACGTGATGGGGTGGTGTACTCTATGGTAGGCGATGTGCATCGTGATGAGCTCATGAGCATGGCCGCGAGCATGAATTATCGCTGACCACGCGCAGAGCGAGACGACCAGAGGGCAGGAGAGAATGAGGCAGCAAAAAGCTGTGCACAATACGCGCACGAGTGATGCGTCGCGGCATATCCCACTACCGTTACACTGGCGACAACGTGGCCTAGCGCTGGCGTGTGTGCTCAGTCTGGGATGGCTCTCCCCCCTCTGGGGGCAGGCAGCGCCACGGCCCAAGACGCGCCTGGCACAACACACCATACCAGCCAGTACGCCACCGCCCGCCTTGCCCGCTACGCCCACAGAGCGGGTGCTGGAACTCTCGCTCGAAGACGCCATTCGCCTGGCTTTGCAAAACAATTTAGATATCAGCCGCGAGCGTTTTAATACGGAAATTGCTCGTACTCAGGTCGAACAGGCACGCGCCGCCTTTGATCCCAGCGTCGGGCTAACCACGGGCTACTCTCAGACTCGATCGCTGCCTTCGACACAAACCCTGCAATTTGATCGCGCCACCGGGCTGCCAACCGGCAGAACGACCGTGACCCGGCCCTATACGACCCGTACCGAAGTGACACCGAGTTTTACGCAGAAAATCATTACGGGCGCTACGTATGAACTCAGTTTGATCAACACGAAGGAGACCTTTTCTCCCGAGCGCTTTGGGACGACTACGCGGGTGGCGAATCCGCGCTATGAGAGTGCTGCGGCGTTGACGTTCACGCAGCCTCTCCTCAAAGGGTTTGGGATTTTCGTGAATGAGGCACCCATACGGCAAGCGCAGAACAACGAGGGGATCGCGCAGCAACGCGTGGTGCAGATCGTGCTCGATACGATCTTTACCGTGCAGCAAGGTTATTGGGAGCTGGTGTTTCGGGTCCAGGATCTCGGCGCGAAACGGGAATCACAAAAACTTGCCGAAGATTTTCTGGCAGAAAATACCATTCGCGTCGAGCTGGGCACCCTAGCGCCCATTGAGCTGGTGCAGGCAGAAACCCAGGTGAAACGCAGCGAGGGTGACGTGATCACGGCAGAAGCCGCAGTGCGGGAGGCCGAAGACCGCCTGAAGGAAACGTTGAGCATTGTCGAGACGCTGAGTACCTGGCGCTTGCGCTTACAACCTACGGATACGCCCCCGTTTGCCCCTATTGCCGATATCCCCGTGGACGAAAAAGTGTTTTTTGCGATGCAGCATAGACCGGATATCGTGCAGTCGCAGCTGGCGATCGCTTCCCAGGAAATCGCGCGCGATGTGGCGCATAACCAGCGCCTGCCGCGGGTGGATCTCCAGGGAGCCGCGAGCGTCAATGCCTTTGCCAAGGATGCCGATAGTTCCTTCACCGGTATTAAAGATGCCGAAGGCTATAACTGGTCGCTGTCACTCAAATTCACCTATCCGTTGGGGAATCGGGCTGCCAATAATGAGCTCCAACGCCAGCAATTGTTATTGCAACAGGCCCTCCTCGATCAACGCAAGATCCAGCGTACCGTCGTCCGGCAGGTCTTTCAGACGGTGCGTGATGTCGAAACGCTCAGCAAGCGCGTCGAAGTCACGCGAGCAGCAACGGTCCTGGCACGGATACAGCTCGAAGCAGAGCAGGAAAAATTCCGCCTGGGTCTGTCTACGAGTTTTAACGTCTTACAGTTTCAGACGCAGTTGACGACAGCCCGGACAGAGGAAACGCGGGCCTTGAGCGATTATAATGTTGCTCTGGGCAAACTTGATCAAGTCACAGGTACACTGCAATACGGGGCAAAACCGTAAAGGAGAGACATATGGACGTATCGGTCACCGTCTATTCAACCACCTGGTGAGGCTATTGCCGAATCGCCAAGAGGTTCTTGGACGAGAATAACATTCCGTATACAGAAATTGATATCGATGTGGATGAAGAGGCTGCCCTGCGCGTCGAAGGATGGAACCGGGGCAATCGTATTGTCCCGACCATTGATATCAATGGCACGATCATGACCAATCCCAGCCCGACGCAAATGCGCCAGGTCCTCGGTTTGTAACGCCACCACACCAGCGGGTCGCTTGCAAGATGTGCAGGCGACTCGCGGCAACACTTTCTGGACATGCTTGCTGTGAGCAATGTGATTGCAGTGCGCGGTGCCCGTCAGCACAATCTCAAAAACCTTTCCGTCGATATTCCCCGGGAGCAGCTCGTGGTGATTACCGGGCTGAGTGGCTCTGGCAAATCCTCCCTGGCATTCGACACGATCTATGCCGAGGGGCAGCGGCGCTATGTAGAATCGCTCTCCGCCTATGCCCGACAGTTTCTCGAACAGCTTGAGAAGCCTGATGTCGATGCCATTGAAGGGCTCTCGCCCGCGATTGCCATCGAGCAAAAAACGGTCAGCCGTAATCCGCGCTCGACGGTTGGCACGGTGACCGAGATCTATGACTACTTGCGTTTGCTCTTTGCGCGTCTGGGTATTCCCCACTGCACAAACTGTGGTCAGCCGGTACGGGCCCAGACCGTCCAGCAGATCGTGGACCAGATACTCCGCCTGCCAACCGGCAGCCGGGTGCTCATCCTCGCCCCCATTGTGCGGCATCGCAAAGGCGAGTATCGCAAGGAGCTCGAGCAGATCAAGCGCCAGGGCTTTTTGCGTGTACGCATCGACGGTGCTATGGTGCTGCTGGAGGAGCCGCCACCGCTCGATAAAAATGTGTATCATAGCATCGACATTGTCGTCGATCGTCTGGTCATCCGTCCTGACCTGGCCACACGCGTGACGGACTCGGTGGAGACTGCGCTGCGCCACGCATCGGGTCTCGTGGGGGTGCAGATCGTCGAGGGCGAGCAGTTCCTCTTGAGCGAGCGGCTGGCCTGCCCTGACTGCGGCACGAGCTGTCCGGAGCTCACGCCCAGGCTGTTCTCGTTCAATAGCCCACAGGGAGCCTGTCCAGCCTGCGACGGCCTGGGGCTACACATGGAGTTCGCCCCCGACTTGCTTGTGCCTGACCCGGAACGCTCCCTCCTCGATGGCGCTATTAGTGTCTGGAGCCCGCAGCAACTGGCCTTCATGCAGCCCCTTCTCGAAGGTCTTGCTACGCTGCATCACTTTGACCTCCAACAACCGTTTCGTGCGTTAACGTCGGCCCAGCAGCGTCTAGTGCTCTACGGAACTGGCCGCACCTCGGTCCCTGTGCAGCATGCGAAGAATGGCCGGACGTATAACCGCCTGTATGAAGGGGTGATTCCGCCCTTGCAGCGGCGCTATCAGGATACCGAATCGCTGACGGTGCGTGAAGATCTCGAGCGCTATATGCGACCGCATACCTGCGCGGCTTGCCAGGGCACGCGCTTACGGCCGGAGGCATTGGGAGTGCTCATCGCGCAGCGCCGCATCAGTGACCTGACGGCGATGCCTATACACCAGGCATATGCCTTCTGTGCAGCCCTCACCCTGAATGCCTTTGAACAACAGGTGGCCGGAAAAATTCTCCAGGAAATTTGCGCGCGCCTGCGTTTTTTACAGAGTGTCGGCTTGGATTACCTCACGCTCGACCGGACGGCAGGGACGCTCTCCGGCGGTGAAGGTCAGCGCATTCGTCTCGCCACGCAGATTGGCTCTGGTCTGGTGGGCGTGCTGTATGTCCTCGATGAGCCGAGTATCGGGCTCCATCAACGCGATAACCAGCGTTTGCTCGACAGTCTGCAGCGCCTGCGCAACCTGGGCAATACCGTGCTGGTGGTCGAGCATGATCGTGACACGATTCTGGCGGCAGACTATGTGCTGGATCTCGGGCCCGGTGCTGGTGAGCATGGTGGACAACTCGTCGCCGCAGGCACGCCTGCCGAGATTGCCCAGCATCCCGCCTCCCTGACGGGGCAATATCTCAGCGGCGCTCTGGCGATTCCTCTACCCTGCACGCGGCGTCCTCCGGGACCACGTCGCTTACGGGTGCTTGGAGCAAGTGCCAACAATTTGCAGCATCTCGATGTGGAGATTCCGTTGGGCCTGTTCGTTGGCGTCACCGGGGTCTCGGGATCCGGCAAAAGCACCTTGATTATGGAGATTGTCTATAAGGCCTTAGCGCAGCGACTGCACCGGGCCTATGACGCGCCCGGGACGTTTCGTGCCCTGGAAGGTATGGAACATCTGGACAAGGTGATTCATATTGATCAAGCGCCCATTGGGCGGACGCCACGCTCTAATCCCGCGACGTATACGGCCATGTTCGATATGATCCGTGAGCTATTTGCGCAGGTGCCTGAGGCGCGCGTCCGTGGCTACCGCCCTGGGCGTTTTAGCTTTAACGTCAAAGGCGGGCGTTGCGAGGCCTGCCAGGGACACGGCACCTTAAAGATTGAAATGCACTTTCTCGCTGACGTCTATGTCCGCTGTGATACGTGTAAAGGGCAACGCTTCAATCGCGATACGCTCGAGATGCGTTATAAAGGCAAGCACATTGCCGACGTGCTGGAGCTGACGGTCGATGATGCCGTGACGTTCTTCGCCAACGTGCCGGCCTTGCACCAGAAGCTGCAGACACTGCAAGAAGTGGGGCTCGGCTATCTCCGCCTGGGACAGGCTGCGACGACTCTGTCCGGGGGCGAAGCGCAGCGGGTGAAACTGAGCCGCGAGCTGAGTCGGCGCAGCACGGGCCGTACTCTGTACATTCTGGACGAGCCGACCACGGGGTTGCACTTTGCCGACATCCAGCATTTACTCGGCGTACTGACCCGCCTGGTCGATGCCGGGAACACGGTCCTGGTCATTGAGCACAATCTGGAGGTCATCAAGACCGCCGACTATATTATCGACCTGGGTCCGGACGGTGGGGACGCAGGAGGGCGTCTCGTGGCGACCGGGCCGCCGGAAGCCATTGCCGCGGTCGAAGCCTCGTATACGGGACGTTTTCTGCGAGAGATACTGCATGCCCACACGGCTTTCAGCCACGCGTCGTCTTAAGCTGCTGCTCGAATACAATGGCACACGCTATCACGGTTGGCAGAGCCAGCCCCGCCTCCTTACCCTGCAGGGAACGCTGGAAGCCTGTCTGGGGCGCCTCACCAATGCGCCTATCCGGGTCCACGCCTCTGGACGCACCGACGCCGGGGTACACGCGCTGGGCCAAGTGGTGCATTTCGATACGGCCTCGACCATTGCCTTGCCAGCCTTGGTGCGTGGCGCCAATAGCCTGTTGCCTGACGATTTTGTGGTGCGGGAAGCCATAGAAGTCCCGGCAGATTTTCATGCGCGTTTTTCCGCGTGTCGTAAAACCTATGTCTATCGCCTGCACAATGACTCTATCCCTTCCGCCCTGTGGGCGCCTTATGTCTGGCATGTGCCGCAAGGGCTCGACGTCCCTGCCATGCGCCTCGCGGCCAACGTATTGCTCGGACACCATGATTTTTCGGCCTTCCGGGCGGCCTCATGCACCGCCAAGAACCCCTGGCGTGAGGTCTTCGCCTTGCGTCTCAGCCGCCACGCGGAGCGGCTGTTGATCATGATTACCGCCAACGCCTTTCTGCAATATATGGTCCGTAACATTGTGGGGACGCTGGTGGCGATTGGCCGTACTAAGATTCCTGCCGCCGCCATGGCGACGATTTTGCAATCCGGCCAGCGTCACTATGCCGGCCCGACTGCCCCGGCGCAGGGCTTATGCTTGCTCCGTGTGCAGTATGCCCCCCACGCCACGGCGCTGGAGATGTCGTCTGTACCCGACAGGCGTACACCACAGGCATTCGACGTCTAGAAGTATATAGCAGAGCAGATTATCTCCCCTATAGGATGCGCCTGCCCACACCCTATGTCGTCATAGCCCGACAATCCCTTGAGCGTGTTTGGTGCTCTGGCCCCACTTTCTTGTGCCCTGCAAGAAAAAAACTGACCTCTATATTTCCACGATGTACCACATATTCCACAGGTTCGCGTATCGCTGCGCACGCAACCTGCGTGAGCTTGCCTGGGCACTTCTGAAGAATGGCATGTATCTTGCTCTATAAGCAATGTAAAGGGAGAAAATCTTTCTATCTCCCTGATTTTTTTACTCCCTTTCTTCCTGGGAGTTGTGCTATTGTGGACGGACGTAGGCATGGCGAGGACCTCGCGGCGTAAGGGAAGCGATCATGGCAGTTCTGGTAACAGGTGGGGCAGGATATATCGGTAGCCATACCGTGAAGCTGCTGATACAGCGAGGTTACGCGCCAGTTGTCTACGATAACCTCATCTACGGCCATCGTGAAGCAGTTTCCCAGGGCGATTTTGTGCATGGACATCTGCATGATACGGCCCGGCTGGTAGAGGTGTTGACCCAGTATAACATTACTGATGTCCTACACTTTGCGGCGTTTGCCTATGTGGGGGAATCCGTGCAGGATCCCCTCAAGTATTACGACAATAATGTTGTTGGCACCCTGTCACTGCTCCAGGCCATGCGTACGGCGGGGGTCAAGCATCTGATTTTTTCGTCGACATGTGCCGTCTATGGGGTGCCTCGGCAGCCTGTGCTCACCGAAGACCATCCGCTCTGTCCCATCAATCCTTACGGGGAAAGCAAGCTCTTTGTCGAGCGTATGCTGCAGGCCAGCGCCGTAGCACACGGACTGCGCTGGATCAGCCTGCGTTACTTTAACGCTGCCGGGGCCGACCCAGAGGGGGAACTCGGAGAGAGTCATGAGCCGGAGACGCACCTGATTCCGCTGGTGCTGTCCGTCGCCAGTGGTCGGCGCCCTCAGGTGGCCATCTTTGGGACAGATTATGAGACGGCTGACGGCACCTGTGTCCGTGATTATATCCATGTGAATGACCTGGCGGATGCGCATATCCTGGCCTTGCAGGCGCTGGAGACCGCGCATGCGCAGACCGCTTACAACCTGGGTACTGGCACTGGCTACTCCGTTCGTCAGGTGATTGACACTGCCGCCACGGTCACCGGGCGCCCGATTACCACCCAGATCGCCCCACGTCGCGCTGGCGACCCACCCTATCTCGTAGCAGCCTCTCAGAAAATACAGTCGGCCCTGGGATGGCAGTCACGTTATGCCGAGTTGGCCCCCATTCTGGAAACCGCCTGGCGCTGGGAGTGCCGGCGTCTCTATGGTTGATGGGCATTCCCAGGTGATTTCCAGAGATGTTGCTTAACGGTTATCAACCTCCCTCCACACGGGGGAGAAGCTGAGCATGCGTTATTAACTCGCGCACCACGAAGGAGCACAGCTGCCATGGTTGGGATCGAAAGGAGTGAGGCTTGCCACGCTGACACAGCCGTGGCCTCTCCTGTGTCCACAGAGGCGTCGTACCTCCAGCGGCCAACGGTCCGAGGGAAATATCTCTTTGTCGGGGAGACCAAGCTCTGGGTCCGCGGTGTTACATACGGCACATTTCGTCCAGATACGGATGGCAATGACTATCACGATCCTAAGACGGTCGAGCGGGATTTTGCGCAGATGGCAGAGCATGGCCTGAATACAGTCCGTACCTATACACCGCCACCGCGCTGGTTACTCGACATTGCCCAGCAGTATGGTTTGCGCGTGATGGTAGGGCTTCCCTGGGAACAGCACATTGCGTTTCTCGACGATAAAAAACGCGTGCGCGACATTGAAGCGCGGGTCCGGGCGGGCATCCAGGCGTGCGCGGGACATGCCGCCGTGCTGTGTTACGCCATTGGGAACGAAATTCCCGCACCCATCGTACGCTGGTATGGTAATCGTCGCATTGAACAGTTTCTGCACCGCCTGTACCGTGCGGCCAAGGCCGAAGACCCGGGTGGGCTGGTGACATACGTCAATTACCCCACCACGGAATATCTCCACCTGCCGTTCCTGGATCTGGTGTGTTTTAATGTCTATCTGGAGACAGAAGAGCGGCTAGAGGCATACCTGTCCCGTCTACAGAACATTGCTGGTGACCGCCCACTGCTGATGGGCGAGATTGGTCTCGACAGTCGGCGCAACGGCGACTACGCCCAGGCAGAGGTGCTGGAGTGGCAGATTCGTACCATCTTTAGCAGTGGCTGTATAGGCGCCTTGATCTTTGCCTGGACGGATGAATGGTACCGTGGTGGTCATGATATTACCGATTGGGATTTCGGCTTGACCGATCGCCAGCGCTGCCCGAAACCAGCCTTGGCGGCGGTCAGCAATGCCTTTACAGAGACGCCGTTTCCCGCGGACCTCCCCTGGCCACGGATGTCTGTGGTGATCTGCACCTACAATGGCGCACGCACCATCCGGGATTGTTGTGAAGGCTTGCTACGTCTGGATTATCCCAATTTTGAAGTCATTGTGATCAACGATGGTTCCACAGACGCCACCGCGGATATTGTGTCCGAATATCCGTTCCGGCTCATCAGCACGGAAAATCGTGGTCTGTGCAACGCACGGAATCGCGGTTGGCAAGAGTCCACGGGGGAAATTGTCGCGTATACGGATGATGATGCTTACCCCGACCCGCACTGGCTAACGTATCTTGCGGTGGCGTTTATGCGGACGGAGCACGTCGGGATTGGTGGACCGAACTTGCCACCGCCTGGGGACGGACCGATTGCCGACTGTGTCGCGAATGCCCCTGGCGGGCCAGTACACGTCTTGTTGTCTGACACAGAGGCGGAGCACATTCCAGGCTGCAACATGTCGTTCCGGAGAGCGGCTCTGCAAGCTATCGGAGGGTTTGATCCGCAATTCCGCGTTGCGGGTGATGACGTCGATATTTGCTGGCGCCTGCAGCAACAGGGTTGGACCATTGGGTTTAGCCCGGCAGCCATGGTCTGGCATCATCGACGTAATTCGGTGAAGACCTACTGGAAACAACAGCAGGGTTATGGCAAAGCAGAAGCCTTGCTCGAGAAGAAATGGCCGGAAAAATACAACATGCTTGGCCACCTTTCCTGGGCTGGACGGCTGTATGGCACGGGTAGCACGCGAGTCACTGGCCTGAGTCGAGGACGCATCTATCAGGGTACCTGGGGTAGCGCCCTATTTCAATCGGTCTATAAACCGGCGCCTGGCTTCTGGGGGTCATTACCCCTGATGCCCGAGTGGTATCTCGTGATTGCCGCGCTCGCCACGCTGTCCGTCCTCGGGCTGGCCTGGAAGCCTTTACTCCTGGCTTTGCCTGTGCTGGGCTATGCCGTTGGTATCCTGGTGATTCAGGCTGCGCTGAGCGCTACGCATGCGAGCTTTTCCAGCGCGCCATCGACGCGTTGGGCCTGGCTGAAGCTGTGGGGTGTAACCACAGGGTTGCATCTCATGCAGCCTCTGGCGCGCTTACGTGGCCGCTGGATCCACGGTCTCACCCCCTGGCGGTGGCAGAGCGCACGGGGTCTGGCGTGGCCCTGGGCGCGCACCTTCCAGCAATGGCGTGAAGAATGGCAGTGCCCTATGGAGCGCCTGGAAGCGCTCGAAGAGACGCTCCGTGCCGAAGGGATTGTCAGTCGTCGCGGTGGTGATTACGATCGTTGGGATCTGGAAGTGCGCGGCGGTATCCTGGGGGCAGCACGTTTGTTAAGCACCACGGAAGAACATGGCGCCGGGCGCCAGCTCGTACGGTTCCGTCTCTGGCCCAAATGCTCCTGGTTGGCACTGGGACTCATCGTCCTCTTGCTTGCTGGCGCCGGGGTCGCGGCCTCGACGCAGGGCGAAGTGTGTGCCTTGATCCTGCTTGTTGCCGCTGTGCTCCCCGTGTGCCGTATGCTGCAAGAATGTGCTGGGGCCATGGCAACCGCGCAGCACGCCCTCAAACACGCTGGCGCTGAGGATGCATAATGGTAACCTGCAGTCCCACAAAACCGTCGCTGTTCCGACGCTTGCTGCATCAGATGTGGCCATACTGGCCACATCTGACGGCCATATTCGTGCTCGATCTGCTGGTCACACCACTGGCCTTGCTAGGGCCAGTCCCCCTGAAAATTGCCGTGGATACGATCATTGGAGCGCAGCCTTTACCAGCGCTGCTGAGCCCGCTGCTGCCGGATCCGGCGGCACATTCCAATATGCTGTTATTGGGCATGGCGACGGGCTTGCTGGTGCTGGTCGTATTGTTGAACCAGTTACAGGGCCTGGGGAGCCATGTCTTGCGCACCTTCACGGGCGAAAGGCTGACCCTCGAGTTTCGCGCTTTATTGTTCCGTCATGTGCAGCGTCTGGCCTTTGCGTTTCATGACGCACGGGGCACTGCAGATACGATCTACCGCATTCAATACGATGCGCCAGCGGTGCAATGGCTCACCCTGCACGGTATTTTACCTATTATTTCCTCGCTCCTTACCCTGGGGGCCATGCTCTATGTGACGGCGTGTTTCAACTGGCAACTCGCGCTGGTGGCCATGTCGGTCTTTCCCTTTCTGGCGATCATTCCCAAAGTCTATGACAGCCGCATGCGTGGGCGCTATACCAGCATGAAGGAGCTGGAAAGCTCGACGCTCAGTATTGTCCAGGAAGTCTTGTCAGCCCTGCGCGTTGTCAAAGCCTTTGGACGGGAAGACCACGAGCAAGAACGCTTTGTGGCGCAATCCAATGCTGGCATGGGGGCGCGTCTGCGTCTGGCCTGTGTGGAGAGCGCTTTCACGCTCTTGAGCAATCTCTTCACTGCCATTGGTACCGCACTCGTGCTCTACATCGGTGTGCGTGGCGTGCTGGCAGGCGACATGACGCTGGGAGAGCTGCTCATGGTCATCACGTATTTGACCCAGCTCTACGGACCACTCGCCGCTATTGGGGACAAAGTGGTGGGCTTGCAGTCTTACATTGCCAGCCTGCAACGGGCCTTTGAGCTGTCGGACGAAGTGCCCGATGTGGCGGAGCGGCCACACGCGCGTCCTCTCAAACGGGCGACCGGCAGTGTGCGGTTTCAGGATGTCAGCTTTAGGTATGACGGTCGCTATCAAGCGCTGGAAGGCGTCTCTTTTGCGATTCCCGCCGGCACCCGCCTGGGCATTGCCGGGCGCACTGGAGCGGGCAAGAGCACGCTCGTGAGCCTGCTCATGCGCTTTTACGACCCCCATACTGGTCAGATCTTCCTAGATGGGGTGGATTTGCGGGACTATAAGCTCATCGATTTACGGCAGCAGTTTGCCATTGTGATGCAAGAAGCGGTGTTGTTTTCCACGACCATTGCCGAAAATATCGCTTATGGTCGTCCCGGCGCCAGTTTCCAGGAATTGGTGAACGCCGCCAAGGTCGCCAATGCCCACGATTTTATCAATGCCTTGCCGGATGGCTATGAGACGCTGGTCGGTGAGCGGGGCTTACGCCTGTCTGGCGGAGAACGGCAACGCATTGCCCTGGCTCGGGCCTTCCTGAAGGATACGCCGCTACTCATCCTGGACGAGCCTACCAGTGCCATTGACGTGGCCACCGAGGCGCTGATTATGGAAGCTATGCAACGGGTCATGGCTGGACGCACCACGGTCATGATTGCCCATCGTCTGAGCACCCTTGATATCTGTGATGCGCGCCTGGTGATTGAACATGGGCATCTGGTCGACGCCTCCGGGAACATTGATGTGGCCGTTGCCCATCGCGGCCTGGCGAGTATGCCAGCCGAGAAAACGCGCTGAGAGATGCCCTCTATGCCCCTTACGACCGCTTATCCTCCTGCCACACGGGGTCGGATTGTGCTCTGGGGGCTTCTCGCATCCTCACCGTTTGGAGGCATGACCTGGCAGGTCTTGCACCATCTCGCGGGGTTCCGCCGTCTGGGCTTTGATGTGTGGTATGTGGAAGACTCGGACCGGCCCGTGTACGACCCTGTGACGTACTGGCCAGTGGCGGATTACACGGCGAATGTGGCCTATTTAGCACAACAGATGGCGCATATTGGTCTCAGTGACCGTTGGGTGTTTCGGCCTCCAGGCGTGTACGACCAGTGTTGTGGGGCACGCGACATGGCCGGGTTACACCAATTGTACCGGGAAGCTGAAGCCGCCTTCAATCTCTGCGGTGCCCAGGAATTACGTCTTGAACACCAGCATCTTCCCTGCCGTGTGTACCTCGAAACCGATCCGGTCGCGAATCAGATTGCCGTTGCCACAGGTCACCAGCCGACGATTGAGGCACTTGCCGGGCATCATTACATTTTTACTTATGGTGAAAACCTGGGCGCGCCTGATTGCGGCGTACCGCTTACTCAGTTCCAATGGTATCCTACGCGGCCTCCTGTCTGTCTGGACTGGTGGCCTGCGGCGACACCGTTGGCAGACGATGCGGCCCTGACGACCGTGGCGAACTGGCGTCATACGGGGAAAGATATCGTCTGGCAAGGTGAAACGTATTATTGGAGCAAGCATTACGAGTTTGAAAAATTGCTGGCTCTGCCAGCCCGCGCGGCCTTACCACTCGAACTGGCGCTCGGAGGGATGCGTGAGGCAGAACGCCAGCATATGTGCCAGCATGGCTGGCGCATTGTGCCGTCTGTGAGCCTGGCGGATCCCTGCGCCTACCACGCGTATATCTGTGGTTCGCTCGGCGAATTCACTGTAGCCAAAGATCAAAACGTGCGGTTGCGTAGTGGCTGGTTCAGTGACCGCAGTGCCTGTTATCTGGCCGCTGGTCGCCCGGTGATTACGCAGGACACCGGCTTCGGGAATATCTTACCAACGGGAGCGGGGTTGTTCGCCTTTACCACGAAGGACGAAGCCCTCGCAGCCATTGCCGCAGTCGCCCAGGGCTATACCAGACATGCGACTGCAGCACGCCAACTGGCCGAGGAGTACTTTGCTGCCGAACGGGTGTTGGGTGCACTCCTGCGTCGTACAGGACTGCTCTAAAGGACATAGGAGGTGTACTACGTAATTCACGCGTCTTTTCTCACGGCTTTTCCCAGGATATGTAACAGTAGCGAGCAGGTAAGCAGCGGCAAGGGCAGTGCAGCGCTGGGGAAGCACCATCAATCATTACCTAGTGTTAAGGAAAGTACACCATGGCTGAGCATGCACTCGTTGAACAACAGGCCCAGGCGTTTTTTGAAGGCTTGTGGCAACAAGGCGATCACTGGGAATTTGACTCCTCGGATTTTGAGCAGCACCGCTTTGCGCGATTGTCTGCTTTACTGGCAGGGCGGCGATACGCCCGCGTCTTGGAATTTGGCTGCGGCATGGGAGCCTTCACGCAGCATCTGGCACAACTGGGCGATTCTGTCCTGGCACTCGACATCTCGGATACGGCCGTGACGCGGGCGCAAGAACTCTGGCGAGGTCCTGCGACCGTAACCTTTCGTCAGGCCAATGCCATTGCCTATAATGTCCAGGCCGAAGGGCCATGGGATCTCATCGTGCTCAGCGATACTATGTGTTATCTGGGCTGGCTCTACTCGTTCTTTGACGTCAGCTGGTTTGTTTCGCAACTCTTTGCTGCCACTCGCCCCGGTGGCCGCTGCCTGTTTGCCAATACGATGGGCGATTTTGGCGATATGCTCCTGCTACCCTGGATCATCCGGACATACCGTGACTTGTTCGGCCATGTAGGATATCGCCTGGAAAAGGAAGAAACCTATCGCGGGGTGAAGCATGGTGTCCCTATTGAAACACTGATGGCCTTGTTTACCAAATGAGGGACGGCCCATGAGTAAGTATCTTGTCATCAATGCGGATGATTTCGGGGCCTCCGGGGGGTTGAATCGTGGTATTGTGGACAGCCATAGACATGGTGTGGTGACCAGTACGAGCCTGATGGTCACGGGACGTGCAGTACACGAAGCCGTGGCCATGAGCCGCGACTACCCGAACCTGTCTATCGGGTTGCACTGGGACGTCTGGGGAGAACTCGAGCGCGATTTTGATCTCACCAACCTGGCCGCGGTACGTGATGAATGCCAGCGGCAGGTCGAGACATTTGAGCAGAGGCTCGGTCGCTTACCGACGCACATTGACTCGCATTTTCATCTCCATCGCCGGCCGGAGTTATTGCCGTTCTTCCAGAACCTGGCTGGAGAGCTCGGCGTGCCACTGCGTGGCGAGCAGTCGGTGCACTTCATTGGTGGATTTTATGCGCAATGGGAATGGCAGGTCACCAATCTGGCGTATATTAGCGTGCCAACGCTGCAACGTATTCTCCGCGACGAAGTGAGCGATGGCTGGACCGAGCTAGCCTGCCATCCAGGCTATGCGTCGCCAGACTTCTCGTCCGTGTATCTGCAGGAACGTGAAGAGGAAATCCGTACCCTGACCGACCCGCGTATTCGACAGACGATTGCAGAGCTGGACATCCGGCTGGTGAACTATAGCTTGCACAATACGCTGTAGCAGGACAGAAGGACTGAGGCCATAGTGACAATCATGGTGACAGGCGATCATGGTGGAGGAGTCGCCCGCGAGGACGGGCGTGCACACAGGTTGGCTCGTACCTCGAGGCGGCGGAGGCGATATGCCTTCGCCGGTATGCTCGTTATGCTGCTAGCGTGTGCTGTCCCAGGCATGCTGGTCTCGACCGCGTCGGCCTGTGCTGACTTTACGCGGGCTCCGAGCTCTCGCTGGCAAGCCAGCGCAGAGCATGGCATCTCCTGGCTGGTAACGCCCTGTGGCGACCGCTTCTTCTCGCTCGGGGTGAATGTGGTGGACGGGGGCGTTCAAAGTGCGCGCCCAAGTTACGCCTGGGTCCGTTACTACCCGGATCCGCTCGCCTTCTGGACTGCCACGCGCGGGCGGCTGCTCTCCTGGAGCTTCAATACGCTCGGTGCCTATTCTGTCCCGGCACAGCTCCTCAAATTCCCCGTCACGTTTGATATCAGGCTCGGGCAAACTGCAGGCTTTCACTGGATCGACCCGTTCCATCCTGACATGGGTGAGGCCATGAAAGCGTGGGCGGCTTATCTGGTCGGGCCGTATCGAGGCAACTCGATGCGGATCGGCTACTTTAGCGACAACGAGATCGGCTGGTGGAACGGGACACTCTATGCCTTTTACGTCAAGAAGCCGGCAAGCAATCATACCAAGCAGCGTCTCGTCACGCTCCTCCGTGAGCACTATAGTGGGGACTGGCACCGTTTTACAAACGATTTCGTGGTACACAATCTGAACTCGTTCGATGCGCTGCTGCACAGTGAGGAGCGTGTACCCACGCTGCGCCCTGGTGGTGCAGGGATTCAGGCGGTACGACGGTGGACAGCCCAGGTGGCTGGCCACTATTACCGTCTGGTGCACGATGCGCTGCGCGCGGCTGATCCTGACGCGCTGATCCTCGGTGACCGTTTGCCGATTTACTACGACCCTGTGGCCATCAAGGCGATGCAGCCCTATGTTGACGTCATCTCTGTGAATTACGATGTCGATAGCGCCGATGGCTGGATAGGTCGCTATTTCTTTGATGGTCTCCGCCGCTTAGCGGACAAACCTGTGCTGATCTCCGAATGGTTTTATTCAGCTCATGAGAATCGCTCAGGCAACCGTAATTCGGCTGGCCTCATGACAGTGGCCACCCAGGCAGAGCGCGCCCAGGGTGCTGGCACTGCAGTGCACAACTTTGCGCGGCAACCGGCGATTGTTGGCCTGCACTGGTATCTGTTTTATGACGAACCCGCAGGTGGGCATTCTGGCGGCGATCATAACTTTGGCTTACTCGATATCCACAACGAGCCCTATGCTGAAGTGGTCGCGGCCCTCACGCAGGCCAACGCCCAGGTCATGGAGGTGCATCGGGCCGCACCGCTGCCAGAGAGCACGACCACGACACACCTGCCCTACGCCCGCATTGATCCGAACGCGAGTACGCTCAACGCCTGGCCAAAGCCCGCATCGCTCGTGCTCCCCTGGACACCCTCTGCAGGCGAAGTGCCATTCGGAGACCTGTATGCCACCTGGAGCGAGCAAGGTGTTGGGTTGGCTTTCCAGGGCATGGACTACTACGACTTCGATTTGCTCGCGCACGATGGTCCCTTCCCTCGCACCGAAGCCTTCCGGATCTGGATCGGGATCGATGCCGGCGCAGGCCCCCAGCGCTTCGTGCTCAACTTGATTCCCCGCGAGCGCAAGGATGGCGAACCGTATGACCACACGCCAGAGCTGTGCGGCGTGGCAGACAGCGGATGTCCTCCCGTCGAAGGGGTGCAGGCGCGCTCTTTCTGGTTTAGCCAGCCACGCATCAATGCCAAAGTGCTCATCCCGTGGACAGTACTCGGGATCAAGCCGGCGTCTCATCCAGCTGCAGTGCGTCTGGACGTCGCCGCTACCGCTTTCTTCCGCTCCCGCTGGATGTCTTTGAGCGGACTGCCACCCGAGGAAGCCCTGGCACGACCCGAGCAGTGGCGGAGCCTACACCTGTCGCCTGCGGTCAGCTCGACCCGCTAGATGTCCATTTCATAAGTGCATGACCAGTCTACAGTGCCTGGGCGCGCGGCCCTCCGGGCCGCTTTCGGAGCGGGCCAGAGGCCCGCGTACCCAGGAAGCTGGCGGAGGATTTACGAAATGGACATCTAGTTTCTCTGCCAGGCAATGAACGCTGCAGACGAGGGAGAGTTGACTGCAGCACGGGCGCCTGCGCTGTCCCGTGACGGTCTTGACCGTCATGGCCGTTTCCCGCTACACTGCGACACGTGACATCGTGTAGTAGTGATAGACACGTAATGCTCGCGCGCGTGACCGGCTGAGCCGTTGGAGAGAACCTTATGGTTAAAGGCGCGGCAGGAGGGAGAGCCTCAATTCTTCGCCTGGTGGACGTGCAGGAACAATACGGCCGGCATATCCTTGCCGACATGTTGGCCGGCCTGCCACCTCTGCACGCCTGCTGCGATCTCGGCGTAGGCAGAGGACAGGATTTGCAACTTGTGCGGGCTCGCTTTCCCCTGGCCCATTTAGCAGGTATTGACTGTACGGAGCGGCATCGTGCCTTACTCGCCCAAGCCGAGATTCAACTGCATGTCCTGAATCTGGAGCAAGATGTTCTACCGTTTCCAGACGAGAGCGTCGACTTCTTTATCGCGAACCAGGTCTACGAACATCTCAAAGAAATCTTCTGGGTCAGTCATCAGGTCAGCCAGAAGCTGAAAACCTCGGGCTATCTGTTTATTGGTGTGCCGAACATTCACGCCTTGCATAATCGCCTGCTTTTTAACTTTGGCATGCAGCCCAGCCAGATGAAGTCCTATTCTGCTCACGTGCGCGGTTTTGGGGCCCGAGAGATCCCCCAGTTCTTGGATGCCTGCTTTCCTGGCGGCTACCGCCTCGTCCGCGTAGGCGGTGCGCAGTTTTACCCGTTTCCTAAGCGGCTCGCGCGTATCCTCTGCAAGTGCTTTCCCTCTCTGGCCCATAGCATGTTTTTCCTGTTCCAGAAAATCCGTCCCTATGCCGGGGAATTTGTGCAGCATCCTATCAGAGCGCACCTGGAAAGTAATTTTTATCTTGGAGCCGCTCCCACAGGTGCCCCTGTCGATTGACCCTACCCGTCATGGGCTGCGCGCTACCGCTTTGAGGGGTTGCCCCTTGGGCAAGTCCCCGGCTTTGCTGGAGGCCGCTGACATAGCAGAGGACACACGCATCAGCACGACAGGCTGGGGGTCGTGCTGATGCGGTTATTGGCGTCCCTCCTGAGGAGCGCGGGTTTGTCTAGGACACGTTGCTCGGCAGACTCCGGGCGGCCTGCCAGGTGTCAAATTTTTTAATAATCTCGATCTCCAGTTGTTTGACCCGGTCGCGAGTCAGACCGAGCGTACGGGCCAGCGATTCCCAACGACGCGGCGGTTTGCCTAAAAAGCGCCCTTGCAGCACAACCGACTCACGCGGTGAGAGCAGACGTGCAAACTCCTCACACTCCGCAGTAGCCAGGGCCTGAAGTGCTGGCCGCACATCAGGACGGTCATATAAGGTTTGCATCTCCTCTCCTTCCCGGGCGCCTACGTCTGAAAGAGCACGTGCACCATGGCCGTGAGGACGGCATCCGTATCAATGTGGTGTTTATGGTAGAGTTCCTGTATCGACCCTGCTTCCCCGAAATGCACGACCCCGAGTGGTTTGAGTGGGGCGCGAAAGAGTGCGCCGAGCCAGGCCAAGGCGAGTGGATGACCATCTTGCAAGGTAATGGCAGGCACTGTCCGCTCCGCTGGCGGTACGAGCTCGTCGAGATACGATGTCGCTCCGCATTGCGACGCTGCAAAATAGTCACGGAAGAGACGGTCAGCACTCGTGACATTGATCACATTGGCATAAATACCGTCCTCACGGGCGATGTCACTGGCTTGCAGCGCCTCTTCGAGCATCACCCCGGTAGCGAACAGGTGCACACGGGGGCACTGGCAATAATCCGCCTCCTGGCGATAGTCGCGCACCCAGTACCCGCCGGCCAGGACCTGACGACGCCACTCGGGTGTCGATTGCCGGATCGCCTGGGTAATCGGGCGTGTTGAAAGACGGACGTACAGGCTCTGGCTGTGCTCGCGGTCTACCAGTTGCTGTAGCCCCCAGCACATGATGCACTCCAGTTCCGCAGCGTAGGCCGGCTCATAATACAGCAACCCTGGCATGCCCATGCCAATCAATGGCGTATAGACAGACTGGTGCGCCCCGCCTTCGCGGCTCAGGCTGAGTCCGGAAGGGGTCCCGGCAAAGAGAAATTTGGCGCCTGTATAAGTTGCATAGTTGAGGGCATCCAGGCCACGGGACACAAACGGATCGTAAACCGTGCCGATGGGCAAGAGCAGCTCGCCGTGCAGCTCCTGCGCCAGCCCAAACATCGCCAGTGCCAGATAAAAATTATTCTCCGCAATACCCAGCTCAACATGCTGCCCGGCAGCCGTCTCACGCCATTGCAAAAGACTCGTGACACCGTGCTTTGCCCAGTAATTCGGGCGGTCCGCCGGGGCATAAATGCCGCGCTGGTTAATCCAGTTAGCCAGGTTCGTGGAGACCGCCACATCTGGGGAGGTCGTGACCAGGCGCGCCGCAACCTCTTTGAGATCGCTCAGAGTCACCAGGACATGCCCGAATGCTCCTTGCGTGGAGGCACGCTCTGGGAACCGCATCCCCAGGGTCGGTGGCACCTGTAAGGCTGGCCGTGGCGTCGAGACTGTCGTCTGCCCCGGTGAGGCCGCCTGCAAATGGTGTTGGGTCTGCTGGATCCACTCCGTCATGGGATCGGTGGCGTCATAGCCATCCCACTCGTGCCCCACGGCAATGCCAAGGTGTTCCTGTAAGGCAGCGATATGGGCATTCGTGAGCTGAGCCGAATGATTCTCCAGATGGCCGGCAATCGGTAGTCCCCAACCTTTAATGGTGTAGGCCAGGATGACTACTGGTCGATCATGGATCTTTGCAGCCGTGCTCAATGTTTGTAAAATCTGCGGGATATCATGTCCCCCCAGATTCATGAGTAGCGCTTTCAGGGTCGTATCATCCACGCTGTCGAGTGACGGCTGGATACCCCGATCACCGCTAGCCCCCCATTCGAACATGGTGCGGCGAATGTGCGCGCCGTCAGCGTTTAATAAACTCTGATACTCGGCATTGCTACACTCATCGATCCACTGTTGCAGCCAGTGCCCATGGGGGCGCTCAAAAAAGGCGCGTTGCTGACTGCCATATTTGAGCCAGAGCACTTCCCAGCCCTTGGCCTCAAACATCCGGGCAATTTGGGTGACCTGGCCCTCTGGAGCAATGTGGTCGAGACTCTGGCGGTTGATATCAATGATCCACCAGAGATCGTTCAGGCCATAGGCACTCGCCTCGCCCAATGCCTCTGGGATATTGCCTTCATCAATCTCTGCATCCCCAACCAGCGCAATGTAACGGCCTGGGGTCGTGTAGCCAAAATGATCACGCAGGTAGCGTTGCGTCAAAGCCCCAAAAATCGTCGCAGCAGCTCCTAAACCCACGGAGCCAGTCGAGATCGTCACGCCATCCGGATCTTTGGTGCGGCTGGGGTAGGGTTGCAAGCCGCCAAACTCGCGGAGTGTACTCAGCTTGTCCTGTGGCAAACGGCCCAGTAAATACTGGATAGCGTGCAACACCGGCGAGGCATGTGGCTTCACAGCCACATGGTCGTGTGGGCGGAGGACCGCAAAATACAGTGCTGTCATCAGACTCACCACTGACGCACAGCTTGCCTGATGTCCACCAACCTTCATCCCATCAGGATTGGGGCGTACCTTGTTGGCATGATGAATCATGTAGGTAGAAAGCCAGAGCACACGTTGTGCCAGGGTTTCCAGGGTGGTGATCGTATCGGGTTCTAGCGCAGGGGGAAATGACGAAGTCTGAATCGCATCATCCATTGCGGGTCTACCTCCGCACAACTGTGAGGCGTTATGAGCCTAGAGGCTATCCTCATCGCGCCTCACCATACTGAAGGGCCAGGGCAAAGCCACCCGGACAGAGCACGCAGATGTTAGCAATCATCGGCCAGCATGCGC
>Ga0194121_10003192_pt1 | contig 25159 bp, 20 predicted proteins | sample TA2MahCa50mmetaG_FD_148609 | JGI IMG/M metagenome (GOLD analysis project Ga0194121, IMG submission 148609) | Freshwater microbial communities from Lake Tanganyika, Tanzania - TA2015020 Mahale Deep Cast 50m | ecosystem: Environmental > Aquatic > Freshwater > Lake | place: Tanzania: Lake...
AGGATGCGCCGCGCGCGGGCGCTCGCGGCCGCGTCGTTCCGCTCGTCGGGCACTGGGTCGCCGGGGGCACCGTGGCCGCGCAGGCCGACATCCCGGCGGTCGGAGACGGCGCCATCGAGCTGCACGCCGCCGCACTCGACCTCTCGCACCCCGCGCTCGGCGGTGCGCTCGCCGAGGCCCGCGCGAGCGGCGTCGGCGGCTTCGCCGGCCCTGGACTGGCCAGCCTGAATGTCACCGGCCGCGTCGATTTCCACGGCGACTTCGTACTGCCCGAGGCTGCGCCGCGCGCGCTCGAGTCGCTCTACCGAGTGTACCTGCGCGAGAACGACGTGCGCACGGCCGCGGAGCTCGGGCGCCTCGACCTCGCCGCGCTCGTCGGCACGCTGGAGCAATCCGGAGCCGGGGACCTCTACGGAGCCGAGCTGCGCGCGGAGCTCGCCGGCACGCCGCTCTTCCTGCGCGACACGCGCTTCGGTTCGCACGCAGACCGCTTCCGCTTCGAGACTTCGCTGGACGCGCTCAAGCTCCCCATCGATCGCGAGCATCTCGCGCCGTTTTTCGACGAGACGCTGGTCGCGAGCCTGCTCGACGATCTCGGCTGGCGCGGCGAGCTCGACATCCGTGACGCGCGGCTCGAGCTCGAGACCGGAGCCGACGGTATCGGCGAGGCCGTGTTGCGCGGCAGCATCGAGGCGCGCGCGATGTCGATCGATCTGGGCTTGCCGATCGAGGTCGATACGGCGCTGGTCACGATCGACGAGTTCGCCTTCGGGCCAGCGGGCGCGCACCTGCAGGCCAGCGTGTCGAACCTGCACGGCCAGATCAGCGATCGAGAGATCGAGCGCGCGTCGATGCGCCTCGCCTATGCCAACGGACGCCTCGATGTGATCGGACTTGCGGCGCGCCTCGAGAATGGACGCATCGACTCGCTCCCCGCGACCGGAGGCGAGCGCCCGTTCTTCGCGATCGAGCTCGCCGAGCCCTATCGCTTCGAGCTCGCCGGCGCGCTCTACGATGTCGAGCTCGAAGGCCTGTTGGCCGGTATGTTCGAGTCCGACTTCGCGAGCCGCGGGACGCTCGACGCGCGACTCGAACTCTCCGGCGATCTCGAGCGCGTCTCGGGCATCCGCGGCAGCGGCAAGCTCGAAGTCGACAATTCGGTGTTGTGGTCGATCCCCGTCGTGCGCGACCTGCTCGCGAGCCTCAAGGTCGAGACCGGCTCGGTCTTCGAGCGCATCGAGTCCGACCTCGCGCTCTCCGAGGGCGCCTTGCGCATGCGCAACCTGCGCATCGAGAGCCCACTGCTCTCCCTCGACGGCGAGGGCACGCTCGACCTCGACGGCCGCCTCGACTTCGACCTCGAGGTGCAGTACCGCATGCTCGACTGGCTGGGCTTCTTCAATCGCGTGATCTATTGGGTGCAGTCGGGCCTCGTGCGCGTGGCGATCCGCGGCGACATGGCCCGCCCGCGGGTCGAGATCCAAGGTGCGCTCGGGCGCGCCACGGACAAGCACCGAGGCCCCCGCGACCTGCCGTTGCCGCCGCTCGCCCCGCTGCCGGCTCGCTTCTAGCGCGAGAGTGCCTTCGGGAGCCCGCGAGCGGTACCCTTGGCTCCACATGGCTCTCCACGACGCCCCCCCGCTGTTCGCGGTGCTGCTCTCCGGCGGGATCGGCACGCGCTTCTGGCCCGCAAGCCGGCGCCAGCGCCCCAAGCAATACCTCCACATCGTCGGCGAGAGCTCGATGCTCGCGGAGACGCGGGCGCGCCTCGAGGGCATCATTGCGATCGAGCGCGTGCTCGTGGTGACGACGCGCGCGCAAGTCGATGAGGTGCGCGCCGCGCTCCCCGACCTCCCGGCCGCGAATGTCATCGTCGAGCCCGTCGGCCGCAATACCGCCGCGTGCATCGCGCTCGCCGCCGCGGAGATCCGTCGCCGCTCACCGCGTTCGGTGCAGGTCGTGCTGCCCGCCGACCATGTGATCCGGCCGCGCGAAGCATTCCAGCGCTCGCTGCGCGCCGCCGTCGCCGCCGCGAGCTCCCATCAATCGCTGTTCGTCTTCGGCGTGCACCCCGCCTTCCCCGCCACGAGCTTCGGCTGGATCAAGGCTGGCCTCGCGTCCGCGATCACCGATGGCATCGCCATCCACGCCGTCGAGCGCTTCGTCGAAAAGCCCGACCTCGAGCGCGCGCGCGGCTTCCTCGAGCAGGGCGGCCATTACTGGAACTCCGGCATGTTCGTGTGGAGCAGCGCGGCGATCGAACGCGCCTTCGCGGACCACTTGCCGCAAGTGTGGAGCGCCCTCGACCGCCCACTCACGGAATCGGAGCTCGAGCAGATCTACCCAACCTTGCCGAGCGTTTCGCTCGATGTCGGCGTGCTGGAGCGCGCCAGCAATGTGTGCATGCTGCCCATCGACTACTTCTGGAGCGATGTCGGGTCGTGGGACGCGCTCGCGACCGTGCACACCTGCGATGCAGTTGGAAATGTAAAGACGGGCGGCGTGCAGCTGGTCGCCAGCGACTCTCAGGACTGCATCGTGCACGGCGAGCGCGGCTCGCTGGTCGCGCTGCTCGGCGTCGACAACCTCGTCGTCGTCCACTCGGGCTCGGTCACGCTCGTGTGCCGCAAGGAGCGCGCGCAGGATGTGCGCATGCTCGTCGAGCGCGTCGAGCGCGAGGCGCGAGAGTTCCTGTGAGCCCTTCCGCGCGCCGCGGCGTGCTCGCCCTCGACCACGGCACCAAGCGCACCGGCCTCGCCTGCACGGACGCGCTGCGCATCACGCGCACGCCGCTCGATCCGTTCCAAGGCCCCGGCGACTCGCCGGCCCTGTTCGCGGCCGTCGAGGCCGTGCTCGAGGAGCGCGACATCGACACCCTGCTCGTCGGCTGGCCCTGCAACATGGACGACAGCGACGGTCCGCGCGCCGCGGATGTCGGGGCCTTCGCTGCGCGCCTCGCCGCGCGCTTTCCGCGCCTGCGCGTCCTGTGCCACGACGAGCGCCTCACCACCAAGGCCGCCGAGGAGCTCCTGCGCGAAGCCGGCCACCGCGGCCGCGACGCCCGCGCCCGCCGCGACTCTTGGAGCGCGCTGGTCCTGCTCGACGACTGGCTGCGCTCCGGCGAGCCCACCACGCGCCCCATCGGCCCCGGCCCCAGCCCCAGCCCGAACTCCCCGGGACCGAAACCCGACGCCGAGCGCGGGGTTCCCTAGCGCGGAGGACGCCATGCCCAGCCCCATCCGACTCACCGTTGCGCTGCTGTGCGCGCTGTGCACCCGCGCCGCGCCGCTCGCAGCCACGCAAGGCGCACCCCCGCCGGCGCCCGACAGTGAGCGCCCGCCGGGACCGCTCCCCATCCACGAGCAGCCGACGGAACCGGGCATCGCCTGGTTCGGCACATGGTCGGAAGCGCTCGCGGAAGCCGAGCGCACCGCCCGTCCGATGCTGTTCATGTCGGCCGCGCCGCAGTGCCAGCGCGTGCCCGGCGTGTGGTGACCGGGCTACCAACAGACCGACAGGCGTGTCCTGTCGCAGCCGCAGGTGGTGGCCGCCTCGCGCGCCTTCGTGTGCGTGCGCCCGCAGACCTACGAGGACGCCGAGGAAGCCAAGATCCTGAGCTATGTCTTCTCAGGCCGCAGCGGGCTCGAGAACACCTCGTTCGCGCTGCTCGACCCCACGGGCAAGAAGCTCACGGCGGGCTCGCGTTCGCCGAGCATGAGCTACGGCGAAGTCGAGCGCTTCGTCGCGGCGCTCGACGCCACGGCGGCCAAGTACGCCGAGAAGGCCAAGCCGATCGAGGCCCTGCCGACCCTGCGCAACCTGCGGCTCGCGCTGAATGTGGCGGCGGCGGACATGCGGCCGCTGGTCGTCGTGCGCGGCAAGGACGAGGCTGCCGCGCAGGCGCTCGCGCGCAAGCTCGCCAAGCTCGCATGGAGCAAGGAGCTCGTCGGCGAAGCGCACTATGTCATGCTCCACGAAGCGGTCGAGTTCGAAGCGCTCGCCCCGGAGCTCGGAACGAGCGTCGTGCAGCCCGATCCGTACGGACTCGGCGGCAAGGTGCTCGTCCATGTGAAGCCGGAGGCCGACGCGAAGGCGCTCGCCAAGGCGCTCGCGACGGGCTTCGAGCAACACAAGGTCGAGGCCCGCGAGCACGACGCGCATGTGCGCGAGGCGCGCCGCCGCGGCATCGAGTGGGAAAGTCCGATCCCCCTGTCCGATCCGCATGTGCCGGAGCGCAGGCGCTGAGGCGCGCGTCAGGCGGACCTCCCCGAGGCGGACCTCCCCGAGGCGGACTCCGCGGCCCATTCCAGAGCTGATCCGGCCCCTAGCCGAGCTGCCGCACGAGCCAGTCGCGCACGAGCGCGGCGACCTGCGGGCCGCCGGCGTCGTGCAGCAGCTCGTGGGCCGCGCCGCGCAGCTCGCGCACCTCGACGGAAGTGCCGGCGGCCTTCGAGATCGACGCGTCGCTGAGCTCGCGTCCCTCGCCGTGCAGCACCAGCGTCGGCACACCCACCTGCGCGAGACGCCGCTCGGCGTCCGCGGCCACGGCGGCGACCTGCTCGATCGCGCGCTGCGTGATCACATCGTGCACGAGCGGGTCGGCGCTCCAATCGCGCCGCGCGCCCTCGTCGCGGAAGAGCTGCGCGGGGGCATGGCCGATCGCGCCCGGTGCATCCGGCGCGAGCTTCTTGAAGAGCTTGAGCAGTCCACCGGGTGCCGCGGGCACGCGAAACGCTGGCCGCCAGCGCGGCGAGACGAGCACGAGCGCGGCCACATTGCTGGGCTTGTCGAGCGTGTAGCGCAGCGCGTACAGCGCGCCGAGCCCCACGCCGACGAGCACCTTCGGCGCCACGGGCAGCCGGTACGCGAGGTGATCCTGCACGGAGTCGAGGTCGCGCAGCACCTCGGCGATGCCCGCGCTGTGTCCGCGCGCTCCCTCGCTCTTGCCGTGGCCGCGCAGGTCGGGCAGCGCCACCGCGAAGCGTGCCTCGGCCAGCACGCGCGCCGTGTCGAGATAGCGCCCGCCGTGGTCGCCGGCGTCGTGGACGAGCGTGACACCGCCGCGCGGCTCACCGTAAGCCGCGAGCTCGAGCACATGCAGCAGGAACAGGCCCTTCGACGAGTGCGAGAGCCCCACGCCCTCCGAGCCGTCCTCCGCGGACACGCGCAACTCGAGGTAGGTCGCGAGCGCTTCCGTGCCGGCCATCGCTAGCGCCCCACGTAGGTTCCGCCGTTCTCTTCCGCGAGGCGGCGCATCAGCACCGCGTCGTGCGCGTCGGAGAGGCCGATGGTGTGGATCACGATGCCGGAGTTGCGGTTGCGCTCGCGCACGAAGGAGAGGATCTCGTCGGTCGAGGTCGTGATCCCCACGGTCGCGCGCCCGTCGGTGAGGAAGTAGATCGTGTCGATCACCGGAGCGGACCACGCCGCGCCGCCTTTCGCGCCCGCGAGGTCGAGCGCGCGTTCGAGCGCTCCGTAGATGTTCGTGGCGCCGACGGCGTCCGACGCCGCGATGAAGTCCGCAGCCTGCTTGCGCATCTCCGGCGTCATCGTCGCGAGCTCGTCCGACCATGTCCACACATCCGTGGCGAACAGCACGAAGTTGAACAGCGCTCCGTCGCGCAGCCCGCCGACGGCCTTGGCGAGGTCGCGCTTCGCCGCCTCGAGCCGCGACGACTCGCCCTGACCCGGCAAGTCGTAGGGCCGCCCCGGATCGTCGTTGGGGTTGTTCTTCGGCACCATCGAGAACTGCATCGAACCCGACAGGTCGAGCACGAACAGCACGCGCTGGCTCTCCGTGGCGATGCCGAAGAATGTCACGCCGCCCGTCTCGGCCGCCTCCTGGAGCGCGGTCTTCTCCGGCGGCAGCGGCGGCACGACGAAACTCGCCTCGTTCTCCTTCCACCAGCGCTGCCAGATCGCGAACACCGGCCGAAAGTTCTGGCCCGTGAGCGACTGCAGCGCGGCGTTCATGTCCGAGCGCGAGCGCCCTTCTTCCTTCTCGAGGCGCGCGACGAGCGCCGGCACCGCCGCGCGCGAACGCAGCTGAGCCAGCGCCGCCGCAGCCCGCGCGCGCACATACCATGACTGGTGCGGGAGAAACTTGCCGATCAGCGCCGGCTCGATCGTCGCGTCGCCGAGCGCCGAGAGCCCGTCGACCAAGGTCGCGATGCCGAGCGGCTCCGTCTCGGCCGCGAGCAGCATGCGTAGCTGCTCCTTCACGCTGTCACCCTTGCACTGGGCGAGCAGTCGCAGCGTGTCGATGCGCGTGCGGTCCTTCGAGCGTTTGAGCGCGCCGACCAGCTTCGCCAGCGTCTTCTCGAGCTCCTTGCCGCTCTCGCGCGCGAGCGCCGCCGCCGCACCGCGCCCCGACGCCTCGACCAGTATCTCGAGCCGATAGCCCAGCGTGACGAGCTCGCTCGACTCGCGCTTCGCCTGCTCGTACTGGTCCGCCGTGGCCTGCGCCACGCGTCCGTCGTTCGCGGCCGCCTCCTCCTGCCAGCGGCGCTCGAGCTTGCGCACATCCCCCATCGCCTTGGCGATGCGCGCGCGCAGCTTGTCGATGCTCGCGGCCGACTCGCACATGAGCTCGTGCAGCCCCGCCGCGGTCCCCGGCCCGCCGATGCGCCCGATGAGCTCCGCAGCCGCCGCGCGCTGCAAGGTATCCGCGCCCTCGCGCGCGTCCGCCCAGATCTCGCCGTCGCTCTTGCGCCGCCGCGCGGGCCCGAGCACCTCGCACAGCCGCGCCAGCCCGTCGGCCACCGCGTCTCTCCACGGCTCGAGCTCCGCGACCTTCTTCTCCGCCTTGGCGCGCTCCTTGCGCAGCGTCGCCAGCCGCTCCTCCTCGCGCTCGAGCGTCGGCTTCACGGCCGCATCGCGCTCCGCCTGCGCGCGCAGTCCCGCGATCACGACCTCCCGGCGCTCGCAGGCATAGCGCAGCGCGAGCACCTCTTCGCGGCCTGCCCGCAGCCCCTCGGCCGCGTTGCCGTACTCCAGCGTCAAGGTCGGCACCGCTCCGGCATCGCCCAGCCCGACGAGCTCCGCCAGCGCCGCCGCCTTCTCCTGCTGCGTCCCCGCCGCCGCGGCCTGCGCGAACTTCAGTTGCGCCGCCGAGAGCGCCTTCTCGTCCAAGGGCGCCAGCGCGCACAGCCACGACAGCGCCACGAGCACGAGCGAGTTCAGCATGCGGGGACCTTCCGGGCGACCTCAGGTGGCGTAGCCTAACCTCGCACCCGCCGGAGCTTGGTGACTGCCAAGTGGCTCTCCTTAGGCTAGACTCTGGGCGGCGTGAGAGGTCTGGACCGTCGTCGGCGGGCAACCGCAGGAGGAAAGTCCGGACTCCACGGGTCAGGGTGGTTGCCAACGGCAACCGGCCGCGAGGCCAGGGAAAGTGCCACAGAAAACAAACCGCCGCGCGCTCCTCACGGGGCGCTCGGCAAGGGTGAAACGGTGCGGTAAGAGCGCACCGCGGAGCTGGTGACAGCTCTGGCAGGGCAAACCCCACTCGGAGAAAGACCAAATAGAGATGGCTCATGGGGACGACCCGCTCCTCGCCATCCGGGTAGGTCGTTCGAGGCCGAGCGCGAGCTCGGTCCTAGAGAAAGGACGGTCTCGCCGCGCAAGCGGCTAGCCAGGATCCGGCTTACAGGACCTCTCACGCCACTCCCCCCCCTGCGATGGGGCTGCCGACGCGCAAAGCACTATTAGTAGTGCTTTGCAAACTACACACCTTCAGCATCTTGACAGGTTGGGGGGGACGGGGAGAATCCGATGATCTGTCTCAGGCCTTCCCCGGGCCGAGGGCGTCACCCAAGGCGCTCCCCGACCCGCCGGAGTGGCCTCTCGCGACTGTCCCACCGTCTCACTCGTCTCTGCCTCACTCGCACTCTTTTAGAGGCCCCCACGCGCCCGCCCGGGCGGGGTGGCCCGTCCCACCCAAATGGAGTTCGTCTTTGTCGTCCCGCGCCGGGAGCTCTTCCCGGACCACTACCCCCACGGCTTCGTGCCATTCGGCGAGGGTTGGAGCGCGGCGCGGCTGCACGAGGTGATCGAGCGCCACGGCTTTTTCGTGGAACGCGCGCGGGCCGAGATCACGCCCGAGTGGAAGCAGATCATCCCCTACAACATGGTGGCCTGTGGGGACAGCGTGCTGCTCCTGCGGCGCACCAAGCAGGGCGGCGAGGCCCGCCTGCACCACAAGCTCACGCTCGGCGTCGGCGGGCACCTCAACCCCGAAGACCTCGCGGGCGTACTCGGTCGCAACCCCGTGCCGCGCGGCACGGCACGCGAGCTCGCGGAGGAGCTCTCGATCGAGGGCAGCTACGAGTTCGAGCCGCTCGGCCTGATCAACGACGACGCCAATCCTGTCGGAGCCGTCCATGTCGGCTTGGTGCAACTCGTGCGCGTCGAAGGCTCGGTCTCGATCCGCGAGACCGATGTGCTCGAGGGACGCCTTGCTCTGCCGGCCGAGCTCGCGGCGATGCTGCGCGACGGCGCCAACTTCGAGACCTGGTCCGCCCAACTCGTCGCGGCCCTGCCCGCGTTGCTCGCTCCACCTGCCCGCGCGGCCAGCACCGCCACGGCAAGCGTCTCCCCCGCAGGAAGTTCACGCTAGCGATGTCCAAGGTTCGTCCCGCACGATCTTTGAAGACACGCTCGTCGGCTCAAGACAACCCACAAGCTCCTACACCTTCGGAACTACGACTCGATGAAAGCCAAGGTCACCTCGGATTCCCAGCGCCTCTACGACTTGTTGCTCGGCGCCCGCACCGCGGACAAGGTCACGCTGTACTTCCGCGACGGTCGCGTGCTCAACGGCTCGCTGATCTTCAACCCCTTCAAGGGCACGGGGCGCCTGATCAACATCGATCAGGAAATGTCGCTCGATTTCTCCGTCGACCAGCTGCGCGAAGTCAAGTTCTAGCGCGCGCTCGGCAGGCCGCGGCGAGCTGCGGCGACTCCCACCGGCTTGGCCGTGCGTCGAACGCGCGGCGAGGCCGGTGAGCGTTGTGGGAGCGACTCCCTCGCGCTCAAGCCTCCCGCGGGTCGGGTGGCATCTCGGGCTCGAGCTCCACATGCAGCGCGTCGGCGATGCGGTTGATGTAGTTGAAGTAGGCGACGACCTGCGCGAGGTCGTGGATCGCGCGGTCGTCGAGGCCCGCGGCGCGCAGCGCGAGCACATCGGCCTCGCGCATGGACGCGGGCGCGAGCGTCAGGCGCTCCGCGAACTCGCACAGCGCGCGCTCGCGCTCCACCAGAGCCGCCGCGCGCCAGTCGCGCTCAATGGATGCGAGCCACGCGTCGCGCTGCTCGGGCGGCATGTCGCGAACCTCGGCACGGAGGTCCCACAGGTGCGCCTGCGTTCAGTAGTGACAGCGATTGGCGCGCGACACGACCACGGCGGCGAGCTCGCGCTCGCGGCGCGAGAGCGGCGACGGGCCGTGCATCAGCGACTTGTAGAGCTCGAGCGAGGCGCGGAACGCGCCGGGGTTGAGGCTCTGCAGCTGCAGGATCTGGTACACGCGCCCCGCGCGCCGCACGGCCGCGTCGTAGAGCTCGCGCAGCTCTCCCTGTGCATCCGCCGGCGCGATCGTGCGAATCCAGCTCACGCGAGCGACTCCACCGCCACATCCGCGTTGTAGTCGGGAACGCCGCCACCGGCATCGACGCGACCGTGCGCAATGAGTCCGTTCACTTCCGGCCAATGTCCCTGCAGCGTGCCCGGCGTCACCGCGGCGACGAACACGCGGCCGCGGTACTCGCCGAGTGAATTGCGCAGCCGAATCGGCTGGTCGTGCCGCAGGCCGAGCCGCCGCGCGTCCTCCTCTGCCATGAACACGTGGTCGCGCTCGGCACCGGTCAGCGGATCGCGCGCGGCCTGCACCATCGAGTTGAATTGCTTGCCGCGGCGCGTCGCGAGCGTGAACATGCCATCGCTTCCGCGCGCCGCTGGAGGAACCACCGGCTGGAAGTGCGCCTTGCCGTCCTTGGTCGGGAAACGACGCTCCGCGCACAGGTGCGGGCCGCCCCACTGGAACTGGTCGCCCTGACGCTCGAGCTTCTCGATGCCGGCGTAGCTCGGCACGGCGCGCGCGATCTCCGCTCGCACGGCGGCCGCATCGGCGAAGTGCACCGCGCCCGCGCGCTCGGGCTCGACGGCCCGCGCCAGCTCGAGCAGCAGCTCCCACTCCGAGCGCGCCTCGCCGACATCGTGTCCGGGAATGTGCGGGGAGAAGATCACGCGGCGCTCCGTGGAGGTCTCCGTGCCGCCGCCGCGCTGCTCGTAGCGCGTGCGCGAGGGCAGCACATACGCGATGTCGGCCGGGTCGACCAGCATCTGCTTGGTGAGCACGATGTCGGTGTGCACGCGCAGCGGGATGCGCGCGAGGCCCGCGGCGATACGCTCGGGCTCGGGCATGGTCTCGAGGAAGTTGCCGCCGATGCAGTACAGGCCGTCGAGCTCACCGCGGTGCGCGGCCTCGAGGTACTCGACGGTGGTGAGCCCGTTGCCGCGCGGAACCTCGAAGCCCCACAGCTGCGAGAAGTGCTTCACGCTCTCCTCGTCGATCGCGACGCCGCCCGGCAGCGCCGTCGAGTAGGCCCCCATCTCCGCGCCACCCTGCACGCCCGAGTGGCCGCGAATCGGCATCAACCCCGTACCGTCGCGCCCGACCCACTCGCGGAGCAGCGCGAGGTTGGCGATCGCCTTGACCGTCTCGGCGCCGTGCATGTGCTGCGTGACGCCCATCGACCACACGAGCACGCCGCGCTCGGCGCGGGCGAGCTCGTCGACGAAGGCCTCGAGGTCCGCTCGTGTCGTGCCCGCGCGCGCGAGCAACTCATCGAACGGCAGCTGCGCGAGCGCGCGCTCGAGCTCGGCGAAGCCCGTCGTCGCCGCGTCGATGAACTCGCGCGCGACCGCCCCGCGCTCGATCAGTCGGCGCGCGACGGCGTTCAGGAACGCGAGGTCGCCGCCGACCTTGACGAGGAAGAAGCGGTCCGCCAGCCGCGTCCCGAACAGCGCCGAGTCCGCGCTCGACGGGACCCAGTAGCGCTCCATGCCCGGCTCGCGATAGGCGTTGACCATCAGCACGCGCGCGCCGCGCTTCTTCGCCTCGTGCAGGTACTTCATCGACACCGGCTGGTCGTTGGCCGGATTCGAGCCGAGGAACACGATCACATCGGCCTTGTACCAGTCCGTGTAGGAGCATGTCGTCGCCGCCACGCCGACCGTCGCCTTCAGGCCGGCGCCGCTCGGGCTGTGGCACAGGCGCGCGGAGTTGTCGACGGAGTTCGAGCCCAGAAACCGCATCACTTTCTGCGCGACATAGTATGTCTCGTTGGTGATGCCGCGGCTCGTCACGAACATCGCCGTGCGGCTGCGGTCGAACGCGCGCCAGCGCGGACCGATATCGGCCCACGCCTCGTCGAACGAGACGCGCGCGAAGCCGCGCTCACCCTTGCGACGGCGCAGCGGATACGGAATGCGGCCGAGCTCGCGCAGGTCCTTCGAGGAGCGCGCGCGCAGCGCCTCGACATCGCCCCAGGCGCCCTCGGGCATCGGCCCCATGGTGTTGAGACGCAGCAGGTTGAGCCGCACGAGGCACAGGTGCGTGCCGTCGACGGTCCAGTCGCGCAGGCCGCTCGTCCCCAGCGCGCAGCCGTCACACACACCCTTCGTGAGTACATCCCACGCGTAGCTCAGGTTGTCGCGGTTCTGCCACCCGATGCGGAGCATCTCGAGGAAGTGATGCGGCTTGGTCTCGCCGATCCCGAACGGGACGAGCGAGTGGATCCGCTCCGAGAAGCTCTGACCGCGACGTTCCATCCGCGCCGATTCTAGTCGCTGCGAACCCAAGCGCCGAGGGCCTGTGCGTGTTGAAGCTTGAGCCGGGCCATGCGCGCAAAGCTCGCGTCGAAGCGCAGTTCGCCCTGCTGCCTTAAGAATCCGCCGAGATGCCCGTACCAGCGCGCGCGCGTCTCCTCGGCGTCGAGGCACAGGCGCAGCACCATGCGGCGGGCGCCGAGACACACGGTCGCGGCGAGCAACTCCGCGAGCACACGGCGGCGCAGGCTCGGCCGCACCGGTTCGATTCCCAGCGCGCGCGTCGTCGCGAGGAGCTCCTCGATCTGCCGCCGCTCGTCCTCGACGAACGTGGCGAGCAGGCGTGCGAGCTCTGGGTCGCGCACGAGTCGGGCGAGCCGGCGGTAAGCAGCCAGCGCACCGCGCTCCGCGCGCAAGGCTTCGGCGAGCTCCGACTCGAAGGTGCTCGCCATGAACCCTAGCGGCCCGCGCGCTCGAAGTGGGCCTCGATCGCGCGGCGCGGGCGCGAGTCGCTGCAGCGCCCGTGGAACTGCACGAGCGCGGCGCGAGCGCGGCCGTCGTCGATGGCGATCAAGAGCTCGACGAGCGCGAGCTGGAGCCGGAACAGGTCCGTGCGCTCGAGCAGCGCCGAGGCCTCGCGCGAGAGATCGCTGCGACCCTTGGCGCTCGCGCCGAGCGCCCGCGCCGCGGCCACGCGAGCAGCGACGCCCCAACTCTCGTCGAGTAGCCCTGCCTGCAGCGCAGCCAACGACTGCGATCCCCGCACGCTCGCCACCGCCGGCACGAGCGCCGCGCGCAGGCTGTCGTGCAAGGTCGCGCGCCCCAACTCCTGTAGCAACCAAGGCAGTGCTGGCTCGCCTTCGGACAGCGCCACCACTCGCGCGGCGGCGCCCATCGTCGCGGGGCTGAACTCAGCGGCGTACTGCTCGCGCGCGAACGCCGCAAACTCCTCGCGCGTCTCCCACGCCGCCAGCGTCTCGAGCGCGGCGACGCGGACGCGCGCCGAGCGATCCGCGCTCGCGAGGCCCATCAACTCCTGAGCGATCGGACTCTCCGCCGATGTGTGCACACGGCCAAGAGCGCGCGCCGCCGCGACCCGCACGGCTTCGCACGCGTGGCCAAGTCCATCGAGCAGCGTCTCGGCGATGCTCCAGCGCCGCTGCTCGTCCGGCTCGGTCGCGAGCCGCACTCCGAGCTCGAGCAGCGCCTCGCGTCGCTCATTCACGTCGTCGGACTCGCTGGCAAGCGTGCGCCACTCGTCCGTACCGCGCTCCGTGCGCGCGCGCTTGGGCACCCAGCCATGTTTGTCGAACACGACCCAGCTCGGCCGCGTCGGCGCCGCGAGCTCGATCACCTCGCGTCGCTCGTCGATCGTCACGCGCGTGCGCCGCGAGCCGCTCGCATCGCGCACCTCGATATCGACGGGCACGGTGAACACCGCCGGCGTACCGTCGGTGCTCGCCTGCACCTGCTCGACCTCGATGCGCACGCTGCGCCGCGACTCGCTCCAATTCCAGCGCACCGCGAACTCCGGGTAGCCCGGCCGCAGGAACCACTGCTGGAAGAATGGCGCGAGGTCGAGCCCGCTCTCCTGCTCCAGCGCGCGTCGGAAGTCGTCGGTTGTGACCGCGCGCCCGCGGTGATCGGCGACGTAGCGCCGCAGACCTCGGAAGAACACGTCGTCGCCGAGCTGGAAGCGCAACAGATGCAGCCGGCTCGCGGCGCCCTGATAGGCCTGCCCGCCTCGTGTGAAGAGATCGAACGGCTCACGCCAGCGATCCCACACGTGCGGCCGACGCAGGGCGCCCGTGTCCTGCGCCATGTAGAAGTCCTGCACATCGCGCATGGCCGCGCGGAAGTCATCGCGCCCCGCCGTGGCCTCGCGGTAGAGCAGCTCGCCGTAGGTCGCGAAACCTTCGTTGAGCCAGACCTGCGACCAATCCGCGCAGGTGAGCAGGTTCCCAAACCATTGGTGCGCGGCCTCGTGCGCGATCAGGCCGGTCGGATCGTAATCGCGCCGCGCGCGCTCGTCGCCGACGCAGGCGTCCGTCAGCGTCGTCGCCGAGATGTTCTCCATGCCGCCGTGCGGAAAGTTCGCAACCACGGCCTGCGAGTACTTGGCGTAGGGATAGCGCGCGCCGGTGAGATCCTCGAAGAACTGCAGGATCTCGGCCGTCGGCTCGAAGCTCGCCTCGAGGTGCTCGTCGAGTGCGGGCTCGGCGACCAGAGCGAGCGGCACGCCGTTCCAGCGCGAGCGCACCTCGACGAGCTCACCCGCGACGAGGGTCGTCAGGTAGGCCGGATGCGGCACGTTCATGCGCCACAGGTCGACCGTTCCGCCATCGGCACTCGCGAGCGACTCAACCTTCTCTCCCGCAGCCACGGAGATCCAGCCGCGCGGCAGAGTGACTTCGAGTTCGCTGGTCGCGCGCTCCGCGGGCTCGTCGATGCACGGGAACCAACCGCGCGAGTCGTCGCACTGGCCCTGCGTGAACGCGTGCGTCGGCACCCCGTCGCGCGCACCCGCGAACCACAGGCCGCGCCGCGGCACGCCGCCGTAGCGCACCACCACTTCGTGGCTCGTGCCCGCCTCGAGCGGTGCTCCAAAGTCGATCGCAACGACACCGGGACGGCGCTCGAAGGAGAGCGAGCGTCCTTCCTCGTCGCTCACGCCCGCGACGTCGAGCGTATCGAGGTCGAGCTCGAGCACCTGCACGAGGTCGTGGCGCGGATGGAAGCGGATGCGGCACTCGCCCGCGATCGTGCGCGCGCCCGGATCGAGCGCGAGCTTGAGCGCGTAGTGCTCCACGTCGACCGGGCTCGTGCCCGGCAAGTGCCGCTCGAGCGGCGGAACGTCGAGCGTGAGCGGCTTGGGCGCGGCGCAGGCAGAAAGCGCCGCGAGCGCGAGCAGCGAAGAGCGAAGCGGCGAGTTCATTCGTTGCGGACGAGGATGGATGCAACGCGCGAGCGCCTACTGCACAACCTGCAACTGAACACCGGCGCGCAGCTCGGCGAGCTCCGCTTCCGCGGCCACGGCCGTCCACACGAGCAGCTCGACTTCCGTCGGAGCGAGCCCCTCGGCCAACTCGACGCCGTGCAGTCCGTTCGCGCCGAGCTTCTCGACGCACGCACGCTGGTGCGCGAGCTGCTCCGCGAGCGCCGCGCGGAACTCCGCAGCGTCTTCGGGGCTGTCCCAAACGCTGCGCCAGCGCAGCGCACGCGCTTCGCCCTTCGCGAGCAGCGCGAGACGATCGCCGTCCCAGCCGCTGGCGGCTTTTGACGTGAATGTGAGCCCCATCATCGCCATCGGGTTCGAGAGATCGACGCCGCCGCGCTTGGCGGGCGCGAGCGAGACGATCGCGCACGAGAACTCGCCCAGCGTGTCCTCGCGCAGCACGCTCCAACCGTTCGGCACGCTCGCAGCGACGAGCTCGAGACGCTGCGGCAGGTCGAGCTTGCTCTCGTCCCAGTACTTCGCCGGATGCAGCGCAACTTCCGTGGACACGGGCGGCGCTTGGAACGCCCGCGCGACATCCGCGCTCGGCACGCTCGCCATCTGCGCGCTGAGCCACTTCTCGCTGCGCGCAAGGAAGCCTGAGCCGACGAGGTAACTGCCGATCAGCGGCTTCCACAGCCACTGCGGCGACTGGTCGAACGTGCCCTTCATCATCTCGCCCGCGGCCGCCATGCTCGCCGCGTCGAGCGAGCGCGCGTTCGCCATCTGCCAGCGATTGCCAACGAGCGTCGCCGAGCCCTCGACGACGCACCAGTACGCGAGCTGCGCATCCGTGTCCTTGCCGAGCTTCGCGAGCTGCGCGTCGATGCCGTAGAGCTGGTCGTCGAGCGCGTGGCCGAGCTCGTGCGCCATCGTCATGCGCGCGAGGCCCAGCGGGCAGCCGTCCATGAGGCTGAACGAATCGCTGTCGGGGTCGTAGAAGCCGACCACTTGGCTGTCGAGCAGTCGCAGCGTCTCCGCCATCACATCGAGCTCCGGCGGAATCACGCCGAGCAGCTTGCCGACGAGCGCGTCGGCCGCGAGCTTCTCCGGCGTCTCGGTCTTGCGCAGCCGCTCTTCGACATAGGCCCGCAGGTCGGCCTTCGAAGCCAGCTTGACCTTCACAGGCGCCTTGAAGGCCTCGCCGCGCAGCTTCTCGATGTCGCCTTGGATCTCGAGCGCGACGCGTTCGAGCTCGGCCTGGGTCCAGCCCTGCGTCGGGGCGGCCGGAGCCGGGGTCTGGGGGCAGAGAGCGAGGAGCGGAAGAAGCATCGCGGTCGACATCGCGCAGAGCGTAGCAGGCTCGAAATCTGGCCGCAGCACGCCACTTTCGCGCCGTCTGCGCCGCTCGACATTTGCGCTCGCGGCGCGCGCACTGCACGATCTGCGGCCCTCCTCGGAAATCACCCCATGACGAGCACCGCCACCGCCCACAAGCCCATCGCCCCCGTCGACCTCGCCGCCGAGCGCGCCTCCCTCGGCCCAGCCCTGCACGAGGCCGTGCTGCGCACGCTCGACTCGGGCAAGTATGTGCTCGGACCGGAGGTCGAGGCGCTCGAGCGCGACTTCGCCAAGTTCCATGGCGTGGCCCACGGCATCGCCGTCGGCACCGGCACCGACGCGCTGTGGCTCGGCCTGCTCGCCATCGGCGTCAAGCCCTGCGACGATGTGGTGACGAGCCCGTTCACCTTCTTCGCCTCCGCGGCCTCGATCGCGCTGATGGGCGCCCGTCCGGTGCTCGCCGATGTCGATCTGGAGACGGCGCTGCTCGATCCCTCCAAGGCGCGTGCCGCGATCACGCCGCGCACGACCTGCATCCTGCCCGTGCACCTCTACGGCCAGCTCGCGGACATGCAGGCGTTCCGCGCGCTGTGCGACGAAAAGAAGCTCCTGCTGCTCGAAGACGGAGCTCAGGCCCACGGCTCGCGCCGCGATGGCGCCGCCTGCGGCACGCTCGGCGATGCGGGCACATTCTCGTTCTATGTGACCAAGAACCTCGGTGCGGCCGGCGAGGGCGGCATGGTGCTCACGCAGAGCGGCGCCGTCGCCAAGAACCTGCGCGGGCTGCGCGACCACGGCTCGCCGGCGAAGTATGTCCACGCGCGCATCGGCACCAACTCGCGCCTGCAGGCCATTCAGGCCGCGATCCTGAATGTGAAGCTGCCGCACCTCGAGCGCTGGAATGAGCGCCGCCGCGCGAACGCCGCGCGCTACGACCGCAACCTCGCCGGCCATCCCGCGATCGGGCTGATGAAGGTCGTGCCCGGCGCGTACCACACCTACCACCAGTACACGGTGCGCATGGGCGGCGAGCGCACGCGCGACGCGGTGCTCGCCGACCTCGCGGCCGAGCAGATCTTCGCCGGGGTCCACTACCCCAGCCCCGTGCACCTGCAGGAGGCAGCCAAGCCCTGGGGCTACGGTCCGGGCGACTTCCCCAACGCCGAGCGCCTCGCCCGCGAGGTGCTGTGCCTGCCGGTCCATCCGTTCCTGTCCGATGCCGACATCGACCGCGTGAGCGAAGTCCTGCGGCGTGTGACGCGCTAAATCGATTTCGTCACAAGTCTTTTCCAGAACAGGACTTGTGACTCCCAATCGGCGCACCGCTCGCAGCGCTCCCCCGCGGGCCGCAGCGCTCCCGCTCGGATTCCGGCGCAACCTTGGGCTCGCTGGCACCCGAAAAGGCCTCCACGGGCCGCTCGCGTCCCGTCCTCATGGCCCACCCCCGCTCACCCCGGTCGGGACGGATCCTGTGCCTCGCCGTGCGCAGTACGGTGGTGCTGCCGCGCTCCGTCGCCACGCTCGAGCTGCAACGGCGCGAGAACCTGCTCGGCATCGACCAGCATCCCGCGGACGACACCCCGATCGTCGCGGTGCCGCTGCTCGACCTCGAGGGCGAGGCCGCGCCTCACAAGCTCGCGAGCATCGGCACGCTGTGCCGCGTGCTCGACCGAACTAAAATGCCCGATGGGTCCCAGCGCGTGGTGCTGCAGGGACTGCGGCGAGTCGTGCTGCGCGCGGTCGACGACTCGCGCGGCTGGTTCGAAGTGGAGACGCACGAGCCCACCTACGCGCGCACGGCGGACGCCGAGCTCGCGCGCTGCGTCGAGCGCGCGATGGCGCAGGTCCACGAGCTCGTGCGCGTCGACACCCGCTACTCGGAAGAGCTGCCGCGTGTGCTCGCGCTGAATACGTCCGCCGCGGGCCATCTGGCCGACCTCGCGGCGGCCAAGCTGCACCTCTCGTACTCGGATCGCACGCGCATACTCGTCGAAACCGATGTGCAGCGGCGCCTCGAGCTGCTCGGCAAGTTGCTAGAGCAAGAGATCGCGCGCGGCGAGGTCACGGCCGCGCTGCACGGCAAGGTCGAGGACGAGAAGCGTCGCAGCCTGCTGCGCGAGCAGCTGCATGTGATCCAGATGGAGCTCGGCGAGGCCGACCCGCTCGAAGCACTCGCCCGCGAGCTCGAGGCGAAAGTCGCCTCCGCGGCGATCCCCGAGTCGGCGCGCCGCGCCTGCACGCGCGAGCTCGCGCACCTGCGCCGCTGCGGCATCGGCAGCGAGGAATCGAGCCGCATCCGCAACTGGATCGACTGGCTGCTCGAGCTGCCGTGGAGCGCACACACCGCGGATCCGACCGCGACGCCCGACGAGTTCCGGCGCGTCGTGACGGCCCTCGACCTCACGCACACGGGGCTCGACGAAGTGAAAGAGCGCGTCGGCGAGTTTCTCGCCGTGCGCCACCTCTCCGGCACCTCGCGCGGAACCGTGCTGTGCTTCCTCGGGCCTTCGGGCACCGGCAAGACGAGCATGGGACGCGCGGTGGCAGAGGCGCTCGGCCGCAAGTTCGTGCACATCCATGTAGGCGGCTGCGCGGACGAGAGCGAGCTGCGCGGGCGACACCTCTCGCAGGCCGGCGCCGTGGCGGGCCGCCTGCTCAACGGCATCGCGCGCTCCGGCGTGCGCAACCCGGTCGTGCTGCTCGACGAGCTCGACAAGATCCACAGTGCGGGCTGGAGCCACTCCTCGAGCGCGCTGCTGGAGATCCTCGATCCCGAGCAGAACCGCGAGTTCGTCGACCACTACCTCGGCGTGCCCTTCGACCTCTCCGAGTGCCTCTTCGTCGTCACCGCCAACGACCTCTCGCCGATCCCCGAAGCGCTGATCGATCGGCTCGAGCTGATCGAATTCGGCAGCTACACGGAGACGGAGAAGGTCGCGATCGCGCGCGAGCACCTGCTGCCGCGCGCGCGCGAGTCGACGGGTCTGACCCCGCGCGACCTCACCGTCTCGCAGGGCGCGCTCGTCGAGGTGATCCGCAGCTACACCGCCGAGCCGGGAGTGCGCGCGCTACAGCGCTGCCTCGACAGCCTCGCACGCAAGGCCGCCGTCGCGCGCGTGCGCGGGGGCCACGCCCTGCACGTCGAGAAGAGCGAGCTCTCCAACCTGCTCGGGGCTCCGAACCACGATCTGTTCGTGCACGCGACCACACCGCAGATCGGCGTCATCGCGGGCCTCGCCTGGACCCACATCGGAGGCTCGATCCTTCCGATCGAGACGGTGCTGATGCCCGGCGCGGGGCGCATCGTGCTCACGGGCTCGCTCGGCGAGGTCATGCGCGAATCGGTGCAGACCGCGCTCTCTTGGACGCGCATGCAGCTGCCGTGCATCGGTCAGGACGCCGCCGCGCTCGAACGCCTCGATCTGCACATCCACTTCCCGGCGGGTGCCGTACCCAAGGACGGTCCCTCCGCCGGCATCGCCATCGCCACGGCGCTCGTCAGCGTGCTCACGCGCACACCCGTGCGGCACGATGTCGCCATGACGGGCGAGATCTCGCTGCACGGCACCGTGCTGCCGATCGGCGGGCTGCGCGAGAAGCTGATCGCGGCCCTGCGCGCCGGCATCCGCACGGTGGTGGTGCCCGAGCGCAATCGCGAGGATGTCGAGCGTCTCCCCCGTGAAGTGCGCCGGCGGCTCGAGATCCGCATGGTCGAGCATGTCGGCGAGGCCATCAGCTGGGGGCTGTGCCTGCGCAAGCCGCTCGCCGAGGAACAGGCCCCACCCGCACCGGCCAAGCGCGAGTCCGCGCCGCCGCACAAGCGCCGCCGCAGCGCCTAGCGCGCGCCACGGCACTTGCGAGCGTCGCTTCCAAATTCCACCATGCCAACACATCGCCGCCCTCCATGCGCACCCGCACCTTCCTCGCCCTGCTCTTCCTCGTCGCCGTCGGCCTCGCGCCCGACGCGCTGGGGCAGGGCCGTCGCGGCGGTGGTCGCGGCAGACGCGGACCGCGCGGACAGCGCACGACGGCCGGAGTGACCGGGGTCTTCGGGCCCGCCAAGGGCCTCGTGGGCGGCACGCTGCCCGCTGCGCCGCCGCTGGGCGCGAATCTGAACGCTCCCGGGCCCGTGACGGCCGCATCCAAGGGTGCCACCATGGCCGCCGACGAGAAGCGCTTCCTCGACCTCGTGGCAGAGATCGACAAGAAGCTCGCCGAGTCCGGGCGCTCACGAGCCAAGCTGGCCAGCAAGTCGCAGCCGACCGTACTGACCCTGCCCGGCGGCGTCGAGCCGGGGACGCAGGAGTGGCGCAACCTGCAGCGCCCGGTGTTTGTCGGCATCGACCACGACGAATCGGGCTGGCTCTCGTACCGCGAGATGCGCGACGCGATCGATGTCGACCGCCGCGAGTTCGCGCTCTACGACCGCGACCACGACGGCGGCGTGACTTCGCGCGAGTTTATGTTGCGCTACGACGAGCTCGTCGAGCGCAGCGGCGTGTTCCCGCTGCCCCGCCCGCGAATGGAACCGACGCTCGACGCGCCGCGCACGGCCGAAGCGCTGCGGCAGGCCTACGACGCCGACACGGACGGCGCGTTCGACCTGCGCGAGCTCGCCGAGATGGTGGCCGAGGGCAACTCGGACGATCCCGAGCGCGACGCGGCGGCGCTGCTGCGCGCGGCCGACGCCGATGGCGACGCTCGACTCGCAGGCCTTGAGCTGCTCGAGCTCGCGCATGTGCAGAGCTACGCGCGCGTCACGCCGGTGGCCGGCCGCGCCGACGGCGAGGTGCTCGCCCCGAAGACGTTCGAGGAACTCTTCGGACATGTCGAAGAGCGCCCCGCGAGCGCGTCGAACGCGGAGCTGCCGCCTTGGATTCCCGGTCCGGTCCCCCACTTCCGCCGCCTCGACCTCGACGGCAACGGCGTGATCTCGGCGGAGGACCTGCGCCGGCTTCAGGGCTCCGCCAGCGTCGGAACGCGCACGGGCGCCGTTCTGGCCGCGCTCGATCTCAACGAAGACGGGGTGATCGACGCACGCGAGTTCGCCGCGGCCTTCGCCACGCCGCCGCGCGTGCGACCGCAGTAGCGTCCGCGCGCGCCTGAAGCGCCGCGCGCTCCCAACTCGAGTCGCAGGGCACACGCGCGAACGCGCGCGTACGTTTCAGAGCAACGCGACGAGCGGCTCGAGGCGCGGGCCGCGCTCGGGATCCGCGACCGCGTACTTGCCGCCGCCCTTGAGGGTGACGCCGGCGGTGCGCCCGTCGAGCCCGAGCACATACAAGTGCAGGCCGAAGCTCGGCTGCCCGTCCGCACCCATCAGCGCCCCCTGCCAGCGCGCCTGACGCTCCACCTGCCGCACCACGCGCCGCGCCGTCTCGAGACCGGCGTCGAGCGGCGCCGCACCGCGCCTCAGGTACTCGACCATCGTCGCGCTCGCGAGCGAGAGGATCGATGACTCGCCGCGTCCCGTGGCGCCCGCGCTGCCGGCCTCCGAGTCGCAGTAGAGCCCAGCGCCGATGATCGGCGAGTCGCCCACGCGGCCGGGAATCTTCCACGCGAGTCCGCTGGTCGTCGTCGTGCACGCGACCTCGCCGCGCACGGAGAGCGCCGAGCAATGAATCGTGCCCCACGCGTGGTCGTAGCCCTCGCGCTCGAGCTCCGCGACGTAGCGCAAGGTGCGCTCGAGCCGCGCGTTGCGCTCGTCCTTCGCCGGCGGGAGCCAGTCATCGTCGTTGGAGTGCCGCTCGCGCCACTCGAGCCACTTCTTGCGCGTCGACTCGGTGAGCAGCTCCACATGCGGATGACCGTGCGCGCGCGCGAACTTGTACGCGCCTTCGCCGGCGAGCAGGCAGTGGTCCGTGCGCTCCATCACGAGCCGCGCGACCTCGCTCGGGTGCAGGATGTTCTCGATGCACGCGACCGCGCCGGAGTTGTGCGTGGGCCCGTGCATGCAGGCCGCATCGAGCTGCACGACGCCCTCCTCGTTCGGCAGGCCACCGAGACCGACGCTCGTGTCCTCCGGATCCGCCTCGGTCACCTTGACGACCTCGATCGCTGCGTCGAGCGGATCGCTGCCCTCGACGAGCTTGCGATAGTGCAGCTTCATGCCCGCGAGCGCGTTGGCACTGCCGACCATCACGGGGTAGCCCTTGCGCGGCGCGGGCGCGCTCGTCGCGGACCCGGCGGGAGCCGCAACCTGCGCCGGAAGCGCGCTCGTCGACTGGCACGCGAGCGAGGCGGCAGCGACCGCGCCTCCTCCGAGCAACGCACGGCGATCGAGACCCGTGGACGGCTTGAGTTCGTGCTGGCTCATGGTCACTCCTTCGTGGGATCAGCTTTGGGAGCCTGTGCCGCGGGCGCAAGCTCCTCGGGCGGAATGCGCAGGCACTCGACGCGCAGCCACTGGCGCGCGCCGTCGGTCCATGTGCGCCACAATTGCGCGAGCTCCTCGTCGTGCGCGTCGAGCGCGGCCTGCACGCGCAGGGCGCGCTCCTCCTTGTTTGCGCGCAAGTAGCGATCGAGGTCCGCCGGGCGCGGGTCCGCGGCCGAGAGCGCCGTCGCGACGACCGCGACGCTCATGCGGCGCAGCTCGTCGGCATCGATGTGCTCGATGCGGTCGAGGCTCGTGTGGTAGGCGAAGTCGGTGAAGTGCCAGAACAGCACGCCCGGAATGCCGCGGCCGAGAAACTCGGAGTGATCGCTGCCGCCCTCGTAGGGATGCTCGGCCGTCTCCCAACCGGGCTCGAGCGCGGCGACATCGAGCAGCGCGCAGCGCGCGAGCACATTGAGCCCCGAAGGCGCGAGCTTTGCGGCCGAGTAGGGCCGACCGCCCCACGCCGTGTGCTCGTCGGGAGCGAGCGGCTTGACCGCGCCCGGATCGGGCATGCGCTCGAGCAGCGGCCAGGCCCCCGTGCGCTCGCGCGACTCGCCGAGCATGTCCGCCGAGATCCCCACGATCGGCTTGCGCGCGGTCGCATCGAGCCACATCGAGCTCTGCGTGAACTCGTCTCCGAACAGGAACACGACCGAGCGCGACGGCGCCGCGATGGCGTTCTCGCGCAGCGCCCACGCGAGTGCGATCGCGCCCTCGCAAGTGCCCGCGACTCCGCTCGCGTTGTCGCACGCGCCCGGCTCCTGCACATGCGCCGCGATCGCGACTGCTTCTTGCGCGCGATCGGCGCCGAGCACGGTCGCGACGAGCGTACGCAGCGGGCGTTCGTCGAGCTTGACCTCCGCGCGATAGGCGATGCGCACATGCGGATCCTGCTCGCGCGCCGAGCGAATCGCCGCGAGCGAGCGCTTCGAGATCATCGCCACGGGCAGCGTGCCGCGCATGCTGCGGTACTGGATCGCGTCGAGGTGCCGCTCGGCGCCCGATGGATCGACATTGAAGCGCGGCAGGTACGCGGAGAGCACGGCCGCCGCGCCCTTCTCGCCCGCGCTGCGCAGCACGCCGCCATCGGGAGACGCGTCCGTGACCAGCACCTCGCCGGCGTCGAGTTCCTCGAGCGAGAGCGCAATCGCGCCTTCGACATCGCAGGAGGGAGCTCCCACGGGCAGCATCACACGATCGCGCGCTTGCGGTGTCGAGAACGAGTGCAACACGCGCGACCCGTTCGCCCCGCGCAGCTCGAGCTTTCCGGCTACAGGCGTCCAGGCCGGCGACACGCCACGGCCGCGCGCCTTCATTGGCTGCTCGAGCCACTCCAGCAAAAGCCCGTCACTCGAGCCGAATCCCGCCGCGCGCAGGTCCGCCTCGACGCGCGCCAGCGTGGCTTCGAAGCCATCGTTCGCCGGAGCGCGGTAGAAGCCGTCGATGAACTGCGTGCGCTCGAAGGCGCGCTCGCGATCGAAGCGCTCGTGCAGCGCGCTCACGAAGCGCGCCGTGCCATCGCTCCCCGGGACGATCGCCGGTCCGCGATGCCGCGTGCCCTCGGTTGCCCCGCTCTCGGGGCCGAGCAGCACCGCCTCGTCGATGCCCCGCGGCAACGACGACGAGGACGAGCACCCGAGCGCGAGGAGCGCCAGCGCGCAGCCCAGCCCGAGATCGCGCGTGCTCCTCATCCTCGCTCAGCCCTGCTCGGGTCCGATGTACTTGTCGATCAAGAGGCCGAGCCGATCGCGCGCCGCCTGCGGGATGCGGTCCTTGGCCGTCATGATCGCGTGGCGCAGCGCACTGCCGCAGCCACACGAGCGCACGGTAGGCGTGCGCGGCGCCGCTGCCATCACGAGCGCCTTCGCGTTTCCAACATTGCGTCCCATGACCGCGACCACGGCTTCGACCGTGACCGCCTCGTGCTCCTCGTGCCAGCAGTCGTAGTCCGTGGCCATCGCGATCGTCGCGTAGCACAGCTCGGCCTCGCGCGCGAGCTTGGCTTCCTGCAGGTTCGTCATGCCGATCACATCGACGCCCCACGAGCGGTAGAGCTTCGACTCCGCGCGCGTCGAGAACTGCGGGCCTTCCATGTTCACGTAGGTGCCGCCGTCGTGGACCTTCACGCCGATCGAGCGCGCGGCCTCGAGCGCGACGCGCCGCAGCTCCCCGCACACGGGATCGGCGAACATCACATGCGCGACGACGCCCTCGCTGAAGAATGTGTCGGGGCGATGGCGCGTGCGGTCGATGAACTGATCGATCACGACGAAGTCACCCGGCGCGATGTCCTCGCGCATGGACCCGACGGCGGAGAGCGACAGCACGCGCGTGACGCCGAGCTTCTTCAGGCCCCAGATGTTGGCGCGGAAGTTGATCTCGGAAGGCGAGATGCGATGCCCCCGGCCGTGGCGCGGCAGGAACACCATGCGCACGCCGTCGAGCACGCCGGTCACATACGCGTCGCTCGGAGCGCCGAACGGGGTCGCCAGCGTCACCTCGCGAATGTCCTTGAGCCCCTCGATCTCGTACAGGCCCGAGCCACCGATCACTCCGATCGTCTGCGCTTGCGTCATCACACACTCCGTGGGGTTGTTCTAGCGCTGTCGGCGGGGAGCGCGCGGCGGCGGGCCGTCGAAACCGCGCTCGGGACCGCGCGGCGGGCCGCGGCGCTCGCCCCACG
>Ga0194121_10003205_pt1 | contig 25107 bp, 18 predicted proteins | sample TA2MahCa50mmetaG_FD_148609 | JGI IMG/M metagenome (GOLD analysis project Ga0194121, IMG submission 148609) | Freshwater microbial communities from Lake Tanganyika, Tanzania - TA2015020 Mahale Deep Cast 50m | ecosystem: Environmental > Aquatic > Freshwater > Lake | place: Tanzania: Lake...
CTGCGATTCTGCTAAAACTAAAACTAGCTGTCCACTGCTTTTTTGCAGGGGCCGCCAACTGTCTCTAAACTTTTGTCTCACCGTAGGGGACAACCTCAAGAACTTGTTTCATTCGATTCCTCCTTGAGATGCTCTGTATCCAGACTGCCAATAGTATACAGCCAAACTCGGCGCGAAGTTGTAAGAAAGTTGAAAGCGTTTGGCCACACCCTTGCCGTGTTGTCAGATCGATCACTTCCCGCCCGCATCCCCTTGCAGCACAAACGGCGCCCAATAGTAGGGGTGCCGCCATCAGGGTTCTTTCATGACCGCCAATTTCGCGGCCCGCAGCGCTTCGTCTTTCGGTAGGCCCGCTTTCAGCCCGGAGTAGAACCGCCGCATCAGCTCCGATGTCGCAGCGTCGTTCACGTTCCATAGGCTGACGACGACGCTTCGCGCGCCGGCCAGGAAGAAGGCCCGAGAGAGCCCTTGCACGCCTTCGCCGTCAAGCACCTTGCCAAGGCCCGACTGGCAGGCCGACAGCGTGACCAGATCGGCGTCGAGGGAAAGTTGCGCGATCTCGCGCGCCTGCAGGAACCCGTCTTCATTGCGGCTCTCCTGCGCCAGTACGATCCCGCTTCGCTCCGGCTTCTCCCCATCGAAATACCCATGCGCGGCGAAGTGCAGATACCAGATCTCTTTTGACGCGCCTTCCTTCAGCTTGCCTTCCGACGCATCGGCGCCGAAGAAGATCTTCGACGCCGGAAACAGCCGCCCAATCGCGGCCGCTTCGGCCCGCGCGTTGGGCAGCGCGGTGAAAGCATAACCGCGTTCCAGGTGCTCCTTCATGGCGGTCGAATCGGAGCGCCCACGCGAGGGATCGGCAAACGCCATCAACGTGCGATTTCCTTGGACTTTCTTGCCCGCCAGCCCAGCCACGATCGACGCCGAGGGGGCATAGGAAACGCGGTGCGTCGCCATCAGCGGAGTGGCGGTACCGATGGCCTCGAATGGCAGATAGGCCAGCGCGCCATCGGGCACGATAGTCACCTTCCGTTTGTTCCGCAAGCGGTCCTCGACCGGCATCAGCAGCGTGGTGTAAAGCGCCCGCGCCGCGCTATCGATCGCTTGCAAGTCGCGAGCGCGGGTGAGAGCGCTCGAAGGCTTGGACAACATCTCGCGAAACGCGATGATCTGTTTTTCAAGCACGGATTTGGCTGGCAGTTCGCGCATCCGCAGGCCGGCGGCATCAATCGCCCAGGCGTAGGACTTCTTCTCCCCCAATGAGTACGTAATCACAACGCCGTCGTCACCGGCCACGGTATCGCGGATCTGATCGACGGTCAGCGCTTCGTGCAGACGCACTTGCGCCGGGCGCACGGCGACTTGCATGTAGAGATCGAGTTCGCGCTCGGCCTTCGACAGGGCCACGCGAAGGGCGGGTTTACGCGCCGCGGCGACATCCTCGCGGAAGAGCGCCTTCTGCGCGTCACGCACCGCCCCGGTAAGTTCCGTTTCCTTGGAGGAGACTTCCCGTTGTTGTGCCGCGCCCAACATCTCACCCAGGCTGCTGGCGCGCGCGAGTTCCAAATGCGCGAACGCCCGCTCGGCGTGGCCGGCGCCAGGGTCAGCGGTGTGAAGCCGCGCGAGAATGTCGACCAGCCGCATCCGGCGGCGCGCGTAGTTGGACCGCAATGCCGCCCGCGCCGATTCCAACGTCAGCGCGCGAATCTTGGGCTCGGTCGCATGCAGCGCCAGTTCCAAATCCGCCATTGCCGCCGCGAACATTCCGCGGGATTCGTAATAGGACGCGCGCGAATCCAGTCCGTCGGCTTCGGTAGTGGGGTCGTTCTCGGCCCTTGCGCGTTCGATCCCCAGCGCGTAGTACTTCTCAGCCTCGTCGAACCGCTTTGCTTTGGCCGCGAGCGCGCCGAGTCCGACGTAGGGACCGGCCCATCCCCTGGTTGCGCCGCTCTTGGTTGTAAGAGCCAACGACTCTTCGGCGGCCGCGCGGCCTTCGTCCAGCTTGCCCTCGGCAGCGTACAACGCGATCAAGGGCATCAGCGTTATGACGAGTCCCGGCGAGTCGCTCGAGTTCCGCGCGATGGCGGCCGACTGTTCGTATAAGGCAATCGCGCCGGGCTTATCGCCCAGCCGCGATCGAACGTTGGCGCGCGACCGCAGAGTCTTGGCCAAAAGCGACGGATCGTTCAAGCGCACGAGCCCGGTTTGGGCCTCGGCAAAATACTCTTCGGCCTTTTGCAGCTCGTTCATTGATGCGTACGTCGTGCCGATCGACGTCAGACAGGTGACCGTTTGGCGCTCGTTGCCGGCCTCGCGATAGAGCCGCAACGCCTGTGCGAAATTCTCCAACGCTTTTTGCGGATCGCGGGAGTTGCTGTAGATCGCACCCTTGTTGAAATAGGCCGTGGCGGCACGTTGCTCGACCCGAAGCTCCTTTTGGATCTCTATCGCTCGGTCGAAGTACGGCAGCGACTTCGTGTAATCGCCACGCGATGCGTAGGCCGCCCCGAGATTCATTACCAGCGTGGCTTCGTCGGAGGGGACGGGATCCTCGCGCATCACTTGCAACGCGCGTTCAAACGACGCGATGCTAGCCGTGCCGGCGCCCAAGCGCGTTTGAATCTTACCGACGGCGCTCAACGAATGCGATAGGTCGAGCCGCTCGTCGGGCAGCGTTTCGCGCAGACGTACGGCATGTTCGGCGACGGCCAGCGCGCCTTTCAAATCGCCTAATGTCTCGCGGACAACCGCAAGCTCATGCAGCATGCGCGCCTGCAATCCGGTATCGCCGCCAAGGGCGGCGCCCTGGGCCGCCATCTCTAAGATGGGCGCAAGCCGTTTGGCCTGTGCGCCTGAAATCCTCCCATCGTTTTTTACCGCGCGCGTCTCTTCCACACCGGTGCGAAACGCCTCGGCAAGGGCCTTTTCATTCTCGCTCGCGTCGTGCGCCGCGAGGGTCAGGGTATACTTTGCGCCCTTCGCCGACCGCACGGCGACCTTGTATTCTCCCGACACCGCCGCAATCCAAGGCAACCGTTCGGCGGCATAACGCACGGTCCGATCCATAGTGCCGACCGCTTTGCCATCGGGCGCGGTCACGATGATGGCAACATCGCCGTGGACCTGCCTGGCCGACGCTTCGGCGAACTGCCCGCTCGCGACCTGCAAAGTGTGCGTGCGCGACTCTCCGCCGGCCAGTTCGAGAACGGCCGTCTGCGCCAGAAGCGCGGGCGCGGCAAGAATCGCCAATCGGAAAATCGTTACGCCCTCCGTACTAGTTTCTTTATCACAACTGGTGCTAATCCGTCTCCAATACGCGCGCGATGAAAATCCGCGCCCTTCGGTACCGCGCCGCCCGGCGAGCAAGAGGTATAGTGGCGCTCGCCGTCATCAGAAGTAGAAGAACGTCTAGGTCCGTCATATCTCTAAGTGGCGACAGGGCCAGGTTTGTATCAAATATTATTTCGAGCCCGGATCGCCCTGCAAGACGAACGGCGCCCAGTAGTAGGGATGACGCCAGCGCGGTTCTTTCCTCAGCGCGAGCTTGGCCGCACGCAGCGCTTCGTCTTTCGGCAGGCCCGCTTTCAGGCCGGAGTAGAACCGCCGCATCAGCTCCGATGCAGCCGCGTCGTTCACATTCCACAAGCTGACGACGACGCTCCGCGCGCCGGCCAGGAAGAACGCTCGTGACAACCCCTGCACGCCTTCGCCATCGAGCACCCTCCCCAAGCCAGATTGGCACGCCGAAAGCGTGACCAAATCCGCGCGCAACTCGAACTTCGAAATCTCCCGCGCCTGCAGGAATCCGTCGTCGCTACCGCCAAGGGCGAGGACGATCCCGCTCCGCTCGGGGTTGGCTCCGTCAAAGTATCCATGCGCCGCGAAATGCGGATACCGGTAGCTCGACAGCTCCTCTTTCTTCATCCGCTCCTCGGAGGCGCGCTCGCCGAGGAAAGTCGTGCCGCCGGGGAAGAGCCTGCCGATCGACTGCACTTCGCCGCGCGCATTGGGCAATGGGGCGAATGAGTAACCGCGCTCCAGGACCGGGGCCATCGCGGCCGCGCCGGGCAGTAGCGGATCACCCATCGCCAGCAATGTGCGCGCGCGTTCGGCCGCCGGTTTTCGCAGCGCGCCCGCAATCGACGCCGACGGCGCGTAGGCGATGCGGTGCGTTTCAATGAAGCCGCCGATCGCTTCGAACGGCAGTTGCGCGAGCACGCCGTCCGGCACAATCGTCAGCCGCGTCTTGCCGGCGATCGCAGACCGCAGCGGCGCGACCAGGCTTGTATGCAATTTCTTCGACTGCGCCGTCCATGCCGCCGCGTCGCGCGCCGCCGTTAACGCCGAGGCAGGTTTCCCGAGCAACTTCCGAAACGCATCGACTTCATCCTCGATCAACTTGCGACCCGCGAGGGTTACAACGCGCGAACTCTCGCGCGTGTGCACCCAGGCAAACGAACGCTTCGGGCCCAGCGCGTACGTGATGACGGCGCCATCGGCGCCGGCCAACTCTTGACGCGTACGCTATTCGGTCCGGGTTTCAAACAGCGCGGGAGCCTTCGGACTCGACGCGCGCTGAAACAAGTCCAGTGCGAACTCAACCTTGGTCAATTCCGCTTCCAACCGCTTGCGCTCCGCTGCCGGAACGCCTTCGCGAAACAGCTTCGCCTGCGATGAAGTCACCGCCTCCAGCAGCCGCACTTCTTCGGGTGAAGCCGTCCGGCGCGCAGGCTGCGCGATCAACTCGGCGAGACTGCGTCCGCGCATCCGTTCAGCGGCGTAATAGGCCCTGGCCGCGTAACCTGCCTCCGGCTCGCGCTCGTGCATTGTCATCAACAAGTCGACCAACTCCACGGTCTGGCGCGCGCGAGAGGCGCGATAAGTAGCGCGGGATTCGGGCGCTTCAATCCGGCTCGCCTCGTTTTCGGCGATTGCGAGGGCGAGTTCCTGATCGCCCAGCGCCGATTGCCACTGTCCGCGGCGCTGATGGAACGCCGACCCCGCCACAAGGCTCGCCACTTCGGCCTCGGGCCGCTTCGCGCGCCGCGCCTGGGCTATCGCTTGATTGAAAAACTCGACCGCTTTGTCGATCTGGTTTTCGTGCTCAGCGACCCGCGCCAACAGGACACCGAGCCTTGGACCTTCGGTCGCGGTTTTGGTCTGGGCTTGTACCGCTAAGACCTCTTCGGCCGCCGCTTTTGCAAGCTCCCAACGCCCTTCTCGGGCGTACAGCTCGCCGAGATAACTCAACGTCGGCGTCAAGGAGCCGAGCAACTTTCCCTCACGCTGCAACTTCACGGCCACTTCAAAGTTCTGAATGGCAGCCGCTGAATCGCCATTTCTCGCATGCATGTCGCCCAAGTGCATGGCAACGTCGGACTGTCCGAAACGATCGCCGATTTTGATGTACAACGCCGACGCCTCTTGAAAGTACGCGGTCGCCCGGAGGTCTCCGGCCTCGCGGCGGATCCGCAAAGCCTCGGCGTGCGACTCGATCGACAGCTGCCTTTCTCCGAGATTCGCATAAGCCGTGCCGACGTTTGCAAGAATCGTCGCGACGTCGGTCGGCGGCATGTGCTCCTTGGCGAGTTTCAATAGTTGGAGGTTATATTCGAGTGTGTCTTGGTACCGCCCGAGGCGGCTCGATCCGATGGCCAGGCCGTTCAGCGCCAGCATCTCGCTATGAATGTCTCTCCCGTTCTCTTCGCGGGACAGGGCAAGTGCGCCTTTCATCATGGCGAACGCTGTCTCGGCATTACCGGAGAGCGATTGATAGACACCCATATGAATTGTGGCGGTGAGCCAACCATGCCGCTCATGAGGGAGGTCCTTGAGAACCGCGATCGATCGCGGGATCGTCGCCAGCGCGGCGCCCCTATCGCCCAGGCGATCCTGCGCGGAGGCCAATTGACCGAACGCATAGCCGGCCAGTTCCGGGTCGTTCGCTTCTTGCGCCTGCGCCGCGGCCGCGGTCAACTTCGTCACGATTTCGCGCATCGACGCGGCGGTTTGCTTTTTCTGCAAAGCGGGCACTTCCTGGAAGATCGTTCGATATGCCGCCGCGCGCGCGCGGTCTACTTCATTCGCGTCGCGAATTTCAATCTCCAGGCGGTATTTCGCGGGGGTCTTTGCCGGCCGCGCGATTTCCAGCTTGAACTCGCCGCTCGCCGGCGCGATCCACGCCAACCTTTCATAGCCGCCGTTGTAGGTGCGTTTGCTTTCGGCCGAACCCTCGCCGGGCGCGTGCAACGTGATGTCGACATGCCCGAGCAATTGATGCACGGTGATTAGTACGAACTGTTTGGCTCCGGCGCGAAAGGAGTGAGAGTGCGTCGCATTCGCGTCGATCTCGCGCTCAAAGTTGGCCGGCTGCGCGAGGGCGGCGACGGCCGACAAAAACAGAATCCGATACACGCCCCAGTTCTACCGCACTACTTCGCGCCGTTCGGCAAGCGCCGGCGGACTTCGTAGGCGAAGTTCAGGACGAGCCGGACGTGTGTTTCGGGCTTTTGCGAGTTCGCGTCGATGATCGCGATCGCGTGCTTGCCGTCCGGCGTTACGTCAAACATGGCATCTTCGAAGTCCGAAGTAACCTGGCCGGGCCACTGCCCTCCCGGCTCCGCCAGAATGCTGTCTCCCCGGGTTGTGTACGGAACCACGGTAATTTTTTCGTCCAGTCCGTAGTAAAAGGCACCGCCCTTGGCCGGCCACTTCGGATCATAGCCTCCATTCTTCGAGATCTGCCATTTGCCACCGGCCGGCGATCCATCCGCCGACAGAGAAACGACGTAGACTCTGTACACTCCGGTCTCGTTCGACATGTAGGCCACGAAGCGGCGGTCGGGAGAAAACACCGGCTTCTCCTGGCGGCCGGGCCCACCCGCTAGCAGCACTCTCTTTCCAAACCCGTATCCATTCCCGGCAGGCTCAACCGTTGCGATCCAGATGTCAGCATCTTTCGCTACGCTCGTGCCCGCCGCCAGTTTGCCGTCGCTCGAAATAACCACCTTCGAGAGGCCCTCGGAACCCGCTACCGGCTCAGGCTGTCCGCCACCGTCGGCGCGAGCCGCCATGATCGTCTTACCGCCGAAGAAGATAACACGCGTCCCGTCTGGAGTCCACGACGGCTGGCCTTGGGGGCGATCGTCCAAAGTGAGCCGATTGGTGACGCCCCGCGTCACATCTTGAATGAGAATTCGCCCGATTCCGGTTGCAAGATCCACAAAGGCAACCCGCATGCCATCCGGCGAAATACTTGGTGTGACAAAAGCGCCCGAAGTTTGAATCAGCTTCGTCTGCTTGCCCGCCGCGTCGACACTCATCAAGAAGCGATCGGCAGAGTTTCCGTGACGGTACGCCAGCACGCCCGTATTGGAAATGCTGAATGGTGTGACGCCTCTCCCATCCCAAACGTCGTCCACGATCGGAATCGCATCGCCGGCCGTTTGCATACGGTCCAGGTCAAACCGCACCGCGAAAATTTTCTGTTGGCGGAGAAACACCAGATGGCCGCTTGGCAAATAACGAGTCGCGATCGCATTTGACACGAGCATCTCCGGCTCGGCGCGCCCGGGCACCTTCACACACGCATCGAATCCGTATCCAACGAGACCCTGCTTGCGTGTGAATAATAGGCCCTTGCCGCCTGGCAGATACTGAGGGCTCAATTGGGCCTCAACTCCCTCGCGCTTTGTCAGTGGTTGCGGGGTTCCCCCCGAGGCGGAGATTCGGGAAAACAAGCCCTGATTCCACTGGTCAAATGACACGGTGATCGTTCCGTCTTCGCTCCAAACGGCGCCGCCGGAATAGGGAGCGTCGGCGAGCGCAGCCGCCGTGCCGCCATCAAGCGAAACAGTCTTTAGCCGGCCGCCCGCGTAATCGGAAAAGAAGCCGATCGATTTCCCATCCGGCGAGAAGAACGGGTATCTCGCGTTCTTGGTATCAGGGATGATCGAAGTCTTAGCCTGATCCAACCGCCGCGTCGCTAGATGGGAACCGTTCGCGCCTCGGACGACGAAGACCAAACGCGTGCCGTCGGGCGAGATGACGGGATCATCCACTTCGTCCGGGCCCGCGTCGATATCGACGTGCATCATCGCGCGATCGCTCGTTACACCGGCGGGCGTTTTCGAGAGACTCCACAACGCCGCCACCAGTCCCGCGGCGAGAACGCCCGCCGCGATCCACGGCAACCGGTTGGTCTCCTTCACGGTAGATTCCGGCGCGTTCGAGATCCGTTCCAATTCGCGCTTCAGATCGCGCGCGGTTTGCCATCGCTCCTCGGGATCTTTCTCCAGACAAGTCTTCAACAACTGGTCCAGCGCCGTGGGGGCGATATCGCTGATCGACGGCGCGGGCCGTTCCATGATCGCAGCGATCACGCTTGCCATGTTGGCGCCATCGAACGCCCGCTTGCCGGTCAACATCTCATACAGCACGACGCCGAACGTGAAGATGTCGCTGCGCGCGTCGATTTGGCGGTCGTTCCCTTGCGCCTGCAACTGCTCGGGCGACATGTAGTAGAGCGTGCCGACGATTTCGTTTTTACCGGTGAGCGCCATTGTCAGCGTTTCGTCGCCCACGGGCTGCGCGGCTGGCGCAAGCTTGGCGAGTCCGAAGTCCAACAGCTTGATGCCGGACTTGGTGACGAGAATATTGGCCGGTTTCAGATCGCGGTGCGTGATGCCCTTCTTGTGCGCGGCGGCAAGCGCGTCGCAAATCTGAATCGCGTAGCGCAGCGCCTGATCGAGTGGCAGCGGCGTCTTCAGCGGCGCGCCGTCGATGAATTCCATCACCAGATAGTTCGGCCCGACATCGTACAGGGTGCAGATGCCCGGATGATTCAACGCGGCGACGGCGCGGGCTTCGCGTTCGAAGCGCTCGGAGAACTGCTCCTTGGAAACCTTGCCCGCGACGATGCGGTCCAGCCGGGTGTCGCGCGCCTTATACACCTCGCCCATTCCGCCCGCGCCAATCGGCGCAAGAATTTCATACGGTCCCAAACGAGTGCCGGCGGCCAGTTGCATCGAGGTTCCATCGATTATGTCGACTCCCGTGCGCTATCCTCTTCGAGTGACGAAACGACGCATCGGCATTCATTGTTCGACATCGGGCGCGCTCGAGAACGCGGCGCTGAAGGCCATCGAACTTGGCGCGAACTGCTTGCAGATTTTCTCGGGTAGTCCCCGCACCTGGGCGGCGCCTCCGCCGAACCCGGTCAATGTGGCCAAGATGGCCGCGTTGCGGAAAGAGCACGACCTCACCCCGCTCGTCATTCACGCCAACTACCTGATCAATCTCTGTTCGGCCGACGCGGCCAACCGGCCCAAGTCGATCACGGCGTTTCGCGGCGAGGTCGAACGCGGCATCACTATCGGCGCGGAGTATCTGGTCGTTCATCCGGGCTCGGCGAAGGATCACGAGACGCGCGAAGCCGCCATCGCCGCGTTCGCCGAAGGACTTGTCGAAGCGTGCGCGGGCTTGAAGTCGAAGACGCTTTCGATCCTGCTCGAAAACACCGCGGGGCACGGCAATCTGCTCGGCGGCCAGTTGAGCGATCTGCGCGCGATTCGCGATCTTGCGGCCGATCGGGTGAAACTCCGTATCGGCTACTGCCTCGACACGTGCCACTCTTACGCCGCCGGTTATGAGATCACCACCGAAGCGGGCCTGAAGAGATTCATCGGCGAGACGGAGAAAAATCTCGGCCTCGAAAACGTCCCGGTGATTCACGCCAACGATTCGAAAGGCGCGCTCGCTTCGCATCTCGACCGCCATGCCAATATCGGCGAAGGCTATATTGGAATAGAGGGGTTTCGCCGCATCCTGAACGCTCGCGCGCTGCGCGATAAGGCTTTTGTTTTAGAGACGCCGATCGACAACGATGGCGACGATAAACGCAATGTCGATGCGCTGTGGAACCTGATTCGCTAACATGCCGGAACAGAGCTACGATCACAAGTCGATTGAACCTAAGTGGAGCGCGCGCTGGGCCGCCGACCCCACCCTTTTCGCGCCCGAAGAGAACTCGTCGAAACCCAAGTTCTACGTGCTCGAAATGCTTCCGTATCCATCCGGCGCGCTGCACATCGGCCACATCCGCAACTACTCGATCGGCGACGCACTGGCGCGCTTCAAGTGGATGCGCGGCTTCAACGTCCTGCATCCCATGGGCTGGGACGCCTTCGGCCTGCCGGCCGAAAACGCAGCCATCAAAAACAAGCGCGAGCCGGCCGAATGGACGCACTACAACATCGAACAGATGAAGCGCCAACACCGGCGCATGGGCTTCTCCTACGACTGGGCGCGCGAGGTCTCCACCTGCGAGCCGGAGTACTACAAGTGGAACCAGTGGTTCTTCATCCGCATGTTCGAGAAGGGTCTGGCCTACCGCAAGGCCGCGCTGCTGAACTGGTGCCGCGAGTGCGCCACAGTGCTGGCCAACGAGCAGGTGGTCGACGGCTGCTGCTGGCGGCACGAGGACATTCCGGTTGAGCAAAAAGAGCTGACTCAGTGGTTCATCAAGATCACCGCGTACGCCGATGAACTGCTGCGCGATATCGAGAAGCTGCAAGGCGGCTGGCCGGATCGCGTGCTGGCGATGCAGACGAATTGGATCGGCCGCAGCGAAGGAACGGAAGTCGATTTCACGATGGACGGGACGGGCGAGAAGGTCCGCGTCTTCACGACACGCGTCGATACGATCTACGGCGCGACATGCGTGATCCTCGCGCCCGAGCATGAGCTAGTCAAGAAGTACGTCTCTGGCGACAACGCGGCCGCCGTGAAAGCGATGATCGACGCGCGCGCGACGCAAGCTCCGGGCGAAGCGGAGAAGGTTGGCATCTTCACGGGCCTCCACGCCATCAATCCGTACAACGGCGAGAAGGTTCCGGTGTGGGTCGCGAACTTCGTGCTGACCGGCTACGGCACCGGCGCGATCATGGCCGTGCCCGCGCACGATGAACGCGACTTCGAATTCTGCACCAAGTACGGCATTCCAATTCGCGCCGTGATTCGGCCCGACGATGGGTCGACCGCCGAACTGCCGTTCTGCGACTACGGCGTCGTTGCAAACTCGGGCGAATGGACTGGCCTTGCGTCGGCCGATGCGCGCAAAAAGATGTCGGCGCACGCGGCGGCGAACGGTTTTGGCGAAGCGTCCATCACGTTCCGCATCAAGGACTGGGGCATCTCGCGCCAGCGCTACTGGGGCACGCCGATTCCGATGATCCACTGCAATGCATGCGGCGTGGTCCCCGTACCGGATTCCCAACTGCCCGTGCTGCTGCCGGCCGATGTCGAGCTTTCGGGCAAGGGCCAATCGCCGCTGGCGGGCTCGGCGTCGTTCGTCAACGTGCCGTGCCCGAAGTGCGCGGAACCCGCGCGCCGCGAGACCGACACGATGGACACGTTCGTCGATTCGAGCTGGTACTTCTATCGCTACTGCGACGCGCAGAACAGCGACGCGCCGTTCGATCCGAAGAAGATCGCGTACTGGTTTCCGATCGACCAATACATCGGCGGCGTCGAGCACGCGATTCTGCATCTCATCTACTCGCGCTTCTGGACCAAGATGATGCGCGACATCGGCCTGATCACCAACGACGAACCGGCCGCGCGTTTGTTCACGCAGGGCATGGTGATCAAAGGCGGCGCCAAGATGAGCAAGAACAAAGGCAACGTCATCAGCGCCGATTCGATGATGGACGACTTCGGCGCCGACACCGGCCGCCTGTTCGAACTCTTCGCCGCGCCGCCCGAGCGCGATCTCGACTGGACCACCGACGGGGCGATGGGCGCTTACCGTTTCATCGGCCGCGTGTTCCGCTTCGTCACGCGTTCTATCGACCGCTTCGATACGCCCGGCATTCCCGGCGATGCCGATCGCAAAGTGCTGCGTAAGCTGCATCAGACGATCCAGCGCATTACCGACGATTTCGAGAGCCGCTGGCACTTCAACACGTCCATCGCGGCATTCATGGAGTTCGTCAACGAACTCTACGCGCAGGAGTCCGAGCTCACCGGCGCGACGTTGCGCGAGGTCTCCGAAAAAACCGTGCTGCTGCTGGCGCCCTTCACGCCCTACCTGTGCGAAGAGTTGTGGGAGATGATGGGCCTTGCCGGGCCTGTGTTTAAGCAGCCTTGGCCGGTTTTCGATCCGGAGCTTGCGAAGGAGGACGGCGCGGAAGTGATCTTCCAGGTCAACGGCAAGCTGCGCGGCAAGGCGACGGTGGCGTTCGGCACGGCGAAGGATGCGCTGGAACAACTGGCGCTTTCCGATGAGAAGGTCAAGCCGTTCGTCGAGGGTAAGGCGATCGTGAAGGTGATCGTGGTGCCGGATAAGCTGGTGAATGTGGTGGTGAAATAAGGCCGCGGATCTTCAGTAGATCCGATGTTCCGATCACTCCGAGCAAAACTGCGAACGGTCTTCTTCCTTCTGGGGTTGAGCGCGATTGGATTGACGGGCTGGGAAGCATCGGCGGGCGCTTGCCACGGAGTTCCGAAATCGCCAGGACATCCACGCCCGGCCCGTGCAAGCGGGGATTGCGAATTCGACCTCCCGGATCGGTGCGGCTGATTGTCCACTTCCGGCCATTTGAATTCTCCTTTCCACGTTTGCAAACCTGCCGCGCCTGGCTCAGAATGAAGGCGATGACTCCATCGCTCCGGTTCTTTCTCTTCGCGGCCCTGGCGCTGCCCGGTCAAGACTCGCCGGCCACTCGCCGTCTGAAGCAACGCAATCTCGAACTTGCACCCGCGATCGTCCACGTCGCAGAAGGCGTGTACGCCGCGGTCGGCTATACCGTTTCGGTCAATTGCATGATCGTCGGCGAGACCGGTGTCATCATCATCGATCCCGGGCAGTCGATCGCGGGTTCGCGCCGCGTGCGCGAGGAGTTCGCCAAGATCACGAACAAGCCCGTCAGCGCGATCATCTGCACACACAGCCGCGCGGATCACACGGGCGGCGCGCCCGCCTTTGTCGATCCGGACAAGACGATTCCGATCTGGGCGCGAGCGAACTTCGGCTCGGAAGCGGCCACTGTTCAAGCGGCCGGCATTCGCGTTGGCGTCCGCCCCGTGAACACGCAAGGGTTCGACGTCCCGCCGGAAAAGCGTTTGGGGATCGGCATCGCGATTCCGCCGAATCGCCCTCCGGCGGGATCGGGAATGATGCGCGATGGAGTGGCCAATTTGCCGGGCGCCGCGCAGGCGCCGGAAGCGCGGCCGATGCCGCCGACGCACCAGTTCTCCGAAGAGCGCCGCAAACTCGAAATCGCCGGCGTGCAGTTGGAACTCGTCGCAGCGCCGGGAGAAACCGATGACCAGTTATACGTTTGGCTGCCCAGCCAGCGCGTCGTCTTCTCCGGCGACAACTTCTACCAATCCTGGCCGAACACCTACCCGCTGCGGGGCTCCGCGCGCCGCGACATCCGCATGTGGGCCGACAGCGTCGACAAGATCGTCCAGGAAAATCCGCTCCACTTGGTCGGCGGGCACACGAAGCCTATCCTCAATGATGCCCGCAAGGTGCTTGAGAACTATCGCGACGCTCTTCGCTTCGTGCATCAGAAGACCATGGAGGGCGCCGAGAAGTTCCTCACGCCCGATGAACTTGTCGAGTACGTCAAACTCCCGCCTGAATTCGCCCAGCTCGATTACCTCGGCGACTATTACGGCAGTGTCGCCGGCACGGTGCGCGAGATCTACGCACAGCACGTTGGCTGGTTCGATGGAGATCCTTTGAACTTGCACCGCCTGCCGCCTCGAGAGCAATCCGAGCGAATGGCGGCGCTTGCGGGCGGCGCGCAAGGCCTGCTCGAAAAAGCGCGCACCGCGCTCGCCGCCAACGACGCCGTTTGGGCGGCGCAGCTCGCGCAACACGCCATGCGCCTGCAACCTGCCGCTAAAGAACCAAAACTGCTCCTGGCCGAGGCGCTCGACAAGATCGCGGAGAAGACGTTCAATGCGCCATCGCGGAATTACACCTTCGCGTTTGCCGCGCGACTGCGCCGCGAGGCGGCCGGCGAGCGGCCGTAGCTAGGCATTCCACTTTGCCGAAAGGTATCGCTTGGCCGCTTGCCGGCACGGCGAAGGATGCGCTGGAACAACTGGCGCTTGCCGATGAGAAGGTCAAGCCGTTTGTCGAGGGTAAGGCGATTGTGAAGGTGATCGTGGTGCCGGATAAGCTGGTGAATGTGGTGGTGAAGTAGCCACTACCGCGCCCGAACGTTTAGCTTCACCGGGTTCGACAGCCCGCCATTCACATTCAACTGCAAGGCGAACTCGCCGGTTGGCATCTGTGTGTTCAACGTTACGTTCGTCTGGAATAGCCCCACGCCTCCGGGCGTCAAACCGCTAAACGTTACCAGATGGCTTAGACCGCCCAACGAAACATTCGTCGGGCCACTCACGCGGATCAACCGGTCAAGCGGCGCCGGTGTACCCGCGGCCACGGTCTCGGTCAGGGTTGCCGTTCCGACCCAGTAGATCGTAATCGTTTCTCCGCCCACCGCCGGGTTTGACGGCCCGATCACGCTGTTGTCCGCCTTCACTGCAACGGCGTAGTTGTCGCCATAGGTGATGATCCCAGTTCCGAACGGCCGGATGTCCACGTAACCGTGGTTGGAAGACATGCCATCCCGCTCGACCCGAACGGAGGCAAAACCAGCCGGGTCCCCATTGATGACGGCCCTCGTCGACAAATCGTCCGGCAACTGAAAATTAATCTGCCCAGGGCTGACATAAAACAGCGGCGCCGCGCGGCCGTTCACGATCACCCGCACGCCGCCGAGAGTGGCCGGCAACGGGACTGACGATGCCGACGCGGTCGACAGCGCCAGCGACGTTCCGAAGATCGACGCCACCGCGCCCGGCCCCAATGACGCACCGACAAAGCTAGCCGCGTTCACCACGCCGCCGGTCGAGATTACGGGCATCGGGAGGCTCGAAATTTTTGTCGACATCGTACTTCGCTCGCGGGTCGCCGTGAACCACGGCACATACGTCCCGGGTTGGCTGCCCGACGACGGAACCAGATTGCGTTCTTCTCCCCGCCTTGCCATCTGTTCGAAATACGCCATCTCATCGGGGGACAACAACCCGTCGCGGCTGACAACAAGATTGACCGTTCGAAAGTCTTTTTGCGACGCCGCCGCGCTGAGCTGCCGCGCTCCGCCCGCCGCGGTAATCAAGTCCTGAATCGTAACGCGCTGATACTGCGCCGGGGTCAACGTTCCGGCGCCTGGGCAGGAGTTCGTCGTCGCGGCCTGCAGTTTGGCGTTATCGGTGATCAAGTACTGGGGATCGCGAATCTCCGAGGGATCGAGCAGGCCTATCAAGTACAGATCGAAATCGCCGAACCGGTTCGTCAGCGGCGAACCGGAGCTGACCGCAATCGATCCGTCGGCCTGCGGCGTAAACCGGCAGGGGAATCCGAGTCCTTGCCGGTTGAAAGGATCGGAAAAACCCATCACGCCGGCCGCCATCGACGATATCGGCCAATGCGGCCGTCCGATCACGAACGGCGCGTTCGGAATCGCGCTAATCCACTGGTGGCCCTTCTCGTGCAGGAACCCGCTTTCGGCGTTGTCGAAGAACGCGATATTCGGGTACATCGTAAACCCTTGAAGCCGCCGCGCCGAACCCCAGGAGGCACCATTGTTCAACGTGTTCGATATACCGATGCCGGATATCGAATTCCGAATGGTACCGTGATAGCGGTTCGCGATATTGCTTACGTTGCCCACGACGATGTTTACAAAATCGAAATCGTCGGCCAATAACTCGTACATGCGCCGTGCAAGGGGTTCGGCAGTAAAGACGTGCATGCCGTTGGTCACCATGCCGTCGTAGAACGCCTTTGAGTGAATGTTGATGATATAGTCCGAGCGCTGCGCATCGGCAGCCAGCGGCGTTAGCCGCACCGGGGGCAAGTTTTCGGCGTACCGAATCGCAATGTTGAGCAAGCCTGTGGCGCCCGCGTTCCCGAACGAACGCGCTCCTCCGACCCGGCGCAAGTTGAGGTGGCGCGGTTCGTATGGCGGCGCGGTAAACTCGACTTCGAAGAGCCCGGCGCCGATGTTGGAGAAATCGCGGTTGGCGCCGCCTTCGGCGGGCTCGAAGACGAAACGCGTCACGCCGTCGGCGCGAATGCGAAGCTTGACCGGCTGCCCGCCACGCGCCAATTGTGGAGTCTGCTCGTACCAGAAGTAGGCGGGAGTCTGCGGCAGCGCCGGCAACGCGGCCAAGATCCAGAATGCGGTTAAACGGCCCATTTCGCCAGGTACTTTTTGGCCGCCTGAATGCCTTCAAACTCGGTCATCCGGCTGCCTTCGTACTCGATGCCGACGTAGCCCTTGTAGCCGGCCGCGTCGACAATACCCATCATCCGGTCCAGGTCGATCGTCGTTTCGCGTCCGCTTGCGTCGAAGTCGTGGCACTTCAGACTCACACCCTTCGCAAACGGCATCAGCTTGCGGACCGCATCGTATTTATCGGCCTCTTTCGGGAAGTTCCCGAAGTCCGGCAGAGTACCGAAGTTCGGCAGGCCGACCATTTTCATCAGTTTCACGACGACATCGGCGACCGACGACACGCCGCCGTGATTCTCGATGATGACGTTGATGTTGGCCTTTTTCGCGTACGCGCACAGATCGGCGAAGCTCTCGGCGCAGCGGCCGATGAAGTCGTCGATCTCGCCCGGCGTCTTGGGCTGCGTTGGCCCCGGGTACATGTTCGTCCGAATCGCGTGCCCGCCCAACTCCGCCGTGATATCGACCCACTTATAGTGATTCGCCGACGCCGCCATGCGCACTGCCTTTTCCGGATGGCCCATGAACCCTTCGCCGTCGCACATGATCAAAACACATTTCGTGCCGGTTTTGTTTTGTTCGCTCTTGAGGCGCCGGACGTAATCGGAAACCGGCGCCTGCCAGAGTTGATTGACGTACTCCAATCCCTCAATGCCGAAGTGCTCGCGCGTGATGCGCGGGAAGTCGAGGTTGGTGATCATGCGCGACTGAATCGCTTTGTGCAGCGACCACTGCGCGAGCGAGATCTTGAATTTCTTGTCCTGCGCTTTGAGCTGGAACAGAGGCAGGCCGGCGAGTTGGAACAACGAACGGCGATTCATTGGACCATTGTAGCGGCTAGCGGCAGAGCGCCAACAATTGCGCCGGTTCGTCCACCCAATAATCGGGCTCATACCGCGCCATCTTGTCGATGTCGCCATAGCCCCAACGCACCGCACACAGCTTTACGCCAGCGGCGCGACCCGCCGCCATGTCCGCTTCCGAGTCGCCGATAAACAGCACGTCGCCGGCGGCCACTTGGAATCGATCGAGCGACTTGTGAATCACATCCGGCGCGGGCTTGGCTGGGAAGCCATCGGTCCCCTGCACGTGATCGAAGTATTGAATCAAGCCGAACTTTTCGAGCACGATTCGGGTTGTCGGCGTGCCCTTGGTTGTGGCGGTCGATTTCAAACCTTCCATTCCCGCGAGCGCCTGGGCGATACCGGCATACACGCGCGTCTGGGAATGCTCGCGCGCTGCATAGATGGTCCGGTACTCCGCGATCAGGGCGTCGCTCTTTTTTTCCGTACAATCCGGCACGATGTCGAAAAACAGCTCGCGCAGATGCTTGCCGATATAGGTGCGCAGATGCTCAAACGCCTGCGGCGGCAGATCGTTCCGGCGCAAGACTTCCGAAACGGCGCCCGTGATGTCGGGCGCCGAATCGGTCAAAGTACCATCAACATCGAAGAGATACAGCATCAGGCCGGCTGCGGCCCATCCACCAGCGGAGGCATACGCAATCCGCCCTCGGGACGGATCGGCATTGGCGAAGCCGCGGGCTTGTCGTCGTCCGACTTCGAAGGCTTATTGGACGCGGACAGCGACTCGCCGCGGATCAGCGCCAACACCTCGGAGCCGTCCAGCACTTCGCGCACGAGCAGCGCCTCGGCGATGCGCACCATCGCGTCGTGATTGGTCTCGATGATCTGCCGCGCTTTGGCGTAGCCTTCGTCGACGAACTTGCGCACGGACTGATCGATTCGGATCGCGGTCGCTTCCGAGTAATCGCGGTGCTGCGAGATTTCGCGGCCCAGGAAGATCTGCTCTTCGCGCTTGCCGTAGCTTAGCGGCCCCATGTCGCTCATGCCCCACTCGCAGACCATCTTGCGAGCCATGTCGGTGGCACGCTCAATGTCATTGCCCGCGCCGGTGGTGATGTGCTTCATGAAGATCTCTTCGGCGATACGTCCGCCCATGAGGATCGCCAACTGCGATTCCAAATACTCCTTGTGATAGGAGTGCTTGTCGTCGGTGGGCAACTGCATCGTCAAGCCCAGCGCCATGCCACGCGGAATGATCGTGACTTTGTGCAGCGGATCGGCGAACTCGATGAGCGCGGCTACCAGCGCGTGCCCGGCTTCATGATACGCCGTGTTCTTCTTCTCTTCCTCGGTCAACATCATGGACTTGCGTTCGGTACCCATGATGACCTTGTCCTTGGCATGCTCGAAGTCGAACATGGTGACGACCTTGCGATTCTGCCGCGCCGCGATCAGCGCCGCTTCGTTCACAAGGTTCGCCAGATCGGCGCCCGCGAAGCCCGGTGTACCGCGCGCGACGACGGTCAGATCGACGTCATCGGACAACGGAACTTTCTTCGTATGCACCCTCAGAATCTGATCGCGGCCTTTCACATCCGGCCGGCCGACAACAACGCGCCGGTCAAAACGGCCCGGCCGCAGCAGCGCGGGATCGAGCACGTCGGGCCGATTGGTCGCCGCGACGAGGATCACGCCTTCGTTCGATTCAAAGCCGTCCATCTCGACCAGCAACTGATTCAACGTCTGTTCGCGTTCATCGTGACCACCGCCGAGGCCCGCGCCGCGGTGCCTGCCGACGGCGTCGATTTCGTCGATGAAGATGATGCAGGGCGCATTCTTCTTGCCCTGTTCGAAGAGATCGCGCACGCGGCTAGCGCCCACGCCGACAAACATCTCGACGAAGTCCGAACCCGAGATCGAGAAGAACGGAACGTTCGCTTCGCCGGCGATCGCCCGCGCCAGAAGCGTCTTGCCCGTGCCCGGCGAACCGACCAGCAACACGCCCTTCGGAATCCGTCCGCCGAGCTTCTGGAACTTCTGCGGTTCGCGCAGGAATTCGATGATCTCCTGCAGTTCTTCCTCGGCTTCATCGACGCCAGCGACATCCTTGAACGTGACTTTCTTTTGCTGCGACGAATGCAGGCGCGCGCGGCTCTTGCCGAAACTCAGCGCCTTGTTCCCGCCGCTCTGCATCTGGCGAATCATGAAGAAGTAAAGCGCCAGCAGCAGGATGAACGGAATCGAATTGATCACCAGCGAGATCACGTTCGCGTTAGAAGCTTCCTTGATTTCGACGCCGACGTTCTTGTCGCGGAGCATCTTGTAGACGTCCGGGTAGTTCGAAGGAATCAGCGTACGCATCGTACTGTCAGCTTCATCCGACAGTTGGCCCTTCACTTCATTGCCGGTGATCTGCACCGACTTCACCTTCCCGGCTTCCACCGCGGTGAGGAACTGGGAAAACGTAAAGGCCTGTTCCGCCTTGCCTTTCCCCGGCTTGACGACCGTGTAGAGAATGATGACCAGACATACGATCACCATCCAGAAGATGACTTTATTCAGATTGGATGACATTGCTCCCTCAAACTATGAGACGGCGCCAGCAGGGCTTTTGATTCGACACCTTTGGCAAATCTCAAATGAGTCCAACTACTTAGAGGATACCTTATGACAGACGATGGCGAGACGCCGCAGTGCGGCGTTCCCGGCCGCGACACGTTTCGCCGCGCCAACTCCATGAATCCAGATGATGCCATTGCTATCACTAATCATCGGCCAAAGCGGCCTTTCCCATGAGGGCACACGCAGTTTCTGGAAGTACTCCCGCACGGGGCGGGGCCTCGTATTGTCCAACGAGTGAAATCGATCGCCGGGCTCCCATTGCTTCAGACGCAATGGCGGTTCGATCCGTTCCCAGTCGATCGCACCTTGTTCGTCGAAGCGTCCGTCGACCGCATACCCGGCGGTCGTCACCGCAAACGGCGGGTCCAATTCGGCGGCGGCAGGCGCCGCCGCGTCCCGCCGCAGAATCTTGATCTCTCGAAACGACCGCACCGCGCGCCCGCCCGGAATATCCGCCGCACCCGATCCTCCCTCGCCCGCCGCCAAGGCCAACACACTCTCCACGTGCTGCTGTTCGATCCGTTCGAGCCCGCCCATCGCGCAAGCGATCGCCGCGCGAACCGTTCGCGCCGCATGCGCCGGATGCTGCGCCCGCAGCGTTGTCACGTCGATGGCACCGCCAGCGCCGGAAACAAGATCACGCCAATATGTTTCTTCCAGCGCTGCGATCGCCGCGGTCCGCGCCAGCGTCTGATCGATCGCCGGCTGCCACTCGCGCAACAGCGGAAGTAGCACGCCGCGCACCCGATTCCGCAAGTAATGCTCGGACTCGTTCGAGGAATCCTCGCGCCATTGGACGCCACGCTCGCGCAGCCACTCGCGAATCTCCGCGCGCTGGAGTTCCAGCAACGGCCGGACGATTTTTTCTTTCGTCACCGCCAACACGCCGCGCAAGCCCGTCGGCCCCGTCCCGCGGATCAGACGCATCAGGATGGTCTCGGCCTGGTCGGTCGCGGTGTGGCCCGTCGCCACGCACGACACGCGGCCCGACGCGATCAACCCGGCGAAAAACGCTCGCCGCGCGCGCCGGCAGAACTGCTCGACGTTCCCTTCCGCCGCGCCCATCCGTTCAACCACGACGTCGTCGTGCAGCGACCGAACGAACGTTTCGTCGGCCTCCGATTCCGCCGCGCGCAATCCATGATTCACATGCAGCACAACCAGCGGGTTCTTCACCACGGCTCGAAGCGCGTGCAGCAGGAACACCGAGTCCGCCCCGCCCGAAACGGCCACGCCAACCGGGCCATCGGAAGCGATCATGTTATAACGAGAGATCGTGCGCTCGACACGATTGAGCATGCGAGATTCAATTGTATCGAAGGAGTTTGCATTGACCGCTCGTGAACGCGCGGCGCGCGTAAAGTTGTTGCTGATGGATGTCGATGGGGTGCTCACCGACGGCACGTTGTGGAACGTGCCCGACGGCCAGGGCGGCTTCGCCGAGACGAAGGGATTCGACTCGCAGGACGGCATCGCCTTGCAGTGGCTGAACTGGCACGGGATCAAGACCGGCGTGATCAGCGGGCGCGTCTCGCCCGCCACCGAGATCCGCGCCAAGCAGTGCAAGATGGCCTACATCTATCAGGGCCACATCGAAAAAATCCCGATCCTGCAAGAGATCATGGCCGACGCGAAAGTCGAAGCGGACGAGATCGGCTACATCGGCGACGACCTTACCGACATCGTGGTCATAAAGCGCGTTGGATTCGGCATCGCCGTGCAGAACGCGCGGCCCGAAGTGAAGGCGGCGGCACACTTCGTCACCGAAGCGCGCGGCGGCCAGTCGGCCGTGCGCGAAGCGTGCGAGTTGATTCTTTCGGCGCAAGGTCTGTGGGACGGCCTTTTGGAAAAGTACGAGGCCAAGTGAGCGCTAACTGTGCATTCGAAGTGATCGGCGCGGCGGGCCCCGGGTTCCTGCATCAGTTGACCGGCGTCATCGTTCGCCACGGCGGCGACATCACGTCTGTGCAGATCATGGAAACGCGCCCGCTGTCGCGGACCTACTTCGAAGTCGACGTCGCCGACGCCGATGCACTCTACGACGATCTTCGCGCGCTCGACGTAGTCACCGAAGTGCGGCCCGTCAATTCGATGCAGAAGATCTACGGCAAGCGCATCATCATCATGGGCGGCGGCGCGCAGGTCGGCCAAGTGGCTATCGGCGCGATTTCGGAAGCCGACCGGCATAACATTCGCGGCGAACATATTTCGGTCGATACGATTCCGCTCGTCGGCGAGAAGCCGCTCGCCGAAGCCGTTCGCGCCGTGGCGCGATTGCCGCGCGCGAAGGCGCTGGTACTGGCCGGCTCCCTAATGGGCGGCGAGATCGAACAGGCCGTTCGCGACGTGCGCGCGCAGGGGTTGCTGGTGGTATCGCTGAACATGGCGGGCAGCGTGCCCGACGCGGCGGACCTGGTCGTCACCGACCCCGTGCAGGCGGGCGTCATGACCGTCATGGCCGTCGCCGATACGGCGAAGTTCACGATCGACAAACTCAAGAACCGCGTTTTCTAACCGTGCACACGACGGGCATCATCGGCGGCGGAATCATCGGACTGGCGACAGCGTATCGGCTGCTGGAAAAGTATCCGGACCGGAAGGCGATCGTCTTCGAGAAGGAGTCCGCGCCGGGCCGTCATCAGACCGGCCACAATAGCGGCGTGCTCCACGCGGGCCTGTATTACAAGCCCGGGTCCAACAAAGCCAGGCTAGCCGTGGAAGGGATTCGTCAGATGGTCGCCTTCTGCGAGCGTCACAACGTCAAGCACGAGATCTGTGGCAAACTCGTCGTGGCCGCCAGCGAAGACGAAGTGCCGCGCATGATGGATCTCTACGAGCGCAGCCAGGCGAACGGTCTTCGCGATGTGCGCGTTCTGAGCCGCGAAGAGATGCGCGAAATCGAGCCGCACGCCGGCGGCGTCAAGGCGCTGCGGGTTCCGGAAGAAGGCATCGTCGACTACGCCGGCGTTTGCGCGGCGCTCGTCGGCGAGATCGAATCGCGCGGCGGCGAAGTGCGCACGAATGCGCGAGTCACCGGCTTGCGCGAAACGGCTTCCGGTTGGATGGTCGAGACTGAGAACGACGCCACTGAAGTCGACTTCATCGTCAACTGCGCCGGCTTGCACTGCGACCGCGTCGCGGCGCTCGGCGGCATTGAACGCGAGATGCGCATCGTGCCATTTCGCGGCGAGTATTATCTGATCAAGCCCGAGCGCCAGCACCTGGTTCGGCATCTCATTTACCCCGTGCCCGATCCGTCGTTTCCCTTCCTTGGCGTGCACTTTACGCGGCTGATTCACGGCGGCGTAGAGGCCGGGCCAAACGCCGTGCTGGCCTTTGCGCGCGAGGGCTATACGAAGCGCGATTTTGTCGCCGCCGATCTTTTCGACGCGCTTTCCTTCCCTGGTCTGTGGCGATTCCTCAGCCGCTACCCGAGCGTGAGCTGGTACGAACTCCGCCGTTCCTTCAGCCGCGAACTGTTTTGCGAATCGCTGCAACGGTTGGTGCCCGAAATCCGCGTTGACGATATCGAACCCGGCGGCGCGGGTGTTCGCGCGCAGGCGATGATGCCTTCGGGCGACCTCGTTCAAGATTTTCTGTTCGCCGAACGGCCTCGTGCGCTGCATTTGCTTAATGCGCCGAGTCCCGGCGCGACGGCGTCGCTGGCTATTGGCGCGGAGGTGGTGGGGAGACTGAGCCGCGAGTAAGACCGCCGCTTGGCAGGGTGCTTTTGTTTGTAACGGCGAAGTGCGATCATTCGAGTGCTATGCCATCGACGGTCAAGTATTGGCTTCCGCTGTTTGCGATTTCGGTGTCCGGGCAACCGCGTATCTCGCCGTCTTCGGCGAGAGACTTGATTTGCATACAGTCAAAAGGAAATCCGCACATCGAGATTTGGAAGATGATGCGCGACGCCCTCGACAAGAAAGACGGCGATGCCTATGCGAAGGAGTTGATCGGACACGCCCTCCCCACCGGTTTCCCGGCGACGATAGTCTCGGTGTTGGACGAGAGGAAGGGGCGATCGTATCTTGTCAGTATTCAGGGTGATGTGCCCGACGCCGTTATTCATCTCACCGCTCCGCGGACCGGCGCGCCGCTCAAGCCGGGAGTGAACGTTTCGTTCGATGGCGTCGCTGCTCGCCTGCTCCGCGATCCGGTCCGATTGCAAGTTGATGTCGACCCAAAGAAATTGATCGTGCTGGACCGGCTTGACGGCCAGGAGGGTATGATTTGCAGATGCCATACCCCGGAGGAATTCGAGCGGTTGCGCGCCGGCGATAAGAAGGTTCCTGCGCGCTGATCACGAGGCCCGTTATGAACGACACCCGCCAGCACGCTCACAGCGTGATCGACCGCATGCCCGAAATACGGCTCAGCGGCCCCATTGTCGATCCCGTGGCCGCCACACTACGGAACGCACCGCTCGACGACGAACCGGAGACCGAGGACGACGTCGCCGAGGCCAGAGCGTGGCTCCAGTCAAACGGGGACAAAGGCATTCCACACGCCGATGCCATGCGCCGCTTGGGACTCGATTTAGCTGAGACTGCTTGAACTGGAACGGCGTTGGCCGATATGGCTTCGCTCGAACGATTTCCGCCTTCGCGTTGGCGGCTACCGTGTCCGCCATCGCTCCGGAGCTTACCGTTGAAGTAATCGCCACAACCCGGCCCGCAATATGGTAGCGAAACTACAAACGCACCCTGCTACATTGAGATAGGAAGCCCCCTGCGGCGAAAGGATTTTGCGATGGACCTCCAACAGCAACGCGAGCAAGCGCACGCCTGGCTCGACCAACTGGCTCCCGCCAAACTCGGCGCAGTGCATACCCTCCTGGAGGTGATGGTGGGTGAGGACGACGATAGCGATCTCTACACCGAGGAGAACATCCGCCGCTTCCGCGAAAGCCAGGCCCACAACGCCACCGGCGGCAAGGGCGTTCCAATGGAGGACGTGCTCGCGGACTTCGGATTGACGCCGGCAGACTTCCCGCTCACGAAATAATGCCGCCATTCCGAATCGAATGGCGCGATGAGGGCCGGGCCGACGTTCGCCGGCTGGACCGTGCCACCGCCATGCGCCTGTTCGAGGGCATCTTCCATTACGCGCAAACCGGAGCCGGCAACGTAGCGCCCCTGCATGGTCCGCTTTCAGGCGCATTCCGTTTGCGTTTGGGAGACTACCGCGTGTTGTTCACCCTGGAAAATAATGCGATGGGAATCTTTGGTGTTTGCCATCGCTCCCAAGCCTACCGCTAGTCTCCTGTCTTGGATAATTCTTTACAACGGCGCACCTTGTCGAGGATAACGTCTGCGGAGGCCTTCCATGTGAAGGGGGTCGGGGCTCCGTTCCAACCG
>Ga0194121_10003212_pt1 | contig 25066 bp, 25 predicted proteins | sample TA2MahCa50mmetaG_FD_148609 | JGI IMG/M metagenome (GOLD analysis project Ga0194121, IMG submission 148609) | Freshwater microbial communities from Lake Tanganyika, Tanzania - TA2015020 Mahale Deep Cast 50m | ecosystem: Environmental > Aquatic > Freshwater > Lake | place: Tanzania: Lake...
GTGGTCACCTCGGTCGGCAGTCGCGGCGACTCGTACGACAACGCCCTCGCCGAGTCGGTGAACGGGCTCGACACGACGGAGCTGGTACGCAGGCAGGGACCGTGGCGCGGGCTCGAGGACCTGGAGTCTGCCACGCTGAACTGGGTCGACTTCGCGTTGAAGACGTTGACCCGCGCGGCGGAGCAGCGGATCGCGGCGTTCGTGAAGCAGGCGGTGAGCTGAGGTTTGTTCCGTTCACACCGGCGAGCCGCCGGCGGCATCCGCCGCCGGTCGAGCTCGGCCCAGGGGCACCGGCGGGGACGCGCGCGGCCTACCACGTATCGAGGAACGTCCGCCGTCCCCTGCGCAGCGGCTCCGACTGCGGGACCGACTGCAGCCCCTTGACGATCCACCGTCGCGTCTCGACCGGGTCGATCACGTCGTCGACGCCGAACACCGAGGCCGCGGTGATCGCACCGCTGCGCTCATACGCCCGATCCACCGCGGCCTGGTACGCCGCCGCGCGCTCGTCGATGTCCTCGATCTTCGCGAGCGCGTCGCGGTTCGAGAGCAGGACGCTCGCCTCGATGTTCATCCCCCCGAACTCGCCCTCGGGCCATGTCACGGTGAACGTCGGCGCCCGGCCGCTGCCGGTCATGACCGCGATCGATCCGAGCGCGTAGCCCTTGCGCAGGATGACGCTGAACCGCGGCGTCTCGAGGTTCGCGCCGGTGACGAAGAGGCGGCTGCAGTGCCGCACGAGCCCCGTGCGCTCCACCTCGGGCCCGACCATCATGCCCGGCGTGTCGACGAGCGTGATGATCGGGATGTTGAACGCGTCGCAGAGCTGCCAGAACCGCGCGACCTTGTCGGACCCGGGGCTGTCGATCGCGCCGCCGAGGTAGGCGTTGTTGTTCGCGGTGAGCCCGAAGGGATGACCCTCAATGCGGACGAACGCGGTGACCATGCTGACCCCGAACTGCGGACGCAGTTCCAGGACGGAGTCCTTGTCGGCGAGGATCCGGATCAGCGCGCGGATGTCGAAGCTGCGGTGACGGTTCTCGGGAATGATGTGGCGCAGGAGCCGCTGGTCCTCGACCTCCCAGTGCTCGATCGATCCCTGAAAGTAGGAGAGCACCTTCTTCGAGGCCGCGATCGCCTCGTCCTGGTTCTTCACGAGGATGTCGACGGTCCCCGCCGGCACCGTGTCCGAGGTCGGGCCGATCTCCTCGGGGAGATAGATCCCCATCCCGCCGCCCTCGATCGTCGCGGGCGCACCCATCGCGATCAGCGAGTCCTCGGTCGCGATGATCAGGTCCGTGAGGCCGAGGATCGAGGCGTTGCCGGCGTAGCACCAGCCCGCCGTTACCCCGATCATCGGGACCTTGCCGCTGAGCTGCGCCATCCGCTCGAAGGTGCGCGTGGCCGGGTGGCCGCGACCGCTCGGGGCATCCTGCGCGGCCTCGGGCGGCGCGCTCCCCGAACGCGCGCCGGCTCCCTCCGCGTGGAAGATCAGCGGCAGCGAGAGCTCGTCGGCGAGCTCGACCATGCGGTCGGTCTTGTCGTGACCGCGCCCGCCCTGGGTGCCGGCGTACACCGTGTCGTCGTAGGAGATGAACATCGTGCGCGCGCGCTTCTCGTCGAAGAGGTCGCCGTTGACCGACCCGATGCCGGCGACCAGGCCGTCGGCCGGCGTCTTCCGGATCAGCTCCTCCGCGGTCAGCCCGCTGCGCGGGGTCGAGACCGTCAGCTGCCCGTACTCGACCCAGGAGTCGGGATCCATGAGCTGCGTGAGGTTCTCGCGGACGGTGCGTCGACCGCGGCGGTGTCGCCGCTCGATGGCCTCCGGTCGGTTCTCGTCGAGCGTGAGCTGGCGGCGGTCGTAGACCGCCTGCAGGCTCGGGCGGATGTAGTCGAGGTCGACCGCCTGCGCGACCTGCTCGACGGCGGCGCCGACCTCCATCACCTCGACGAACGCGAGCGGCCGCCCCTCGGCCACCGTATCGCCGACGGCGGCGGTCAGCTGCCGGACCACGCCGCCGACCTGCGCGGTCACCTCGTGCTCCATCTTGAGCGCGCTGAGCACGATGATGACCTGGCCTGTGCGGATCGTGTCGCCCTCCGACACGAGGATCTGCGCGACCGTCGCCTGCAGCGGCGCGGCGACCGGCTCCGTGCCCGGCGGCCCCACCACGCGCTGCTCCACGGCCTGACCGGCCTGCCGGGTCGGCTGACCGCTGCGGAAGAAGTTGAGCGACGCGAGCGGGTCGTTGCGGTTGATGTCCGCCCCGGCCCGGACCTGCGGCGCGCGATCGCTCTCCGGGGCGCTCCGGGACACGGTGAGCGATGCGAGGTTCTGGTCGAGCCAGCGCGTGTAGACGTCCTGCGCGGCGAAGTCGTCGTGCGCGATCACCTGCTGCAGGAACGGGATGTTCGTCTCGAGCCCGGCGAGTCGGAAGTCGTCGAGCGCGCGGGCCAGCCGCTTCGAGGCGACCACGAACCCGCCCGAGCCGGAGTGCGCAATTACCTTGGCGAGCAGCGAGTCGAAGTTCGGGTTCGTCGTGTAGCCGGGCACCCCGTAGGTGTCGACGCGCACGCCGGGACCAGAGGGCGGGTCGAACGCGGCCAGCTGCCCGCCGGTGGGGCGCACGCTGCCGTCGGGATCCATCCGCTCGGTGTTCACGCGCGCCTGGATCGCGAAGCCCCGCGCCGGCGGCACCGCCGCCTGCTCGAGGTCGAGTTCGGCAAGCGTCTCGCCCGCGGCGAGGCGCAGCTGGGCGACGACCAGGTCGACCCCCGTGACGACCTCGGTGACGGTGTGCTCGACCTGGATGCGCGGGTTCGCCTCGATGAAGACCCAGTTCCTGGGCGCTCCGGATCTGCCTGCGCTCGCTTCGTTCTGCCCGCCCTGAGCCTGCCGAAGGGCTCCGACGAGCGCGCCGGTGGTCGCGACCGCTCGTGCTCCACGCTTCGTGGCCGGCTGCGCGCGTCGCTTCGGCGCGCGCGTGGCTCCCGCGCGCGCACCGTTGTCCGGCGCATCCGCCGTCGCGTCGACGAGGAACTCGAAGGTGCCCAGGCTCCGGTAGGACACCGCCTCGGCCAGCCGGACCGCGGCTGCGGTGATCGCGTCGCGGAGCTCCGCGCTCAACGTCGGGCTGGGCGCGATCTCGATCAGCTTCTGGTGGCGCCGCTGGATGCTGCACTCGCGCTCTCCCAGGTGGCTGACCGCACCGCTGCCGTCGCCGATCACCTGCACCTCGATGTGGCGGGCGCGTGGGATCAACTGCTCGACGTAGACGTCGGCGTTGCCGAACGCGGAGAGCGCCTCGGACAGGCAGCGCGCGTGCGCGTCCTCGACATCCTCGAGGCGCTCCACGACGCGCATGCCGCGACCACCGCCGCCTGAGACGGCCTTGATCACGATTGCGGCGCCCTCGCCGAGACTGCGCAGAAACGCCTTGGCCTCGTCCGCGGTCACCGGACCGGCGCTACCGGGCAGCACCGGGACGTCGTGCTCTCGGGCGAGCTCGCGCGCACGCGCCTTGTCACCGAGCAGCCGCAACGCCTCCACCGATGGGCCGACGAAGGTGATGCCCTCCTCGGCACAGCGACGCGCGAACTCGGCGTTCTCGGCCAGAAACCCGTAGCCCGGGTGCACGGCGTCGCAGCCGGCGTCTTTCGCGACGCTGAGCAGTTGCTCGATGTCGAGGTAGGCCGCCGCACCGCGGCCGGCCAGCGCATGAGCCTCGTCGGCTCTGCTGACGTGCAGCGATTCGGCATCGTCGGCGGAGTAGATCGCCACGGTCGGGAGGTCGAGCTCCTCGGCGGCGCGGATGATGCGGATCGCGATCTCGCCACGGTTGGCGATCAGCAGCTTCTTCATGTTCGTCCTTGCAGGGCGCGCGGGCAGGCTGGTCAGTATGGAGTTGCATGGTCTGGCCTTCGCGAGACCAGCGGTCGCCGTCAGGGGACGCTGACGAGCGCGAGCATAGCGCGCGGAACGTCCCGTCCGACGGTCCCGCACGCGGGGGTGACCAGGCCGCCGTGGACCAGGGCGAACACCGGCGGCAAGGTCGGATCATCGCCCGGCAGACGAGCGTTCGACCTGCGCAAGGAGCACGCGGCTGCTCACGCGGGCCGACAGCGCGTGGGTCGCACGCGACCGTCGATCGGAACGGTGCATCGGACCCTCGAGCCGGGCGCGCTCCGTCACCCGCGGTGCCGCGACCGGATGAGGTGATCGGCCAGCCGCGCCGCCAGCGTCATGATCGTCTGCGAGGGCTGCGCGCCGGCGGAGGTCGCGAAGACGCTCGCGTCGCAGATGTAGAGGTTCGGGTGATCGTGCGCCTTGAGGTTCTCGTCGACCACGGAGTCCGCGGGGTCGTCCCCGATCCGGCATCCGCCGAGCGCGTGATCGGTGCCCTCGCTGACGAAGATCTCCTCGGCGCCCGCGGCCTCGAGCACCGCGCGGCCGCGGCGTTGCTCCTCCGCGCGCAGCGCGCGTTCGTTCTCCCCGAACGAGCACGGGACCTTCGGACGCGGCACGTCGAATTCGTCGACCTCGTCTGCGAGCTCGACGCGATTCTCGGGGTAGGGGAGGCACTCGCTTTCACTTCCGAGCACCGCGAAGTGCGGGTACTTCTCGAGCAGCCGCACGAGCCGCGCGCCCCACGTCCCCTCGCCGCTCGCGGCGAGCGCCGTCGCGAACTCTGCGGGGAAGTGCGACCCGGTCATCCACGACCAGCCGCCGGCGAAGCCCCGGCCGGGCCGCGTGCCGTACTCGTGCTGCGAGAGCAGCGTGCCCGGCGCGGTCCACCAGGTGTGGATCGGCTGGTCGATCGCCCCGGACCACGCCTATACCGATCGATCCTTCTCGATTGTCATTCTCGCGACGAGTGACGTCGGCCAAGCTGCTGCCGACGTCTCCGTGATGCTCCGGGTTCTCGCCGGCGAGTTGTCTAGCCCGCTCCCCGCTCTCCCCTCCGGAGGACCAGCCGCGGCGGGCCGGTCCTCCCGTCGCGTGTGCGTCCCGAGCGGGCGCCTCCGCGCTCCCGGCGGTAGGATCGAATCCGCACGCGATCGCACGCCTCGGAGCTTACCGATGCCCTCCGGACCCACCCGCACCCTCCACCGCGTCCTGGTGACGGGGCTCGGCGCCGTCACCCCGATCGGCAACACCGTCCCCGAGTTCTGGGAGGGGTTGCACACCGGCCGCAACGGGATCGGCCGCGTGCAGCAGTTCGACCCCGAGGGCCTGCTCGTGCAGATCGCGGGCGAGGTGAAGCACTTCGACCCCGAGACGGTGCTCGATCGCAAGACGGTGCGCCGCACGGGCCGCTTCGCGCAGTTCGCGACCGCCGCCGGGATGGAGGCGCTCGCCGACGCCGGCATCACCGTCAGCGAGGAGAACCGCGACGAGATCGGCGTGGTGATGGCGACCTCCGGCGACGTTTTCAACATCGGCCCGGAGTGGGTCACCTACCTCGAGCGCGGCTCGGCGAAGGTCGACCCGTTCATCATCACGCGGATGGGACAGCACATGGGCTCCGCGCGGCTCGCGCGCGAGATCGGCGCGCGCGGCCCGAACACGACGATCAACACGGCGTGCGCCTCGGGCACGGACGCGCTCGGCCACGCGCTCTCGCTGATCCGGCTGGGCCACGCGCGCGTGGTGCTCGCGGGCGGCGCCGAGGCGATGGTGACGCCCCTCGCGCTCTCGTCGATGGGGCGGCTCGGCGCGCTCTCGAAGAACAACGAGGACCCGGAGCACGCCTCCAGGCCCTTCGACGCGAAGCGCGACGGCTTCATCCTCGGCGAGGGCGCCGGGGTGCTCACGCTCGAGTCCGAGGAGTCCGCGCTCGCGCGCGGCGCCCGCGTCTACGCCGAGCTCGTCGGCGTCGGCTGGTCGTTCGACGCGACGGACGACACCGCCCCCGACGCGCACGGCCAGTCGCTCGCGATGACCCGCGCGATGCGCGACGGCGGCATCGACCCGTCGGAGATCGACTACATCAACGCGCACGGCACGAGCACGCCGTACAACGACCGCACCGAGACCGAGGCGATCAAGATCGCACTCGGGGTGGCGCCCGCGCAGCGCGTGCGCATCTCGTCGACGAAGTCGATGACCGGGCACCTGGCGGCCGGCGCCGGCGGGATCGAGGCGGTCGCCTCGGTGCTCGCGCTCGAGCACCAGTGCGTGCCGCCGACGATCAACTACGAGGTGCCGGACCCCGACTGCGACCTGGACGTCACGCCGAACGAGGCGCGCGCCGCCGAGCTGCGCGTCGTGCTCTCGAACTCGTTCGGCCTCGGCGGGCAGAACTCGTCGGCGATCTTCCGCAAGTACGAGGGGTAGCGCCGCGGGCTGCCCGCCGTCCCGGGGCGGGTGACAGCCCGCCGAGCGCGCGAACCGCCGCGGTGACGGCCTGCCGTCGACGCGCGAGGCCCGCGCTCCCCTGACTACCCCGCCGGCGCTGCGGCGCGGATGCGCAGCTCCCCGCGCCAGGACTCGGCGCCGATCACGAGGTCGCACGTCACGCGATCGCCTGGCACGACCCAGTCGCCGCGCGCCCCGTCGACGGTGAACACCGCGCGCACGACCGCCGAGCCCGTCTCCGCCTCGGGCTCCGCCGTCCCCGCCTCGAGCACCGCGAAGAGCTCGGTGTCCCCGTCCTCGAGCGCGAGGTCGCCCTCCTCGAGCATCACCTCGCCCGTGCGGCCGAGCCGCCACGACAGCGACGACGAGCAGCGCCACCGCTCGCCCTCGCCGACGACCTCGCCGTCGAGCACGAGCTGCAGGAAGCCGTTCAGGAGCTCCGTGCGCTCGCTGACCTCACCCGTCGCGGCGCAGACGAGCTCGGAACGCGCGGCTCCGGATGTCCCCTCCACCATGGCCGGATCCTACCGACGCGGCGGCGGCGCGGCCCCGTCGACGGCGCCTGCGCGGCGCGCTCGCGGACGGCGCGGGCGCCACCGCGATCGCCGGCGCGTCATAGCCCACGTAGCCACACTGCAGGCACGAGAGGTAGCTGTCGCCCAGGTCGTAGACGCGAGAGAGGTCGCCACGGCAGCGCGGGCAGTTCTTCCCGAGGATCATCGTCGGCCTCCAGCCCAGGCGGCGCGGCGTGCCGGACGCCGCACCCCGCCTCGGCACCGACGCTACGCGGCGCTCATGTGGGGAACGTTGCGCGCGTGTTGTCGTTTCGTGAACGCGCGCCCGCGTCCCGCACGTTGGTCGCCGCCGGGACCGCGGGTATAGTGACCCGGTGAGCCCGTTCCCCCCGCCCGAGCGCCGCGTGCCGCGGATGGCGATCGACTGCCGCTGGCTGCGGCGCACGCTCGACTCCTCGCGCCCGAACGACCCGTTCCTGATGCTCTGCACCCACATCGTGCGCGACGGCCAGGAGTGCGTCGGGCCCTTTCTCGAGGACATGGAGACGGACTGCCGCCTCTGGGAGCCGAACGACCGCGTCGCCGCGCGGATCCGCGCCCTCGCCTCGGACTGAGCGCGGCTCGCGGCCCCGGCGCGCGGGCACCGGCGGCACGTGGACGGAATGTGGACGCGCGGCGGGGACCGGTACCGTCAGCCCGCCGTCCCCGCCCCCCATGCTCCCCCGGCGCGCGCCGAGGACGTCCCCGCCGCGGCCGAGCTTGTGCCGGGCGCCCGGGACTCGTATAAGATCCACGTCCAGAACATCTGTTCGCGATGAGGGGATCCGGATGACGACGACGCCCGAGCGCCCCGCCGCGACGCCGCATGACGCCGGGATCACCGCGGGCCAGCGCGCCGAGATCGACGAGATGCGCGCGGACCGCCGGCCGACCGCGCGCCCGACCGTCCCCGCGCTCGAGGAGATCCTCTACGAGCCGCTCCCCGTGCTCGACCACGGCTTCATCCGCGTCGTCGACTACATGGGGGACGACGCCGCCGTCGTCCAGGCGGCGCGTGTCTCCTACGGCCGCGGCACGCGGCGCACGCGAGATGACGCCGGCCTCATCAACTACCTCATGCGGCACTGGCACACCACGCCGTTCGAGATGTGCGAGATCAAGCTGCACGTGAAGCTGCCGATCTTCGTGGCGCGCCAGTGGATCCGCCACCGCACGGCGAACGTCAACGAATACTCCGCGCGGTACTCGATCCTCGATCGCGAGTTCTACATCCCCGCGCCGGAGCACCTCGCGGCGCAGTCGACGACGAACCGGCAGGGCCGCGGCGACGTGCTGGGCGGTGACGAGGCGGCACGGGTGCTCGAGGTGCTGCGCGACGACGCCGAGCGCGCCTACGCAGACTACGAGGAGCTGCTCAACGAGACGGCGGAGGGTGAGCGCCTCGACGAGTCGAAGCAGGGGCTCGCCCGCGAGCTCGCGCGGATGAACCTCTCGCTCAACTTCTACACGCAGTGGTACTGGAAGATTGACCTCCACAACTTCATGCACTTCGTGCGGCTGCGCGCCGACGCCCACGCGCAGTACGAGATCCGCGCGTACGCGGACGTGCTGCTCGACGTGCTCGACCGCTGGGTGCCGCTCGCGGCCGCGGCGTTCCGCAACTACCGGCTCGGCGGGGCGCAGCTCTCCGCGCAGGCGATGGAAGCGGTGCGCCGCATGCTCGCAGGCGAGACCGTGACGCACCGCGACGTCGGCATGTCGCCCGGCGAGTGGCGCGAGCTGATGGCCACGCTCGGCCGCAGCGACCCGCAGCCGTAACGCTCGCGGCGACCGGCGGGCTTCCGGCCCGCCGTGCTGCGCGAAGGCGATCGGCCGCCGCGCGACCCCGCCGCGCTCGGCCGCCGGCCGCGACCGCCGCTAGTCGTGCACCTCGACCACCGCCTCGATCTCGACGGCGATCCCGTTCGGCAGGTCCGCCATCCCGACCGCCGACCGTGCGTGGCGCCCCGCGTCGCCGAACACCTCGACGAACAGGTCCGAGCACCCGTTCGCGACCTCGGGCTGCCGGTTGAACTCGGGCGCGGAGTTCACCATGCACAGCAGCTTCACGACGCGCGCGACGCGGTCGAGCGAGCCGAGTTCCTGCCGCATCGTCGCGAGGAGCTGCACCCCGACGCTGCGCGCGCAGGCGTATCCCTCCTCGACCGTCATGTTCACCCCGAGCTTGCCGGTCACGCGGCTGCCGCCGATCGACCGCGGCCCGTGCCCCGCGAGGAAGAGCAGGTCGCCCGTCCGCACCGCGCGCACGTAGTTCGCCAGGGGCGCCGGGGGTGCGCCAAGCTCGAGCTTGAGCTTCTTCAGGTTCGCTTCAGCACCCATCGCCCCGTGCTCCTCCCTCGACTCTAGTCGACGATCGCGGCGTGGCTGCTACTCGGGTAGTACAGCGTCTGCAGCGCCCGCTTCAGATCCGCGCGGTGATCGGGGTGCGCGATCGCGATCAGCTCGCGCGCCCGCTGGCGCTGGCTCTTCCCCGCGAGCCGCGCGATCCCATACTCGGTGACCACGTGATCTGCGAACGAGCGCGGCACCGTGACAAACTGCCCGTCCTCGACGCGCGGGATGATCCGCGAGATCACCCCGCCGGTCGCCGCCGACGGCAGCACCGTGATCGCCTTCCCGCCGGGCGAGACGAACGCGCCGATGTGGAACTCCGGCTGGCCCCCGGTCCCGTTGTAGACCGTCGTCCCGAGCGACTCGGAGCAGATCTGCCCCGTGAGGTCGACGGTGAACGCGTTGTTGATCGAGGTCATCTGGTGCTGCGCGGCCACCGCGAGGATCGAGTTCACCTCGCGCACGGGCCGCGTCTCGACCGGCGCGTCGGGGCGCGTCAGCCACGCGAGCTCCTCGGGCGTGCGCGGGTTGACCGTCGTCGTGATCGCGATCCCGTGGTCGACGGTCTTGCGCGCGCCGTTCACCACCCCCGCCATCATCTGCTCGACGACCCCGTTCGGCGTGATCTCCGAGTGCCAGCCGAGGTCGCGCTTGCCCGCGAACGCGCCTGCCGAGACGAGGAAGGTGGCGGTGCGACCGGCGCCGATCTGGATCGTGTCGCCGTCCCGCAGGATCTCGTTCACGAAGCCGGCGATCGTCGTGACCTCGGGCGGCGGCTGCCGCGGGGCGATCGGCGGCAGCTCGGTCAGTTCGGTGTCGATGAACGCGCTCACCTCGGAGACGTGCACGCGCTCCGTCGTGCGGATGTTCGGCAGGAACGGGCAGACCTCGAGGATCGACGTCCGCGCGCGGCGCACGAAGTCACCCTTGTGCCAGGGCTGGCCGCCGAAGTGGACGTAGCCGCCCGCGTCAGGCGGGGCGCACCCTGTGGTGAAGACGTCGATCGACTCCATCTGCCCGGGCCGGTGGTCGTAGACGTTGAACTGGTTCGAGAAGAGCTGGGGATAGAAGTCCGCGCGGCGTGACTGCAGCGCGATGCGGCCCGTGGGGCCGCTGAAGATCTCCACGGCCAGGTCGAAGCCGAGGTCGGCGTAGTCGTCGAGGAACCACTCCTGCGCCGGAGTGGCCGAACAGGCGCGGATCTTGACCCGCATTCCCAGCTCAACGATGCGCGCGAAGAGGTGGGGCATGAGCGTCCGCGCGTCCCCGCCGATCGGCGTGTAGACGCTGTCACCCGCTCGCACGAGCTGCGCAGCGTCTCGGGGGGCCATCAGCTTCGAGCGGTACTCGTCCTGCCAGGCCACGCGATCACCTCCTCCGGCGATGGCGCGCATGCTAGGTGCTGGCGGAGAGCGACCTCAAGACGGCCGTGCGTGGAGCACGGGCAGGCGGATCGCCGGCGGCGTGGTCGCCGACGGCCGACCCGCCGACGGCGGCATGGTCGGGCAGATGGGTCGCGGCCGGGCCCGACGCGTCGTCGGTCGATGCAGCAGACGACGTGCTTCCCCACCGCACGTCGCCGCGGCTCCAGCGACGCGGCGTCGGGGCGACGGCTCGCGCGCGCAATCCCCCGCGGCCGGCACCATGCCGGCGCCCTCGCGCGGTGCGATCGAGCGGCGCATCGCCGCCCCGCGACCGGCACCCCCGCCGACGCGACCGAAGATGTAGCCAGGGCCGAGCAGCGAGAGCAGGAGCATCGAGACGACGATCAGCCCACCCTGGATGACGAAGAGCGTGCCGGCGCCCACCGCGTCCGCGACGACGCCGAGCGGCGCGGCCATCACCGACATGCTGCTGAACGTCAGCATCATGATGTTCGTGACGCGGCCGTAGTACTCGGGCCGGGCGGCCTCCATCACCATCGCCGAATTGAGCGTCTGGTAGCTGTTCAGCGTGAAGCCGAGCACGACGATCGCGCTGATCGCCCCCGCGAACCCTCACGGCCCGGAGGCGAGCGCGAGCCCCACGGGCGAGAGCCTTCGAGCACCCCCGCGACCATCTGCAGGAGCGGCTTCCATGGGAAGTCCGTCAACATCGCGATCGCGACCGAGCCGAAGAGCGCGCCGACCCCGGAGATCGACATGAGGATCCCGACGGCGGCTTCGCCCTCCCCGAGGTCGCGCTGCACGAACCCGGCGAGCAACATGACGTACTGCATCCCGAAGAACGCGAGCACGAACCCCATCGTCATCAGCACGCGCAGCCGCGGATCCGCCGCGACGTAGCGCAGCCCGCGTCCGATCTCGCGCGCGACGTTGCCCCGCGGCCGCTCGCGCGCCGCCGCCCCCTCGAGCCCCGACGGGACCGCCGCCAGGAACGCGACGCTGAAGACGTACATCAGCGACTGCAGGTAGTACGCCGCGTCGATCCCGAGTGAGCCGGCGAGCACCCCGGCCACCGCCGAGCCGATCAGCCGCATCCCGTTCATCGACGCGTTGGAACGCGCCATCGCGCTCAGCAGCTGATGGGGACCGACCACCAGCGCCATCAACGGCGAGCGCGCCGGCATCCCGAGCGCGAAGAACGTCCCCTGCACGAGCCCGAGCACGAAGAGGATCTCGAGCGTCATCGTTCCGGTGGTGATCATCACCGCGGTCACGAGGCCGAGCACGCCGGTGGCCGCCTGCGTCCAGATCGAGAGGTTGCGCTCGACGCGGTCGGCGATGGCACCGCCGAGCAACGAGAAGAGCAACATCGGCAGGCCGAACGACAGCGAGATCGCGCCGATCGCCGTGAAGCTGTGGCTGAGTTCCCACGCGAGCAGCGCGCGCGACGTGCTGCATGTTCATGCCGGTGAACGAGAACGTGGAGGAGAGCCGGAGCGAGCGGTACCGAGGGTTGCCGAAGACCTCGAGCGCCCTGCGCAGCGACGGCCGCGGCCCCGCCCCCGGCGGCCTGCCACCGGGCGCGCCACGCACCCCGCGCGCCGGGGCGCTCGCAGCAGGCCCGGGGTGATCGAGGGACACAACGCACAACCCTGACGTGGAGGGGCCTCGGTCGTGGGTTCGTTGACAGGTTCGGGGGGGCCCCGGACAATCGCCCCGCTCCCGACGCCCGCGCTCGAGGGGAATGCGATGGCCCGCTCCGCTCCGCTACCCGTCCGCCCGCGCGAGGGCGCTCGGCCCATGGTGGCCCCCGGCACCCCCGCTCCGCGGGCCAGGTAGGGCGTCGATGGCAGGCGCCCTCAGCGACATCCGCGTCGTCGAGACCAGCGGCCCGATCGGGCACTACGCGGGCCGGCTCCTGGCGGACCTCGGCGCCGACGTGATCAAGGTCGAGCCGCTCGTGGGGGACCCCGCGCGCCTCTACGCACCGTTCTTGCCGGGCGTCGAGCCCCCCGAGAACGGACTGCAGTTCCTCCTGCTCAACGCGAACAAGCGCAGCGTCGCGCTCGACCTCGTCAGCGAGGGCGGCCGCGCGCTCTTCCTGCGCCTGCTCTCCACCGCCGACGTGCTGCTCGACTCCTGGCAGCGCCCAGAGGCGCGGGCGCTCGGCCTCGACGACGACGCGCTGCACGCCACGCGCCCCGACCTGGTGCGCGCCTCGGTCACCGGCTGGGGCCTCTCGGGCCCGCACGCGGACTGGGCCTACGCCGACATCGTTGGCCAGGCGATGTCCGGGGTGATGACGCTCGCTGGCTTCCCGGACGGGCCCCCCGAGCGCATCGCCGATGAGCAGGGCCACACGTGCGCCTCGATCAACGCCGCCGCGGGGATCGTCGCCGCGCTCCTCCATCGCGACGCCACCGGCGAGGGCCAGCGCGTCGAGGTCGCGGTGCAGGAGGCGCTCTCGATGGCGCAGGAGACGGCGATGATGAGCGCCGACATCCTCGGCGTCGACCGCGAGCGCAACGGCGGCCTCGGCATCGGCGGCACGCGCATCCCGGGGGTCGGCCTCTACCACGCCGCCGACGGCTTCGTCTACATGCTCGCCGCCGGCACCGCGGGCTCCGGCTTCGAGGGCGTGCTCTCGCTGATGGATGCGCTCGGCTACCGCTCCGACCTCCGCGAGGAGCCGTGGGCGACCTTCATCCGCGAGTCGATGAACCGCGGGCTGCTGCTGCAGGCCTTGCAGGACCCCTCGCAGGTGCAGGCGATCTCGACGCGCCTCGCCCACATCGACGAGGTGCTGCGCGACTTCTGCGCCAAGCACGGCAAGCGCGAGCTGTACGAGCGCGGCCAGCGGCACCGGCTGCTGATCGGTATGGTCTCGTCACCGCAAGACATCTCGGAGAGTCCGCAGCTCGCAGCGCGCGAGTGGTTCGTGGAGATCGACGATCCAAAGCGCGGCCGCCGGCTGCGCTACCCGGGACCGCCGTGGCAACTGCGCGGCACGCCAGCGACACTCCGCCGGCCGGCGCCGCTGCTCGGCGAGCACACCGCCGAAGTGCTCGGCGAGCTCGGCGCGACCGACGCTGAGCTGCGGGCGCAGGGCGTGGGAGGGGTCGCGCGATGACGACTACGCAGCCTTCGACGAACGGCGCCCGTCGCGTGCTCGACGGCGTGAAGGTGCTCGACCTCACCTGGTACGGCGCCGGCCCGATCGGCACGCGCAGCCTCGCCAATCTCGGCGCCGAGGTGATCCGCGTCGAGACCCAGAAGCGCCCCGACGGCCTGCGCGTCGGCGGCCCGAAGCCCGTCGGCAACGCGAGCCTGAACGTCTCCGGCTACTTCAACAACTTCAACGCCGAGAAGAAGAGCATCACGATCGACCTCACCACCGAGCGCGGCCACGAGCTTGGGATCGAGCTCGTGAAGTGGGCCGACCTCTTCATGACGAACATGACCGCGCGCGCCGTGCGCCAGATCGGCATGACCTGGGAGACCGTGCACGCCGCCAACCCCGGGATCGTCGCGATGTACCAGCCGATGCAGGGGCTCACCGGCCCGCACGCGGAGTTCGGCGGTTTCGGCGCGATCCTCTCCACGATCTGCGGCGTGAACTACCTCTCAGGGTTCCCCGACCGCGACCCGGTCGGCGTGGGGACGAACTACCCGGACTACGTCGTGAACCCCATCCACGCGGTGATCGCGCTGCTCGCGGCGCTGCGCCACCGCCGGCACACGGGTGAGGGGCAGCTCATCGACATGTCGCAGCTCGAGTCGTCCGCGGCGGCGTTCGGGGGCCCGCTCTTCGCGTGGGACAACGCCCGCATCGAGTATCGGCGCTCCGGCAACCGCGTGCCGTACGCGGCACCGCACGGCGCGTTCCGCTGTCGCGAGGACGCGGCGCGGCCCGACCGCTGGCTCGTCGTCGCCTGTCTCGACGACGCGCAGTGGCGGCGGCTCGCCGCGGCGTGCGGGCACTCGGAGTGGGCCGCCGACGCGCGCTTCGCCACGCTCGCCGCGCGCAAGCAGCACGAGGACGCGCTGGAGGACGCGCTCGCTGCGTGGGCCGGCGAGCAGGACGGCCCGGCGGCGATCGAGCGGCTGCAGGCGGCGGCCGTGCCCGCGGGGCTCGTGCTGAGCGCCAGCGAGGTGCTCGCCGACGAGCACCTCAAGACGCGCGGCTACTTCGTCTACCTCGACCACCCCGAAGCCGGCCGGCGCGCCTACGACGGCTCGGGCTTCCGCCTCTCACGCACCCCCGTGGAGCTGCGCCGCGCCGCCCCGCTGCTCGGCGAGCACACCTGGGAGGTCGCCACCGAGGTGCTCGGCCTCACCCCGGACGAAGTCGGCGCGCTGTTCGCGGAGCACGTGCTCTTCTAGGCGCCGCCGCGCGGCGTTGCCGCGGGCTCGACGCGCACCCTACGCTCGGTCCGACACGCACCGGAGGGACGTGCATGGCGTTCGACAAGAAGCTCGCCGAGGAAGGCGCCGACTGGATCGCGGAGATGGTCTCCGAAGACCTGGGCGGCTTCATCCCCGCCGAGCTCGTCGACCTCGTGATGGAGTTCGAGGTCCGCATCCGCAAAGAGCGCACGGACCCCGAGATGGATCACCAGGCGATGGCCGACGCGCTGATGCCGCTCATCGAGCAGGAGGGCGTGCCGACCCAGACGGGCGGCGTCACGCGCGACCTACTCGTGGAGATCCTCCACTGGGAGGACGAGTTCCTCTCGATGGCCGGTCAGCCGCGGAGCGTCCGCGCCTCGTAGCTGCTCCGCGCACGGCGCCCTTCGCCGCGGGCTTCGCGATGTGCGCGGGCCACTCGCCGCCGTCGCGGATCGCGCGCAGCCGCGCGACGTTCTCCGCGTCGGGTCCGTCCTGCTTCCCGGCCTCGTCGGGGATCCCGGGCACCTCGAGCAGGAACGCCTTCCCCGCGAACGCGCCCGACTCCACGATCGTGCGGAAGCCCTCGCGGCCGATGTGCCCGTCGCCGATGTTCTCGTGCCGGTCGCGCTCGCTCCCGAGCGCCAGCTTCGAGTCGTTCGCGTGCACGACCGCGAGGTGCTCGAGCCCGATCTCGCTGTCGAACTCCGTCATCGTGATCGCGAGGCCCTCGCGGTCCGCAAGGTCGTAGCCGGCGGCGAACGCGTGGCAGGTGTCGACGCACACCGCGAGGCGCGGGTCGCGCACCGTGTGCAGCAGCGTCCCGAGCTCGGCGAACTTCCCGCCGATCACGCCGCCGTGCCCGGCGGCATTCTCGAGCGCGAGCTTCGCGCTCCCGGGGGCCGCGTCGAGGATGCGTGCGAGCGTCTCGCAGACCTGCCGGTGCACCTCGTCCAGCCCGCGCCCCTTGTGCGACCCCGTGTGCAGCACCACGCCCCGCGCGCCGATCGCGTCCGCGACCGTGAGCGCGTGCACCACCGACGCGACCGACTTCTCGAGCATCTCGGGATCCTCGGTCGCGAGGTTCGCGAGGTAGATGTTGTGCAGCCAGACCTCACCGATCGCAGAGGCGGCGTGCAGCTCGCGGAAGCGCGCGAGCGCCTCGGGCGTGTGCGCGGTCGCACGCCAGGTCTGCGGCGCGCTCGGGAAGATCTGGATCGCCTCGGCGCCGATCGCCTCGCCGCGCTCGATCGCCGCGTAGATCCCGCCGGAGGACGAGACGTGCGCGCCGACCGCGATGCGCGCCATCAGGCGCGCTCGATCCCGGCGCCGGCACGACGGCGGCGCCGCGCGGGGTGCGCGGGTAGCGCGAGCAGAGCGCGCTCGAAGAGACGGCGCGCGCCGCGCGCGAGCACCACGCGGTCGAGGGCGGCCTGCAGCGCCGCGCGATCGGGCGCGCGGCCCGGCGCGAGCGCCAGCTCCGCGACGCCCTCACGCAGGTCCACGCGCGCAGCGGTCACGCCGTCGACCGTCGCGAGCGCGGCACCTGCCCGCGCCGCGCACAGCAGGCACACGACGCCGCGGAGCTCCACGCGCGCCCGATCCGGGCCCAGCGTCTCCAGCCGGACCACGGCGGGCGCGCGGAGGACACGCCACGGGTAGAGCGCGTGCGCGAGGCGAGACGGCACCCGGGGAGGCCGCATGTCCGCATCCTATCAACGACCTTCCCGGGGTCGCTGCGCGGGACGGCAGCCGCCGCCGATCACCATGAGGGAGCAGGAGGGACGCATGGTCATGGGCGGCGGGGGCAGGCTGGCCGGTCACGGGCGTGCGCTCGTGGTGGTCTGCGAGGAGCGCATCGCGCTCGCGACCGTGCTCGTGCTCCAGGAGATGGACTTCGCGGTCGACATCGCCATCGACGGCGACTCCGCGGTGCGCTGCGTGCGCCGCGCCGCCTACGACCTCATCGTCTGCGGCCCCGGCGACGCCGACGCGGCCCACCTCGCGGCGCGCTTCCGCCTCGCTTCGCCGATCGCGCGCGTCGTGCTGCTCTGCGGCCCCGATCGGGCCGACGAGCGCTTCGCCGCGGGCGGCATCGAGTGCGTCCGCCCGCCGCTGGACGTGAACACGCTCGTCCGGCGGTTCTGGACCGCCGCCGCCGAGGCCCGCTCCCGCCCACCGCCGCGCGCCTCGGTCCACCCCTTCCCATCTTCCTTGCTGGGGACCAGACCCGATGCTAAGGTCGCCCGAAGGATCTCCACCGAAGGGGAATCGATCGTTGGCCTACACGATCATCGAGACTTGCATCGGCTGCACGGCCTGCGTGAAGAAGTGCCCGACCGAGGCGATCACGGGCCTCCGCAACGAGATCCACATCATCGACTCCGAGCTCTGCATCGACTGCGGTGCGTGCGGCGCCGTCTGCCCGCCCGAGGCGATTCTCGACGACATCGGCGACATCTGCCGCACCTTCCCGCGCCGTGACCTCCCGCTGGCCAAGGTGATCGAGGAGAACTGCATCGGCTCGGGGTGCGAGCTCTGCATCAACATCTGCCCGTTCGAGGCGCTCTCGCTGCGCGACGCACCGAACCACCACGACTTCTACGGGATGGCGACCGTCGACCCGAAACGCTGCACGGGCTGCCGGCTGTGCGAGCAGGCGTGCGGCTGGGCGGCGATCTACATCGACCCGCCGCGCGAGATGCTGAAGAAGAGCGTCTACCCGATCGAGATCCTCACCCCGAAGAAGGGCAAGGGCCTTCAGCGGGCGCGCGCCGGGGCCGGCGCCGAGTAGGCGGCGCGGCGCGACCAACGCGAACGGGCCCCGGGCGGGGCCCGTTCGGCGTCCTGGCGCCTCCGGTGGCCGCACGCTCCGCGCGGCCGTACCGTGCCACTCGCCGCGCGCGTCGCCCGGACCCCGGCGCGGCCGGCCACGGGAGGCCAGGTGGACGGAGCCACGCCGCTCGTCCTGCGCGTCGTGAAGCTGCGAGCCGGCGCACGGATCCCCGAGCGGCACAGCGCGCTCGCGAGCGGCTTCGATCTGCACGCCTGCCTCGAACGGGGCTCCCTCGTCGTCGGCGAGTCGCCCGTGCGCGTCCCGACCGGGATCGCGGTCGCCGCACCCGCCGGCGCCGACGTGCAGATCCGCCCGCGCTCCGGCCTCGCCGCGCGCGGCGTGCTCGCCGTGCTCGGCACGCTGGACGCCGACTACCGCGGCGAGGTCATCGTGACGATGTACTGCCTGCCCGCGGCCGCCCCCTTCGAGATCCGCGACGGCGACCGCATCGCGCAGCTCGTGGTGGCGCGCCTGGCCCCCGTCACGTGGGAGCACGTCGACGCCCTCGACGAGACCGTGCGCGGCCACGGCGGTCACGGCTCGACGGGGATGCGCTGACCCACGCTTCGCTTCGCGACGCGTCGCGATCGGGGAAGAAAAGTTCGGGAGCGGGCCTCGCGGCCCGCTCCCTACCAGCATCTGCCGTGCGGCGGGGGTACTTCTATCTCGACAGATGCAGGCCTGACCGTGGGTGGGACACCCGGGCCCCCGCCTCCCGATTAGCCGGCCGGAGCGCGCTCCTCGCCGTTCATGAACACGTAGTGGTAGACGAGCGCGGCGAGCACGGCGCCGATGATCGGGCCGATCCAGTACACGAGGTGGTCGTCCCAGCTCCCAGCGAGCACCGCCGGCCCCAGCGCACGCGCCGGGTTCATCGCCGCTCCCGTCAGCGGCCCGCCCGCGAAGATGTCCATCGTGATGATGAGCCCGATCACGAGCCCGCCGAGCTTCGGCCCGCGCGCGTCGAGCGCCGTGCCGAACACCGCGAGCATCAGGAAGAACGTGAGCACTGCCTCGATGCCGACGCCCTGCGCGAACGTCACGCCGGCGTTGAGCGCCGGCGTGCCGAGCGCCGTCGCCTCGCGCTCGACGTCCGGGAACAGCACTACGAGCGCGGCCGCCCCAGCGAGCCCACCGACGAGCTGCGCCGCGATGTACGCGACCGCGTTGACCGAGTCCATCCGCCGCGTCACCCAGAGCCCGATCGAGAGCGCCGGGTTGAACAGCCCGCCCGAGACGTGCCCGAACGTCGAGACCATCAGCGCGATCGCCAGCCCGTGCGCGAACGCGATGCCGACGAGGTTCGTGCCCCCGGTGACCACGATCGCCCCGGCGCCCGCGAAGATCAGCGTGAAGGTCCCGATGACCTCCGCGATGAGCTTGCGGTAGTCGACAGGGCCGGTCATCAGGTCCCCCGGTCCGCAGCGGCGGGGGCGACCGCACCCCACTGCTCGTGCATGAGAGCATGGATCCGCTGAGCCGTCAATACGGGTGATCAGATGTCCGTCCACGCGGGGGCGGACGAGTACCCCGGCCGGCCTCGCGCCCCCGGTGTTACGCTCGCCTCCCGATGACGAGCCGCATCGCCCTGCCCCTCGTCGCGGCACTCGCGATGCTGCTCGCCGCGTGCGGCGCCGACGGGGGCGTCCGCATCGTCGCGGTCACCGCCGTCACCGGCACCGCCACGCCGCCGCCCCCCGGCGCTACCCCGGTCGCCGGCTCGCCCACCCCGCCGCCCGTCGACCTCCCCCGACGGCCGGACAACGCCTTCGCCGGCGGCGCCGCCGTCGCCGCCTACCTCGCCGGCGGACGCGCGAACCTCCAGCGCTGCCTCCCCGAGCTCGAGCGCGCGTGGCAGCTCGCGCCCGTCACGGGGCCGCGCTGCGTCGCGCTCGACATCGACGGCGACGGACGCGACGAGCTCGTCTACCTCGTGACGCTCGAGGGCCAGCCCGACCAGCCGGGCGAGGCCTGGTTCTTCGACGACGCGGCCGCAGGCTTCCGCCTCTTCTCGTCCGCGCGCGCGCTCGCGAACGCGATCCTCACCGGTGTGCAGATCGTCGGGGTCGCCGAGTTCACCGGCGACGGCAAGCCCGAGGTTGTCATCAGCGCGCGCGCGTGCACCCCCGCCTGCGTGACGAGCCTCGTGATCGCGAGCACCCACCGCGGCACGATCGAGAACATCGCGCCCGAGGGCGCCTCGCTCGAGGCCGCGGAGTCCGTGAAGATCGAGGACGTCAACGGCGACAACCTCCCGGACATCGTGCTCCGCCGCCAGGCCACCGCCGCCGTCGGACCTGGGCCCCAGCGCGGCCTCGCGCGCGTCATCTCCTGGACCGGCGTCCGGTTCGCCGCCACCGACCGGCCCGATCCGCCGGCATTCCTGATCCACCTCCTCAACGACGCGGACGCCGCCTTCCGCGCCGGCGACTACTCGCGCGCGCGCTCCCTCTACGAGCGCGCCGCCACCGACACCACGCTGCGCGACTGGAAGGCCGAGATCGGCGAGTTCCTCGCCCGCCGCGAGCTCATCCCCTACTCGTGGTTCCGCGCGGCGCTCGCCGCGCAGCGGCAGGGGGACGCCGCCGCCGCGCGCCAGCTGCTCGCGCGCGCGAGCGCCGAGACCGGCGCGATGCACGGCGTGGCCGCGAGCTTCTATCTGGCCGCGATCGACGGCGGCCGCCCCGCGCAGGCGTGCGGCGACGCCCAGCGCTACCTGCAGCAGTTCGCCCAGGCGTACCAGCGCTTCTGGGACTACGGCTACGCGAACCCCGAGCGCGGGATCCAGGCCCTCTGCAGCTGAGCCGCCGGCGTCGGCGCGGTTGACCCCTCGGCGAGCGCGCGCCTAGTGTCGATCGCACGTCGGGAGCCGCCCATGCTGCGTCGCATCCGCTCGCTCGTGCTCATCCTCATCGCCGCGATCGCGGGCGCCGCCTGCGGCCGCGCCTTCGCGCAGATGCGTGCCCAGCAGCACCCCGCGGCTGCGGGCACCGTCGAGGGCGCAGCCGGCACCGAGGGCGCCGCGGAGCCGGCCGCGGAGACGCGCGGCGGATCCCTCCTGCGCATCCGGCCGCAGGAGGTCGTGCCCGGGATCGTCGCGGCGTTCCGCGTCGGCGAGCCCCCCTGGTCCTGGCTGCACATCCCGGGCTGGCTCGTCGCGTTCGCGGTGAACCTCGGCACCACCGCCTTCGGCGGCCAGCTCCACCACCTCCGCGAGATGGTCGAGCAGGGCGACTTCTCGTTCGCCGAGTTCTGGTCGGACGACGCCCAGAACGGCCACGACGCCCCCGCATGGACCGTCGAGGAGCAGCCTGGCACCCCGACACACTGAGGGCGCGGCCCGCGCGACCCGGCCCCCCCATCGCACGTCCCCTGTGCGCGCGCGCACGAGCGCCGCGCTCCCGCGCACCGTGCGCCGCGCTTGTCGCGTCGATCCCCACTCCCTATTCTCGGGCTGACGCGGGCCACACCCGCGCGGAGGCACCGGCGTGACCGTAGCGCTCGTCCTGCTCACGGCGTACCTGTTGGGGTCGATCCCGACCTCCTACCTGGTCGTCTACCGGTTCACCGGCCGCGACATCCGCACGCTTGGGAACCGCAACCCCGGCACCATGAACGTCTGGGACAGCGTCGGCCTGCGTGCCGCGATGATCGTCGCGATCGGAGACATTTCGAAGGGGATGGCCGCCGTCGGCATCGCCTACCTCGCCGGGGTCGACGACCGTACCGCGGTGCTCGCCGCGCTCACCGCGGTCGCCGGGCACGACTTCTCGATCTTCCTGCGCCTGCACGGCGGCAACGGCACCGCCGCCGCCGTCGGCGGGATGCTCGCGCTCGTGCCCACCGCCGCGCTCCCCAGCGCGGGGGCCGCGCTCGCGCTCTTCACGATCGTCCGCTCGCGCCGCATCGCCGGCGTCATCGGCATGCTGATGGTGCCGATCCTCGCCTACTGGCAGGGCCTGCCCGAGATGAGGCTGATCGGCGTCATCCTGCTGCTCACGGTCACCGCACTGAAGATCGTCAAGTTCGAGGGGTTCAGCCCGGCCCGTTCGCGACCACCGCGATGAGCGGCTTCGAGGAGACCGTCGAGCGCTTTCGCGGGGCGGTGCGTCCCGGGCAGCCCGTCCCGCTCGCCCGCGCCGCGCTGATCGCGGCTCAGGCCGAGTACCCGGAGCTCGACGTCGAGGCGCACGAACGCCGGCTCGACGACATCGCCGAGACGCTCGGCCAGCGCCTGCAGCGCGGCGCGTCCACCTCCGGCTCCTCGACCCACGTCCTGCACACGCTGAACCAGCTGCTCTTTCGCGAGCTCGGCTTCCGCGGCAACGCCGATCACTACGACGACCCGCGCAACCTCTACCTCAACTACGTGCTCGCCGAGCGCATCGGCATCCCCGTCACGCTCGCGATCGTCTACATCGAGGTCGCGCGGCGCGTCGGGCTCGACGTGCAGGCCGTCGGCCTCCCCGGCCACCTCGTCGTCCGCTTCCAGCCCGCCGGCGACGAGGAGCAGGAGCCCGCGCTGCTCGACGTCTTCAACCGCGGCCGCGTGCTCTCGGTGCGGGACTGCCAGGTGCTCGTCCGCAACATCTTCGGCACGCGCGTGCCGTTCAAGCCGCACTACCTCACCGCGCTCACCTCGCGGCAGGTGCTCCAGCGGCTGCTGCACAACCTCAAGGCCGGCTACCTGCAGCGCGGCGACGAGGAGCGGGCCGCGCGCGTGATCGACCTCCTGCTCGCGCTCTTCCCCTGGGACCTGGACGAGATCCGCGACCGCGGGATGCTCCGCGAGCGCCTCGGCGACTACCCGCACGCGCTCCACGACCTCGAGCAGTACGTCCAGTACCGCGCCGGCGCGCGCGACATCCAGACCGTCACCGAGACCGTGCGCTCGCTGCGGCGCCACGCCCGCGACGGCGCCTCCGACCGGTAGGTGGTAGGCTCGCAGCACGCCGCTCGCTGACCCGGGATCCGCGGAGGAGACACGCATGGACGCCCGCGCCGCCCGGCCCGTCGCGCGCCCGCTGCACTCCGTGACCGTGCCCGCGACCAGCTTCGTCGCCTACGGCGAGTCGCTCGAGTACCACACCACGCACGCGCTCGAGTTCGTCGACATCACCGCCGACGTGCAGGCCGTCGTCGCCCGCTCCGGCGTCCGCTTCGGCCAGGTGGCGGTCTTCTCGAACCACACCACCGCCTCGATCGTGCTCAACGAGCACGAGCCGCTCCTGCTCAACGACATGGCGCGTGTGCTCTCCCGCCTCGCCCCAGCGGGCAGCTACTACGAGCACAACGACTTCTCGATCCGCACCGTCAACATGTTCCCGGACGAGTGCGCGAACGGGCACTCGCACTGCCAGCACCTCTTCCTCGGCAGCAGCGAGACGATCCCGATCCACGACGGACGCGCGCAGCTCGGGCGCTTCCAGAGCGTCTTCCTCGTCGAGCTCGACCACGCGCGCGAGCGCCGGGTGCACGTGCAGGCGATGGGCGCGGCCTAGCCCGCCCCCTCAACACCGGTGCCCCTCACCCGCATCCTCCACCGCGCCGGCAACGTGCGCGACCTGCTCCCCTTCGCGGATCACCCCGGCGTCGACGCGATCGAGGCCGATGTGTGGGTGCGTGGACACCACATCGTCGCGCACCACGAGCGCCCGGTCGGCCCGCTCCCGCTGCTCGTGGGCGGCTGGCGCCTCCGCCGCCTCCCCCCGCAGCCCGTCAGCCTCGCCGAGCTCGTCGACGCCGTGCACGGCCGCGCGCGGCTCGTGCTCGACGTGCGCTCGTGGTTCGGCGATCCCGCCCCGCGCCTGAGCGCCGAGCTCATGGAGATCGAGCCGCGCGATCACTTCTCCGTCACCTGCGAGTCGTGGGCGATCGCCGACCGTCTCCGCAGCTGGCTGCGCGACCTCGAGGTCGGCTACTCCGTGCGCTCCCCGCGCCAGCTCGCGCGCTACGTGGCCGCCGCGGAGCGCGGCAAGCGCCCGCCCACCCCGGTCGCCGTGCGGCACTCGCTGCTGCGCTCCCCCGAGGACGTCGCCGCGCTCCACCGCGTGAGCCCCACCGTCACCGCGTGGACCGTCGACGACGTGGACCGCGCGCTGGAGCTCGCCGAGTGGGGCGTCGACGGCATCGTGAGCAACCTCGTCACCGTGCTGAACGCGGTCTAGGCGCCGCCGCCGGTACGATCCCCGCATGCCCGACACACACCGCGCGACCCCGGCCGCGCCCGGCACCGACGGCGACGACTTCGCGCTCGCGGCGGCGCTCGAGGCGCAGGACGACCTCGCGCTCGCCGCGCGCGCGACGCCGCTCGCGCCGGTGGTCGAGCGCGCGATTGCGGAGGCGGGCGGCCGCATCCCGTTCGCGCGCTTCATGGAGCTGGCGCTCGGCCACCCCGAGCACGGCTACTACGCGCGCGAGGGCCTCGCGTGGGGACGCGACGGCGACTACGAGACCTCGCCGGAGGTGCACCCGATCTTCGGGTTCCTGTGGGCGCGCCAGGTGCGCGAGTGCTGGGAGCGGCTCGGGCGCCCCGCGCCCTTCGCGCTCGTCGAGGCCGGCGCCGGCTCGGGGGCGTTCGCCGAGGCGGTGCTCACCTGGCTGCGTCAGCGCGCCCCCGACTGCTTCGCAGCCGCGCGGCCGGTGCTGCTCGACGGCCACCCACGCCGGCTTGCCGCCCAGCGCGCGCGGCTCCAGGCGCGCGGGCTCGCCGCGGAGCACGCGCTCCTCGACGACTGGGTCGCCCGCGGGAAGCCGCTCGCCGGCGTCGCGCTCGCCAACGAGTTCTTCGACGCGCTCCCCGTGCACCTCGTCGAGCGCCGCGGCGACGGCTGGATCGAGTGGTGGGTCGAGCGCGACGCGGGCGGCGCGCTCCGGTTCGCGGAGGGCCCGCTCTCCGACCCCGCGATCGCCGCGCGCTTCGAGGCGCTCGGCGTGCGGCCGGGCGACGGCTGCCCCGCCGAGGTCTCGCTGGCCGCGCCGGAGGCGATCCGGCGGCTCGCGCGGTGCTTCGAGCGCGGCTACCTGCTCGCGATCGACTACGGCTACGCGGCCGCGGACCTCTACGCGCCGTGGCGCCGGCAGGGGACGCTGATGGCGTTCCGCGCGCACAGCCCGCAGCCCGACCCGCTCGCCTCGCCGGGCCTGCTCGACCTCACCGCGCACGTCGACCTCACCACGCTCGCCGCGGCGGCGG
>Ga0194121_10003220_pt1 | contig 25020 bp, 24 predicted proteins | sample TA2MahCa50mmetaG_FD_148609 | JGI IMG/M metagenome (GOLD analysis project Ga0194121, IMG submission 148609) | Freshwater microbial communities from Lake Tanganyika, Tanzania - TA2015020 Mahale Deep Cast 50m | ecosystem: Environmental > Aquatic > Freshwater > Lake | place: Tanzania: Lake...
CCCTTGACCGGCTTGGGCGTCGTCCACCGCGTGATCACGGAGCTGGCGGTCATCGACGTAACACCTCAAGGACTGGTGCTGCGGGAAGTTGCCGCTGAAGTTTCGGTCGACGAAGTGTGCCGGGAGACCGAGGCTGGGCTGAGAGTGGATAAGGACCTGAAGATCATTCAGGTGTAGCAAGCAGTGACGCTCTGGCGATGCTCTGACTGCCGTTGTCGATCGGCGGGTTCGGTAGGAGCCAGGCAAGCTTCGGCATGCTGGCTGGGATTCCACAGATTCAGAAGTGCTGAGTAACTTCCACGTACGCGTAGTTAGCGTTTTTGCCTTCCGGGTAGGTCCCTAGCACGACTCGGTGCCCCAACGCCCGGGCATAATAAAAGGAGAGGGTCGTGCGAAGCGACAGCTGCCAGTCGGCGTTAAGGTCCCAGAGGGTCGCGAGGGAACGCCCCCGGCGCTGGGTTTGCTGGCGAAGCCGAGTACGTTGTCCTGAAAGGCTCCTCCCCCCTGGTACCAGAGATCGGAACCCCGGCCAAGCCAAAGCTGGTGCAGCTCGCTTTGAATCGACCATCGTTTGTGCGGTCGAATGGTTAGCTGAGCGAAACCGTCTTCGCTGTTCATCGAGTTGTAGAACGGAAAGCGAGCATAGATGCGCGGCGTCGGAAGTACTTGAAAGAAAGTGCCGTGCCTGCTGTCCCGAGGGTCACGGTCACCGCTGCTTCGGAAATAACCCAATCGAACCCACGGCTTAAGCAAAGGCCAATTCGGCTGATAGCCAGCCTCGAGGGCCACGGCTCCGGCCTGATGGTCGAGTCGGCCCCAACGCCCGGTCTGCCAGGCACCCCAAGCCAGGAGATTGGCGGCACCCGGACCCAGCTCCAAAGTTCGCAGGTAATGGCCCCCGATGGTCGCAACTTGCAGGCTGGCATTGTCGGCGCTCCGCAATGGCAGGGGACGATTGTCGGTTTTTAATACGTTTCGGCGATCGTGGTAGTGCAACCCGAAAACGCGGAATTCTCCTTTCGATTCCTTTTTCGACCCGCGATGAAGTGATCTCGTGTAGGCGCCGTAGTACACGTTGATATTGAGCTGCCCGTTGCCATTCAGCTTGAAGACCCCTTCGGTCGGCCTTCCAACCAGTAGCATGAGATTATCAGCAGGTGTGTTACGGACAAACTGCAGGGAGTCAAAACTGCGGCCTACGTGGGTGAAGCCGAAGTTGCCGACAAGGCGGTGAGCGATTCGGCTTCGTTTCAAGGTGGCAAGCACCGCGTTCTTTGGCACGGATTCCATGCCCTCGATGAACTCGATTCTTCCTAGCCGCAGACTATTTGCCGGGCTCCCAATCCCCTTGAATCGCACAAACCCCTGTTTCAGGAAGAGGCTGCCGTTCTGACGTCCGTTCGCTGCAAAGTAGTTCGCTCCAAGACCTAGCTGGCCTTGAGGCTGGGGCGCGACCGCATCGCTCGGCAAATTCAACAGAAGGGGCGCCGCCCCTTCGGCTTGCCAGTCCCAGCGCGCGTGCTCCTGGCCAACGGCAACACGCAATAGATTGCCCCAGAAGTTGTAATCGCCGTTGGCCGCCTGGCTTTGGAACCAATCCCACCCTTCCCAACGCACGCGCAAACTTCCAGACACTGTTAGATCGCCAATCTTGAAAGGCTTCGCTGCCTGCCCCAATACGGTCGAGCTGACGCTCCATAAAATGATCGCCGCCAGGATATGGCGCATGGCACGCTGGTCGATCATCTGAGCGCTCCTTTCCTCACACACTTCACCCCATGCTTTCGCATGCACTGCTAAGAATCCGCGCCGATTGGAGCAGCTGAAATTCCAAATCCGGGAGCCCTCCTAACAAACCATGGCTTCCAGGTCAACGGCTGTTGCTGTGGCGTACGGAACGCCAAGGCCGTTTGCGGCAGCAGCACGTTCGCAAGGACAGGGAGAGCCCGTTTGCCCAGCCAAATCGCCCAGCTCTGGTTGTTTTGCCGCAGATCCTGGCGGGACCAACTAACCAAGCCACGCCTTTGAGCTGGAGGCAGGTCAGACCGAGTGATTTCACCCACCGTTGGGTGAATTGGGCAGCCGGGATTCTCCATACCGCTGAGGGAAATCGTTGGACCTTGACACTTCAGTGGCTTGCAGTTTTTTTGAATGGCACCGTGGCTGCTTAAAGGCTGGAAGGCATTGACGCCACAGGCAACCACTCAGGGAGGTGGGTCATGAAGAAACCGACCCGGGAGGAGATCATCCAACAGCTCAAGTTGGAAAAAAGCATTCTGGAAGATGGAGGTTATGGGCATTCCGTCAGGACACCTCTCAAAGATGAGATCTATTTCCGCGACTCCATCAGCTGTCCGAACTATGGAGAGCCCGTCAGGGTTCACCCTTGTTCCGAGTGTTTTCTGATCGAGTTCGTCCATCCGGCTTACCTGGACGTCAACCTGCCCTGCCACTTCATCCCATTGAATCCGGCGGGTGACACGATCGATTCACTGGTCCGGTCTGGGGACACCGACAAGCTCGAATCCTGCCTGCTGGCTTGGCTCGAGTCGACTGTTAAGAACCTCGAAGCGGCTCAGGCCTCGGCGCCAGAGCGCTCAGAGCCCTCAGGTGAAAGGTGAATGCCACTGGATGCTTTTGGAGAGGAATCAGTGGAGCGGATGCTTAACGCCCAGCGCATCATTTATCGACGGCCGCCTGATCCTGAGCTGGCCCCGGCGAGAGGCAAGGCGCCAAACACTCCAGAGGCGATACACCTGGGAATGGAGAGAAAGAGCCGCTACCGCGGACGGCAAGGCCCTGACACCTCGCAGCGCTTTCGGCGGGCAAGCCAAATCCTCTTCCTGCTGTTAAACGTCTGGATCGGCTGGGAATTCTACTTCTTCGTTCGTTACTATGAAACGCAGGGCCAGACCGCATTCGTAGCTCGCCCTGCCGGCGTGGAAGGCTGGCTGCCCATCGCCGCGCTCATGAATCTGAAGTATTTCCTCCTGACAGGCTTGATTCCGAAGATCCACGCCGCAACCCTGTTTCTGCTCGTCGCATTCCTGGCCATCTCCTGGCTGTGGACCAAATCGTTCTGCAGCTGGCTATGCCCGATTGGCACCCTTTCGGAAGCTCTCTGGAAGCTGGGCAGAAGGGTCTTCAAAGGGAACCTTCGCCTGCCTCGCTGGGTCGATATCCCCCTGCGCAGCCTGAAATACTTGCTGTTGGCTTTCTTTCTGTACGCCGTCGGCACGATGTCGGCAGCGGCCATCGCTGCCTTCTTGGAAAGCCCTTACGGGCTGGTGGCTGATGTGAAGATGCTGAACTTCTTTCGGTTTCTAAGTGGAACGGCGGCGCTTGTGATTAGCCTTCTCGTCCTGCTTTCTGTGGCAATCCAGAATTTCTGGTGCCGTTACCTCTGCCCTTACGGCGCGCTGATGGGGTTAGCAGCGCTTTCGAGCCCGGCCAAGATTACGCGGCAGCCGCAGCGGTGCATCGACTGCTCTAGGTGCGCGAAGGCTTGCCCGTCTTGGCTCCCCGTCGACAAACGCGAGGCCGTTCTTTCAGCGGAGTGCACCAGCTGCCTCGAATGCGTTGCCGCTTGCCCGGCGGCGGGAGCTCTTCAGATGTCAGTGGGCAGGCAGACGATCGTTCCGGCTTGGGCGATCGGCCTCGGGATTGCGGTCGTCTTCCTGGGCGTTGTGGGATACGCCAAGATAGCAGGTTACTGGGACACCGAACTGCCAGAGTCCATCTATTTCCGACTCATTCCGCAAGCCCAGGATTTGGGCCACCCCTGACGTCCCGCTGCTCTGGACGTCTAGGCCAAACCTCCCAAGCTTTTGCATTTCAAATCCGCCCATCTTGACTGGATTCATGACCTTTTCGGTGCGCCAGCTAAAGCCATCTTCGCGGGTAGGATTCAGCTCTGCCTGTCGAAGAGCCGGCCCGGTTCGGCAAGGCAGCATCGGGCGAGTTTCCTAGCGACGCGGGCTCGCCGGTTCTTCCACTTCTGCGCGGCAGCCTGGTCTCGCAGTTGGGCCAAGGCGGACTCGCTCAGCCTGAGAGCTTCAGTCAAATCGCGCTTCCGATGCTCGTAGTAGATTGCAAGCTCCTCGTGGACATCTTCGAGAAAGCCTTCGCTGCTCTCGCTGAGACCCTGCCAGAGATCGGCCGCTTCGGTATACCTTCTTTCCCGCTTCAGCCGTGAAGCTTTGGCCTTCTTGGCTTCCAGCTCAACGTTGTCCGGCAAACCTCCGAGCAGCGCCGCCTCGCTCCAGCGCACGGCAAGCTCTTGCTCTCCGAGCGCGCCCGCGTATTTTCCTGCGCTGTAGAGATCCAGAGGTACCAAGTCATCGCTCGATTGGCCCGAGAAGATCTCCCCCATCCGGACCGCCAGACGCGCCAGTGTTTCAATGTCCCAGCGGTTGTGCCTCAAGATGCCAGCGATCGCTTCGGGATCTTGCGTGCGGACGTAGCGGAAGTAGAGCTGTGGAATCAGGCGTCCGGGGATGTCGTTTTGTCGTCCGATCCCCAGAATGTGGCTCTCCAGGTTTGCCAAAGAACAATCTCCCAACCGCCGTTGCCAAATTCGGCGGGCTGGGTGGAGCAGATCCAGATGGACGACGCCGTCCAGCGGCCAGCGTTGGCGCGCCAGTACGAATCGAGATTGCAGCAGGGGAAGGTCGAAGGCTTTTCCATTGAACGTCACTAACCCATCGGCATGGGCGAGGCGCTCCTGCAAGGCCACCAACATCGCCCTCTCTTCGTGGTAGTCGCGCATCAGATACTGCTCGACCACAAAGCCGTCACCGGACCAACGTCCCACACCAATCAGAAAGGCCACCGTTCCCGCTCCTCCCGACAGGCCGGTGGTCTCAGTGTCCAAGAAAACGATCGACTGAGGATTGCCCGTCCATTGCTGGGCGCAAAGGAGCCGAATCAGCCGGGCAAGATGCATTACTTGCTGGGGGCCATCGAGTGGAAGGGGCGAATGAGAAACCTGGTGCAGGAACGATGGACCATCATTGCCCTGCATAAGATCTGCCAGGGCGCCTGGCAGCTCGCCGGACTCGTTGCCAGCACGCGGCGCCTGATCCCGCTGCAGTCTTCGAGTTCGGTTACGGAGTTTCTCTAAGCTGGATCGAAGCGACGTCGCAGGCAGGCTCTGCGATTTGTCTGGTGTCGCTCGAGCCTCAACCGTCTTGGGCTGGGAAGCCATTCGGGCTTCGTTTCGCGTCTTGACGAGCTGTTGTTGCGCTAACTTCTTCGCGAGATTCATCCGGTATTAGAAGCGGCCAGGCCGGGTGCTATAGAATCGCCTTCAGGATATCCAGTGCCACACGTTTGCCCAGGTCGCCCGTTTCCCCCTGTGGACCGACACAGCTCGGGCAGCCTTCCTGGCAAGGGCAGCTTCGAATCAGCCGCGCGGTCTCCTGCAACACTCGATCGTGCAGATCAAACAGAGGTTCGCTCAGCCCGATGCCGCTCGGATAGTTGTCGTAGATGAAGATGTTGGGCTCGAAGATCTGGCGCGGGAGGTCCCGACCCTTCTGGGCAGGGCTCACAGCTCGCCCCGGCGTCTCACCTACAAGATTTTCTTCTATTGTCACCTGGAGATCGCGGGGATCGCACATCAAAAAAAGGGCAGCCATCTGGCGCATGGCCTCGGCGAGCCCGCGAACGCCATTGAGCCGGATCGATGGGAGGTAAAGCAGCGACTCCATGAGCGATCTTGGCAAGGTGAGCCAATAGGAAGTGGTGTGCATTTCCTGCTCTGGCAACTCCAGGTCGCCAGCGCCGACGTTCTCCAGCGTATAGAACTTGATCTTCTTGAACCCGACGACCTGAGTTGTCAGATGAATCTCGCCCCACTGTTTCGTGCTGCTCCTGAGGAGTTGCCTGTCGAATGTGTCCAGGATGCGCACTTGGGTATAGGAAATGGCGTCCGTGAAGTAGTCCAAGTCCACGCGTTTGACGTGAGCCCGCCGTTCCTTGTAGTCGAGCTTTTCCACGAAATACTGCTGGCCCTCGTGAATATAGATGGCCTTCTCGTGCACCGTCGTCAGCGCGCTGGGGAAATCCACCTTGCTGACGATCTTGGGCTCGGCCGTCACATCGAGGACTACGAAATTGTCTGAGCTGACCGACCTGAGGCTGACCGCGTCGGCCGGGTAAGCCTCGCTGGTCCAGTGCCACTGCCCTCCGGCGGCGTGCACGAAGCCGTTCTCCTCGAGAAACTTCATCATCTCGCGGGTCTCGACTGTGCCGAAATTCTCGCCATCACTGAACGGTAACTCGAACAGAGCACATTTCACATGGTTCAGCAAAATCTCCAGGTTGTCTGGATTCACAAGCCCATGCTCGGGAGACTGGCCGAAAAAGTATTCTGGATGCTCCACGATGAACTGATCGAGCGGCGCGCTGCTTGCCACCAGTACGGCAGCCGAAACGCCGCTACGCCGCCCGGCCCGGCCGGCGCGCTGCCAGGTGGACGCGATGGTTCCCGAGTATCCGGCCATGACGCAGACTTCCAGGCTGCCAATATCGACACCGAGCTCCAGAGCGTTGGTGGCTACCACTCCGAGAATCCTGCCTTCGCGCAGCCCTTTCTCCACCTCGCGCCGTTCCAGCGGCAGATACCCGCCTCGATATCCACGCACCAAGTCTCGGGACAGGACGTTTTTTTCCAGCGCATCCTTCAAATAAGTGACGAGAATCTCCGTAACCAGCCGGCTGTTCGCAAAGACCAGCGTTTGGAGTCCTTTCTTCAGAAAACTCAGCGCCACCGAACGAGTTTCGTTGACGTACGACCGGCGGATGCCAAGCTGCCGATTCACGACCGGCGGGTTGTAGAAAACGAAGTACTTCTCGCCTCGCGGCGCCCCGTTGTCGTCGACCAGTTCTACATCGTCCTCCAAAAGCTTCGTTGCCAGTTCCTTCGGATTGGCGATGGTGGCCGAGCAGCAGACGAACTGCGGCTTCGACCCGTAAAAAGCGCAGATTCGCTTCAGACGCCGTAGTAGGTTCGTCAGGTGGCTGCCGAATACGCCGCGATAGGTGTGCAGCTCGTCGATAACGACATACTTCAAGTTCTCGAAGAGCTGCACCCACTTGGTGTGGTGCGGCAGGATGCCGGCGTGCAGCATGTCAGGGTTGCTGACCACCACGTGCCCTTGCGCGCGAATGGCGCGACGTGAGTCTTGCGGCGTATCGCCGTCGTACGTGAAGGTCTTGATGTCCCTGCCCGAGAGCTGGATGAGCTGGTAAAGCTCTTCCATCTGATCCTGTGCCAGCGCTTTGGTCGGGAACAGATACAGCGCCCGTGCGTCTGGCGAAGCGAAAACGGCGTTCATCACCGGAATGTTGTAGCAGAGCGTCTTGCCAGAAGCCGTGGGTGTGACGACCACGACGTTGCGCCCTGCCAGCGTCTGCTGAATCGCCTCCGCTTGATGGGTATACAGCTGCCCAATGCCTCGTTTCTTGAAGACCTCGATGACGAGCGGATCAAGACCACCAGGAAACGCGGCATATCGTGCCTCCTGGGCAGGAAAATGTTCGACGTGCGTGATGCACGATTGCAGCCCGCGTGAAAGTTTCAATTCCTCGACGATGCGAGGGATGGAAGGCGACAAACTAGCTTGCATGAGGATCCGTGCGTGTTGGCCAAGCGAGAGAGAAAGAAACTTCTGACAGCACTAGCTGCGGCACTCCGGTGCGGACATGGGTTCGCAAAAGAACCGTCAACGGCCGAGGGCAGACACCCCAAACACCTGGCTCGCTAACCCAAGTACTTCTGCAACCACTCGAAGAACGTCTTGTACCATAACTGGCTGTTGGCTGGCTTGAGAATCCAGTGGCCTTCATCCGGGAAGTAGAGCATTGTCGAAGGCACTCCCTGGCGCTGCAGGTAAGTGAACAGTTGAAACCCTTCACCGATTGGCACACGGAAGTCCAATTCACCATGGATGACGAGCATCGGTGTCTTGAGGTTCTTGGCGAAGGCATGCGGCGACCATCTCTCATAAGTCTCACGGTTGGTCCAGGGAGTCCCTTTAAACTCCCATTCGGGGAACCACAGTTCCTCGGTAACGCCATACATGCTGGTCAGATTGAAAACCCCGGCGTGCGAAATAAGACACCTGAAGCGATCGGTGTGGCCGGCAATCCAGTTCGCCATATACCCGCCGAACGATCCCCCAGCCGCCGCCATCCGATTTGGGTCGACATACCCCAGCCCCACCGCGTAATCCACCGACTTCATCAGGTCTTCGTAGACTTTGCCGCCCCAATCGTCGCGGATGCCGTCGACGAACTGCTGCCCGAAGCTGGTGCTGCCGTGCGGATTGGGCATCGATACCACGTACCCCTGAGCAGCAAACACCTGGGCATTCCAGCGGTAACTCATGGCGTCGCCCCAAACCCCTTGGGGGCCACCGTGAATGGCGAGTAGCAGAGGATACTTCTTAGCTGGATCGAAGTTTGGAGGCTTCACAATCCAGGTCTGGATTTTCGAGCCTCCGGCGCCGCTGTACCACAGCGACTCTGGCTGCTTCAATTCGACCTGTGACAGCAGTTCGCGATTCATTGATGTCAGCGCTCTCAGCTGGCTGCCGTCAGCCAACGCGCTGTAGATCTCGGCAGGCGCCGACAGGCTCTGATGCGAAAAGACCAGCTGCTTTCCGTCGGGCGACACCTGAAGGTCGTCGTTGGTGTGGGCATCCAGGACTTTGCGAACCGGGCCCCCGCTCAAATCGACTCGGAACACCGGCTGGCGCGCTTCATCGCCGGCAATGAGCAACAGTGCTTTGGAATCGGGTGTCCATTGAAAGCCTTCGATGTGCCGGTCGAAAGTCTCGGTCAGACTCTTGATTGCTGCCGACGTTCGGTCGTAGATCATCAACTGCCAGCGATCTGCCTCATAGCCAGCACGCGCTTGGGAGCGAAAGGCAATGAATTTGCCGTCAGGCGAGTAAAGCGGAGACGCATCCGCCCCCGGATTGAAAGTGATCTTTCTGGGAGATCTGGTTCCGTCAACCGGGACAACAAAAAGGTCGGTGTTGGTGCTCAGGGCTTCGTTCTGGTCGTTGTTACGCACGAAGCAAAGCTCTTTGCCGTCGGGCGAGAAGGCGTAATCGTCGGGTCCTCCGAGCGAAAACGGGGGAGCATCGGCGTCGCCGGTTGTCAGATCCTTCGGGATTCCACCCTCGATCGGCACAACGAATACATGACTCCGTTTCCCTCCTTTCCAGGCGTTCCAGTGCCGAAACAACAGCTTCTCGAGCACCTGCGCCTTCACCGGACTGGTTTCGCGCTCCTTGTCTCTTTTCTGGCTGCATGCCAGATCGGGGCAGTCTGGGTACACCTCGGAAACGAAGGCCAGATTCTTGCCGTCAGGCGACCAAGCGACGCCCGAGACTTCGATGCCTTGGGTGTCCACCGGAACGGCTTCGCCGCCGCTGGTCGCAAGAACCCATATCTGCGAGATTCCCGATCGGGTGGAAACGAACGCTAACCGCTTGCTGTCGAGAGCCCAGCGCGGACGCTCGTCCCGTTTGGGGCTGCGCGTCATTTGCCGGGCTTCGCCGCCTTCCCTGGGAATCAGCCAGATATCGCTGTTGCGGGTGTTTGCTTCGACATCGTAGACGGTGGCCGTGAAGGCCACCCACTGACCGTCGGGCGACAACTGGGGGTCGGCGACGCGCTTCACTTTCATCATTTCCTGGAATCCAAACGGGCGTTTCTGTGCCCTCGCCACCGGGGTGGAACAGAGAGTCCAGGCAAGCATAACGCTGCACATTGGAACGATTCGGGTCATTGGTATTCCTCGTCTAAGGGCTCGGTTGATGCCGGTTATAGTCGACTGCCTCGAGCGTGTCAATTTCTGAAGTACCGGCCCATTCGCAGCCAGTCGCGACAAGCGTATCCCGACAGGTCTTCCTGGGGAGACGCGACTTGGAGAGGCCTATTTCAGGCACCGTTGCGCGCGGGCGAGCCGGCGCGGGGTCCCGTCAAAGTCGTGAGCCCTCCCTTACGGTCGGCTACTGAACAGTCGCGTGGACCAAATCAGTAGCCCGCGCGTTGGCAAGGGCTCGACCTCGACTCAACGACTTACGAGACTTTGACGGGACCCTGCGAGCCGGCGTGCGTTCGTTGACAGCCCATTTCGCCATCGGCTAAGATCGGCGATGGTTCTGGACGGAAAATTCCGATCTGGTGCATCGCGAGGTGTGGGGAAGCCATGGAGACAAGTGAGGTTCGTTTGATGCGGGAGGAACTCAGGCCGATTGCCGACAAGGTCTTTCAGGGTCAGCGGCTCTCGTTTCAAGACGGCGTGATGCTGTACACGACACCCGATCTCCATACCGTTGGGGCGCTGGCAAACCACGTGCGCGAGAAATGGAACGGCAATATCGGATATTTCAACATCAATCGCCACCTGAACCCAACCAACGTGTGCGTGGTGGACTGCAAGTTTTGCGGCTTTGCGCGCAAACCGAACAAGGGCGGTTACACCATGTCGCTCGAAGAGGCCTACCACCATGCATCGCAGGGCTACTCCGAGGCCGTGACAGAGCTTCATATCGTCGGCGGGCTCCATCCCTATTTACCGTTTTCCTATTTCACCGATCTTCTGCGGGGGCTCAAGGAACGTTTTCCAAAGGTCCATCTGAAGGCCTTTACGATGGTCGAGCTGGATTTCCTGGCCCGGCGAGCCAAGCTGCCGGTTGAAGCCACGATTCAGGCCTTGAAGGATGCCGGCATGGACAGCTGCCCGGGCGGCGGGGCCGAGATCTTTGCGGAACGCGCGAGAGAGATCATTTGCGACCACAAGGTTTCGGCAGAGCGATGGCTCGACATCGCGCGAAAGGTTCACCATCTAGGCCTCAAGTCGAACGCGACCATGCTCTACGGGCATGTGGAAACCGTCGAGGAGCGCGTCGATCATCTGATTCGCTTGCGGGAGCTTCAGGACAATACGGGCGGGTTTCAGTGCTTCATCCCGCTGGCATTCCATCCGGCGAACACCCAGCTGGCGCACTTGCCGGCGCCCACGGCCATGCTCGATCTGAGGACCATTTCGGTCGCACGCCTGATGCTGGACAATTTCCCTCACGTCAAAGCCTACTGGATCATGATCGGCGCCAAAACCGCCCAGCTTGGGCTGAACTTTGGAGCGGATGATCTCGACGGAACGGTTGTCGAAGAGAAGATCGTTCACATGGCCGGGGCCCAAACTCCCGTTGGCATGACTCGCACGGAAATCGAGCATCTGATCCGAGATGCCGGGCGCGATCCCGTCGAACGCGACACCCTGTACCGTCCAGTGCACCGTGCAGCTGCCGCCTAGCCCGCGTGTAGTCCCCGAGTGTCACCTCAAAGAGAAATGAGCTCTGCGCGCGGCTCTCCGCGTTCGATGCAGAGCAGCCCCAGCGAGCGCGGTAGCGAGAACCGTTTCGGACCGGCACTACCCGGGTTGAAGTAAAGGATCTCTCCCCGTTTCTCAATCAGCGGCACATGACTGTGCCCAAAGACGACAACATCGGGCTGCACGCGGTCGATCTTTCCTTGCAAATGCCGGTTCAGGCGCCGGGGATCCCCGAGAATGTGGACCATGAAAATGCGCAGACCGCCGAGCTGAATCGTCTTTTCCTCCTCGATTCCAGGCAGCGCATTCCCTTCATCGACATTTCCAGACACAGCGCACACGGGAGCGATCTGCTCGAGCTGCTGCAGCACTCGCAAGTCTCCAATGTCCCCGGCGTGCAGAACGTGGTTAACCGCAGCAAACAGCTCAGGGATCTTGGGGTCGAAGTGGCCGTGCGTATCGGAAAGGACTCCAATGGTGCAGTCGCTCATCGAGAAGCCGCCTTTGCTGACGCGCGGGCAAGTTGATTTGGCTCGCGCGGTTGTTCGTTAGCCTGACCGTAAGAGCTCACGACTTTGATGGGACCTGGCTCCAACAAGCTTGGGGTTGCCGCTTCTCCGGCTTGCCCGGCTTCGAGCAGAGCCAGAGCACAGTTCACTGCCCTCGCCCCTTCTGAATACCCACGACCCAACTCCCTCCAATCGCCCGGTTCGTGGGTTGTGGTATACTCCGCTGGCTTAGGCGGCAGTTAGTTACCAGCCCGGAATCGTCGAGATGCTCGAAACGCCTTAAGGCTCTTTCCCTCAGGGGCTCTCTTCAAATGAAAACTGAGAAAATCTCCGAGTTTACGGTCAGCCGGTTGTCAATCTACCTGCGTTGCCTCAATCTGCTGGCCGCTTCAGGAGTAACGACCACGTCCTCTCAGGCGCTGGCACAGCAGTTCCAATTGAACTCAGCCCAGATTCGAAAAGACCTCACCTATTTTGGAGAGTTCGGCGTTCGTGGCGTTGGCTACAACGTTGCCGAGCTCCGGCAGCAGTTGAGCAAGATTCTGGGACTTGACCTGATTCATCGCATTGGCATCATCGGAGCCGGAAACCTGGGGATGGCTCTGGCCAACTATCGAGGATTCGATCCAAGCCATTTCCAAGTGGCCGCGATGTTTGACCGCGATCTATCGCGCGTCGGCGAGACTTCGCGAAGCGGCGTCTACGTGTACCACATTAAGGACTTGAAGCCGATCGTAGCCAGCGAAAACATCCGCATCGGCGTGATCTGCGTGCCGGCCGACGACGCGCAAGAGGTGGCAAACCTCCTGGTCACCGCGGGTATAACAGCCATTCTGAATTTTGCGCCGGTCCGAGTGCATACCGATCCGAAAGTGAAGCTGAAAAGCATTGACCTCGCGATTTCGTTCGAAAGCCTGTCGTATTTCGTGGCTAAGCCGGCGCAAGCTCAAGCCGAATCCCGGAAATTCGTTCCCCACGCCGCCGGGGAAATCGTGTCCGATTGAACCTCTGCCAGGGGTGAGCGAAGTGGGCCGCTTTCGCTAGCCTAGCTCTCCTCCATGACGATCGTTGGCCTCGGCTTGGCGATTAGTTCCCAGGTCAACTCCGTCTCTCCTACGGACATTCCATCGAAAAAGACTCTCATCTGCTCAACGAACGCGGCGACATCGAGCCCGAGAAATCTCTCCGGCAGCTGCCTGAACTGCACCGCCGCCTTGTGAAAACAGCTCAAGGCGCCCTCCAGATTCTCGTTGCCGAAGTGGTAGAGAGAAACGGCCGACATGATCAGCGCTTGGTAAAAGATCTTGTTCTTCCCTTTGGCATCTCCCCAGATCTCTTCCCAAACGTCATGGCACTCAAAGTAAAAGCCGCGGTTGAAGAGATCCAGCCCTTCGTAAAACTCGGTTGGATGAAGCTTCGTTGGGTTTGTCGGCAGCTCGGCCATTCGATTCCGATAGAATCCAAAGCTGATGTTAGTATAGGCAGTGTGTTCAATTCTGCAAGGGAGCGGCTGAATCGATGAGAACTCGCGTGCCAATCGCAGCGACACGTCTGGTAATAGCTCTGGCTTTGCTGGTCTGCCACCCCCTGTTCGCGCAGTCCGACCGCGCGGTTGAGCAGAAAATCATCGATTATCTGAAGGCCAACCTCAAGGCCGGAGAGCCGGTGATCGTCAGCAAACTTCACAATGAAGTGTTCACATCGCCAGAGGAACGCAAAGCGCTCGACCGGCTGTACAACATCTTCTTCAAGGTACCGGCCTACATCGCCCAATACTACGCTTCGTCGAACAAGCCACCCAGCCTCGAGGAGATCGCGCGCCAGTTCAACCTGCCGATCGAAGGCGAAGTGGATGTCATTCTGAAGATCGTCGAATACGACCGGCGAGTGCCGAGGTTCTTGACTCGCGATTCCAAGACGGGCGAAATCGCGCAGGTCGATATCGAAAAGGTCAGGGCGGACCCGCGCTTCAACCGGGTGATTGAGCGAACCATCGCCGGATGGGAGGGTAAGTTAGCACCCCCGTTCGACGTTCAGGCGCTCGACGGAAAGCAGCTGAGCTCGTCGCATCTGAAAGGCAAAGCGCATCTGGTCTACTTCTGGTTCACCCACTGTCCGCCCTGCGTCCAGATTACGCCGCATCTGGTTTCGTTACAGCGCAAGTTCGCCAGCCGCGGCTTCAGCGTGGTTGGGCTCAACGCCGACAGAATTCTCGAACTGGGTTACGACGACTCAGAGCGCCAGGCCTATGCGGAAAAGCACCGAGTTAACTTCCCGATTGGGCACCTTTCGCCTGAGGTCCAGGCCGCCTACGGCGGGGTGCAGCTTTTTCCGACGCTGTTTCTGGTGGACAAGAGTGGAGTGATCCGGGCGCACTTTGTCAATTATCAGGACGAAGTCGCGCTCCAGCGGGCCATCGAGAAGCTGCTCTAGCGCATCATGAGAAACGGATTCAGCTGTCTTTCTGCCCCGATGGTGGTGGGCTGGCCGTGGCCAGGATAGACTACGGTCCTGTCGTCCAAGGTTAGAAGCTTGCTCTGTAGCGAACGGAAGATCGCTTCCTGAGATCCACCCCAGAGGTCAGTCCTGCCAATACTTCGAAAAAACAGCGTGTCCCCGGAAAACAACCGGCCGCTTCCCTCTGGCAGGTGCAGGCAAATGCTTCCCGGCGTGTGACCGGGAGTGAACAGAACCTCGCCGCTGTGTTGCCCAAACCGCAGCTGGTCGCGGTCGGCAACGAAATTGTCGATGCTCGAAAGGGGAGGGGTTGCTACGCCAAGCCAGGCGGCTTGCATGGGTAGGTTCTGGTAAAGCGTTAGGTCTTTCTCGTGCAGCAACGCGTCCGCTCCGGTGGCCTCCTTGAGCGCCTGCAAGTCGCCCACATGATCGATGTGCGCGTGGGTGCTAAGAATGTATCTGACGCGCAGCCGATGTTTGGCGATGAGCGGCAGGATAAGATCCGCTTCCTCGCCCGGATCGATGAGCAGGGCCTCGCGCGTTTCCTCACACCCCAAGATATAGCAGTTGCATTGCAACGGCCCGACGGCAACCGACTCGAAAATCACGAATCCTCCCGAGAGTTGGCACGAGATCCGTACTCGACGCGACCGGACATATTCTAGTCCAGGGCAAGCCGATCTTCGACCAAATACTTCCGTGGAGAATTAGGTAGTAAACCGCGACGGCATTGCATGCGCGCTGTGGAGACGCCTGTGGCTGGCTTGCCGAAACGGAGCCTGGGAGCCCCCGCGTGGCTCATTGCAAACGTTGTCCCTGGTTCAGTTGATCCTGCCCCGGCTGCGTCATCGCTCCGATAATATGCGCGCCACCTCATCAGGTTGATTGGAAACGATGCCATCGACCTGATAGTCGATCATCTTTCGAATGATGTTGGGACGATCTACTGTCCACGCAAAGACTCGGCCGAAATCACGATGCAAGCTGAGCACGCGCGAGGCGGTCAAGCACTGGAAATCCAGACAGACGTCCTCGAAGCGGAGCCCGGCGCTTCGCGCCTTTGCCAGCTTGGCGATTGTCGTTGAAACCACCCCGAGGCGGAGGGTCGGGCCGCACTGCTGCAGCTTTCGCAACAGGCTCAAGTCGAAAGAGGTCGTTAGAACCTCACGGCGCTTCGCTTCCCGCTCGAGCAGTCTTGCCAGCTTCTGATAACTTCGAGCTGCCTTGATCTCGACCATCATCCCAACAGCTTGCGGCACTGCGGCAAACGTCTGCGAGAGCGTCAGAAGCCGATGACCGCCGGCGAGCTCGATTGACAGCAAAACGCTGGAATGCGTTCGGCGAACCACATCGCGGCGGGAGGAGATGCGCCCGAGATGGGTATCGTGAATGACAATGAATTCACCATCCAGAGACTCGTGCAGGTCCAATTCGATCATGCCGGCGCCAAGCTGCACGGCTGCTGCGAAAGAAGCGGCCGTATTCTCCAGCACGTGGGCGGCGGCGCCCCGATGTCCGACGATGAGTGGCATCAAGCGGTCTTTTTGCGGCTCAGCAGTGTGCTGAGGAATCCACCGGGCTTGCGATAGGCAACTGGATGGATTTTGATGATATCGAAGCTGGGGCTCAAGTCGAAATCCTTGGGCTGAATGTGGGAGTGATGGTAGGCGACGATCGTCTTGGTGGACGGGTCGTAGTAGTGCAGAACGTCGAGGCCGACCCGCGCGAAAGCTGCTGCCAAGAGGCTCGAGCAAGTAAACTTGCCGCTGCCCGCCTCGCCGATGTCGCGGGTAGGCGGAACCTGTTCCTCAAACGGCAGGCTTATGAACTGTAGCACGTTCTCCAAATCGTAGGAAACGCCAACCTTGCCAAGCGCCCATTGGATGACGGTTTCGCGCTGTAGCCGGGCCAGGGTGCGAGGCCGGCAGATCCGAAGGTTGCAGCCCTCGTACTTCGAGAGGCTGCCAAGGATCACGCCTCTTCCGATGATCGCTTCTACCAAGGTGGGGTTTTCCTCGATGAAGGTCTTGGGAGCCATCGCAGTCGCGCGAGGCTGGTCGCCGACGAAGAGCGCGCAGTGGCTCCATGTATGCGAGCTGTAGACCTTGATCCAGTCGCTGACGCCATGGTCGCCCTCGACCAGCAAGACGTCGCCTGGAAGCAGCCTGCGCTTCAGATACTGCAAGTCGTTCGGATAGTGTAGCTTATAGATCTGCTTGCGCTTATTGACTCGCCTGACCAGGAAAGTGCCCAGCTTGAGTTTCGAAGCTCGCAGGAGCGAGCTCTTCAGTTTTCGTGCAAGCCGCGCGCTCATTCGGCATCTCCGTCTAAGGTACTTTCGAGTGAGAGTCCGGTTTTTGCATATCGGTTGCCAGAGCTGCCGCAGATCGAATAAGCTTTGGTGCTTCGGCTAATCGAAGTCGGAGCGAGACGTTCTAAGGCTTTCATTCGCCGTCCTTTTCTGACTGGTATGGGTCACTGGCCCACTCCGGTAGTCGAAGCTCAGCGGGCGACATGCTTCCTTCGAAGGGCTCGAAATTGTTGAATGGCAGACCATTAGCAGTATTCAGCGATTTCGACGGCACCATTGCCCATCCCGACACCATCAATTTCCTCACCGAGCGCTTCGCCGGGGCCGAGTTTCGGCAGGAGATCGCGCGCCAGATTTTCTCCGGCCAGCTCTCATTGCGTGACGCCATCCAGCGGGAAGTGGGTGTCATCCAGGGTACCTTGGAGGAAGTGTTGGGCCTGCTGGGCAGGAACGTCGAGGTGGATCGTAGCTTTGCTGACTTTGCCCTTTGGTGCTTCCAACAGGGAATCCCGCTGACCGTGCTGAGCGGTGGTATGAGGCAGGTCATCGAAACGCTCCTTCGACCCTTGAATCTGCCCAACGTGCGGGTGCTCGCGAATGAGGTCAGGGTCGAGCAGAACCGCTGGCGGCTTGAGTTTCTCGACGCAACAGAGTGGGGCCACGACAAGGGCGCTGCCTTGCGCCAGGCCAGGAATACGGGCCAGTCAACGGTATTTCTAGGGGACGGATTTTCGGATCGTCGAGCGGCTGCAGAGGCCGACGTGGTATTCGCGAAGGCCGGGTTGGCGCGTTTTTGCCAGCAAGAGGGCATCGCCTTTCGCGAGTTCGCCGATTTCTCCGAAGTGCTGAGCGTCCTGCGCCAAACGGAATAGTATTCCACAACCGGCTTGTAACCTTGCCGAGCTCTGTGATGCTACGATCCACGCTCCTGATCGAGATCGACCGGAGGATTCCCATGCTCGCACCTGCGACAGTTGTTGAACAAAGTGATCTACCACACTCCTCTTGGCAACGTCAGCGCGCCGCCATCCTTATCCTGCTCATGGCTTCCCTTGGCGCCAAAGCGATCGGTGCTGCAACTCCGCAGCTCGATGTCGAGGCGCGTGCCAACGCAGAATACCAAAGCCTTTTTCAGCTGTATCGCCATTTGCACGCGAATCCGGAACTCTCGTTCCAGGAAGCCAAGACTTCCGAGCGTCTGCAGCAGGAGCTTCGGAACGCCGGCTTTGAAGTGACAGGTAACTTTGGCGGATTCGGTTTGGTCGGTGTGCTGAAGAACGGAGCAGGTCCGACCGTAATGATTCGCACAGATCTCGATGCGTTGCCGGTTACCGAGCAGACCGGTTTGGAATATGCCAGCCGGGTCAGAGTCAAGGATGACCATGGCAACGAGGTGGGAGTCATGCATGCGTGCGGACACGATGTGCATATGACCTGTTTCGTAGGCGCGGCCCGGTTGCTGAGCCAGCTCAGAGACCGGTGGCGAGGAACGATCGTCATGATTGGCCAGCCTGCTGAAGAACGAGGAAGTGGCGCTAAAGCGATGTTGGCCGCCGGGCTCTTTCAGAAGTTCCCCAAACCTGACTTTGTGCTAGCCATGCACGATGACGCCATGACAGAGGCTGGCAAGGTCGGTGTCGTCGAAGGCCCTGCGCTCGCGGGAGCCAACTCAGTGGACCTGACGATTCGTGGCGTCTCTGGGCATGGCGCCTGGTCCTACACGGCAAAAGACCCGATCGTTCTGGCTGCCCAGATCATTCTCGGGCTGCAAACCATTGTGAGTCGCGAGCTGCCCGCCATCGAGCCGGCCGTCGTCACCGTGGGCTCCGTTCACGGTGGCACGAAACACAACATCATTCCGGACGAGGTCCAACTGCAGCTGACCCTTCGCTTCTTCACCGAAGAGGTCAGATCCCGACTGGTGGGAAGCATCGAGCGCATTGCCAAGGGAATGGCACAAGCAGCTGGGGTGCCGCCTGAACGAGAACCGATCGTGAAGGTGAGAGAAGGCGAATCGATTGGCCCGACTGTTAATCACCCTGAATTGACGCGTCGCGTGGGCAATGCAATCGCTAGTGCTTTGGGAAGAAACAACGTTGTGCCTCGACCGCCGGTGATGGGAGGCGAAGACTTCGGGGCGTATGGCCAAACCGCAGATAGCATTCCGATTTGCATGTTCTGGCTGGGCGCTGTGGACGGAGCCAAGATCGAAGCCAGCCGGAAGCCTGGCGGAAAACCCCTGCCATCGTTGCATTCCAGCAGCTACGCTCCCAGTCCCGAGCCGGCAATCAAGACAGGCGTCAGAGCCATGACGGCGGCTGCTTTGGAGCTGCTAGGCAGGAAATAGGGGAGAGTCGCTAGGCGGTGATCGTGGACGTAAGGTCAGCGCTCTTCCGGGGGTAAGGTTCTACATGGATGGACACTTCCGTGATTCTTGGAAGTTGTCTGCGGATTTTGTCCTTAACGCGATGGGCAACCTCGTGGGCGTCCTGCACCGTCATGTCTTTGGGAACTTCCAAATGCATGTCCACCCAATAAGTGAAGCCCGTCTTCCGGGCCAGGACTTTTTCAACAGCGTGAACACCGCCACAGCTCAAAGCAATGCGAGCGATCTCTTTCTGCAACTCCTCCGAGGGCAATGCATCCATCAGTTCGTCGATGGCTGGTTTCAGCAGCCGAACACCATTCCAGGCAATTAGGCCACTGGCGAACAAAGCAGCCCAGTCGTCGGCTGATTCATAGCCTTTGCCTCCCCACAACGCAATGGCGATTCCTATGCCGGCGGCCGCCGAAGTGATGGCGTCACTCCGATGATGCCAGGCGTCGGCTCTCACCGCCGTGCTGGAGGCCCGGTTCCCAATCTGGAATACAAAGCGGAAAAGGCTCTCTTTCAAGATGACGACGGCCAAGAGAAGCCACAGGGTAAACGGCTCAGGCGTGATGTGGGGCCGGAGAATTTCTCTGGCAGCTTGAATCGCAATGCCGAGCGCCGCCGCCAACAAAGTGAGCGAAACGAACGATGCCGCGAGAGGTTCCGCCTTGCCATGGCCATAAGGGTGGTCCGAATCGGGTGGTTGGACCGCAACCGACAGTCCGCGCCAAACCACGAACGAACTAAAAATATCGGTCATGGACTCCACAGCATCGGCAATGAGGGCGTAGGAATTGCCAAGAATTCCGCCAAGGAACTTCGCCGCTGCCAGCGTGCCGTTGACCAGAATGCCCAAAACAGCGGTTCGAAGGGCAGTGCTCTGAATGGCGGTTGGCAAGACGACGGCTCCTATCAAGTGCCGGAGGTACGGACGGCCATTCTCGCGATTCCAATGTTGGAAAGCAAGAACTGGTGCGAGTTCCAACCAGGAACCCGTCCAAGTGTCATGACTCGTTGCACGCGCGTGAAATCCTTGCTGACGTGCGGGCAACTGATGGGGTAGACCAGGCCCTTTGAGTGGCCCGACCCTGCCAGTCTCACATGCCGAAGTCGATCGAGATTCGGTCAGACTTCTATTTTTCGCCCGTTTGGACTAATGTTGCCCTGCGTGCGCTGGACGAGCGAGTTTTAGCTTCGCTCGCAGCGAGGCGGACGTGGGTAAAATCACCCAGGGGAAGCCCCATGGCGACCGGTCGCCCGGCTCTCGCTCGGAGAAACTCGGCGGGAGAATCGCCCCCTGGGTCTCGGCTCAATCTGAGTTTTTTCATCGCTCCGTGCTGCCCAGCTGGTGTTTCAGAGGTCGACCGCTTCAGCACGACTGGCAGTGTTCGGAGATTCTGGACTACATCTGGCAATTCTGAGGTCTGTTCATGTCCACCGAGCTTCTCATCTGGTTTGGCTTCGGCGCGTTCGTCATCCTGATGCTCGTGCTGGACCTTGGAGTGTTTCACCGAAGCGCCCACGCGGTAACCATCCGTGAGGCATTGGTGTGGTGTGTTGTCTGGATCGGCTTGGCGTTGGCTTTCAATGTCGTCATCTACTTCTGGAAGGGGCCTGCCAAGGCGCTGGAGTTTCTCGCTGGGTATCTTGTTGAAGAAGCCCTCAGCGTCGACAACCTTTTTGTTTTCCTCCTGATCTTTTCCTACTTTCGAGTCAACAAGCGCTACCAGCATCGTGTGCTGTTCTGGGGCATTCTCGGCGCCATCGTCATGCGAGCTATTTTCATCGGCATGGGGGTTGCCCTGATTCAGCGTTTTCACTGGATTATCTATGTCTTTGGAGCATTTCTCGTGTTGACTGGAATCAAGATGGCGACGCAAGGCGACAAAGAGCTGCATCCTGAAAGAAATCCGGTGCTCAAGCTCTTTCGCAAGTTGATGCCCGTGACTGACGACTATGTGGAGGGGCGCTTCTTCGTGCGGAGGAACGGTCGATCGATGGCAACGCCATTGTTCGTCGTCTTGTTGTTGGTTGAGTCGACCGACCTCGTGTTTGCAGTGGACTCGATTCCTGCCGTGCTGGCCATCAGCCAGGATCCCTTCATTGTCTACACATCAAACGTTTTCGCGATCATGGGCTTGCGCTCTATTTTCTTTGCATTGGCTGGGATCATTCAGTTGTTCCACTACCTTCAGTACGGGCTGTCGATTATTCTGATCTTCGTCGGCATGAAGATGGTGTTGTCCAACGTCTATAAGATGCCGGTCGGAATCGCACTGGGAGTGGTGGCTGGGATCCTGGCAATTTCGGTTTTGGCCTCGGTGTTGTGGCCTCCGAAGGGGGTGGTAGCATTACCCGTCGAGGTCGACCCGCTCGGCGGAAACGAACCTGAGACCTGAGCGCAGGGCGATCCGCCGATCGGCGGCTTTGTTCGCCTGGAATGCCGGCTGGAGTGGCACGACGAAGAAGCGCTGGTCCTTGCTCATCGCGTGAAACGAATAACTCGTACCCGATGGGACTCGCTGTCGCCCACGTAGATCGTGCCGTCACTGGCCGCGAATACGCCGTGTGGCCGAGACATCCTGCAGAACTTTGGATCGCCGTCTGGGCCATCGCCTCGCTCGCCAGTGCCGGCGACCAGATCCATCGTCTGTCTGCCGACATCGATCATTCGGATGCTGTGGCTCTCGGTGTCTGACAGGAAGACGTTGCCATCCGGCCCTACACTGAGACCTTTAGGCCCGGAGAGCGTTGCGAGCTTGGCCGGGCCTCCGTTGCCCGAAAACCCTGGTGCGCCCGTTCCCGCAACATGGTGTACGGTGCCTCGTTTCAGATCCAGCTTGTAAACAGCGTTACCTTCACGAAGCGCCAGCCAGAGATTTCCTTGCCGGTCGAAGTCCAGCGCCCGCGGACCGTTGAAGGGGGCGCCGGCGATCTTCCCGCCATCCGGCGTGAGCCCCGGCTCGCCAGTGCCGGCGAAAGTGCTGATGATGCCTGTTTTCAGGACGACACGGCGCACCCGGTGATTCCGGATGTCGCAGATGTAAAGGTGCCCTAGACCATCCAGTTGGATGCTGTGCGGTTCGTTCATCGCCGCCCGGACGGCCGGGCCTCCGTCGCCTGAAAAACCGGGCTTTCCTGTCCCAGCCAAGGTGCGAATGACTTTCGTTCGGGCATCGAGAAACCGGACGACGTGGTTCAGCCGTTCGACGATGTAGAGATGACCCTGCCGGTCGAAGCGCACTTCATAAGGTTCGTTCAGCGTCGCTCTGTCAGCTCTGTGGCCATCTCCCGAGTAGCCTGGCTTTCCGCTTCCAGCGACCGTCGAGATCACTCCATCGCGAGACACTTTGCGGACGACATGGTTTCCCGTGTCGCAGAAGTACAAAGCGCTGTCGGGCCCGACAACGACCCCGAACGGGTTATTCACCAGCGCTCGCGTCGCCGCTGCACCGTCACCTGAATAGCCGGGCTGGCCCGTACCGGCCAACGTGACGGTCAAGGATCGTTGCGCCGCGGGAAGCTGCCACCAAGAAGACAGGCCCCCGACCAACGCCAACAACGACAAAGTCCAGAACACCCTCAGAACGACGTTTAGCATATCCGCCTTTCGTCACTGCTGCTCTACCGAATACCCCCTCTTTCTGAGCAGCTCGACAACGCCGTCACGCCCGACCAAATGCGCGGCGCCAACAACGACGAACGTGCTGCCCTCGCCTCGAAGATGACTCTCGAGTGCCGCCAGCCAGTTCCGATTCCGGTCAGTGACGATCTTCGCATAAACCTCCGGATACTCTTTGAAGCTTTCAAGCAGGAGGGATTCCAGCTCCTTCTCGCGTCCGGCCGCCCAGGCGCGAACGACTTGCTCGATCTCCTTCTCGAACTGGTCCAACTCGTTGAGCGTCTGCAGCAGCGCTTCCTCCTGCGTCTTGGCAGGCAGGCTGTCGAGCAGGCTGATCTGGAAGTCCGCGGTTTCGAGCCCGACAACCGGCTTCTTGGCATTGATTGCCTTCCCGAAAAAGTATCGGTCTACTCCATTCTCTGGGTTGTAGCCCAGCTGTTGCATCTTCATAGCTGCCAACGCCAGTGACAGAAACCAGGGTTTCATCCGACCAAGTGCTCCGATGTCCAGCTGCAAGGCTTCCACCTTCTGCTGTACTTGCCGGTAGGTTTCTGGCGAAAGCACCTGGCCCAACCTTTTTCCTTCAGGCAGCAAGCCCTTGGCCAAGATCGCCTGCTGGGCATCCGGTGAATTCAGACCGTCAAGATTCACCTCCAGCACCAGTCTGGCAGAACTGCGAAAAGCTTCCTCGATCGCATCGCTCAGCGGAAAGACATCCGGTTTCATCATGTGGATCGAGCCAAGCAAGTACAGAGTGCTTTTGTTGGTCGTGATTCGCCAGAGGGAATTCTTGGCGGGAGCCCTCTGAACCGTCTGAGCGATCGCCTCCAGGCCACAGACAAGGAACAGCAAGAGCAGCCAGCTGATGCGACAGGATAGCCTTGCGGTTACGCGCATGAGTTCTCCTTTGCATTCGGATGCGCGGCTGTGCATCCGGCGAATCGCTGACCTTGACTTCGTCGCAGAGGACCAGCCAGATGGAGAATGTACCGCCCGCCTGCAAACTTACGATCTTGCTTGGAACTCGGCGGAAGAAGGATACCAGCTTGCTTCCCGCGCTGGAAGCCCATGCTACAAAGCCTGAGCAACCTGCCAGCCCTGCGCAAGCTTCCGGCTGGCTCTCGGAGGGCGCGGCGCCCTGGGTCAGCAACTGCCAGTGAGACCGTCGATTCCGATAGCGCTCTGATTCTGCCGGCCAGGGTCCATCAAGTCGTGAGCCCTGGGCGTGAGCCAATCAGTAGCCCGCGCGTCAGCATGGGCTCGACCTCGACTCAGGCGCCGATGAGGTTTTGGACGGGACCCCACCCTGCCGGCCTGTCGGCTTTGGTCCTTGACACTCTGAAACATCGCGGTGTATAGTCGGCGCGCTTTTGCTCCTTCTGGGCGGTTAGCTCAGCTGGGAGAGCACATCCCTTACAAGGATGGGGTCACTGGTTCAAACCCGGTACCGCCCACCACTCAAAAGCTGAACGATGCGGGGTCGTAGTTCAGTTGGTTAGAACGCTGGCCTGTCACGTCAGAGGTCGCGGGTTCGAGTCCCGTCGGCCCCGCCACTCCCTCACCAGGAAATGGGTCTTCAGAAAGAGTACGTTCAGTATCTTTCCCGCCGCCTTGTGGATGAGCTCATCAAGCGCGAGATGATTGAAACTTCAATGCCCGTCTCGCTCAAAGAGAAGATCTTGTTTGTCATGGAAGGCGAGATCGGCGCCGAGGACCGGATCAACGAGGAAGTACGCGAGCTCTTGAAGGATTACGCTGACGAGATGCGCAATACGGGCGTCTCGTACCAGGAGATGTTCAAGATCGTCAAGAACCGGCTCGTCAAAGACAAGAAAGTTGTTCTGTGAAGCATGCGGTTGACGCGCGAAAAAATCAACAAGCTCTCGCATCTAGTAACCGACGAGCTCGCGATAATGGATGATCTGGAGTTCATCGAGGATCGGAACACGATCCGGCTCGAAGTCGTGAAGATTCTGAACGAAGAGCTCAAGAAGGAAGAAACGCTGGACCAGGAAGCACGCAAGAAGATCGCTTCTCAGAAAAAGACCGTTCCTGAAGGAAGTCTGGAGTGGGACATCCTATACAGGAAATACTACGCTGAAGAAGTCAAGAAACTCTGATGGCGCTGGCTAGGCCGTGGCAGAGCTTGCAGGCCAACGCCAACTCTGCCACGAATCCTCTCGTTTGAAACCCCGCTAGAATCCCCGTCGACAACGAAGTATCGACGTTGTCCGTCACAGCCATTTGGTCCAGCCTCGCCCCATGCCCGGTTGCCGGACCATGCGTCGATGTACTCCCAACTTCCCGGCCACCCCTTTGATCGTCCCCATCCCAAACTCGTATTCCCGGCGGATCTGCTCGAACAATTCCACTTTGGCTCTCCTTTCCATCGCGGCT
>Ga0194121_10003226_pt1 | contig 25002 bp, 27 predicted proteins | sample TA2MahCa50mmetaG_FD_148609 | JGI IMG/M metagenome (GOLD analysis project Ga0194121, IMG submission 148609) | Freshwater microbial communities from Lake Tanganyika, Tanzania - TA2015020 Mahale Deep Cast 50m | ecosystem: Environmental > Aquatic > Freshwater > Lake | place: Tanzania: Lake...
CAGGGCGCATGAAGGCCCCCCGCGGGGGGCCTTCCTGCCGTCAGCCGTGATGCATTTTTACTCCGGCCAGCCGATGCATTTTTACTCCGGCGTTGACAGATGGCGTCGAACACGGGCTGGGTCGCGGTCGGGGAGCTGCTGATGACCTTCAGGATCTCCGCGGTCGCCGTCTGCTCGGCGAGCGCCTCCTCGGCGTCGTCGCGCGCTTGGCGCAACGCGAATTCGGCGAGTTTGCGCTGGGTAATGTCGCTCTCGGCGCCGATCAGGCGGATGGCGCGGCCCTTGGCGTCGCGCACCGCCTCGCCGCGCTCAAGCACCCAGCGATAGATGCCAGCCGCGTCGCGCACGCGATACTCGCACTCGAGCTGCGGCGCGCGGCCGCGGAAGTGCTTGATTACGGCCGCGCGATATCGTGCGAAATCCTCGGGATGGATGCGCTGGTTCCAGTCGGTGTTCTTCAACGGTCCGGACGGCAGCCCGAACACTTCCCGCGCGCGCTCCGAGAGGAACAGAGTCCCCGCCTCGATGTCCCATTCGTAGATGCCTTCGGTGCCCGCGCGCGTGGCGAGGGCGTAGCGTTCGTCGCTCGCTTTCAGGGCTTCCTCGGTGCGCTTGAGCTCCGTAATGTCGCCGGTCGCGCCGATCACGCGCACCGCGCGCCCCTTCTTGTCCCGCATGGCGACCCCTTGCTGGCGCGCCCAGCGCCAGGTGCCGTCGATCGCGCGGTAGCGGTACTCGCAGGAGAACCGCTCGGACTTGCCCTTGAAGTGATCGACCAGGGCCGCGCGATAGTGCGGCAGGTCGTCGGGATGGATGCGGCGAATCCAGTCTTCCGTGGTGGTCAGCAGCTCGGGCGGCAGCCCGACGGCCTTCATGACGTTGTCGGAGTAGTCGATGGCGTCGTTGACGACGTCCCAGTCGTAGATGCCTTCGTTGATCGCGCCTAGCACCAGCTCGTGGCGCTCTTCCAGCGCCTTCAGGCGCTTGGCCATCTGGTTCAAGCGCTTCTGCAGGTCTGCGGTCTTGGTGACACGCGATCGACCCGGCTTTTTCTGTCGGCGGATCACGCCCCCTCCCAAATCGGCGCCAGCATACGCCGCCGATAGCGGGCCGGCCAGCAGCCCGGCTTCAGCCGGCGCCGTCAGCTAGCGAGGCAGGCGCGGTCCGGTCGGAGGGTCAGCGGGTCGGGACGGGAGTGTCGGTCGAGTAGTCGTAGAAGCCGCGCTTGGTCTTGCGGCCGAGCCAGCCCGCCTCGACGTATTTCACCAGCAGCGGGCAGGGCCGGTATTTGCTGTCGGACAGGCCCTCGTAGAGGACGTGCATGACGGCGATGCAGGTGTCGAGCCCGATGAAATCGGCGAGCTCCAGCGGTCCCATCGGGTGGTTGGCGCCCAGCTTCATCGCCGTGTCGATGGCGGTCACCGAGCCGACGCCCTCATAGAGCGTGTAGACCGCCTCGTTGATCATCGGCAGCAGGATGCGGTTGACGATGAAGGCCGGGAAATCCTCGGCCACCGCCGGGGTCTTGCCCAGCTTGACCGCCAGGTCGCGCACCAGCTTGAAGGTATCTTCCTCGGTCGCGATGCCGCGGATCAGCTCGACCAGCTGCATCAGCGGCACTGGATTCATGAAATGCATGCCGATGAAGCGCCCGGGCCGGTCCGTGCTGGCGGCAAGCCGCGTGATCGAAATCGACGATGTATTGGTCGCGATGATGGCCGCCGGTTTCAGGTGCGGCACGAGTTTCTTGAAGATGTCGCGCTTGACCGTCTCGTTCTCGGTCGCCGCTTCGATCACCACGTCGCAATCGGAGAACTGCGCGTAGTCCGTACCGGTCGCAATGCGCCCGAGCGCTGCCGACTTGTCGGCCTCGGTCACCTTGCCACGCTGGACCTGCCGGTCGATGTTGTGTCCGATGGTCTCGACCGCCTTCTTGAGCGCATCGTTGTTGACGTCGCTCAGCTTGACGTCGAAACCTGCAAGCGCCGCGACATGGGCAATGCCGCCGCCCATTTGTCCGGCTCCGATGACGCCGATTGACTTGATCATGGCGCGTTCCCCTGGCGTGCCTGGCCCGCAGCGATTCCGTTCACTCAGCGCGCCTTGTCGAGCGCGGCGGCGAGCTCGGGTACGATCTTGAACAGGTCGCCGACAATTCCGTAATCGGCCACCTGGAAGATCGGCGCCTCCTCGTCCTTGTTGATGGCGACGATGACCTTGGAATCCTTCATCCCCGCCAAGTGCTGAATGGCGCCGGAGATGCCGACGGCAATGTAGAGCTCGGGCGCCACGATCTTGCCGGTCTGGCCGACCTGGTAGTCATTGGGCACGAAGCCCGCGTCGACCGCCGCGCGGGATGCGCCGACCGCGGCGCCGAGCTTGTCGGCGACCGCTTCGAGCAGCTTGAAGTTCTCGCCGGCCTGCATGCCGCGGCCGCCCGAGATGACGATGCGCGCGCTGGTCAGCTCCGGCCGCTCGGTCTTGCTGAGCGCCGATCCGACATAGCGCGACAGGCCCTGGTCGCCCCTGGCCGAGGTCTTCTCGACCGCGGCCGAGCCGCCCTCGGCGGCGGCCGGATCGAAGCCGGTGGCGCGCACGGTGATGATCTTCTTGGCGTCCTTCGACTGTACCGTGGCCAGCGCGTTGCCGGCATAAATCGGCCGCACGAAGGTGTCGGGCGAGACCACCTCGATGATCTCGGAGATCTGCGCCATGTCGAGCAGTGCGGCCACGCGCGGCATGATGTTCTTGCCCGAGGTGGTCGCGGTCGCCAGCACGTGGTCGTAGCCCCCTTGGCCGTAGGACCGGGCGAGCTCGACGACGAGCGGCGCCACGTTTTCCGCGAGGGCATGGCCGTATTCCGCGCTGTCGGCAACCAGCACCTTGGCGACGCCTGTGACCTTGGCGGCGGCGGCGCCAGCCGCGTCGCAACCTTGACCCGCGACCAGGATATGGACGTCAGCGCCGAGCTTGGCGGCCGCAGTCACGGCGTGGAGCGTGGCCGGCTTGAGCGCCGCATTGTCGTGCTCGGCGATCACGAGGGCGGTCATGAGATCACCTTCGCCTCGTTCTTGAGCTTATCGATCAGCGCGGCGACGTCAGGCAGCTTGACGCCGCCCTTGCGCTTGGGCGGCTCGATCACCTTGAGCGTGGCCAGCCGCGGCGTCACGTCGACGCCGAGCGCGTCGGGCGTCAGTGCCTCGATCGGTTTCTTCTTCGCCTTCATGATGTTGGGCAGCGAGGCGTAGCGCGGCTCATTGAGGCGCAGATCGGTGGTGATGATCGCGGGCAGCTTGATCGCCACGGTCTCGAGACCGCCATCAACCTCGCGTGTCACTTCGGCGCCCTCGCCCTCGATCTTGAGCTTGGATGCGAAGGTCGCCTGCGACCAGCCGAGAAGCGCCGCCAGCATCTGACCAGTCTGATTGCAGTCGTCGTCGATCGCCTGCTTGCCCAGGATGACGAGGCCCGGCTGCTCCTTGGCGATGACCGCCTTGAGCAGCTTGGCGACGGCCAGCGGCTGAAGGTCGGCGTCAGTCAGGATGTGGATGCCGCGGTCGGCGCCCATGGCAAGCGCGGTCCGGATCGTCTCCTGCGCCTGCTGGACGCCGGCGGAGACCGCGATGATCTCGGTCGCCTTGCCCGCCTCCTTGAGGCGGATCGCCTCTTCGACGCCAATTTCGTCGAAGGGGTTCATGGACATCTTGACGTTGGCCGTCTCGACGCCGGTGCCGTCGGCCTTGACGCGGATCTTGACGTTGTAGTCAACGACCCGCTTGACCGCGACCAGGACCTTCATCGGGGCTCCACAAAGGTTGGTTCACACGGGGTGCGGGGTTTCTTAGGGGAGCGTCACCGGACTGTCAAGGAAGCTTTCCGCAGTGCAGCATTTTCGTTAACTGCGCTATGGGCCGCTGAAATCAGCGGTTTGCGCCGGGCTGCCAGAGCACATCTTTGGCACCGCGGTCATTGAGATGTCGGCTCAGGACGAAGAGATGGTCGGACAGCCGGTTGATGTACTTGATCGCCGCCGGGTTAACCGGCTCGGCCGCGGCCAGTTCGGTGATCAGCCGCTCGGCCCGGCGCGCCACTGTGCGCGCGAGATGAAGATAGGCGGCGGCATGGGTTCCGCCCGGCAGCACGAAAGAGGCGAGCGGCTTCAGTTCGGCATTCATGGCGTCGATCTCGCGCTCCAGGCGATCGACCTGCGCGTCGACGATGCGCAGCGCACCCTCTGCGCGCCTCCCGTCCTCGGGCGTGCAAAGGTCGGCGCCCAGATCGAACAGGTCGTTCTGGATGCGCGCCAGCATGGCGTCCGCGTCGGCGATTGCCGAGGTGTGCAGGCGGGCCAGGCCGACCGCGGCGTTGGCCTCGTCGATGGTGCCATAGGCGGCGACGCGCAGATCGTGCTTGGGCACGCGCCTGCCGTCGCCGAGCGAGGTCTCGCCCTTGTCGCCGCCGCGCGTGTAGATGCGCGTGAGCTGAACCAAAGCCGGTTATCCCCGCGACAGCATCATGACCAGCGCGAAGATCGCGATGGCGATGCCTTGCATGATCACGCGGATCTGCATCAGCTTGTTGCCGTACTTGCGATTGAGCTCGCCGCCGACCGCCATGAAGAAAAGGCCGCCGAACAGGGCGCCGATCGTCAGCACCATGGCGATGATCAGCAGGATCACCAGAAAGGCGTTCATCGCCTAGATATAGCGCGGCAGTGGACACGATAACAGGGCGACCTCGCGACAGGGGCGGCCGCAACCCTTGTTGCGGGCCCTAGCGACAGAACACCTGCATGACGATGCCGCGTTCGAGCAGCTGCCGGCCGGCGGCGTCGAAATCCCGCGGTTCGAGACGCGCCCGCCCGGCGCGCTCCTGGGTCGGACCGACGGTGCGCCGCAGGTCCGACAGCGAGACAGAGCCGAGCGCATGGCGTCGCGGCGCCTCGAAGATGGCGACGCCGATCGCCTGGGCGGAACGGTCGATGATCGGGCCGCCGCTGAGGCCGCCGACCCGCTCGGGATCGCCCTTGATGCGCGGATAGCGCTCGACGTGCCAGACGTAGGCGCGGAACGGTTTGTCGCTGCCGATGCGCCCCGACAGCTTGACCCGCTCGCTGCCGCGCAGGCGCAGATGGATCACGCCGGCTTGCCGCTGCGGATAACCGACGCCGAACGCACGCTCGCCCGGCTCGGGCGCGCGCGCTGAAATCGGAATGAATTCGCGCGCGAAGCCCGCCTTGATCGCCGCGACGTCGGCATCGGGATGGCTGTTGAGCGTCGTGACCGGCCGCCAGGTCGAGCCCTCGAACATCAGCCGCCCACACCCCTCCACCACGTGGCGCGCACTCGCCCACACGTCATTGCCGGCCGACCAGGCCGTGCCCGAGGAAACCTGGCCGCGCCGCCGGTCGTTGGTCTCGATGATGTTGACCCGGCCGCGGCCGAGATCGTCGAGCTCGCGCTCCTGTCGCTCGATCTCGACATCGCCGGCTTGCCGTGGCGCGGGCGCAACCCTCTCCTGCGCCGGAGGAATCTGGGCCGGAGGAACCTGGCGCGGCTGGGGAAGCTCCTGAGGCGGCGGGCGTCGCGGCGCCTCGGCCTGCTCACCCTGCCACTTGCCGAAGACGAGGCTGCCGACGTAAATCGCGATGGCAATGACGATGATGCGGTCGAGGAAGCGCATCGGCGCCGAACCTTGTCAGCCGGAAAGCGCCGCCGCTGTGATCAGCGCGATCGCAATCTGCGTCGCGGCGACGAACACGGCCGAGGCCATGTCGCCGCTCTCCAGCTTCTCCTTCGTCTTGCCGGCGATGCGGCAGGCTGCGAAATAGGCGAGAAGCTGAACCAACGCTGCGAGCAGGCTCCAGACAATCACTTCGGCCGTGGTGCCCGAATACTTCATGGCCGCCGCAATCGGAATTGCCATGGCGATCACGGTACCGCCGGCCCACACCGCGGCCGCGACATTGCCAGCGCGGATCAGCTTGATCTCGTCCGCCGGCGTCAGCCTGAGCATGATCGCCACGGCCAGCAGCCAGGTCGCGAGCGCGATCAGGAAATGGGCCGCGACCGTCGGCGAGGCCGCGATCAGGCGGTTGATGGCTTCCATCAGGTCCATAAACAAGGCTCCGTCATGACTCGAAGACACGGACATCCGGCCGTTCGCGGCCGACATCGCTCAGCAGCTTTGCCAAACGGTCGAAATCCGCACCCAGCGCCCGCCGCGCCGCCGCGCGATTGCGCCACTCGATCTCGACCGGTCCGGGGAGGTCGGTCGTCAGAACGTCCCACAACGCATCGAGGTTGCGGCCGAAATGACCGGGAAAGCCGAGCTGGCTGGCCAGCGCATCATAGACCGCGTCGAGATCCTTGAGCGCCGCGCCGTCGAGGATGCAGCGCCTGGTCATTTCGGCACCGCGTGAAAGGTCTGGTAGTGGTCGACCGTCACGTAGATCAACCCGTCATTGGAGAAGACGAGCCGCTTGGCGCCGCGCGCACCGCAGTTGAAGTCCAGATCCGCTTCGGTCCAGCGTCGGCCCGCGGCCCCTGGCAAGCGGCCCTCGCGGTTGCCGAAGCGGTCGCCGCCGATGGCGCGGCCCGGCAGGTGGCGGCACAGGTCGCTGCCTGGCCGCCAGCCGGACCTTTCGGCCTCGCCCTTCGTGACATAACGGGCAGGCAGCCTACCGCCACCACTGATGGCCGCGACCGTCGCGACGAAGCCGTCAATGTCGTTCAATCCGACCGCGCGCGCAAAATCCGCAAGCGTCGCGCGCTCGGCAGGTTGCCCCGATGCAACAGCCGCTTGCCTGGCGGCGACGCTCGGCGCTTGCCAGAACAGGAGCGCAAATGCCAGGCCAATCATGATCGGCGCCCATGCCCGCTTGATCTCGGTCAAGGCGCCCGTCGGCATTGTGCGGTCATCTCGCAGTTGGACAACGACAGACAGGATCGCCATGAAGCCGATCATCAGCCGGGCCGAAGTCGCGCTCGACTACCCCGACAAGACCTATATGGGGATCTTCGAGCACGAAAGCCGCTACGCCGTCGACGCGACGGCCGAGGCATTCATCATCAAGTTCGAGCATCATGGCGCCGAGCGCAAGACGGTCGACATTCATGTCGCGCACATGCTTTTTGCACATATTCTCGAAGACTTGGCAGAGCTGATGCAACGGCAACCGCCGATGGATGAGATGCATGCGGATGCCATATTGGAAAGTCTGGCGAAGCTCAAAGGGGCATTGTCCCATGCCCACGCGAAGAAGGCGAAGCGCAGAGCCTAGCGAGTCACACTCTCACCCACCTTGCCCCCTGCCTGTCCGCAGATAGCTCGGGCGGGACGCCAGCAATTTGGCTGATCTGGAGTTGCAGGATGCCGATACGAGTCCTGCCAATCAAACGGATTCTGGGAGGCATTGGATGGCTATGAAAATCCGCGCCGCCCTGTGCGCTGGCGCCCTCATCGGCGGACTGATTCTCGGCGGCGCCGCGACCGCGCAGATCGCCGTGTCGGCCAACGACAACAAGGCCAAGCTGGTCAACGGCGTGAGCACGGTGGTGCAAAACCCGCCGGCCGACACGATCACGGTCATCGACCTCGGCCAGTCGCCGCCCAAGGTGCTGGCCGAGCTGCCCGTGCCGATCAGCGTCGTCGGCCCACCGTCCAGCGTCGCGATTACGCCCGACGAGGGGCTGGCGCTGATCACCGCGGCGATGAAGATCAATCCAGCCGATCCGACCAAGGTCGTGCCCGACAACAAGCTGACGGTGGTCGACCTCAAGGCGAACCCGCCTGCCGTGATCGCGACCCTGGAAACCGGCTCGTCGCCGGCCGGCCTGTCGATCACGCGCGATGGCAAGCTCGCGCTGGTCGCGAACCGCAACGAAGGCACGTTGTCGGTGTTCACGATCGACGGCAAGACCGTGACGCCGGCCGGCAAGGTCGCGATTTCCGACGCCAAGTCGGGCGTCAGCCATGTCGCGATCAGCCCGGATGGCAGGACCGGCCTCGTCACGCGCGACGGCGATTTCAAGATCTCGGTCATCGCGATCGACGGCACGAACGTCACCTATACCAAGCGCGACATCCATGCCGGCCTGCGTCCCTACGGCATCGACATCAGCTCGAAGGGCGACGTCGCCGTGGTCGCCAATATCGGCATCGGCGGCGGCGATGCCGACACGATCAGCGTGATCGACCTGAAGGCGAAGCCGGCGCGCGTGGTCAACACGGTCACGGTCGGCCAGACCCCGGAGGGCATCACGCTGTCGCCCGACGGCTCGATCTGCGCGGTCGTGATCATGAACGGCTCGAACAAGGCCAAGGAATCGCCGTTCTTCAACGACAATGGCTGGCTGCGTCTCTTCCGCGTCCAGGGCACCAACCTGGTGCACTTCGCCGACGCGGCGATCGGCCATTGGTCGCAGGGTGCGGCGTTCAGCAATGACGGCCGCACCATCCTCGTCGGCAACATGGTGGAGAACGACGTCCAGGTGTTCCGCCTGGACGGCGACAAGGTGACGGAAGCCGGCCGCATCCCGGTCAAGGGCGGCTCCGCCGCCGTGCGCATCGCCGACAAGCCGCGGTGAGCCTCAGGCTTATGCCATATCCAAACAGTCGTAGGGGCTCAGCATGCTGAGCCCCTACATGTTTAGAAGGCTGAGGAAGGTGTCGCCCGTGATGATCGGTCGCTGAAATTCGCTTGCGAGGCTCAAGAGGTCTTTGTCGCCGCTGACGAGATAGTCAGCCCGCCCAACGACCGCGAGCTGGAGAAACGGGAGATCGAACGGGTCACGGCAAGCCAGTATGCGCGGCGCATCGGCCGGAACTTGGATGGCATTGCAGAACGGCAGATAGTCGGCCAGCAATTCCTGTCGCTCGTCGGGTGTCAGCTTGAACTTCGGAGAGGAGAGCGCACGGATCAGTTCCTCGGCTGCCGCCGCGGAAACCAAGGGGCAGCAGCGCGAGTCCTGCCAAGCGCGACGCAAGACAGTCAATCGGCCATGCGGAAATACAAGGGCCGAAAGAACCACATTCGTGTCGAGCACCACAAGCGGTGGTGCGGTCATCTACGCGGCTTGCGAGTCCGCCGACGTGCCCACGCAACCGCGTCAGCCACGTCGCTGTCGCTGAGCCCGAGTTCGGCTAGCTTGGCGCGCACCGCGTCGCCACGCTGAATGCGCACGGGCGTCAGGATGATCCGGCCATCGCGGGTCTCCACGTCGAAATACTCCGTCGGCCCGACCGCCTCGGTGGCGGCCTTCGGCAAAGTCAGCTGGTTCTTCGAGGTGAGCTTGGCGAGCATGGCACGCAAAGTAAGGAAACAAGGATTCATTAATGTAATGCCTGGGCCGGCCGCCATCAAGAGTCATTAGGCTGTGGTGAGCCGAGCTCCTTGTAGAACACCGCCGTCGCGTCGAGTCCGCCATCGCCATTGCGCGCATAGCGCGGGATCAGCCCGACGAACTGATAGCCCATGGAGCGGTAGAGCGGCTCGGCCGCGTCGCCCGCGCGGGTGTCGAGGGTGAGCAGGCTGCGTCCGACAAGCAGCGCTTCGTCTTCCAGGCGCTGCATCAGCGCCCGGGCGACGCCGCGCCGGCGCGCGCGACTGTGCACCAGGAGCTTGGCCACTTCGCCGCGATGGGCCTGGTTGGGCGAGCCGGCGTAGCTGAGCTGTACGGTGCCGGAGAGTTTTCCGTCGATGCGCGCGGCGAGCAGGATGCGCGTGCCGTCGGCGACCTCGGCGATGATCTTGCGCCAGAAGGCGCGCGCATCGCCGCGCGGCAGCGGCGGCAGGAAGCTGACCGACGCACCGCTGTCGACCACGTCGCAGAGTATGTCGGTCAGGTCCTCGATGTGAAGCTCGGCCCTCTTGGCATCGAGCCTGATGATGTCCGTCAATTCCGTCCGCCCAGGAGCCCGCGCGCGATCACATGCGCCTGGATCTCGGCGGCGCCCTCGAAGATGTTGAGGATGCGCGCGTCGACCAGGACGCGGCTGATCGGATACTCCAGAGCGTAGCCGTTGCCGCCGTGGATCTGCAAGGCGGCGTCGGCGTTCGACCAGGCGACGCGCGCGGCCAGCAGCTTGGCCATGCCGGCCTCGATGTCGCAGCGCCTGTCCTCGTCCTTCTCGCGCGCGGCGAACAGCGTGAGCTGGCGCGCGATCATGGTCTCGACCGCCATCCAGGCGAGCTTGGCGTGGACGCGCGGGAACTCGAAGATTGCCTTGCCGAACTGCTGGCGCTCCAGCGCATAGCCGAGACCGAGCTCGAGCGCGTTCTGCGCGACGCCGACGGCGCGCGCCGCGGTCTGGATGCGCGCCGATTCGAAGGTCGCCATGAGCTGCTTGAAGCCCTGGCCCTCGATGCCGCCGAGCAAATTGCTCGCCGGCACGACGAAGCCATCGAAGGCGAGCTCGTACTCCTTCATGCCGCGATAGCCGAGCACGCTGATCTCCGTGCCGGTCATGCCGTCGGCCGGGAACGGATTGTCGTCCGTGCCGCGCGGCTTTTCCGCCAGGAACATCGACAGGCCCTTGTAGCCGGTCTCGTTCGGGTCGGTGCGCGCCAGCAGCGTCATGACATCGGAGCGTGCGGCGTGCGTGATCCAGGTTTTCGAGCCGGTGATGCGGTAGACGTCGCCGTCGCGCTCCGCGCGCGTGCGCAGCGAGCCGAGATCCGAGCCGGTGTTGGGCTCGGTGAACACCGCGGTCGGCAGGATCTCGCCGGACGCGATGCGCGGCAGCCAGTGCCGCTTCTGTTCGGCCGTGCCGCCCAGCCGGATCAGCTCGGCGGCGATCTCCGAGCGCGTGCCGAGCGAGCCGACGCCGATATAAGCGCGGCTCAGTTCTTCCGTGACCCAGCACATCGCGACCTTGCTCATGCCGAGACCGCCGAACTCTTCCGGCACGGTCAGTCCGAACACGCCCAATTCGGACATCTGCTCGACCACCTCGATCGGGATGAGCTGATCCTGCCTGTGCCAATCCTGTGCGAAGGGCGTCACCTTCTCGGCGGCGAAACGGCGGAACTGCTCGCGTGCCATGTCGAGCGTCTCATCGGCGACCCCGGACGTGCCGAAGCCCTTGGCGAGACCGTCGCGTATGAGCTGGGCGATGCGGTGGCGGAGCGATGCAACTTCACCCGGGCGACCGATCAGGTCCCGTACGGCCGGCGTGTCGAAGCGGCCGAGTGCTGCGGCGTCGATGCCGAGATCGGCAGGGCGCACGATTTCGACCTGGCTGAGCGGGATGCCGCCCGACATCTGGGCCAAGTATTCGCCGAAGCCGGCCTGCACGATCTGGCGCTCGAGTTCGCCCAGCTGGCCCGCCGTCTCGAGCTGACGCGCCCAGCGGAGCAACTGGCGCAGTGCCTCGACATAGGTGGCGAGCCAGGCGAAGCCATGCGCGGCAGTCTGATGCCGCTCGAGGCGCTCGCTGTCGATACTGCCATTGGGTGCGACCAGCGCCTGGACGGCGCGCCGCGCGTCAGCCATCAGCCCCTCCGCGGCGGTCAGCGCCTGCGCGCAGGCAGGCATCAGGTCGCGCTGCGGCGGCCGTTCGGCCGGGGCAAGGTGTCGTGCTGCTGTGCTCATGTCAGGCAGGTGCTTGTCCGCCGCAATCTCGAGGTCTCCGACAATGCGGAGCCGCGGGGGGTCAGCTCGCTACCACGTCTTCGAAGGTACGCAGGCCCGGGCGACGAGCCTGGACCAGGACTGCCATATTGCCCGGCTTATGCTGGTTCTTCCACATCTTGGTGTGGGCGCGCGGGATCTCCGCCCAAGGGAACACCTCGGACATGCACGGGTCGATGCGCCGTTCGATGACGAGCTGGTTGGCTTGAGATGCCTGCAGCAAATTGGCGAAGTGGCTGCCTTGGATGCGCTTCTGACGCATCCACACGAAGCGCGCATCGAAGGTGATGTTGTAGCCGCTGGTGCCGGCGCAGAACACCACCATGCCGCCGCGTTTCACCACGAAGCACGACACCGGAAACGTCTGCTCGCCCGGGTGCTCGAACACGAAGTCGACGTCGTTGCCCTTGCCGGTGATGTCCCAGATCGCCTTGCCGAAGGCGCGCACGCTTTTCATGTACTCGGCATAGCCGGCGCTGTCGTTGACGTCGGGCAGCCGGCCCCAGCAATCGAAGCGCGAGCGGTTGATCACGCCCTTGGCGCCGAGCGACAGTACGAAGTCGCGCTTGGTTTCGTCGGAGATCACGCCGATCGCGTTGGCGCCGGCGGTCGCGATCAGCTGGATCGCCATCGAGCCGAGGCCGCCCGAGGCGCCCCAGACCAGCACGTTGTGCCCGGGCCGGAGGATGTGCGGGCGATGGCCGAACAGCATGCGGTAGGCGGTGGCGAGCGTCAGCGTGTAGCAGGCGCTCTCCTCCCATGTCAGATGCCGCGGCCGGGGCATGATCTGCTGGGCCTGGACGCGCGCGAATTGCGCGAAGGAGCCGTCGGGCGTTTCGTAGCCCCAGATGCGCTGCGACGGCGAGAACATCGGATCGCCGCCATTGCACTCCTCGTCGTCGCCATCGGTCTGGTTGCAGTGGACGACGACCTCGTCGCCGACCTTCCAACGCTTGACCTTGGAGCCGACCGCCCAGACCACGCCCGACGCGTCGGAGCCGGCGATGTGATAGGGCGCCTTGTGCGCATCGAAGGGCGAGATCGGCTTGCCGAGGCCCGCCCACACGCCGTTGTAATTGACGCCCGCCGCCATCACGAGGACGAGGACCTCGTTCGAATCGATGGTCGGCGTCGGCACGACCTCGAGCTGCATCGCCTTCTCGGGCTCGCCATGGCGCTCGCGCCGGATCGCCCAGGCATGCATGCGCTCCGGCACGTGGCCGAGCGGCGGAATCTCGCCGACCTCGTAGAGCTCCTTGCCGGTGCGCCCGAACTGGCCTGGCGCGGCCTGAGCCGAGGTCTCGAGCGGGATAATCGTGGCGGTGTTGGTCATATCCGGCTCCATCAGACGTTGTTAGCTGCCGGACCAGCCCTTGGGGCGGGTGCCGGACTCGGTTCTAGCGGCCGCGAAATTCTTTTGCAATGCACAAAAAGCGGATCAAATCTTGCGCTCCATGAAGAAACGCCCTAACTTTCAGTTCGATCCGGCCAGGGGTCGGAAAATCTCTCGGCCTAAAAAGGATCACAGAATGGTGCAAAGCAGCAAGACTGGCGAAAGAATCGCTCAAAAACGCGATGATCCCTGGCTGATTCGTACCTATTCGGGGCATTCTTCGGCCGCAGAGACCAATCTGCTGTACCGCACAAATCTCGCGAGAGGCCAGACCGGTCTGTCCGTTGCCTTCGACTTGCCGACACAAACGGGCTATGACGCGGACCATTCCCTGGCGCGCGGCGAGGTCGGCAAGGTTGGTGTGCCGATCGGCCACCTCGGCGACATGGTCAGACTGTTCGAGGGCATTCCGCTGGCGCGGATGAACACCTCGATGACGATCAATGCGACGGCGCCCTGGCTCCTTGCGCTCTATATCGCGACGGCCGAGCGCCAGGGCGCGGAGCGCCGCGCGCTTGCCGGCACGGTGCAGAACGACATCATCAAGGAGTATCTGTCGCGCGGCACCCACATCTTTCCGCCGGCGCCGAGCCTGCGGCTGACCGCCGACGTGATCGCCTTCACCTGTCGCGAGATGCCGCGCTGGAACCCCGTCAATGTCTGCTCCTATCACCTGCAGGAGGCAGGCGCGACGCCGGTCCAGGAGCTGGCGTTCGCGCTGGCGACCGCGTGCGCCGTGCTCGACCGCGTCAAGCGGGGTGGCCAAGTTCCCGACGCCGACTTCCCGCAGGTGGTCGGCCGCATCAGTTTCTTCGTCAATGCCGGCATCCGCTTCGTCACCGAGCTGTGCAAGATGCGCGCTTTTGCCGAGCTGTGGGACGAGCTGACGCGCGAGCGCTATGGCGTCACGGACGAGAAGCTGCGGCGCTTCCGCTATGGCGTACAGGTCAATTCGCTGGGACTGACCGAGCAGCAGCCGGAAAACAACGTCTATCGCATCCTGCTCGAGATGCTCGCGGTCGTGCTGTCCAAGAAGGCGCGGGCGCGGGCGGTGCAGCTGCCGGCGTGGAACGAGGCGCTCGGCCTGCCCAGGCCCTGGGATCAGCAATGGAGCCTGCGCCTGCAGCAGATCGTCGCCTACGAGACCGATCTGCTGGAGTTCGGTGACATCTTCGACGGCTCGGTCGAGATCGAGAAGAAGGTGGCGGAGCTGAAGCGCGACGCCAAGGCCGAACTCGTGCGGATCGATGCCATGGGCGGCGCAATTGCGGCCGTGGAATCGAGCTACATGAAGCAGCGCCTGGTCGAATCGAATGCGCGGCGGCTGGCGGCGATCGAGCGCGGCGAACAGGTCGTGGTCGGCGTCAACGACTATGTCGATTCCGCACCGTCACCGCTCGCGGTTGGCGGCGATGGCGGGTTCCTCGCGGTCGATGCCGGTGCCGAGGCGGCGGCCCTCGAGGGTCTGACGGCATGGCGCCGCCGGCGCGACCCGGACAAGGTCTCGGCGGCACTCGAGCAGCTGCGCAGCGCCGCGGCCAACGGCGCCAATATCATGGAGCCGTCGATCCAATGCGCCCATGCCGGCGTCACAACCGGCGAATGGGGCGAGACGCTGCGCACCGTGTTCGGCGAATATCGCGCGCCGACCGGCGTAGGTCATGCTTCGACCGGCGCGTCGACGGGCGGTGCCAAGACGGCGGCAAGCGACCTGGCCCAGGTCCGCCAGCGTGTCGACGCGGTATCCAAGCGGCTTGGCCGGCGCATCAAGATGCTGGTCGGCAAGCCGGGGCTCGACGGCCACTCCAACGGTGCCGAGCAGATTGCGGTGCGCGCGCGCGACGCCGGATTCGAGGTGGTCTACCAGGGCATCCGCCTGACGCCGAAGCAAATCGTCAATGCCGCGCTCGAAGAGGGCGTTCACGTGGTCGGCCTGTCGATCCTGTCGGGTTCGCATGCGACGCTGGTCGGCGAGGTGATGGACCGCATGCGGCACGCCGGTCTCGGCGACGTGCCCGTGGTTGTCGGCGGCATCATTCCGCCAGCCGACGAGGCGGCGCTCAAGTCGGCGGGCGTGGCGCGTGTCTACACGCCGAAGGATTTCGATCTGACCCGGATCATGGGCGAGATCGTCGAGCTGGTGGAGCGCGAGAGCCGGGCGGCCGCGTAGAGCTAGCGCCGCAGCAGCGGCAGCGCAACCGCCGCCGAGCAGAAGCCGAACAGCGCGAAGGCGAGCCCATAGCTGCCGCTCCAACCGAGGATGAGGCTGAACAAGGGCGCCATGATGACGACGCCCGTGAAGCTGACCACGGCGCCGGCGCCGGTCGCCTCGGCCGCGCCGATCGGACCCGCGAGGCGGCTGAGTTCGGCCAGATAGACGCCGTTCCAGCCAATCGACATGACCGCCATGACCATGGCGATCGCGGCGATGCCGTGGATCGGCCAGGATGCATCGAGCAGGCCGAACAGCAGATTCGAAAGCCCGATGCCGAACCCGACGATCGCAAGAACGCGATAGGGTCGGACCCACCGGTCGGCGACCCACCCCCACCACAGCCGCGCTGCGGCGCCGGTCGCGAGTGCCAGAGAAAAGACCACGCCCGCCGATACCAGATCCATGCCGACATCGGCGACCAGGGCCGAGACAAGAAAACTGTTGATGCAGCTCTGGTTGCCGGTGAAGACCAGCGAGGCAGACAGCAAGGGATGGAATTTCCGATCGGTCAGTACGGCGCTGAGCGGCGCCAGCGGATTGAATGGCCGGATGCGCGCGCCGGTCTCGAGGTCGGAATCGAAAGTGGTGCGGATCGGCTGCAGCAGCGCTGCCGTCGCCAGGCACAGGCCCGCCACGGCGAGGAAACCCGCGCGCCAGCCCCAGCCGACCGTGAGCGGCGGCACGATGAGTCCCGCAAGGCCGATGCCGAGCGGCACGCCGGTCTGCTTGAGCGAGAAGACGATGTTGCGCCAACCAGGCGGTGCGAGGCGGGCCAGCAAATGCGAGCTGGCGGGCGTCGCCGGGCCGAGTCCGCAGCCGACCAGGATGGCGCAGACCGCCAGCGCCGCCGTATTTCCGGCTGTAGCCACGACGAGGCCCATGGCGCAGGACAGGAGCGCCACCTGGCTGATCCGGATCGCGCCGAAACGCGTGACGAGCGAGCCGGCGACCAGGCCGGAGGCGAGTGTCGCCACGAAGAGCAGCGCCGTGTAGACGCCGAGCAGCCGGACCTCGGCAGCGATCGCATCGGCGAGCGCCGGCGCTGCGACCTGCGTGGTCGCCGAGCCGGCGGATGCCAGCAGCTGCACGGCGAAGGTCGCGATCAGCGCGATCAGGACCGGCGGCCATGCCGGCGTCACGGCCTGGGCCGCCGATGCAGCAGTTGGGAAGGGACCATGATCGAGGCGGGAACCGCAGGACAAGCGTGATCGTCCGACGTTAGCAAGCAGGCGTGCGGTGCACCAACGCGCAATGTACCGGTGAGCTATGCGCTGTCGCTCCGATGAGGCAGAATGCGGCGTTCATCGATTGACGAGGCAAGAATGGCTGCAACCCGGCGTCGGCGCGGCCCGGCCCCGGCGGGCGGCACAAGGCCCGCCGGTGGGGCCGGCGCGACGTCGCGTAGCCCCATGCCGGACGGCGAGCGCGTCCTGGAGGCCGCGATCGAGCTGGCGCGCGAAATCGGCTGGGCGAATCTCCGCCTGCGCCAGGTGGCTGCCCGGCTCGACATGACTCTGGCCGACCTGCATGGCCTCTATCGCGATCAGGATGCGCTGGCCGATGCGTGGTTCCGCCGCGCCGAACGCGCCATGCTCGCGCCCGCGGGCGACGGTTACGCCGATTTGCCGCCGGCCGAACGCGTGACGCGCGCGCTCGAGCGATGGTTCGCCGCGGTCGATCGCGAACGGCAGATCTCGCTCGACATGATCGGGACCAAGCTCTATCTCAGCCATCCGCATCACTGGCTGCCCATGGTGTTCCACCTGTCGCGACTCATTCAATGGCTGCGCGAGGTCGCGCGGCTCGACGCCGGCGGACGGCGGCGGCAGATCGAGGAAATCGGTTTGACCGCGCTCTTCCTGCGCGCCCTTTGGGTCTGGCATTGGGAGCGGAGCGGGACGCGGGCGGCAACCCGGCGGTGCATAGAATCGGGCGCTGCCGGTTTGTTCCGCGTGCTCGGTAGTCGAGGATGAGGGCTGCAACGGCTGACCACGCCACGGTCGAGAAGGCTGTTGCGGCTGGGCGCTTCGATGACGCGGAAGAAGTTTGCCGCCGGATCATTGCGGCGAAGCCGAGCGAACCCGACGCTTGGTTCCAGCTCGGAAAGGTCATGGCCCGGCGCGGTCGGGACGACCGGACCATCGCTGCTTTCTCCGCAGCGGTCGCGCTTGCGCCCGATCGACCGCACATCCAACTCGGGCTCGCGTCCGCTTTGCTTCGCGCCGGCCGGCATGCGGAAGCCGCCGAGGCCGCCCGCCGCGCCTCCATGCTTGGGACCATGAGTTGGCCGGACTATCTCAATGCCGGCTACATCCTGTCGCGTATCGGGCGGCATGCGGAAGCGATACCGCACTTGCAGACGGCCATGGTGCTCCAGCCGCGATCGGCTGATGCTGCGCGCGTGCTTGCGGGCGCCCTGTTTCAGGCACGACGGTTGACCGAGGCGCTCGACGCGCTCGGACGTCTGACATGCCTTGCGCCCGACGAGTGGACCGTTCATCGCGACCACGGAAAGGTGTTGCAGATGCTCGGCCAGCGGACCCGGGCGATCGCGCCATTCGCGCGCGCCTTGCAATTCGTGCCGGAGCGCGCCGATCTCCAGCACGTCGTGGCTCAGTCCTTGATCAACGCAGGCCGTGCCGCGGCGGCAGCGGATCACTATCTGGGTGCGGTCCGCGGCATACCCCAGCTCGTGGATCGCAAGATCGCATTTTACACGATGCAGCAGATCGTCGACGATCTCAGCCGAGCACGAGGGACGCGAGCCGCCTACGACTGGGCCATCAGGCTGCTGGATCATGTGGGCGACGGGTTCTGGCGCGAACGCTTCGGCCGCACGCGTACCGAGACCAGGTCGTTCCTTGCGGACATTCGCGACCGTCCGCCGGCCAGCCCGCTTGATCACGGCATCGAGCTGCTGCTCGACGGCAGGCCCCGAGACGCACTCGCGGCATATGCGACCTGTCTCAACGACAGCGAAGCCCTTCCGGAGAAATACGAAGTCGTCCTCGAGACGGGTCGCGACTTGGCGCATCCGGCGTGGCATTTGATGAATCCCTTCTTCTACCTGTGGGTCGAAGGCAGCCTGCAGGACGAGATGAGCACCCAGGAGCAATGGCGCGCGCCGGGCACCTTCAACGCGACGCGTTCGACGGAACAACTCTTGAGCGGATATGACGCATGGGAAGCGGCGTTTCCCGCACGTCACGAGCTCAAGCGAAGCATCTCGGAACTCGACCCTCCGCCGCGCCGGGCAATCGATATCGGATGCGGCTTCGGCGAGTCGATTCGATTCCTGGCAAAGGAATGCGGTATTCCAGCCGAGGGCATCTTTGGCTGCGATCTTCACGAGAGCAGGGTCGTCGCCAGCCGTTCACTGCTGGCGGCAACGGCGCGGGAGATGGGTCTGTCCGCGCAATCCGCGGACACCATCGCGGCGAAGAACATATTCGCTTGCGACGCGCTGAGCTGGGATGTCGATGCCTTCACCGCTCGTCACGGCAGGATCGACGTGGTGACATTGTTCGTGATCACCGGCTGTTTCGACGACCAGCAGCTTGACGGCTTTCTCGCACGCGTCGCGCGGCTGGGCGCACGCCGCATCTTCGAGACGTCGGTCGTCGATCGCTGGGACCTATGGGTGGGCCGCAAGGACGGCAGCGCTCATTTCGAGCGCCATGGCTACCACCGCGTGCGCCGGCGCTTTCCGGGCGAGACGTTGGCCGGCAAGGCGCGAGCCATCGTCTTGCCGCGCAAATACTGGCCCGGCCAGCAAATCAGCGTTTATGATCGAGATTGAGCTCAATCCGCGACGAGCGGTTGCAACTGATCGTGCACGAGCGGATGCCGAACATGACATGAGTCCAGTCGAAGCTTACAACAGCGCAATTCGGCGTGCTGTCGCCGCCGGCCGCTACGTCGAGGCTGAGAACATCGCCCGCCGCTTGGCTGCCGAACTGCCGGGCGAGGCCGATGGAATGTTTCAGCTTGCGATGGATTTGTGTCGGCACGGCGCGGTCGATCGGGGATTGAGGGCGTTTGCTGCCGCGCTTGCGATAGCGCCGGGCCAAGCGCGCATCCATGCCCGCCTTGCCGCGACCTTGGCAAATCAGGGCGATTTTCGGAGGGCGGCGGCCGCGGCCGGTCTGGCAGTCGACCTTGGTCTTGAGGAGTGGTTCGACTTCTTCAATACCGGCAGCATTCTTTTTCATGCCGGTCGTGCGGAGCTGGCAATTCACGCGTTGCAGGCCGCTGCGCGACTCAAGCCGGAATCGACGGACACGTTGAGGCTGCTCGGCGACGCGCATGCGCGGCGGAAGCGTTTCCGCGAGGCGCTCGACGTCTTCGCCCGACTATGCCACCTCGCGCCCGAGGACTGGACGGCGCACCTCAATCTTGCGGTTGCGCTGCGCCAGACTGGGCAGCGAGTCCAATCGATCGCGCCGCTTGCGCGGGTCGTTCAGCTCAAGCCGGAACGTGCTGATCTGCAGCACGCCGTGGCCATGGCACTGATCAGGCTTGACCGCGCCGCCGAGGCGGCGCCCTTCTATGTGAAGGCGGCGCACGGGCAGGTGGAGGTGTTGAGCCGCAAGGTCGCGTTCTACAGTTTGCGGTCGATCTTCGATGCTCTCTGGGATGGCCAGGGAACCGAGGCCGCCTATGGCACGGCCATCGTATTGCTCGAACAGGTCGGTTCAGCGGTGTGGGCGGGCTGCCTCGGTTCCCGGCGAGCCGACACATGGACCTTTCTTGCCGAGATTCGCGACCGGTCACCGCGCTCGCCTTTTGATGCCGGAATCGATCATCTGCTCGCGCATCGGCCAGCCGACGCATTGCGTACCTATGCCGATCATCTCAAGGCGGGAACTCTGTTGCCGGACAAGTACGCCGCCGTGCTCGGACGCGGTTGTGACTTGGCGCACCCGGCCTGGCACCTGATGAATCCGTACTTCTACCTGTGGGCGGATGGCGACATGCAGCAGGAGACGGCGGCGCAGGACGCGTGGCGCGCGCCCGACGTTTTTGATGCCGGGCGGCCGCGGTCCCAGCTGCTGGAGGAATATGATGCGTGGCGGGCGACGCCCGCGCCGTCGCGCGCGGAATTGAAGCGCTGCATTGCCGAACTGTCACCGCCAGCCGGCAGTGTGATCGACATCGGTTGCGGCATCGGTCACGTGCTGCGGCTGCTGGCCACCGATTGCCGCATTCCGGTCGCCAAAGTGTTCGGCTGCGACCTCCACCCACGCCGCGTCGAGGCCGCCCGGCATTTTCTGACGGTAGCGGCGGAAGAGCAGGGCTTCTCCAGCTCGGATGCCGCGGCGCTCGCGGCCAGGAACGTCTTCGTCTGCGATGCGCTGAATTGGGACGTCGACGAATTCGTTGCGCGTCACGGGGCCATCGACCTGGTGACGCTCTTTGTCATCACGGGCTGCTTCGACGACGGTCAACTCGACGCCTTTCTGGCGCGGGTGGCGCGCCTTGGTGCGCGGCGCATCTTCGAGACCTCGGCCGTCGATCGCTGGGAGCTCTGGGTCGGCCGCAAAGACGCGAGCGCACATTTCTTGAAGCACGGCTATCGCTGCGTTCACCGGCTTTTGCCGGGCGAGGCGATGGCCGGCAATGAGCGCTACCTCGTGTTGCCGCGCAAATACTGGCCTGGCCACCAGATCAGCGTCTACGACCGCGTCTGAGTGCGGCGGCGGCTATTGCCAGATGCCGGTCTTGGCGCGCCGCGCCCGGCCCTCGGCGGTCTGGTAGTCGCGGCCCTGCTGCGGATCGGCCGCCGCCCAGCCGTCGCGCACCATTTGCTCGGAAAGATCCCGGCCGTTGGCCACGCACAACGCGACCGGCTTGCCGTCGGCATTGATGCCCGCGCGCTTGCACGTCACCTGCGACCTGCCGATCAGCTCCGCAAGATGCTTGCTCGATGCCGCACCGCACAGCCAGGGCCGCGACTTGGCCATGCACTGTTGCGCCGCGCCCGGCGCGTTGATGCCGACCAAGCCGAGGCGGACCGTGTCCTTCTTTGTCGTGACCTCGATCGTGCCGCCATCGAGGACCTTCGCAGTCCCCGTGATCGGCTCGTTGGGAGATGCTGCGAGGGCGGGTTGAGCGAGCGCCAGGACGAGGATGGCGACAAGGCGGAGCATGGCGCCCGTCACGCGGGATCGAGCTCGGTATCCCAGTAGAGGAAGTCGCGCCAGCTCTCGTGCAGATAGTTGGGCGGAAACGCGCGCCCATTCTCCTGCAGAACACTGGTCGAGGGCTGGAACGGCGGCCGGATGGGATACATTCCGCTCTCGCGTGGGACGCGGTTGCCCTTGCGCAGATTGCAGCAGGCGCAGGCGGTCACCACATTGTCCCAGGTCGTCCGGCCGCCCCGCGAGCGGGGCACGACGTGATCGAAGGTCAGTTCGTGAGTCGGAAATCCGCCATTGCAGTACTGGCAATTGAAACGGTCGCGCAGGAACACGTTGAATCTGGTGAACGCCGGCCGCCGCGCGGCCGGCACGTACTCCTTGAGCGAGATCACGCTCGGCAGCTTCATCGTGAAGCGCGGCGAATGCACGGCGCGGTCGTATTCGGAGACGATGTTCACCCGGTCGAGGAAGACAGCCTTGACCGCGTCCTGCCATGACCACAAGGACAAGGGGAAGTAGCTCAACGGGCGGAAGTCCGCGTTGAGCACGAGTGCCGGGCATTGCTCGACCGATGGAGCCAAGTCCCTTTCTCCCGCCGGCGATCGATCACCTCAGATGATCCGATCACACCACCCGTTGATAGCGCAAGGGTTTAGAAAACACAATATCTTCACGTCATTGCAAGGACATGACATGGCCAGGCTAGGCCTGGAAGACCCGTTTGAGGAAAGCGCCGCCGAGCCGCAGACCTTCCTCGTCGATGCCATGGGCGAGACCGGGGCGGGCATGGGTCTCGATCGGGATCGCGGCCGCTTTCAGCGCCCGCTCGGCCGCCGCCATGGCCGTGAACGGCAAAACCTGATCCGCCGTGCCGTGCACCAGCAGCACGGGTGGCCGCGACTTGACCTCGGCGGCGAGGGCATCCTCGCCGACCAGCATGCCCGAGTATCCCACCACGCCGGCGATCGGCTTGGCGCGCCGCGGTGCGGTGTGCATCGACATCACCGAGCCCTGCGAGAAGCCGACCAGCGCCAGGCGATCGTCGGCAAGCGCGAACCGCGCAAGCAGGCTGTCGATGAAACCGTCGAGGATCGTCGCCGCCGCACGCACACCCGCCAGTCGCATTTCCATGCTGCCGTCGGCGAAGCTGTACCATTGGTAGCCATAGGGGCCCATGTCGCACGGGAAAGGCGCGTTGGGCGACACGAACACGGCGTCGGGCAGGATACGCGCCCAATGCGGCGCAAGGCCGATCAGGTCATTGCCGTCGGCGCCGAGCCCATGCAACAGCAGAACGATCTGCTTGGGCGGAGCGCCGGAAGCGGGCGGCATCATCGGGCCGGAGAGATCGAACGGGGAAGGCATGACGGAATCCGGTTGCCTGGCGATGGCCCACTCCTAGCGGATCGCTATGGTAGTGTCACGCCATGAACGCGGCCCCGGTCGTCACCCGCTTCGCGCCGAGTCCGACGGGCGGAATGCATCTCGGCCACGTCTTCTCCGCCTGGTTCGCCCGCGATCAGGCGCACCGGCGCGGCGGCACCTATCTCGTGCGCATCGAGGACATCGATGCTGCGCGCTGCCGGCCGCACTTCGAGCGTGCCATTCTCGACGATCTCGCCTGGCTCGACCTCGCCTCGGATGGCCCGGTGCGTCGCCAATCCGAGCACAGGGCCGACCATGCGGCCGCACTGGCGCAACTCGACGGCAAGGGGCTGATCTATCCGTGCTTCTGCACGCGGGCAGAGATCCGCGCGGAGATCGAACGCGCCGGTGGCGCGCCGCACGGACCCGACGGGCCGGTCTATCCCGGCACCTGCCGGCGGCTCGACCCGAGCGAGCGGTCGCGCCGCATCGCGGCCGGCGCGGCCTTCGCCTCGCGCCTGGACGTGGCGGCGGCGCGGCGGCGTACCGGCACGCTCGCGTGGCGTGATCATGCGGCCGGGCAGGTCGCGGCCGAACCGGAACTGTTCGGCGATGTCGTGCTCGGGCGCAAGGATGTGCCGACCAGCTATCATCTCGCCGTGACGGTCGACGACGCGATCCAGGGCGTCAGCCTGGTGACGCGCGGCCTCGATCTCTTCGCCGCGACCCATGTGCATCGCTTGCTGCAGGCGCTCCTCGACCTGCCGGTTCCCGACTACCACCATCACCGCATCGTCACCGACGCACACGGTGAGCGGCTCGCCAAGCGGACCGGCGCAACGACGATCGCCGCGCTGCGCTCTGCCGGCCACGATGCGGGCGAGATCCGGCGCTTGGCCGGGATCCCCGCGCATGACGTCAGGGATGCGGCGCGTGCAGGCCGTTGACCAGTTCGACGTAGTCCGGATGGTCGGGCGCGATCATGCCGTGCCGGATCAGGAAGTCGATGATGACGAGATTGCAGTTGAACTTGAAGTCAAAGCTTGTCTCGACCACGCGCGCGGCGCGCTCGACCGGCCAGAGCATGAACTCGGCATGCTCGCCGTCGACGATGCGCGGCTGGAATGAGCGCGGCAGCTCCAGATCGTAGTTGTAGAGCACATCCGGCCGCAGCCCCTCGTCGGTCTCCATGCAATAGGTGATGGCGCCGATCGGCTTGGCCTTCGCGGCCAGCCCGGGTGGGATGCCGGCTTCCTCGCCGCATTCCTTGACCAGGTTCTCGTTCAGGGCGAGTCCGATCGGCTGGCCGCCGGCCACCATGTTGTCGAGCATGTTGGGGTAGTTCGGCTTGGTCGGCGAACGGCGCGGTACCCAGAGGTGGAATCCGTTCGCATCGCGCACGAAGCCGTTCATGTGGACGCCATAGGCGATGCAGCCGAAGGCGATGACGATTCCGCGGTCGATCTTGAGAAGCGGCGGTTCGGTCCACCGGTTGGTCACGGGATAGAACTCGCCCGTGCGCCGCTTGGCGAAGCCCGCGGCAATCAACTCCGGCACGATCTCGTCGATCGCGGCGCTGCGCGCATCGAATCCGTCGAGCCGGTCGTTGAGCGCCACCCGGTCGAGCGAGACGGCAAATCGATCCGGCCAGCGGCGGAGGTGCTCGGCCAGGCCGTGACGGACCCAGCCGACCTTGCTGTCCGCCACGACGAACGGGCGGAAGCCCGCAAGGTCGTGGCGGTTGCAGGATCTGATGTGGTCGACGAAGCTCACGCTGCCGCAGTCCGGTTCATGCGGTGAGGGCGACGCGCTTCTCCGACATCAGCACGGTCTCGACGGAGACGATCTGGCGCAGGGATGCGGCAATGACTTGCGCCAGTTCCATGTCGAGGCCTTCGACCTGAAGGTCGATGGTCAGCTCGCCAGTCGCGGTCTCGACCAGACTGTGCCAGGCGGTCGGCACGAAGCCGCGCTTGGCAAAATGCTCGAGCACCCGCGGCATGACCGCGGGCTCTGCGACAGCATGAACGGAGAAGCAGGCTGTGGGTGGCCGCGCGGAAGCGGCAGGCCTAGAAGGTAACGTGGACATCGGACGCAAACTCCAAGACGGCGGAACGAATGGCGACAGCCCGGCCCTGCGAAGGGACCGGGTCGCTAGAGCGGTGTGTCTTTAGCCTGAATCGGAATTGGGATTCCCAAAGGGACCGAGTTCTGATTCAACCTACTGGCTGGGAAGGAGGCCAGTATGGATGGGCA
>Ga0194121_10003241_pt1 | contig 24923 bp, 18 predicted proteins | sample TA2MahCa50mmetaG_FD_148609 | JGI IMG/M metagenome (GOLD analysis project Ga0194121, IMG submission 148609) | Freshwater microbial communities from Lake Tanganyika, Tanzania - TA2015020 Mahale Deep Cast 50m | ecosystem: Environmental > Aquatic > Freshwater > Lake | place: Tanzania: Lake...
CTCGTTGCCGTTGGAGAGCTCCTGCACGGCGAAGTCGGTGATGCCGAAGATGGCGACATCGCCGTCGAGCTTGACCCACTCGTGGGACCGGGCGTACTTGCGATCGTTGGGGCGCATGGTGGAGGCTTTTAGGGGGAGAGTCCGTGAAAAAATGGGATCGGTCGGTCCGCACGCTCACTTGCGCGTGCGGGAGAAGAACGGGAGCGCGCGCACCGTGCACGGCTGGCGCTTGCCCTTGAAGTCGACATCGAGCACGGTGCCCGGGGCGCCGTGCTCGAGCGAGACATAGGCCGAGGCGATGTTGGTGCCGAGCATGGGGGACACGGCGCCGGAGCACACGCAGCCCACCTCGGTCGCACCCGCGAACACCCGCGTGCCTTGGCGCGGCACGCGCGGGCCGTCGGTCGAGAGGCCGACGAGCTTTCGGCGCGGCGCCGAGCGCACCGCGAGCAGCGCTTCGCGGCCGATCCAGTCGCCCTTCGCCTCGTGGAAGGAGACGCCGAAGTCGAGCCCGGCCTCGATCGGGTTGTGGGTGGCGTCGATCTCGTGGCCGTAGAGCGGCATGCCGGCTTCGAGGCGCAGGATGTCGCGCGCGCCGAGGCCGATCGGACGCACATCGGCACCGGCACCGGCGGCGAGGATCGCCTGCCACACGCGCACGACGTCCTGGTTGTCGAGGTACAGCTCGTAGCCGAGCTCGCCCGTGTAGCCCGTGCGGCTGATGCGCGTGTTGGGGATCCCGCACACGCTGCCGAAGCCGAACTTGTAGTAGCCGATCTGAGTCAGATCGCAGCCGGTGACGAGGGGCTGCAGCACCTCGGTCGAGCGCTGGCCTTGGAGCGCGAGCATGCCGGTGGCGTCGCTCTGGTCGTCGATCTCGACCTCGAAGCCGTGCGCGTGCTCGCGCAGCCACGCGAGGTCCACCGGCGTGTTCGAGGCGTTGACCACGAGGTACACGGCGTCCGCCTCGCGGTACACGAGCAGGTCGTCGATCGGGTTGCCGTCGGGCTTGCAGAACAGCGAGTAGCGGATGGCTCCGACGGGGATCTTGGCGACGAAGTTCGAGCAGACGCGGTCGAGGAAGCGCAGGTGGTCCTTGCCGCGCACATGGACGCGGCCCATGTGGCCGAGGTCGAACAGTCCGGCGCTCGTGCGCACGCAGCGCGCCTCGTCGAGGATCGCGCCGTACTGCACGGGCATGTGCCAGCCGCCGAATTCGATCAGCTTGGCCCCGAGGGCGGCGTGGACGTCGTGCAGGGCGGTCTGCTTCATCGCTGGGAACGCGCTCGCGCGGGCGGTGGTGGGGCGGACTGCGGAAAGAACTTCCGAGCCTCTCCGGCGGGGAGCGGGCCGAAGACTCTAGTCGATGCGGGCCGCGCGATCCATGCGCGGCGCCCTGCTCCCATGGCCGCGCACGGGTGTAGCCTTGGAGGGGCCTCTCGCGGCTCTCCGTCCATGGTCGCCGCCTTGCTCGCCGCCGCGCTCGTCGCCCCCGTTGCCCAAGGGCCCTTCGAGCCCGGTCTGCGCTGGCGCGAGCCCGCGCCCGCTGCGGCGCCGTGGCTACCGGGAGCGCTCGCCTTCGTGGCGCACGGCGAGGGTCTGTTCGCCGTGGCGTCGGGCGTGGCGCCGCGCGCGAGCCTGCACTCGACCGCGCCGTTCCTCGGCGCGCTCTCGCTCCCGCCTTCGCGCGCGCTCGCTCTCGATGGAGCGAGCGGTCCGATCGCGGCCGCCGCCGGGGACCAGTCGCACGAGCTGTTCGTGCTCGTCCAGACGGCGCTTTGCAGCCCGTCATCCAAGCGCACGGAGCTGGTGCGCCTCGAGCCGGGAGCGGGCGGCGCGCTCGTCGAGCGCTGGCGCACGCAAGTGGGCGGCATCGGCAACACGAGCGGTCGCCTTGCACTCGCGCGCGATGGCAGCCGCGTGGCGCTCGTGTTGCAGGACGCGAACACGCAGCAGTTGCTGTGTGAATGGCGCTCGGCGCTCGACGGCTCCGTGAGCGCGGCGCGCGTGGAGAGCGCGGGTCCGCTGCGCGCCTGCGAAGCCACAGCGAGTCTCTCCAAGCTCGCCTGCGTCGCCGGCAACGTGCTGCGCGTGCTGCGCGACGACGCCACGCTCGAGCATGTCGAGACGCTCGCGGGCTCGACCACGGCGCTCGCGCTCGACGCGCAGGGCTCGCTGCTCGCCGTCGGAGCACCCGCAAGTGTGCGCGTGCTGCGCTCGAACGCGTCGCTGTGGGTCTCGAGCGCGGAGTTTCAGGGTCTGTCGGGCGAGCAGCCCGTGCGCGCGGCGCTCGACGACTCCGGCGCGACCTTGGCGCTGGGCTGGTGGCACGCCGCGAGCGGCCGCGGCGCGCGCTTCGAGGCGTGGAAGCTGCACGACGGCGTGCGGAGCTTCTCGCGTTCGTTCGTGAATCCGGTCGGAGGACCGCAGGACTTTCCCGAGGCGCTCGCGCTCGCTCGCGACGGCTCGCGACTGGGCTGCGGACGCTGGGGCGGTGACGCAGTGGCGCAGGCGTGGCTGTTCGACCTTGCCAGCGGAAACGAGCTGCTCTCCGCGACCTTGCCGGGCAGCGTGCGCTCGCTGGCGCTCGATGCGAGCGGCACACGGCTCGCCGTCGGATGCAAGTCGACGCACGCGGGCAGCTTCTCGAACGCGGGCGAAGTGCGGCTGTACGACACGGGGGAGCGAGCGTTGCAGTGTCTGGAGGAGCCGCTCGCGGGCGCGCTCCTGAGTGTCGAGCGACGCGCGCCGCTCGCGTCGCGCGTGCTGTTCTTTTTCGGTCCCCTGCGCGCGCAGCCCGTGGTGCAACTCTCCGTGCCGTGGTGGATCGAGCGCTCCGCGGCGAATGTGGAAATCCGCGCCGTCGATCCCGATGGCGTGGCGCGGCTCGAGCTGGCCATCCCGGCGGCTGCTCGGGGAATGTCGTTGGGCGTGCAGTGCGTCGAGCGCTGCCCGGGGAGCCCTTCGCGCGTGACGAGCGAAGTGCTGCACATCGAGGTTTTCTAGGGCGCTCGCCCAGTTGTCTCGGGCGGCGGCCTGCGCCTCCCGAACGCCCCTCGCGCTCTCGAACGCAGCACTGCGCGGTCGCCGAGGCGCTGCGCGGCTTGGCACCTGCGAAGGAAGTTCGCGCGCGCTCTTCAAGAACCCGGCGAACCGAGGTCGAAACAGGACCGACCCACGCTCCCCCGCGAGCCGTGGAACCGTCCACGCATGCACCTCGCCGACACCGCCACGCTCCGCGCTCCGACTCGGGCTCCCACCGGCATCGCGCGCATGAAGTCCGAGCTGGCGGGTGCGGAGCGCACGCCGCGGCCCGCCCTGAAGTCGCTCGTCGAGCACGCCGCGAGCGCGATCGACGAGCCGACGGCGCAGGCCTGGTGTCTGGAGCTCCTGCCGTACCTCACCGCGAACCCGGACGATGCGCTGGCGCTCGAGGCGCTGCTCGTGCTCGGCCTCGCGCACACGGAGGTTCACGACCGCCATCGCATCTCGATGCCGCAAGAAGGGCGGCGTTTCGCGATCTTGCTCGAACGCGCGGGTGACTCGCAGCGGGCCGAGGACATGCTGCGGCTCCTGCTCGAGATGTTCCCGGGGAACGAGACGCTGCAGTTGGAGCTCGATGCGCTCGAGCGCCGTGATGGAAGCATGGGGCGGCGCGTCGAGCGGCACCTGCGCTCGGCCGAGGAAGCGCTGCGCGCGGGGCGGCGGGACGAGGCACTGCGCTCTCTGCGCGAGGTGCTCGCGCTCGAGCCGCGTCGCCGCGATGTCGCGCGCATGGTCCGCGACTTGTGCTTCGAAGCGCAGCTCTCCCGCGACACATGGCGGCTGCGACTGCGCAGAGCGCTGCTCGCCTGCGCCGGCGTTGCGGCGCTCGCGGTGCTGCTCGGTCGCGAGCGAGCCATCGAGGCCGAGCGCGCGGCTCTGCCTTTGGCGCTGGCCGACGACCTGCAGTCCAGCCGCGAGCGTCTCGCCGGGCTCGAGCTCCTGCTCGAGGGCAATGTCGTGTGGCTCGGCATGGGCGCGGTGTCGCGCGAGCGCACGCTGCTCGCGCTCTCGATCGAGCGGCTCGAGCTGCGCGAGGTCGCGGCGCAGGCGCGGCGTCGCGAGCTGCGCTCGCGCGCCGCACTGCTCGCGGATGCCGAGCGGTCGCAGGCGTTCGTGGCCGCGGATCGCATGGACTTCGGGCGGGCGCTCTCGCACTTCCGTGGTGCGCTGGAAGCCGCGCCGGACGACTGGGAACACCGCGACTCGACGCAGCGCGAAGTGGCGTTGCTCGAGCAGTGGAGCACGACTCGCGCGGGAGAAGCCCGATGAAGTTCCTCGACCACTGGATGGCGCGCTCGCGTCTGCGCGCGGCTCGCGCGACCTTGGCGGAGCATCCGAGCGCCGAGAACTTCGCCGCGCTGGCCTTGGAGCACGCGCGCATCGACGACTACGCGCAAGCCGAACGCGTCTGCACCGAAGGCCTCGCATCGCTCGCGTCGCATCCCGAGCTCTCGCGGCTGCGCGCGCGCATGCGCGTCCTGCAGAAGGAAGAGCGCGCCCGTGCGCTCGCCAGCGAGCTGCGCGAGGCTCCGCGTCCGGGCCTGTATCGAGAACTCGCCGAGATCTACCTCGAATGCGGCCGCCTCGAGCGCGCCGAGGAACTCGCGGCGGCGTGGCTTGCGGCCGGCGGGGCGGGGGAGGCGCAGTGGATTCGTGCCGAGGCACGCGTCGCGCGCTACTTCGCCGATCGGCGCCGCGAGGATGGTCGTCTGGCCCTCGAGCTGCTCGCGCTCTGCGAGGCGGCGCTCGCGCGCGACGAACGTCCGCTGCGCTTGCGACTGGACTTTGTCTGTCGTGTCGGTGCGTGGGGCGAGGCGCGGCGCAGCGTGGCGCAGCTGCTCGAGCTGCACCCGGGCGATCCCGCGCTCGAGGCGCGCTACCGCACATACACCGCGCTCGCGGACGGCGGCCCTACGCTCGAGGCCGCGCTGCGCGAAGTCGAGCGCTGCGGCACATTCCCCGAGGAGCACACCTGCGCCCCCGCGCTCCCGACGGGTCCTGCCAGTCGTCCGGTGCGGTCCGAGTTGCAGCAGCTCGTGGCTCAGCCGAGCGTGCAGGTCGCCGTGTTCGAGCGCGGCGCCACGGCGCTCGTGCAAGGTCCCTGCGGCGCGACGGCTGAGCGCTGCGCGCGCGCGGTGCGCGAGGTGGCCCAGCGCAGCCGCGCGGCCGCGCGGCGCATGGGACTGGGCAGCGCGGTCGAGGTCGAGCTCGAGGGTCGCTCGGGCAGCCTGCTGGTGCTACCGCACGACGCCGGCGTGGCGGCCGTGCAATCGAGCGCGTCGTCCCTGCCGGACGGTCTGCGACCAGCGTTGCTCGCTCTCGCTCACGCACATGTCGAGGCGCAGGGAGTCAGCTCGCCATGAAGGAAGTTCTCGAACCCTTGGCGGCGATCCCCGGCGTGCGCCTCGCGCTGCTCGTGACACCCGACGGCGTGCCGATGGCGTCCTGTGGGCGGGCCTCGGGGCCGCAGCCCGAGGATCCCTCGGCGCTGTCCGCGCTCGTTTCGGGCTGGCTGGCGTCGCTCGGACCCGCGCTCGGCTTGGCCTCCTGGGAGTTTGGGCGGCGGGCGGTGCTGCGCGGCACGCGCGGCACGCTGGTGGCGCGCCACGCCGGCTCGGCGCTGTTGCTCGTCGTGCTCGAGCCGGGCACGAGCGCGGACGAGCTGCGCCTGCCCTTCGAGGCCGCGCTCTCGCGCCTGGCGCGCCTCGCCCGCGGCGCTCGCTCGCAGGCCTGCGCGCCCCCGCCATTTCCAGCGCGAATCGCTCAAGCCGCGCCCCTCGTGTTGGACGATACCTCGCTCGAAACTCCCCCCCCGGGACTCGTTCGCAGGAAGCTCCATGGTTCAGATCAATTTCGCTCAGAAGCAAGTCAGCGCGAAGATCGTCTACTACGGGCCCGGCATGTCGGGCAAGACGACCAACCTCGAGGTCGTCCACCAGAAGGCGCCTGAAGGGAACAAGGGCGAGCTGACGAGCATCTCGACGGACGGTGATCGCACGCTGTTCTTCGACTTCATGCCGCTCGACCTCGGCACGGTGGCTGGGATGCGCACCAGCTTCCAGCTCTACACCGTGCCCGGACAGGTGTACTACAACTCGACGCGCAAGCTCGTCCTGCAGGGCGTCGACGGCGTCGTGTTCGTCGCCGACTCGTCGGCCTCGATGGTGCAGGAGAACCTCGAGAGTCTGCGCAACCTCGAGGAGAACCTGAACGAGTACGGCAAGTCGCTCGCGACCCTGCCGCATGTGATCCAGTTCAACAAGCGCGACCTGCCGGACGCGCTGCCGCTCGAGGAGCTCCAGCGCCTGCTGAACCCCTGCGGTGCCCTGTGCTTCGAGGCCGTCGCGAGCTCGGGCCACGGCGTGTTCCCGACGCTCAAGGCGCTCGCGGCGCGCGTGCTCGAGGCGATCCACGCCACGGGCGCAGCCCCTGCGAGCTCGACTCCGATCGCGGTTCCGCCGCGGCCTGCCTCGCCGCCTCCCTCGGCGCTCGGCACGACGGGCTTCCACACCGGCGCGCCGACGGTCCCGGCGCCGATCCCCCAACGCGCGAGCGCGAGCGCACCGACGCCCGTGGCGAACACCTCGACGAGCGCACCCGCGCCCGCGGGGCTGCACGCGCCGGCTCCCGCGCGCGCGCTCGGCGCCACGGGCTTCCATCCGAGCGCGACCAGCGCGACGCAGATGGGGGCCGCGCCGGTCGGATTCCCGGGGGCGATCCCGATTCACTCCAGCGCACAGTCTCAGGGCCCTGCGTTCGGCCTGGCCCCCCAAGCTGGCAGCGCACACGCCGCCACGCCTGCGCCGGGACTCTCGCAGACGAGCTTCCACGCTCAGAACATGCTCACCCCGAGCGCGCCGCTCAACATGGCGATGCGCCCCTCCACGCTGCACCCGGGGACGAGCGTGCCGACGCAGACGCGCGCCGTTCCCGCGAGCATCCCGATGCCCGCGCCGTGGGCCGCTCCGCTCGACGGCTCGCGTTTCCGTCCGCGCACGGCCCCCGTGGCAGGCGCGGGCAGCGCCCTCTCGTCGCGCGTGCAGGTTCGCCCGGCTCGAACGGGCGAGGACTCGAGCAAGCTCTACGTCGGGTTGTTCATCGCTGCGGGAGTGATCCTCACGATGGGCCTGACATATGTGGTGCTGTCGTTCCTCTAAGGGACGAGCGCGCGAGGCGCCAATTCGGAGTGCATGCGATGGGACGCGACCAGCAACTGCGTGACAATCGGCTCGTCTTCTACGCGCAGGATGTGGCGCGGCTCGATGGCGAGCTCGATGCGCTGCTCGAGCTCAGCAACGCCAAGGCCGCGCTGCTGATCGACAAGGAAGGGCACATGGTGACGCGCCGCGGAGCAGCCGCCATGGCGGGCTCGATGGACTCGATCGCGGCGCTCGTGGCGGGCTCGTTCGCGGCGACGCGCGAGCTCGCACGCCAGCTCGGCGAGGCGCAGTTCACGACCATGGTGCACCAGGGCGCGCGCGACTCGATCCAGCTGCAGCTCGTCGGCGGTCGCACCCTGCTCGGCGTGCTGTTCGACGAACGCACGAACCTCGGGCTCGTCCGCTTCTACTCCAGCGAGACGGCGCGGCATCTGGAGGAACTCCTCGCCGACATCCACGCTCGTCCGGTTCCCGCTGGCGCGGCCCTGTCCGAGCAGTTCGGCGCGGACGCCGCCGCGGCGCTCGACAACCTGCTCTAGGCGCCGCGAGGCCCCGCGCGAGGGGCTCGGGGGTGCCTTCCGGGGTCGGCATGGCCCGTCTCATGGGGCCGGCCCTTGCCCGTGCGCGGGGGCCTCGCTAGTCTCTTGCGCCCTCGAACTCTGGCCCGATCCCGGGTCGACCCTGCGAGGATCGAGAATCTCAAGAGCAAGCGGAGCATCCGACATGGCCCGGGTTTGTGACTACTGCGACAAGCGCACCGAGACCGGCTACCAGCTCGCCCGACGCGGTTTGCCCAAGAAGAAGGGCGGTATCGGTCTGCGCGTCACCGGCCACACCAAGCGCAAGTTCAAGCCGAACATCCAGCGCATCGCCGCCGTCGTCGACGGCAAGACCACCCGCGTCAAGGTCTGCACACGCTGCCTGAAGTCCGGCAAGGTGCGCAAGCCGCGCAACCTCGCCGCGGCAACGGCGTAGGCATCGGCCTGCGCGCCCCGCGCTCGCTCCCGAGCGCCCTCGCGACGGGAGCCTGAGTGCGCCGCCGCGAGCCCCACCAGCTTGGCCAGCGCGCCGATCGAGACGGCGCTCCGCTTCGCGCGGGGTGCCGTTTCGCGTTGTTGCACGGCGCCATCGACGGCACGGTTGAGGCTTGCCACGCGTCCACAGGGCGCTGCATGACGACATGCTCCGCACGCACTCGATGTCCAGCCTCGGTCCTCACTCCGCGCTCGACCGAGAGGCAGCGTCGTCGTCAGCCTGCGGATCGATCGCCTCGCGAGCGCAGCTCTCGCGCAGCGAGCCGAGCGGCGGAGCGTTCGCTCGAAAGAAATTTCGAGGAAGTTGGGAAAGTGGCATGCATTGTGCGCCGATGTCCTACCGTGGACAGCGCCGCTCGGGCGCTCCATTCAACCTCTAGCCTCTCGAAGGAGAAACTGTCATGGCGAAGAAGAAGGCAGCACGCAAGGCGACCCGCAAAGCGAAGAAGTCCGGCAAGAAGAAGAAGGCCTAGTACAGGCGGGCCCAGTGTGAAGAACATGGGCCGAAGCAGGTTGCGCCCAAGCAAGTTGGGCTCAGGGAACTTGGACCCGGTCGGATCGCGACTGGGAGCTCCGCAGCGGATCACTTCTGTATGAACAAGAGCCAACTCGTTGGGTATGTCGCGGAAGAGTTGCGCTTGTCGCGCCTCGGAGCGGCTACCTTGATCGACAAGGTGCTCGAGGGTGTCCAGAAGGGTCTGCGCGAAGACCAGTCGGTCACGATCGTCGGCTTCGGCACGTTCGAGGTGAAGGACCGCAAGGCCCGCCTCGGACGCAATCCCCACACGGGGGCGCCGATCCGCATCGGGGCCGGTCGCCGGGTGGGCTTCCGGATGGGCAAGTCCCTGAAGGACTCGTTCAGCCCGGGCTAGCGTGCCTCCGCGTGTGCACTTCGCGAGGAGTGCTGCGCAAGATGGTTCGATCATCGACGGGCTCCGACTTGCAGGTCGGAGCCCGTCGTCGTTGGCTGGCCAGGCGGGCGTCGGAGCGGCAGCGCTAGCCGCCGGATGGGGAGTTCTGCGCGGCCTCCGCGCGCCCTTCGAGCGCTGCGATCTCGGCCGCGACTTGCTTGTCGTCGAGCTTGGGGAACAGGCCTGCGACCGCACCGAGCTTCGAGCCCGCGAGGCCGATGCGCCAGCTGCCCGGGGCCGGACGCGCCGGCCAGCCGCGCGAGGTCACCGCTCCCGTGGCACCGAGCATCTCCCAGATGGCCTGCGACTTTTCTGGCATGAAGGGCGCCATCCAGCGCGCGAGATAGCCGATCCACTCGGCGCAGGTCGACAGCACGCTCGCCGCGCGCGCGGGATCGGTCTTCTGCAGCGTCCACGGAGCAAGGCGGTCGACGAACACATTGGCCACGCGCGCGTTCTCGATCAGCTGCTCCGCCGCGCGGCGGAACTTGAAGGCGCGCACATGCTCGGCGGGATCGCCGAACGCGCCGCACTCGTGGAACAGCACGCGATCGAGCTCGGCCTCATGCTCGCGCGCGCAGACCGGGATGTGGCCAGCGTAGTGCTTGTCGACGAACTTCAGCACGCGCGTCACCAGATTGCCGATGGCGTCGGCGAGCTGCGCGTTGTTGCAGGACTGGAAGTCCTTCCAGTTCCACTCCGAGTCCTTCGTCTCCGGGGCGCTCGTGAGCAAGTAGAAGCGCGCGGCCTGCGCGTCGTAGCGCGCGAAGAACTCATCCAGCGGGATGGTCCAGCCCTGCGAGGTCGAGAACTTGCGACCTTGCAGGTTGTAGAACTCGTTGGCGGGCACATGCCACGGCAGCACATAGCCGTCCTGCGTGGCGAACAGCATGGCCGGGAACACCACGCAGTGGAACGGGATGTTGTCCTTGCCGATGAAGTGCACCAGCCGCGTGTCGGTGTCCTTCCACCAGCGCTGCCAGTCGCCGGGACGACCCTCGCGCGCGGCCCATTCCTGAGTGAAGGAGGCGTAGCCGATCGGTGCATCGAACCACACATAGAGCACCTTGCCGGAAATGTCGCCGCTCGTGCTCGCGGGCAGCGGCACGCCCCAGCTCATGTCGCGCGTGATCGGGCGCGGCTCGATTTCCTTCATCTGGTTCTCGACGAAGGTGCCCACATTGGGCTTCCATGCATGACTCGCGATCCAAGTCCCCAAGAACTCGTCGCGCACCTTGGGCAGGTCGAGGTACCAGTGCGTCGTGCGGCGACGCTCGGGGCGCGAGCCGCACACCTTGCAGCGCGGGTCGGCGAAGTCGAGCGGGTTGAGCCACTTCGCGCAGCGCGGGCACTCGTCGCCGCGCGCGGCCTCGAAGCCGCAGCTCGGGCAGGTCCCGGTGACATAGCGGTCGGCCAGGAACTTGGCGTCCGTGGTGCAGTACAGCTGCTCGGTCTCGCGCTGCAGCAGGTAGCCGTTGCGATCGATGCGGGCGAAGAAGTCCTGACTGAGCGCCGCGTGCTGCGGGCACACGCTCGTTCCCGACCAAACGTCGAACGCGATGCTGACGCGGTCGAAGGTGTGCTTGATCACATCGCGCCAGCGCGCGACATACTCTGGGTACGGGACGCCGTCCTTTTCCGCGCCGATCGTGATCGCGACGCCGTGCTCGTCCGTGCCGCAGACATACAGCACTTCCTCACCCTGCATGCGCAGGGTGCGCACATACACGTCGGCCGGAAGGTAGGCGCCGACGACATGACCGAAGTGGATCGGGCCGTTGGCGTAGGGGAGCGCACTGGTGACGAGGTAGCGGGTCATCGCGCGGGGAGCGTAGCGCACGGGCGGGCCGCGCGCCCTCGGTCTAGGGCGCCTGACGCAGAGCGGACTTGTCGATCCGCAGGAGCAACCACAGCCCGCCGGCGGAGGCGCACGGAACCACCACGAGGGGGCCGAGCACCGGCAGCAGGTAGCCGAGCGCGGCCGTGGCGCCGAAGGCGACGAGCGCGAGTGGGTGGCGCGAGAGAAAGCGCCAGCGCGTGCCGATGCTCCAGCGGCGGCGCGACATCGGGATGTCGAGCAAGCTGAGCGCGGTGGTGAAGCCAGCGGCGAGGGCGAAGAGCGGATGGCCGACGAGCGGCACGAGCAGCACCGGGAGCGCGAACACGAGCAAGAGCCCCGAGAGCGCGGTCGCCTGCACGCTGGCGAGTACGGTGCGCAGCTCGATCCTCGCGCGCCAGAGGAGCCAGCGGCGAAACGGCGGCCAACAGAACAGGATCGCGGCGCAGGCCGCGAGACCGGCGAGCGCGCCGTAGAGGAGCGATCCGGGGCGCGCGACCCACAGGCCGAGCGTGACCCCTGCGGCGATCACGCCGACGCAAGCCAGCGTGCCCAGCGCGCACTCGACGCCCGTGAGCCCCACGGGGCGTTCGCGCGCAGCGCGCGGATCGGCGCCGAACCAGCGGCTCTCGAGCACGCCCTGCAGCTCGTCGAGGAACGGTCCGGCGAGCAGCTCGTACAGCAGCGAGAAGGCCCACAGGGACACGAGCAGCGTGAGCGAGGTCGCGATCAAGAACGCCGAGGCCTTGGCGGCGGCGAGCGAGAGGGCGTGGTCGACCAGCCACTCGGCCAGCGCGCGTTCCCAGCCGTCGAGCTCGGGGAGCTGTTCGAGCGCCAGCTCGCGCCCGCGCTCGAGCCAGTGCATCACCGTGCGGTAGAGCCACACGCTGAGTGCTGTGAAGGCGGCGAATGTGCACACGGCCGGCGGCACGATCCAGCGCTTGGTGCCCCGTGTCGTGACAAGCAACCGGGCACCCTGCAGCAGCGCCGCGAGGCCATCTTGGAGCTCGCCCCAGCCTCCACGGCGTCCCCGCAGGCTTTGCGGGGGCCTTCCGGCGCATGTCGCGCAGGCTTCGTTGGCAGACACGGGCCAGTCGTATCCGCAGTACGGGCAGGGCGCGATCACGGGCGTGAACCTACGCGCCGTCCCCCTTCGCGGGCTAGAATGCTGGCCACTTTCGCCGTCGAGCGCGGGCTCAATCGGCCTCGTTCGCCCCTCTCAAGCCCCTCTGCGAGTGCCTTGCGACCATGGGTTCCTTCGCCAACTTCCGCCAGCTCGACTACCTCGGCCTCGACGACCAGTTCTCCGAAGACGAACGCATGGTCCGCGACGCCGTGCGCTCGTGGGTCACCGAGCGCTACCTGCCGATCGCGATGGAGCACTTCGAGGCCGGCACGTTCCCGATGGAGCTTGTCCCCGAGCTCGCGGAACTCGGCGTGTTCGGACCGACGACGCCCCCTGAATACGGCGGCGCGGGCGTCAACAGCGTCACCTACGGTCTGATCTGTCAGGAACTCGAGCGCGGCGACAGCGGCCTGCGCTCGTTCGTCAGCGTGCAGGGCTCGCTCGTGATGTGGCCGATCCTCGCCTTCGGCTCCGAGGAGCAGAAGCGCCGCTGGCTGCCGCAGCTCGCCGCGGGCAAGGCCATCGGCTGCTTCGGCCTGACCGAGCCCGACTTCGGCTCGAACCCCGGCGGCATGCTGACCACGGCCGTGAAGAAGGGCGACGACTGGGTGCTCAACGGCCGCAAGATGTGGATCACCAACGGCACCTGCTCGCAGGTCGCGGTGGTGTGGGCGCGCACTCCGGACGGCATCCGCGGCTTCCTCGTCGAGGCGGGCACGCCGGGCTTCAGCGCCCCGGAGCAGAAGCACAAGTTCTCCCTGCGCGCGTCGATCACGAGCGAACTCGTGCTGCAGGATGTCGTCGTGAAGGACAGCGCGCGCATGCCGGGCGCGATCGGCCTCAAGGCGCCGCTCAACTGCCTCACTCAGGCGCGCTACGGCATCGCCTGGGGTGGTCTCGGCGCGGCCTACGCCTGCTTCGACGAGGCGCTGGCGTACGCCAAGTCGCGCATCGTGTTCGACAAGCCGCTTGCCGGGTTCCAGATCCCGCAGAAGAAGTTCGCGGACATGGCGACCCAGATCACGATGGGCCAGCTGCTCGCCCTGCGCCTCGGCCGCCTGAAGGACGACGGCCAGCTCACGCCCTCGCATGTCTCGATGGGCAAGCGCAACAATGTGATGCTCGGCCTCGAGGTCGCGCGCACATGCCGCGACATCCTCGGCGCCAACGGCATCAGCCTCGAGTACCAAGTCGGTCGCCACCTGTGCAACTTGGAGAGCGTCGTGACCTACGAAGGCACGCACGACATCCACACGCTGGCGATCGGTCAGGAACTCACGGGCCTTCCGGCCTACCGCTAGTCCGAGTTCTTCGGAGTCTTGCGCCGCGCGGCGGGGAAGCCTCGAAGCTCTTCCGCCGCGCGCGCCCTTTTCGAGGTCGTGACGCAGCGCGCTTGGATCGCGTATTGTCATCGGGGTGGAACTCGCGCTCGCGCTCGTGCTCGCACTGCCCGCGCAGAAGCCGGACGGCAAGGCGGAAGCTCAGGTGCCCGTCGAGCTCGCGCGCACCAGCCCGTCCGCGCTGGCGGTGGAGGCGGGGCGCCGCGCGCTCGAGGCGAAGGCGCTCGACGAAGCCTGCGCCCACGGCCTGCGGGCGCTCGAGCTCGAGCCGCGCTCCGCGGAGGCGCTCGCACTGCTGCTCGACATCGCTCGCGACGACGCGGACGCGCGCATGCTGTGGAGTCACGAGGCCGCCGCGGCGCTGGCGGACGAGCGCGGCAAGCTCGCGCTCGAGCGCGCGCTCGCCGAGCGACTCGCGCCGAAGGACGCGAGCGTCGCTGCCATCGCCGCTGCGCGCGCTGCTGCGGCAGAGGAGCTGGCGGAGCTCGCGACGAGCGCGCGCAAGGCCGCGGAGAAGTCCGTCGAGAGCGCGGTGATCGCCGGTTGGGCCGCGGGGCTCGGACGCGAGCTCGTGCACGGCGCTCCCGCGCTGCTCGCGCGCCACGCGAGTGCATTTCCGCCAGGATTTCCGCCCACGGCGAGCGCGCGCAAGGCGACGCTCGAGGCGCTGGAGAAGAAGCTCGGTTCCGCCGAAGCGTCGGGTGACCTCGAGCGCGCGGTCGAGCTCGCGCTGGTGCTGCGCGGCATCTGTGCCCAAGCTGGGTTTCACGACCTCGAGGGCCCGGCGGCACCGGATCTCTCGCGCGTGCGCGGCACGGCCGAGGCGGTGCTCGAGCGCTCTCGCCAGCGCCTGCGCGAGAAGCAGGGCGAGCCGTGGACGGTCGAGCGCCTCGACGAGCTCGACGGCGATGCGCGCGACGCGTTCACCAAGGAGCACGCGCGCTTCTCGAATCCGGGCGTCGCGCTCTCGCCGCGCAGCTGGTATCGGGTCGAGACGGTCTGCGGCCACGCGACCCTGCTCGGCGCGGCGGCGACGGTCGAAGACCATCACACGCGGCTCGCGAACTGGTACGGCAGCGATCCCTTCGTCGGGCGGCCGGGGCTGGTGCGGCTCGTGGCCGAGTCGGCGGGCTTGGAGAGCGAAGGCGCGCCTTTTTTCTGGGTCGGCGGCTTCCAGTCGGGCGACGTCACGACGCTGCGCATGTCGATCGGCTCGATCGAGGGGCTCGGCCGCGGCCTGACGCACGAGCTCACGCACCGCTTCGACGGCGCGCTCTTCCCCGGCATTCCATCGTGGCTGGCCGAGGGGCGCGCGGTGTGGACCGGCGCCGCCTACGCGAACATCGAGGACACCTCCTTCGTCGCGAACCATGCGAGCTTCGGGACGATCGACGACGCGCGCTACCGCGGCTACGGCGGGCGCGACAAGCTCGCGGACCTCGTCGCGGGGACGATCGAGGACTACCGCGACAACTACGTCGCCGGCTACGCGCTCTATGTGTACTTGAACACGTGGTACGACACGCCGGGCAAGCCGCTCTACCGCGCGCAACTCGAGCGTTACATGAGGAGCCGCGCCGGCGATCGCAAGTCGCCGATGGCGGCCTTCGAGGCGCACTTTTGCGATGGCAAGGAAGGCCGTCCGAAGGACTTCGACAGCTTCGCGCAGGCGTTCGGCACCTTCGTGGTCGGCTTCTATTGGCGCGATCGCAAGCCGTTCACGGAACGCTACACCGAGAGCGCCGGCGACTACCGCGCGAGTCGCTGGAGCGAGACGGTTTTGGACGAGCCGACATGGGTCTGGTCGCGCGGGCGCGCAGAGCCGTGGCTCGGGCAGGATCAGGCGCGTTCCGCGGGCTTTTTGCTGCGCGCGCTCGGCGACGAGCCGGGCGCGACGGCGGCGTTCGGCTGGTCGCTCGCCGTGGACGAGCGCTGGAACTCGGTCGACTCCGCGCTGCGCGAGTTGCTCGCGGGAGCGGGCAAGCGCGAAGGCGCGTGGGTGCTCGCGCGCGACATCGAGCGGCGCGGCTTTGCGAGCGGAGCCCCCGCGGGGGCGGCCCCGATGTTGGCGCGCTTGCCGAAGCTGCGCGCGTTCCTCGACGCACTGAAGGTCGCGTCCGCCGCCTGCGCCGCCGACGGTCGGCGCCTGTCCGCCGCCGCGCTCGCGGCGGACCACGATCGTCTGGCCGACCTGCTCGGCACAGCGCGGGTCGCCGCGGGGTTGCCGGCGCTCGACCTTGCCGCCGCGCGCCTGCATCCCTTCGACGAGCCGCGTCGCGCGCTGCAGTCGTTCGGCTGGAGCGAGGACAAGCTCGTCGGCTACGACGACCGGCGCGCTCCGGGCCTGTGGTGCCTGGACGAGCGCGCCGCGCTGCATGTGGGGCGCTCCACTCCGCGCGTGGGCACGGGCTCGCAGGATCGCGCCAGCGGGGTGCACGAGGCCTTCGTGCGCTCCAACCTCTGGATCGAGCCGGGGCGCTGGCGCGTGCGGATGCGCATCGCGCCCACGAGCTCGGCGTTCAACGGCGAGGTCGTCGTCGGCTACGAGCGCCGCGATCGTCAGGCGCGCATGCGCTTCTCCGGCGGCGACTACGCCTTCGCGATCGGCGACAAGGAGGAGCCCGCGGAGCTCGCCAGCGTCGACTGGGGCATCTCCGGCCTCTACGAGCGCGACGGCGGACTCGACGGCTCGACGCGCGGCGGCAATTTCGGCTTCGGGCGCACGGTGGCGGCCTTCGCGGTCGAGCTCGCGATCGACGAGGGCGCGCTGCACCTGTTCGTCGAGAACGAGTACCTGGCGACCTACCACACGCCCGACGGAATGCCGATCGAGGGCTACCTCGGCTTCGCGAGCGCTCTCGGCTCCTACAAGGCGAGCGAGATCAGCCTGCAGCGTCTCGATCGCAGCGCGACCTTCGCGCCGCTCGAGCGCGTCCCGCCCGCGATCCACCTCGACCTCCCCCGCGCGGTGGCCTTCCGCGACTCGCTGAACCGTCGCTTCGTCGGCATGCCGCTCTCGGCCAAGGGCACCCTGTGCGCGTGGGTCCCGCTGCCCGAGCCGGGCGACGACGGCGGCATCGACGCGGAGCGTGCGCTGAAGAAGATCTTGGAGCGCGCGGTCGAGCTCGAGCGCATCGCGACACGCCAGTCGATCCAGACGCCGCTCGTGCTCGCGATTCCGCGCTCGCTCGGTGTCCCGCTGGTGGCGCGCGTGCGCGGAGAACTGGACGCGCGCCTCGATCCGGAGTTCCGTCCGCGGCTCACGCTGCTCGAGTATGGCCCGCCCGAGCTTTCCGCCGCGCGCGGCAGCGCCGGCGACGAGCACCAGTCGTCGCTGCTCTTCATCGACTCCGCGGGGGTGCTGCGCGCCGCGGAGAGCCTGCACCCGGGCAAGAAGATCGACGGGAGCCTCGGCCGCTGGGTCGAGGTCTTCCGCAACCGCTAGGGAGTTCGCGGCTCAGGCGCGCGAGCGCTTGGCCTTGCCGGTCTTGGTCGTGCCGCGTGCGTGGGCGAGTGCGGCGGCAACGAAACCGTCGAACACCGGGTGCGGTCTCAGCGGCTTCGACTTGAACTCCGGGTGGAACTGCACGCCGATGAAGAACGGGTGGTTCCTGAGCTCGACGATCTCGACCAAGTCGCGCTGGGGATTGGTGCCGCTCGTCACGAGCCCGGCGGCCTCGAAGCGCGCGCGGTAGGCGTTGTTGTATTCGAAGCGATGGCGGTGGCGCTCGCGGATGGCGCTCGCCTTGTAGAGGCGCTGGGCGAGCGTGCCCGGCACGAGATTGCAGTCGCAGGCGCCCAGGCGCATGGTGCCGCCCTTCTCGTGCACATTGGCCTGATCGGCCATCAGGTGGATCACCGGGTGCGGTGAGCGCGGGTCGAGCTCCTCCGTGTTGGCGCCCGCGAGCCCGAGCACATTGCGCGCGAACTCGATCGTGGCGCACTGCATGCCGAGGCAGATCCCGAAGAACGGCAGCTGGTTCTCGCGCGCGTGCTGGATGGCCTTGATCTTGCCCTCGACTCCGCGCTCGCCGAAACCACCGGGAATCAGCAGGGCGTTGCAGCCTTCGATCAGCGCGGCGCCCTGCTCCGCGTAGTCCTCGGCGCGCACCTTGCGAATCTTGACCTTGCAGCCGTTGGCGATGCCGGCGTGGGCGAGCGACTCGTAGATCGACTTGTAGGCGTCGTGGAGCTGCGTGTACTTGCCGACCACGGCGATCTCGCAGCTCTCGCTCGTGCGCCGCAGGTCCTCGATCATGCGATTCCAATCGCCGAGGTCGGTTTCGCCGTCGGGCGGCAGGCCGAGGCGCCGCGCGATGATGTGATCGAGGCCCGCCTTCACGAGCATGGTCGGCACTTCGTAGATCGAGAACTCGACATCGCGCTCCTCGATGACCGCATCGCGTCGCACGTTGCAGAACAGGCTGATCTTGCGCGCCATGTCGTCGGTCATGGCCTGCTCGGTGCGGCAGATCAGCACATCGGGCTGGATGCCGATCTCGCGCAGCTTGCCGACCGATTGCTGCGTGGGCTTGGTCTTCATCTCGCCCGAGGCGCGCAGGTAGGGGAGCAGCGTGAGGTGCACGAACATGACTTCGCTCGCGGGGAGCTCGAGGGCGAACTGGCGGATGGCCTCGATGAAGGGCAGGCTCTCGATGTCGCCGACCGTGCCGCCGATCTCGGTGATCGCGACATCGGCTCCGGGCGCGACGCCGTTGCGGATCGCGTCCTTGATCGCGTCGGTGATGTGGGGAATCACCTGCACCGTGCTGCCGAGGTAGTCGCCGCGGCGCTCGCGCGCGATCACCTCGCTGTAGATCTTGCCGGTGGTGTAGTTCGAGCAGCGGTTGAGGCGCGCGGTCGTGTAGCGCTCGTAGTGGCCCAGATCGAGGTCGGTCTCCGAGCCGTCGTCGAGCACATACACCTCGCCGTGCTGGTAGGGGCTCATCGTGCCCGGGTCGACATTGATGTAGGGGTCGAGCTTCTGCATCGAGACCTTCAAGCCCCGGCGCTCGAGGATCATGCCGATCGCCGCCGACGTCAGTCCCTTGCCGAGGCTCGAAACGACCCCACCCGTCACGAAGATGTGCTTCATGTTGCTCGCCCCCGCTCGCTCGATTCCTGGCTGCGCGCCCTAGCGCGCCGCCTCGCTCCGAACTCGCCCGACGAACGCATCGTAATCGGCGCGCGTGTCGATTCCGAGAGGCACTCGCCCCGCGTCGACGACGCGCATGCGCCGACCCTGCTCGAGCCAGCGCAGCTGCTCGAGATTCTCGAGGCGCTCCAGCGTGCCCGGGCTCGAGCGCACGAAGCGCTCGAGAGCCGCGGGGCGGAACGCGTAGACCCCCACATGGCGCCGGGCGACCTCCGCCCACGGCCGCGCGTCCGCCCGCGCGTAGGCGCGGCTCGGGTCGGTCGAGCGATGGGGGATCGGGGCGCGGGAGAAGTACAGCGCGTCGCCGCGCTCGTCCCGCACGACCTTGACCACTTGGGACGCGAGAGCTTCGTCGGGATCGACGAACGACGCCGCCAGTGTCGCGGCCTCGACCTCGGGGCTCGAGAAGGCCGCCACCAGCCGCCCGAGGTCCGCCGGGTCGAGCTCGGGCTCGTCGCCCTGCACATTGACGACGACCTCGAATGTTCCGCCGACCTTGGAGGCGGCCTCGAACGCGCGGTCGGTCCCGCTCGGATGCTCGACCCGCGTCAGCACGGCCTCGACTCCGTGCGCGCGCGCCGCCGCGGCCACTTCCTCGTCGTCGACCGCCAGCACGATGCGCTCGAGGGCCGCACAGCGCCGCAGGTTGCGCACCGTGTGCACGCACAGCGGCAGGCCGGTCTCGGAGAGGAGCATCTTGCGCGGCAGGCGCACGGACGCGAGGCGCGCCGGCACGATCGCCAGCGCGCGGGGGCTGTTGCCGGTCGGATTCATTGGCCCCGGCGGATGCGGCTCGGAGGCTCGGGGGCGAGGAACGGGGACTCGCCTTGCTTGGTCTGGGTGGCCTGTCCCGCGTAGGTGGCGTTGTAGATGTCGAGGAAGCCGTCCTTGAGCTTGCGGCAGCGCGCGTAGTCGGCGGGCGAGGTCGACTTGGACACCACGAGGTGGCGCGGCTTGCCTTCGCGCTCGACTTCGAGCGCCCAGACTGCATCCGTGGCGCCCCGGCTCGGGCTCGGGCCTTCCCGGGCGAGGGCACCGAAACCCTCCGTCTCCAGCCAGCCGGTGAGCTCCGCGACGATCTCGTTGGACTGCACCTTGCGGTCGGCGTTCTCGCGCACCTTGGAGTATTGGTCGAGCCGCGCGGTGTGGGCCTCGTTGACGAGCTCGAAGCGCCGCTGGCTGCGGAAGTCATACAGCCCGATGCGCGTGGGCGCGGTCTGGTCCGCCTTCGGCGCGCTGGAGCAGCTCCCGAGGAACGCGAGCAGGGGAACAACGCAGGCCCACAGGGGACCCCTCGCGGATCCAAGCAAGGCGGGGACGGGCATGGAGGAGGCGGTGGCGTCCGGGGAGGGGGACGACCCCCAACCCGGGGGCACCTCCAAGGGCCAGCCGGAGGCGCACCTTAGCGGGCTCTCCCGAGGCCGGCAAGCGGGCGTTCCGCCGTGTGGGTAGACGGTGGAAACATGCGGTCGCGCACGCCCTCGCCCCCCCTGATCCGGTGTGGACGGCGGATCCACACGCAAGATTTTGTGGAAAAGAGGTGGGCGGTTTGGCTTCTTCTAGGACACGCACGTCGCAGGCGAGCAAAAGCGCTCGCATGCGGCGCGCCGGTCACCTCGCGCGGCGCTTCGCAGCGCGAGGGCAAGTTCCGTCACACCAAGGCTTTAGGGGAGGGCGTTCCACGTCCATGGGCCGTCTCGAGAAGATCGTTGTCGTAACCGTTCTGTTCATCGTTGCCGTGATCCTCGGCATCTCGCTCACCGGCGGGGGCGAAGAAGAAGCGCTCGAGGCCGCCGCGCGCAACCGTCGCAAGGCGGCCGCGCAGGCCGGCGAGGCCAATGTGGAGAAGTCGCAAGCGGCGGGCGTGATGAGCGCCTCGCTCAAGCTCGACGCTCCGGCCGCGGGCAACCCTGGACAGGACCTGTCCAAGGTCCCCGCTCCGGCGCCCGCCGTCGTCGCCCCGACGCCCGTCGTCGCTGCGCCGGTCGCCGGTTCGTTCCTCGTCACGACCGTCGGCCTCGAGCCGACGACCAGCGACGACATGATGCTCTACACGTGGAAGGCCGGCGATTCCTTCAAGTCGCTCGCGCAGACCTTCTATGGCGCGCCGCTGTATGTCGCGCGCCTGCGCGCCGCGAACGAAGGCATCGATGACACCAAGCTCGCCGCGGGCACGCGCGTGCTGGTGCCGTCGAAGGCCGCGATGAACGAAGTGCGCGGAGCGCTCGGCGTCGCCGCTCCCGCCCTTGGCGCTGCCGCGGCGGTCTCGGTCCCGTGGACCGGCGGCCCCTACAAGATCAAGGACGGCGATGTGCTCGGCACGATCTCGCAGACGGTCTACGGCAGCGCGAAGCACTGGCAGCGCATCTACGACGCCAACAAGGACCTCATCGGTTCCAACCCGAACCGTCTCAAGGTCGGCATGGAGCTGCGCATCCCCGAGCTGAAGTGAGCGTCCGCGCGCTGGCGCGCGCGACAGATCTCCACGCAACGACGCGGGCCGGCGAGGAAACTCGCCGGCCCGCGCTGCTTGGCTGCGCACCGCGCGCCGATCACTTGAGGCCGTAGCGCTCGAGCTTCTTGTAGAGATGCGAGCGCTGCATGCCGAGCAGCTCGGCCGTGCGCTTCACATTGCCCTCGTTCTCCGCGAGCTTGCGCCGGAAGAACTCGGCCTCGCTGCGATCCTTGAATTCCTCGAAGGTCGCGCTCGAGAAGGAGTCGTGGGGCGGGAGGCCGCGGGTGCGCGCGCCGCCGCCCGCGCCGCTCTCGAGCAGGCGCTCGAGGTCGGCGCGCGCGAGCGTCGGTCCGTCGGCGAGCACGCAGGCGCCCTCGAGCAGGTTGCGCAATTCGCGCACATTGCCCGGAAATTCGAGCGCGGCGAGGAACTCCTGCGCATCGGGCGCGAGCGCGTGCGGCGCACGGCCGACGCGCGCGGCGAGCTCGCGCAGGAAATGGCTCGCGAGCGCGGGGATGTCCTCGCGGCGCTCGCGCAGCGGCGCGACGCGCAGCGGCACCACATTGAGGCGATAGAAGAGGTCCATGCGGAACAGCTTGGCCTCGACCGCGGCCGCGAGGTCGGCGTTCGTCGCGGCGACGATGCGGATGTCGACGGGCTGCGGGCGGCTCCCGCCGACGCGCGTGATCTCGCGCGTCTCGAGCGCGCGCAGCACCTTGGCCTGTGCGGGCAGCGGCATGTCGCCGATCTCGTCGAGGAACAGCGTGCCGCCGTGCGCGAGCTCGAAGTGACCCGTGCGGCGCTCGACCGCGCCGGTGAAGCTGCCCTTCTCGTGGCCGAAGAGCTCCGACTCGATCAGCTCCGAGGGAATCGCGGCGCAGTTGACGGTCACGAAGGTGGCCGCCGCGCGCGCGCTCTCGAGGTGGATCTGGCGCGCGACGACTTCCTTGCCGCTGCCGTTCTCACCGGTGATCAGCACCGATGCATCGCTGCGAGCGACGCGCGCGACCTGCTCGCGCAGCGTGCGCATCGCGGCGCTCGTGCCGACGAGCCGCCACGGCTCGCCCAGCCGCGTGCGCAGGTCGGCGTTCTCGGTGGCGAGGCGGCGCTCGCGCAGTGCGTTGCGGATCGAGACGACGACGCGGTTCTGCTCGAGCGGCTTCTCGAGAAAGTCCACGGCGCCGCGGCGCAGCGCGTCGACGGCGGTGGCGATGTCGCCATGGCCGCTGATCATGATCACGCTCGCGCTCGTCCCGCGCGCGGCGAGCTTGTCGAGCAGTCCCGGCCCGTCGAGCCGCGGCATCTTCACATCGCACAGCACGAGGTCCGCTCCGCGGCCCGCCTGCGCCTCGCGCTCGAGGCGCGCGAGCGCTTCCTCGCCGTCCTTGGCGGTCCAGACCTCGAAGCCCTCGTACTGGAGCATCATCTCCAGCGAGAGGCGGATGTCGCCGTCGTCGTCCACGACGAGCACGGTTGCGCGTTCGCGAGCCATGGCGCAAGCGTAGCAGCCGTCCGCCCTCGCGCGACCGACGTCGCGCCTCCCGCGCGCTATCCTCCGCGCAGCATGGAACTCTCGCCGCATCCGCTCGACACGCTGCGCGCGCGCCTCGCCGATGGTTCGGCGGGCGTGGCGGGTGTGCTCTCGGGCACCTCGGCGGATGGCATCGATGTCGCGCTCGTGCGCTTCGAGCCCGCGAGTTCGGCGCGTCCGCTCGGAACGCCGCGGTTGGCGGCGTTCCGCACGAGCGCGTATCCGCCCAAGCTGCGCGCGGCGGTGCGAGCGGTGCTCGACGGCGGGACGCTCGGCCTGCGCGAGAGCGCGCTGCTGTCGCGCGATCTCGGCCGTGCCTTCGGCCGCGCGGTGCGCGACTTGGCCGACGAACAGCGCTTCGCGCTCGACCTCGTGGGAAGCCACGGCCAGACCGTGTGGCATCACGACGGTCGCGAGAGCTCCGGCGCCGCGACGACGCAGCTGGGCGACGGGGATTTCGTGGCCGAGGAAGTCGGCTGCACGGTCGCGAGCGATTTTCGCCAGCGCGACATCGCGGCCGGGGGCGAGGGCGCTCCCGTGTCCGCGCTCGCCGACGAGCTCGTGTTCGCCGACCTGCCGCGACCCTCGGCGATCCTCAATCTCGGCGGCATGGCGAACCTCACGCTGCTCTCGGACGATGCGCGCGAGGATGTGCGCGCCTTCGACACCGGGCCGGCGAATGCACTGCTCGATGGGCTCGCGCGTCGCTTGCTCGGCAAGCCCTTCGACGAGGGCGGTGCGGCGGCGATGGCCGGCACGGCGCACGAAGGCCTGCTCGCGGAGCTCGCCGCGCACGAGTTCCTGCGGCGCGCGCCGCCGAAGAGCACCGGTCGCGACACATTCGGCGAGGCGTGGGTCGACGGCATCGTCGTGCGCGCGAGAGAACTCGGTCTCGCGCGCAAGGAAGACCTGCTCGCGACGGCAGCGGAGTTCGTGGCGCTTTCGGTCGCGCACGCGCTGCGTGATCTTGGCCTGCAGGCGCAGTGGCTCGTGGTGTGCGGAGGCGGCGTGCACCACCAGCGCGTGATGAACGCACTCGCGCTGCGCTGTCCGCAGCCTGTCGCCTCGGGTGCGGACTTCGGCGTCGATCCCGACGCGCGCGAGGCACTCGTGTTCGCCACGCTCGCGGCGCGTTGCGCGCTCGCACTGCCGGTCACTCGCACGAGCGCGACCGGTGCGCGCCCGGGGCGCACGCTCGGAAAGCTCTCTTGGCCGGCGCACCCGCCGCGCTAGCACGCACATGTCGGACGCGCGGGCGATCGAAGGTTGGGTGGGGGCCGTGCTCGCGCCGGAAGTGCGCGTGGCGGGAACCGTCGCGAGCGCGAACGAAGTGGTGCCCTCGCGCAGCTACCTCCAGCGCTTTCCGCCGGCCTTGCTCACCGCCTTCGGACGCACGCCTGAGGGAGCGGGCGAGCTCGCGACGCTGATCGCCCGTGTGCGCGCGACCTGCGCCGAGCTCGGCATCCGGCCGCCGGCCGTGGCCGTCGACCTCGAGCAGGGCGCCGGACTGCACTTTCGCGGCGCGACGCGGCTGCCGCCCGCACTGGCGCTGGCCTCCGCCGCACTGGCGGGAGAGCGCGAGGAGCTGGACTGGATCTGGGCCGCGGGAGAGCTGACGGCGCGCGAGGCGCGCACGGAGGGAGCCGAGCTGGTGCTCGCGCCGGTCGCCGATGTCAACACGGAGCGCGACAACCCGATCATCGCCACGCGCAGCTTCGGCGACCGCCCCGAGCAAGCCGCCGAACGCGCGCTCGCTTTTTCGATGGGCCTGCGCGCGGGCGGCGCGGGCAGCTGCGCCAAGCACTTTCCCGGCCACGGCGACACGGTGCGCGACTCGCACGTCGAGCTGCCGAGCGTGCCCGCGAGTGCGGCGGCGCTGCGCGAGCGCGAGCTAGCGCCGTTTCGCCGGCTCGTCGAGCAGGGCGTCGATTGCGTGATGGTCGCGCACCTCGATGTGCCCGCGCTGACGGGCGAGCGCGGTCTCCCGAGCACGCTCTCGCGCGCGGTGATCGAGACCACGCTGCGCGGCGAGCTCGGCTTTCGCGGCACGGTCGTGAGCGATGCGATGAACATGGGCGCGCTCGAGCGCTTCGAGCCGCGCTATGTGCGCGCGCTCGCGGCCGGTTGCGATGTGCTCCTGTGTCCGCACGATCCGCAGGCCGCGGCGGTGGAGCTGCTCGCACACGCCGGCGGCCCGCTGCTCTCGCTCGAGCGCCTCGAGCAGGCCGCTGCGCGCGCACTCGCGCTGCGCGAGCGGTTGCGTTCCAACGCCAGCGCGCCCTACCCGACGGCGGACGCCCGCGCGCTCGCGCAGCGCCTCGCGCAGCGC